>ERZ1292633.2934-Hain-H41-02um-R1-2934-length-17015-cov-6_pt1 | contig 17015 bp, 9 predicted proteins | sample MGYA00564406_ERZ1292633 | MGnify/ENA primary metagenome ERZ1292633 (study PRJEB36523, sample SAMEA6512639) | groundwater metagenome | collected 2019-01-08 | study: AquaDiva: Metagenomics assemblies of 32 groundwater samples | reverse complement strand
CGGGAGCCGCTGCCGGAGACCCGACCGCGACATCGGGGGTCACTCCTCGGTCGCCGCCTTGGGACCGCAGGTGATCTTGACATGCATGGGCGCCCAGATGCCCGCCGTGAGCCAGTTCACCACCAGCCCGATGCCGCCGATCTGGGACTTCACCATCTGCACGGACGCTTCGCCGCACACCGCCGTGGCGTTGACGCGCCCACCCGCCGCCCTCCGTCCCGCGGCCACCACATGGTACACGGCGGCACGGTTGGTGGACGGCCGCTGCTGGCTCGACAGGATGCAGAGCACGAGCAACCACGACAGCGTCGGAAGGGGGGCGCAGCGTCCGTCAGTCCGCTTCCGGAGTCGCATGCGGCCTACGAGGGGGCTGTGTGAATCGTGTGGTTTGGCCAATCAAACAAACTTTCACACTGAACATTTTTCCGACGTGGCTGCGCGGCTCGTTCAACTTCGTCGGTGACCTGACTGCGCGAATTTAAGACTTTCGTGGTGCCACCACGGTGGGACTGGAACGATGGAGTGGGTGTTGCCACCGCCGGCACACTTTCGCAAGAAGCAGCAAGCAGAGCGCGACGAGCGCCACGGTGACGGCTGGCACGAGCAGATCCTTGGGGACCGGCACGGGAGGGGGACGGCTGTCCTTTGTACTCACTCGATTCAACGTGTCGGCAGAGGCACCGGGAACCGAGTGCGGTGGTCGCTCGTCGTCGCCCCTCATCCCCGAGGCCGACGATGACCATGTCATGGCTGTCGGTTCGTCCTCGTCGTACGTGCCTCCCCCCCCCTCCGCGCCGTCCGCGGCGTCACTTGTCTCCCACGGCTGAACGGCTAGAAAGTCAAACCAAGCGTCCACACCACGCATCGCCGCCGAGGCGGCGGCCTCCCCGGATGACGGCTGGTTCGTTGGCAGCCCGAGTGTCACGAGCAGTCCACCACCGGTCCCGTGGCTGCCGGGCGTGGGAACGCTACAGTGGGCAAAAACGCCGCCCGCGGGACCAAGCCGTTCATAAATGTTGAAAGGTGAGACGGCGTAGCCCTTGTGGCTGGGAAGGTGGGGCTTGTAGCCGGCGCCCCCTCCGCTGTTGATGAAAAGGGCCCCGCGGCGCCGAATCACGGTCGCGGCGGCGGCGTCGGGCGGCGAGGGGCGCGTCAAAGGGACTTCGCTCACCTGCATGTAATGATTGTCGGCGTTGATGTACTGGTGAAACATCGGGATTGTCGACGCGGGGGAAAAGGCGGGCAGCGAAGCAGCCTTCTCCTGTCCCCTCTGATTGACGGGCGCGCTACCTCCTCCTCCTGAGCGCCCGCCGTGGACGCCGACATCCGTCGAGGGAGAGAACGGCGGCGCGGAGGGCGTTGCCGAGGAGGAATTAAAAAAGGCCGCGCCGATCGCCGTTTGCAAGAACGGGTGGTTGACGTGCGGGCCGTTGGCGTGAAGTGGAAAATGGCACACGACGAGGCGGCCTTTCACGCCACGCCGATGAAACAACGCCCGCGCGGCGGGCATGAAATGCGACACCTGCGCACCGCCATCGACGCATTTTCCACGGTTTTGCGTACCGTGGATGTGGCATCGCTCGAGCAGCGGGCAGTCCAGCACCACGACGCCGAGCAGAGGTGCTGCCGGCACTCGGTCGGCTTGCCGGTCCAGTGCGAAACCGTCTTCTGCTGGTCTACGCTCCCGCCGGGGAAGCGGCGGAGGCTCGTCCCACCACGCGTAGTATCGCGCGGGGAGAAACCAGCGGTGGTGTTTGCCGCTGATCGGCTCCAACGGGGCCGTCGCAAGCGGGGACGACTCGAGCGGAGGCGAAAACGTCCCGCCGTTCCCAAGCACCGCAGACGACGCAAAGAACGCATGCCGCGTCGACGTGTACGCCAGTTGGGCCGAGACGTTCCCTCGGTAGTCGTGGTTGCCAAGGGCGAGTAACCATGGCACCTGGGTGAAGGAGCGGCGGCGGGGGGGGCCGGCGGGAGCGCGAAGGCCGCCGGCGCCTTCGGCGATGAGGCGGTCGTCGTCGTCGGCATAGACGTCTTCAAACGTGGAATTGAACCGCGGATCACGCACACTCGCGACGCCTTTGGTGTAAAAGTTGTCGCCCGCCGCAATCACGGCGGCGACGCGGACCCCACTGCCGACTTCCAGTACGGTGTGCACGCGCGCCAACAGTTTGGCCGTGGCTTTTTGGGTGTGAAGGTCCTTCCCGCCCCAGCACCCATGACTGAGAACGCAAACCGGCAGCGGCGGTGGCGGCGGTGAATCGTCATGTTGACCGCGGGCGGCGTTCGTGGATCGCCGCGCCTCCCCACGTACGCCCCCGGCCTTCATGGACGTCTGGGCGGATATCACGCGAAACAGCTCCGACACGCTACCGACCCCTTTGGCGTTGCGCACCCTGCCTAGCTCGCGGATCAAGCCGCCCTGGGCGGAGTCGGTCGGATTTGCCTGCCGATCCTGCGCGGCATTCTTCGTCCCTCCCCGCGGCCCCCTCCCGTTCCTCGTCACGACGGCCGACGCCTTCGTCCACAACGTCACTGGGGCGAAGGTCAACGCGACGATGACGGCCAAGACGATTCCACCACCGGTTCGTCTCATGTTGGCGAGTGTACTTGTCTAGGGGAGAGGCGCTCCCTCCCTCGACGGCACCCTAATAAAGCATCCCCCTCACGGGTGTGAATAATGGCTGTTGTTGCAGCCGGGGCGGTGAACCACCAAGAAGGGGGGTGTTGCGTGGGGGGGGTTAAGCCGTTAACGTCAACGTGCGCTTTGTTTCGTCGAAAAGGGAGCCATTTTGTCAAACGCTTTATGGGCGGCTAACGAATGACGCGGTTGATAACGAGTCGAACACACAGGGGGGAGGGGGAGAGAAAACTGATGACGTTACGTGGCCTTCTTGGCGACCTTTCGTTTTCAACGAAGCAGTGCCGCAAATGCCTCAAGCTTCTTGAACTTGCTGTCCTCAATGGCGTTCGCCGTGACATCCGACGAGAAGTCCGTCCGCCACACGAACAGCGTCTGCTTGGTCATGGTCACCTCGTGCAGCTGAATGTGATGCACGGCGGCCGAGCAGTGATAATCCGGCGTCGACTCGAGCACTTCGAACTCAAGCACCTTTTCCTCGCAGGAAAGGGTGGTCACGCGGATCGTCCATGCCGCCCCGTCGCGGAACGTGAGCTTGATGGTGTTGTTCACGGCCTGTGGGCAGCCGGCGCTCTCGGCGCGCTGCACGATGTTCCACCAGGTGAAATCCATTGCCAGCACCTTGGCCCAGAGGGCGTCATGCGGCTGCGATATGACAGCGGACTGCTTCACACGGGTGACGGACATTTGTTATTCCTCTTCGGTGTGCACTGCGACGCGTGTCTGTTGGCGAAGGTTTACAAATTGACAGCAGAGGAAGAAACGACGTCGCGACAGCAAAAGGAATTTTTGGTCACACGATGACCATACAGCTTTCAGTGAACGTCCGCTCTCCTTCACGGCCCTGTCGCCCACCGCGGGCACTCTGCAAGGAAGGGAGGTTGAGCAGCGGGCAAAGGTCTCAGACCAAATCCGAACAATAAATAAATAAATAAATAAATAATGGAAAGGAAGAAAACCGATTGTGCGTGAGTGCAACGAGAAAAGGAGAAGTGCCGAAAAATATCCCAATCCACTCACAGCGGAGATTAACGTCGATGGGAGATCATTCGGCTGAAAGAAAAGTAGTGACGGCGCCTGCACGGGTCAATCAATGTCATCTGGCTTTGTGGACGAGCTAGGCGGCGGCGGTGCGGCGGATGCGCCGCCCGTGGCACCACCCGCTGAGCCGGCTTCGCCTTCGCCGCCGGCTGCCGCCCCTGGAGGTGGGGCGGTGGTCTCAAGCGCCCGCTTCGAATAGAATGCCGTGAGAATCGGGGCGGAGCTGCCCTCCAGCTGCTTCACCTCCGCCTTAAACTCGTCGGGGGACGCGTGCTGGTTGTTGTCGAGCCACGCCTGCGCGTGGTTGCAGGCGGCGCCGATAGCCTGACGCTCAGTTTCCGAGACGCCTTTGACGATATCGGCTTCCGAAAGCGTCGTTCGCAAGGAAAAGATCAGGTTCTCGAGCGTGTTGCGCCACTCGATCGTCTCGGCGCGCTTTCGGTCCTCCTCTTCAAACTCCTTCGCTTCCTTCAACATGGTGTCAATTTGCTGCTTAGACAGGCGTCCCTTCTCGTTCTGGATCGTGATGGCCGTCTTCTTGCCGCCCTTCTCGTCACTCGCAGTCACGACCAAAATGCCGTTGGCGTCAATATCGTACTGCACCGTGATACGGGGCACGCCACGCGGGGCGGGCTGAATGTCCGTCAGTCGGAACGTGCCGAGACAGTTGCACTGTGCCACCAGCGGCCGCTCGCCCTCGTACACCTTGATCTCGACGGAGGTTTGGCTGTCCGCTGACGTGGAAAAAGTTTGCGACTTGTTGACTGGAATTGTCGTGTTTCGCGCGATCAGCACGGTCATCACGCCACCCGAGGTTTCTACACCCAAGGACAGCGGGGTGACATCCAGCAGAAGCAATCCTTCCGTCCGGGCGCTCTTCCCGCCGGACAAGATGTGTGCCTGCACGGCGGCGCCGTACGCGATGGCCTCATCGGGATTGATTGAGCGGTTCAGCTCTTTGCCACCGAAGAAGTCCTGGACCAACTGCTGGACCTTGGGGATGCGCGTGGAGCCACCCACGAGCACCACTTCGTGCACGTCGCGGGCGGCCATGGCAGCATCCGTGAGGACTTTGCGGCACGGGTCGATGCACTTTTCAAAAAGGTCACGGCACATTTCTTCAAACCGGGCGCGCGTGAGCTTTGAGGCGAAGTCCAGGCCGTCAAACAGCGAGTCGATTTCGATGGACGCGTTGGTCGACGTCGAGAGCGTGCGCTTGAGACGCTCGCACGCCGTGCGCAGACGACGCATCGCACGCGGATTGGGGGTGATGTCGCGGCCAGTCTTGGTCTTGAACTCGGTGGCGAAGTAGTTGACCAGCCGGTTGTCGAAGTCCTCTCCGCCCAGATGGGTGTCGCCGGCGGTCGCCTTGACCTCAAAGATACCCTGATCGATGGTCAGGAGCGTCACATCGAATGTGCCGCCACCCAGATCGAAGATGAGCACGTTCTGTTCCTTCGTGCCCTTCTTCTGATCCATGCCGTAGGCGATGGCGGCCGCGGTGGGCTCGTTGATGATGCGCAGCACCTCCAGTCCGGCGATGACGCCCGCGTCCTTCGTGGCGATGCGCTGGGAGTCGTTGAAGTAGGCAGGAACGGTCACCACCGCCTTCGTGACGTTCTGGCCCAAGAAGCGCTCGGCGGTCTCCTTCATCTTAATTAGCACCATGGCGGAGATCTCCTCCGGCACGAACTGCTTCACCTCGCCCATGTACATCACCTCGATGACGGGCTTCCCGTCGCGACACTTGACGGCGAACGGCCAGTGCTTCATGTCGAGGTGTACAACGGGATCGTCGAACTTCCTCCCGATCAGTCGCTTGGCGTCAAAAACGGTGTTCACCGGGTTCATCGCGACCTGGTTCTTCGCCGCGTCGCCGATCAAACGCTCATTTTCGGTGAAGGCCACGTACGACGGGGTGGTGCGATTGCCTTGGTCATTGGCAATGATCTCCACCTGGTCGTTGCGGAAGACGCCGACGCACGAGTACGTGGTGCCCAAGTCGATGCCGATGGCGCCCTCAAAGTTGGAGGTGTAGGTTCCGGTCGCGGCCATTGTGCTGCAGCAAGGTGGGGGGGTGTATGGGGTTGTTGTGAATTGGCAAAGAAAAGTGGTGCTGTGTGTAAGGTGGTAGGAGTAAACGTGGCCCGTCATTCGATGATCAATCCTGAAGTGAGAAAAACATGGTACCTGCCTACTGTTCCGGATTGAAGCACCAACTATACAGCCACCTCAGTCAGCCTCCTCGCCGCCAGTTTTTCGACGCTCTACAGTTCGACGGGAAATGTGAATGTTGGCTTCGGTCCGTCAATGTGGTTGCTGTTCGGGGTGTGAGGCGGAGGTGCGGTCACACTGCCACTTGCCAGCGTCAGCGAGCCAGTGCGGCGTAACTTCCCTGGGGTCGTCGCGTTACTGCCTATGGTGGTCGCGGGGTGACTCATGGTGCCCCCAGCAGCGGCTGCATTCGGGGTCGGCGGAGAGACGACGGAGGCAGAAGCCCCAGCGGAGGGGCCCTTGAGCGAACTCCGCCTCCGGAGGCGCACGGCCACCCCGCTTACACCTGGTGCTAGCGACGTGGACTTTCGGCGTTGTGGCTTGCCCACGATGCCAGATGAATCCCCAAGGCGCCTTGGCGACGCATCGTACTCCCGCGTGGCCGCGCCCGGCTCAAACACGGCGTTGAGCGCGGCGTGGCTGCCCAGCGTGATGCGCGGAGCGAGCTGCAACATCATACGGCACTCGACGACGTCCCACCGAAGGGGGTCGTGCTGCAGCGCCGTTCCGCGACGCAGGGGATCGAACGACGCCAGCAAGTTCTGTTCTAGCTTCGCCGCTAAATCAGCTATGGCCTGCTCGCTGGCTTGGGCGCCAGCAAAGTAACGCCGGGCACAGCGCGCCACCATGAGTGTTCCGACAAAGAAATCCTGGTGATACGGGGTCGACATGCCACGGTTGCCCGTTCCCCCGCTGGGGAGCGACAACGGCACGATGCTGGCGACTCGCTTCGTCTGGGCGTGGTCGAGCGCCAGCAGCTCTCGGCACGTTCGTCGATACTCCTCGGTGCCCACGTACGCCTCGTACGTGTCCATCTCGCGCCACATAAAGCACCTGCCCACCATGTCGCGCGGGACGATCACGCGCAAAGGGACCTTTTCGGACGACGCGCCGTCGTCCAGCGGGTTGATGGGAAACAGAGGAATCACGTGCGGCAGCAACAGCGGCGCCGGTCGGACCGCGGAAAGTTCTAGCGACGACACCGACACGGCGGCGTTCGGCGCGGCGAGTGAGACGAGCAGCTGGTGGGCGGCGGCGTCTGTCGCGAGTATTTGTCCGGCGCCGGCAAAGGCACAGAGGGCCACGGCATCCAGGGCATCGCCCCCGGCGTAGGTGACCGTACCTGTGATCGCATCGAACCTCGGGCGGCATGCTTTTCTGCTGCCGAGTTGCTGTAGCCCGATGGCCGCCCTTGGACCGCGAAACACCGTTCGTCCGCGCCACGCCAGCGTCTTGGCCTCGGGTACATTGGGATGGTCGATGATTTCGCGGGGCCAGTCCGCGGTGAGGAGCCTCGAGTCGACAGCGGAGGCGAAGGCCCATGCTGCCTCCAGAGTCGGGAACGCCGCCATCGTCCACGCGGTCGCGATGAAGGCGGCGGTGTCGCCTGTCGTCGGCGGCCGGCGGGGCGCACGAAAGAAGATCTTGCCGCCGGTCACCGTCGCGATGTGCTCGACGTTGTCGTAGAAGCAGTCATTCACGGCCGCGCAGAGGGACGCGGGCGTCACCGCTGTTGATCCCGCTGAGGCCATGGAGGTGACGCTGCGGCTGCGATGGCCCCCTTGCGCGGCCGCGGGGGCCAACGAGACGGTGCCGTCCCGAATGGCACTTTCGATGGCGTCGGCGCCATCCATCCTCACGGCCACGAGCGTCACGCCCTCGCCGCTCGGGTAGGTGGAGCGGATCTGTGCGTCGTCGCCTCGTCGAGGGAGCAAGTCATCGCCTTCAAGGAAACCGTCGGCGCAAGCGATCGGCGCGTACGCCCGGTGGTGCTTTTGCACGCGACCCAAAAGCTTTTCCAAGTCGCTTATATCGCTTGCCATCGGCGCCAAACTCTTTTCGACTTGGACGCTGGACGATGGCTGAAGCGTTACGCTCGCGGAACTGTTGCCGCCTCCATCGTCGCTGACTTTCGTAGGCACGGCGCTTGCCCCTTGGTGGTGTTGCGTGTCGTCCGCCTCCAGGCCGTGAAGCGCTTGGCGGGCGGCGGTGGCGGCGCTGATTGTCCGTCGGATGTCGCCCACACGCTCCTTCAGCAGCCGGGGCACGATGCTGAAGATGGCTTTGCGTTCGACGGCCGACGAGAGCATGCAATGGGGGGTAATTAACGGCTCTCCCAGGACGTCGAGCGCCACGTCGTCGTGGCCGGCAAGTTCCCGCAGTCGCGCTTCGACAGCTTCGGACACCGCAATCATGCCCCCAAAGCTGACGCGCGACAACGTCAGCGCGTACGCCTTGTGATCTCGGTCGTATCCGCCGGACGAAAAAAACGCATCGGTGGCAGAAGCAGGAGCGCCCTCTGCGGTTTCATCCGCCGCGACGGGGAGAGATCCGACAGAGTCGACGGGAAGGTAGTCAACGAAGCAAGCGGCCGTGGGGTCCCCAACGAGCTGCGCGGGTCCCACATCAATCCCCATTCGCAAACGAAGGCCGCACCACAAGGCGACAGGATTCTCGGTGTCGCCGAGTTCCTCAGAGTCCGCGGCGGCGGCGTCTGGATGCGTTTCGAAGCACTTCGGCCATCGGGGCCACTGCACCATGGCCACCTGAAGGTACAAGCACCACGACACGGCGTCCACCACAGAAGGAAACGCAAACAACGCGTCGTAGGCGGACTTTCGCAGCGGAAAGGGCCGCTTCAGGTGTCGCTGGGACACTTCCCTCAGGATCCTCCACGTGGCGCGCAGAGCGTCGGCAAACTCCGCCGGATGGTTCTTAGAGAGCGCCGCGGCCCCCTGCACACCAATGGCCACGAAGGTGACATCTGGCAGGGCGGCGCCGCTTTTCGGCCCCGCCGAACCGAAGGGTTCGGAGGTAAGGTATCGCCTGGAAGCGAGGAAAGAGTGGGCCACAAAGGCCGGGGCACGAGACACGGACCGCGGAATCAGCGAGGCGTGTGAATCGGCAAACGCGTCCTGCGACACGCCGGCGCTCTTTGCCAACGGACTGCCGGCGGCAGAAGCTGCAGATGTGACGCTGCCGCGGCGGCTACGTCGCTTGCTCTGAGATGAGGAGATGACGTCGCTCACGGACGACGACGCCCCCGTGGCGGCGAGCAACCGGGTGCGCATCTGCGCGATGTGGCTTGGCGGCAGCACGGCCGCCACCTCGTCCTGCTCGTCGTCGCCGGCGTCGTCGTCCACGTGCACGTCGAGGTCCATGGCCGGCGGGTCGAGGGCGTGGCCGGCAACCGTCGAATCCGTTTGCCAAACGGCGGCACCCGGCCCGTTGCCCCCAGTCGCGAAGGACGTCGCTAAGGTACCGCTCAGGAGGAGAGCCCCCCGCGTGTTCATAGCCGCCGATCCCCCCGGCAAGCCGCCGGGCGTGTTGGCGGCGCGGCTAGACACGAAAGGGCTGGACGAGATCCCGCCTCCTCGGCCGTCCTCCGCATCGAAGAGCGAATCGCCATCAAGTCCGTCTCCGGCAAGACCGCCACCTCCGCCCATCATGCCCCCCGATCGGACCAACGACAGCAGGTCGTGATTCTCGGCTTCCAGAAGCGACATCTTTTTCTTCAGCGCCACCGCCTCCGAGGACATCGTTTTGATTTCGTGCTTGAGTGCTTTCACCTCCGTTTGGCTCGCGTGCATCGCGGCCGTCGCGTCTTTGGCAAGCCGTATCTGGGTGGCTTCGTGCTGCTCCAGCTGAACGGACGCCTGCCGCATCCGTTGCACTTCGGCAGTCAACGTTTCAATGATCAAACGCTGATCTCGCAGTTGGGTCGCGGCGTCATCGGATGGTGTTAAATCATCCGCCAGAGAGGTATTCGTCCCTGTTCCGCCGCCGCGGAGATTGCCGTTGCTGCTACCGCGGCCGGGAGCGGTCGACGATGTGGCCGCGGCGGAGAGTGTCGCCGATGACACCGTCATGTTCATAACGTCGTCGGGGCTCACACCCGGGGTGCCAAGATGGCGCAGGCTGTCGACGCCCTCTGGGAGGCGGTCCACGGCGTGAAGCACAACGTGCCCCGGCGAGGTCGTTCCCAATCCTTCGCCTTCGGCCCGCTTGGCTCGCGCAAGGAAAAAGGAAGCCGCGTCGTCGCCGACTTCGTCAAACTTTTTGTTGCTGTTCAGCGCCTGTAGCATCGCGTCGATGCGAAACAGAGAGTGGTGCAAGCCGGCCATCACGAGCGCGCTGCTCGTGCTCCACCGCGTGGCGACGGTTTCGACGCCGGTGGTCGTGCGAAACTCGTGGTCGTAGATGGAATGGGCGGCGGCAGCGGCGTCCGTTCCGCCGCTGTGGTGTGGCGGTGGTGCCGCCTGCCCGCCGGCCGTTGCACCGCTCACCGATGAGCCTTGGTGCAGCCCGCCGTTCACACGTCGGACAGCCGAGGGCCTCACCGACGTCCCATGCATGGCCGTACTCGTGGACGTTAGCGGCGCGATGGGACGGACCTTAGAAGGAGAGCCACCCAACGGCTTCGCATGCGGTAGTTGCATTGCGGGATGCCCATCGCGTCGGCTATGTGGGTGGGCGGCGGCGCGACTAGGGGCGAGTCGGAAACCGCCCCACGAGGGGGAGTCTCCTCCTCTCAGCGATCGTGAGGTTTCGTCGTTGCGCTCCCCCGACGTCCCCGACATGCCGAACGTGGCTTGGAGGAACTGTGCGGACGATACGCCGCCGCCGCCGAGGTGAGGCGCACGCTCGACGGCCGACGGCCGCTGGGCCGCGCGCGTGAGCACCGGAAGGGCGGTCGGCGGTGTTCCTACCGCGCGGCGAACAGAAGCTGACGTTTTGCCGTCGTCGGCTTCGTGCCGTCGGGCATCTTTGCGCGGGGACTGAGCTCTTCCAACGTTGGTGCTGTACTTTCGCAGAAACTCGGACGCCAGCATATGTTTTTGAGGAGGGAGGGGCGTACTCAACGGGCACAGTTCTGCGCTCTCTTTGGCGAGTGGTTTCTGTTTTACAACGGAAACAGTTCATAAGAAAAAACGTTGTGCTAAGGGTGACCGTTTCTGCGAGGAAAAACAACACGGCGAGACAAAATCGCGCCTTTCGATCTCACGCCTTATCGCACCGAGGGGGGAGGGTCAACTGTGTTCGTCATCATTGCATTCTACACGGCGTACATTTTCGGCCCTGCGTTGTCGACGGGTGAATCTCTTTTCCGTCCTCAGTCACAGCGCGGCGTAGTGACAGTAGAGCATGCCGAAGGTGGCTTCGTCGATCATCATGTCGTGATCCGCCGTGGCTTCGGTGGTGGACACGCCGACGCGCGGCAATCCACGATTGACCGCGACCACGTTCGCGTTGTGCGGCGTTTTTAACGGATTGGCCACTTCCGAGATCGGCAGCAACACCGGCCGGTGGGTCGCAGTGGCGAGGCGATGCAGGTCACTCATGCTCGGGGGGAAGGCGCGCAGAGCATCCCAATCGGCGAACAAGTTCTGGCAGGTTGAAAGAGGCACCAGGCGTCTCGTTGTTACCGCAACGTCGTCCTCGGGTGCTCCTCGAGCGATGGATGCCGCCCATAGCCGATTGAACTCTTGCTGGATCGAGCTCGATAGGGTGGCTTGCCCTTTGTCTATCTTCGCATCGGGAACCGCAGCGACCAAAAGGTTCACCGTTTTCTGGTGGCTGGGTGGAATGGGCAGCGACTTGGTAAGTCCGACGGGTTCCACGTGAGTGCGCAACGACGTGGTCGCCGCACCGCTTTTGACGTGCAACTGCTGTGTGCCGTGGGAATCGTCGTCGGTGGCGCTCACCTTCTGGCCGCCTCTCGTCGTCTGCTGGTCGAAGACGGGCGCTTTGCTCCCAGGGGCGGGCGGTAGCCACCAGCTTGGCCCCTCTTCCGTCGCGCGATGACGAAGGGCGAAGAGCGGCTCCAGGGGGTATGGACAGATGTACTTTTCCTGTGGAAGTAGGCACTTGCCAACTCCCCCGTGCAGCAGAGCAAAGTTGCCCACCAAGTCCATCGCGTACGGCATGGCGATCAACGCCTGCTTGTACGCGGCCGATCCCGTGGGGAGCGGACCCCTTGCACCGCCGTCGGCCGCGATGACGACTGCTCGGGTGGCCGCGTCCAATTCCCCGTGGAGCAGCTCGTCCCTCACGCCCTTTGTTACCACCATCGCGGGCAGCTCTCTTTCCGTGTCGGCCCCTCCTCGCCGGGCGTCCGCTGCCGCGAGGGCCGCGAGTGTGACGTCACGAACACGGCGCAGCTTACGCAGCAACGGCCCGACTATTGTAATGTTGCCATTGAGCGGTACATCCACTGCGCCGTCTTGTCCGACGAGCAAGGTCAGCACCGCCGCCATGCGAATATGAACCGTGTCGGTCGGCTGTGCCAGTGCGTTCGGTTCCACTCCCGTAAGCCGCAGCCTGAGGTTGTGAAGGGCGTGGCCCAACGATTGACGCAGCAGCACCTCAGGGGCGACTACCACTGCGGTGATCGACGACGTGGCCTGCTCCAGCACGCGGACGTGGCATTGGTTTGCGCTGATGTCTCGTCCTAGAGCCTTCACGGCCTGCTGAACGAACTGAACGGCGTCGGGTACGTCGACCGGCGCCGTCGCGCCCTCGAGGAGCCACCAAGACGCCGCCGATGCGGGCAACAGCTGAAGCACGACGGTGCGCAAGCGAAGGGCGCGGCTGGGTGCGAACGCGCCCTCTTGCCCTTCCTGCCCCGACGCCCAAGCGGCCCCGCGCACGGACGGGAGGTTCCGCTGAGATTGGGGAAGGGGAGCCATCAGATAAGGCTGCAAGGCCCACCAGCTACTCACGCGCGAAAGGAGGAACAGTTCCGGCCGTGATCCAGCATCGGAGTCGGTGACGCCGCCTTCGTCACGTAGCCATCGAAGGCCGAGCGCCCCGTCCTTCAATGCACCGGGCAGCTGCGGATGAGGGCTCAGTGCTTCCCTGGAAAGGGCTACTTCGTGCGGCAAGGTCGTGGAAGAACCCTGGCTAGATGCCCCTGGCTGGTTGGAGATCCCGCGAACAATCACACCCATCATGTTCGTAGCCGAGGAGGTCGAGGAGGAGGTCGAGGCGGCGCGCAGGGCGGCCACGGTTCGCTCGATGGCGGTTTCAACGTCCTTGACGTAGTGGTCAAGAGCAGATGACGACTTGGACTGCAGCGTCACGACCACCCATCCCGGTAGGGCCAAGGCGCACCCGGTTCGGCCCCACGTCTCGTTGTCCAGCCGCAATTGTCTCAACCAGCACACGATCGCATCAGACGGCGGCACGAGTTTCGTCGCGTCAGTTGGAGAATGGCTGCTTTGTGATGAATCGGCCAGAACCTCGGGCCCTTGTCCGCTTGCATCGCGCCTGCTCACAATGTCGATGCTCTGAAATAGCAGACTATCATCAGGTATGATGTGGAAAAGTCGGTGGCTTGAATCGCCTTCGGCGGGCGCCTCGCGGCAGTTAGTGGTCACGGGGGTGGACATATCACCGGCCTCGGCGACGACCAGTCCTTTTTCCCGTCGGACGCGAATAATGTACTGCAGAGTGCCTAAAAGGTCATCGCGAAACTTAGCGCACGTAGCGACGTCGTGTTCTAAGGTCAAACGTCTCGCCGTGTCTCCATCGGTGTCGCGGCGTCGCGTGGGAGAGTGGCCGCTCGAGGAAGAGGGGGGCGGTGCGTTCACGTCGTCGTTCACGCCGGTATGTCCTTCGCGGCAGTGCGCCTCGGTCGTCTCGAGATGCTGAATGAGGCGGCACTGTGCCACCTGCAACGCGGCCGCGGCGTCCGTGATGTCCTGCCGGAGGCCCACGAGCGACGCTGATGCCGCGTCTGAAAGAACAACCGATGACATTGGTTCTGTTGCGGGTAGTATGAGGTGACGTCGTATGTGTGGGTGACGCACCCCTTCGCCTTTGATTTCTTGAATTCTCCTTCGCGATTAACTCGAATGCGAATAGAGGGGAAGACCGAAACGCAAGATTTTTTCTGACCAAGACATTGAATTGAGAGCTAACCATAAGCGAGAGAGAGAGTGAGAGAGAAATATGACAACGGTATGGCACGGAATCGTCCTGGAAGGAGGTATGCGCCAACAATGGTGCCAACTCTTATGTGGACGTCAGTCGGCCAGGCAACGAACACACGGCCGTGAGGCACAGGATCAGCCTAAAGGATTGTACACATTCTTAAAGCGATGTCCGCCTGTGTTGATCAATCGGTCCGCCTGTTGCAGTAAAATCATCATGCTTGCGCAGTTATGCATAGCAAAAAATAGCGCTTTTCTCTCGCCCATGTTAGGTCCAGCGCACGACGGAGGTTGACGCTCGCACTGGGATTGTTCGTAACGGGCAGCCGCAGCAGAACGATAGTTGGCCATGACAAAAGGGCGAGGCAACCATCCTGCCTCTTCTCGGACACACGTTAACTGCTCGCGAATCGTTATCGTCCATTGGCGGCGATCAGTTGCGAATGGATTGTGCGTCATGGAATGTTCAGAGATTGTTCACCTATCGCTATTTAGTTGATGCATCACAGTTGGCTCCGTCTCGCCGCTGTAGGATGGGGGATCCTGCTCAGTCGCAAATTGCCCTTGTCGGTTGTTGTTCTTGTCACTCGAAGTCGTCCGTTGACAAATAAGTGTTGCATCACGTGATGCAGTTCAAGCGACGCTGGGGAGGGCTAGCGGAGAGACACGATCAGCCTAAAGGTTTGTACACATTGTTAAAGCGATGTCCGCCTGTTTTGGTAAATCGGTCCGCCTGTCGCAGTAAAGTCATCATGCTTGGGTTGTGGCCAAAGAACGCGCTGGTCTCGCCCATGTTAGGTCCAGCGCACGACGGAGGTTGACGCTCGCACTGGGATTGTTCGTAACGGGCAGGGAATACGGCGGGACACCTAGCGGCTCAGTCGCAAATTGCCCTTGTCGCTTGTTGTTCTTGTCACTCGAAGTCGTCCGTTGACAAATAAGTGTTGCATCACGTGATGCAGTTCAAGCGACGCTGGGGAGGGCTAGCGGAGAGACACGATCAGCCTAAAGGTTTGTACACATTGTTAAAGCGATGTCCGCCTGTTTTGGTAAATCGGTCCGCCTGTCGCAGTAAAGTCATCATGTTGGACAAAAGCAATGATCGGATTGTGCACTGTGGGTGTGGAGCAATCAAATTGTGGTGTTACGCATCGACGCGAGGGGGAAGGCAACGAGATAGCCAACCCCCTCACATACCTCTCACGCGTACTCCTTTCACTGCAGTGACGTCGTCTTGGTGATCTATGGATCCGCTCCCTCTCCAGCTCTATCGGCCTTCATTCCCCCACTGATGTCTATACTACGTACGCCATCACATCATTCCTTCCTCCCGTGGACGGTTGTCCAACACGCTGCAGGAGCGGGGCTTCCGGTGGGACCACGCGATTCAGTGCGGTCAAAAAGCACGTCAGCGTCTGTTCCAGCTGGGCTCTTCGAGAACGGCGCCGCGCGGCGGCCTCCCAGCGCGCGATCGACGACGCGTCGACGCCCTCCGCGGGCGCCGGGCCCCATGCGGCAAGCCGAGCCGCATCCTCCTCCGCTTCTGCTCGACGGATGGCATGCAGCTCCCGCGCGACTAGCTCCATCGCGCTAGCATCGAGTGGCGCCGTTATTCGACACGTGGGTGGGTCGCGAATAGGTGGCACCGCCGCCGCGAAGGTCGTCTTGATGACGGGCCCGGAAGCGACGAGCCCGGAAGCGCCACGTTCTGGCGGAGGGGAATGACCGGGCGACGTGACCGCGACCGTAAAGTTGTGCGGTGGCGCCAGTCGCCGTGGAACGGTGTCTGGCGGTGCGCCGAACTGTTCATTGGATGTCACGCGAATGGCACGAACCAATCCCATGCCGCATTCATCGTCCGGCACCCCCTCACGGGTCGTTTGGCACCCCACGCCGTCCGGTAACGCGGCGGTCGACGTCCCTTTGTCGACCCAACGCTGCGGCGGAGCCTTCGCGACGATGCTTGCCTTCGTCGATGGCTCCTCGAGGGGAGCGTTGGGTCGACGGCCGGGGGTTGTCGGACCCTGGGGCACGATGATGCCGCGGTCGTGATCCACCAGACTGGAAAGCTGACGACGCCCCCCGGATCCAGCAGCGGCTGTCGCTTCCCCGATGGCACCGCCAAACGGCGCCGGAAGGTTGGAGGATGAGCACGGCGAGTGGAGGTCACCCGGCGGCGAGTGGCGAGCAGCCGCGTACGACATGCCCGGTGGTTTGGCTGGCGAACGGCCATGATCAACGCCACCGTCGTGGATCTGAACGCGGCGGGGGCGGCGTTCAACCCCGCTCTGATGATGATTGCTCGCGCTCCCGTTACCAGCGAGCAAGCGGCGATGCAGCCACTCCACGAGAATATCGTCCCGGCACGACCGCGAGGCGGTGGCCAGTTGGCTAAGCCGACGGTGCCCCTGGAGCCGATCGCGCCACCGTGCCCACGCCGTGGAGCAACACTGTCGCTCAGCGGCGACACGGAGTCGCTGCAACAGGGTTCGTTCGGCCTCGCGAGATGCTCGCTGGGACCGCCATGTCGAGAAGCGCCGGCGCAGCTGCATCAGTGCGCACCGTGTCGCGGCCGACACCGCCGAGCTGGCCGCCGCGCGGCGATTCGCCCAGACGACCATCACGAGCCGTGAGAGCTTCGACGACCAGACGTCACCGGCCTGCTGCTCCATGGCGGTTCGGTGTCGTCGACGCAGGCGATGAAACGCCGACCACGCGTCCATCGCCGTTGATCGCAGGCGTCGTTGCCGGCGCGCGAAAAGACGCCACAGCCGCAAGCTCGGCAAAAGCAACCGCTTCAGTAACGAAGGAATCGTTGACGCACGAAGCGTCCTCAGGTGGCAAGCGGCGGCCTCCGGACTGCAGTTCTGATGCCACCGAGCTGTGCGTCGTCGCCATTCGTTGAGCGCCCATTCGGCAAGGCGACTGGCACCGAGTCGCTGAAGCAAGGACACGGCGCGGCGTTGGCGCACTGACGAGAGCGCCTGACGTCTCCAGACAGCCACTGCGCGAGTCGCAAGGCAACACGACGCATACCGCTGAGCGACCGATGACGACGCGTGCATTGCGAACTGGCGAATTTGGACGCGTGGCGAGGCGGCCCATCGACGCAGGCAGCGATGCAT
>ERZ1292633.2930-Hain-H41-02um-R1-2930-length-17026-cov-20_pt1 | contig 17026 bp, 20 predicted proteins | sample MGYA00564406_ERZ1292633 | MGnify/ENA primary metagenome ERZ1292633 (study PRJEB36523, sample SAMEA6512639) | groundwater metagenome | collected 2019-01-08 | study: AquaDiva: Metagenomics assemblies of 32 groundwater samples | reverse complement strand
GCCAAAGCTAATTACAAAAACGAGCAAAATCACTCACTTTTCGAATTGTGCCTAACCTTCTTTAGTTCTATAAAGATAGACGGCATGGGCTGTGTTCGAATCCGACATAGCTAACAAAATAGGAGAATAACCATTGTCAGAAAGCAGAGCCGCAGCGACGGTAGCATAATCCAGACAATTGCCTTTAGCTTTAGAATGATTATACTTAAAACTTTCTCCTTTGCTGTGCCAGCCGACTTCATCATAGTCAGTAGAGAAATGCTGGTCTAGATACTCCTGCGCTTGTTCGGGAGTTTGGACCTGGTCGATAGCTTCCTGCCAAGTTAATTTACTGTAATCTACAAACTCTTTGTTCTTTGCTTGTTCGTTTACCACCCCCCCTATCGGCACTGTAAATACCGGAACAAAATTTAGGGGCATGGTCGTATAAGTAAGACATCCGGAATTACCGAGGCTTCCAGCTAAAGCGATTACCACAAGTTTATCCTTAATATTCTTTGCCATATTGATTTTGCGCACCTCCGCTAACGCGCGCCCCTGCGGGCGCACATACCTGCTCGCCTACGGCTCGCAACGCACCCGACGAGAACAACCAGGGTTGCTGTAAATGTTGTTGCCAAGAACATGGAATCGATCATAGTAGAAGTCAAACCCCGCCGCCCGTTCTGGGTGGCTGGTTCGGGTATATTGCGTGTCATCGGCATTTGTATTAGCAGTCCAGCCAACTAAGCTATCTCCATGTTTCCCGCTCACAAATTCCAGCGTCTGCAGAATGGTTTCTGCCTTATCTTCAGTATCAAATAAGGCCTGCAGGTAAGCCAGGCCTTTCTGTTCATTAAGTATCTTTTTTACCGGCGTTCTTCTATAGACAGGCGCTTCCACAATAGTCTCTTTTACTAATGCTGGCCGAGGGCAGCGGTAATGCTGGACAATCCGCGCATCGAGATTAGTTCCGGAATAAAACAGCCTAGTGCTGGAGATTAACCAATTCTGCTTTCCCGTCCAGTCGCAATCGTCCCGCAGGCTGAATAATAACGATTTGGCTTTTGCGTGCTCTTGCTCAGTTCCCTGCTCATGCATTTTCTTAATGATTTTGAAAGAGTGGTATAAATCGCCCATAGAAGCCATGACTTTGCCATCCTTAATGTCAGCCCAATAATCATACCATTCCGACGGCAATCTTTTTGTTCCATTATCTGCAGCAGATTCATCAAGAAGAAAGGCAGGCATACGCGCATTTGCCGCCCGCCCATATACGCGCGCGTATTCTGGGCCAAATTCTGCCTGCAAAAAATCAACGGCATCTGTATTTGTATCCAGTGTTTGAAGCAGATCAGCTAACTCTGTTTTGTGCTCAGGTGTTTGTTCTTGAGTGAGAAGTTCTTGCAGACGCAAAAAGGCAATTTTGCACTGCCCATATTCTGCCAAACCAGGAATATATAATTTTGCCATGTTTACTTCCGCTCCGCTAGGAAAGGCTCTTCTTCATTTCCGTGACGATAATGTTTCAGCAAAGTTTCTATGAAAACACGATTATATGGAGGTACAACTGTTTTTAACCTATTATCCATTTTAAGTTAACCACACTAACTTTATGGTCTATTAAAAAATCCCGCCTTTATAAACTTTTCTACTTTTTAATCACTTTAAAGTAAGTACAATTCTAAGAAGCAAAGCCAAAGCCCTGGAAAAAGCGGGTATTTAGTTGCACTAAAAAAGCCAGAAAGCCATTGGCTTTAACCAATGTCCACAGAAAAACAAATATTTTTCTGGGACGCCAAAAAAGTCGTTGCTTTTTTGAGCGGATGAATGGCTCTGGCTTTTTGGTGTCCTAAAAATGCGGGGATTAGAAAGCGCTGTTCAAGCCATGGACTTTAGTCCGTGGTTAGGCGCTTTCAAGAAATAGGAAAACTATCCTATTTCTGAACCAAAATTAAGTAGTTTCTTAATTTCGTGTTCCCGCATTTTTATGACGTTCCTGGTGAGCAGGGCACGGCGCGATTACGGCATCTTAATTATACTTTAATTTTAGGATGCCGTGCGCCTCTTTTGGCACTGCTCACCCACTTAACTAAATACGTACTGGAAAAAGAAGATTTTAAAAACCAAGGGTCTTCTAAAGAAGAAATATGGTTAAATGCGACCTTTGCGGTAATAAACTAGCGGAATTGTTTCTGGGTAAGCTAAAAGGAACCATCATCAGAAAGCCTGGCGCCAGTAAACAATATACTGTCTGTTTCGAATGCCAACAGAAACTCCCTAATAAAGAAGAATTGCTAAACAAACTGAAATAATCGCCTCCGTGGCTTAGTGGTAGAGCGGCTGATTAATCAAGTCGAACCTCGTATACCGCTAGAGAGAGCAGCAGGTCCCGAGTTCAAATCTCGGCGGAGGCTTTATTTTAATTTATACCTAAATTGCTGCTGAAATGTAGAAATATTCTTAAACAGAAGAAGAAAAATAAAGGCAAAAATGGAAGATCTAAAAATTGGGAAAGCTTTGGAGCAAGAACCAGTAAGTACAGAAGAAACAGATACGGAAAATATGGTCAAAGAAGACCAAGATTCAAGTTTTAGCATAAAAGATGACGGGAAAAACATTTTAATTATGATTATTGCTTTAGTGGGAATATTTGCTTTATCCTTTGGTGGATTCAAATTATATGATTATTTTACTGGAGCCGGAGTAGTCACTCTAGATACTTTACATCAAGAAAACTTAGCAGGAAACCTGGATGAAGAAGAAGGCTACCTTTACAATGGATTTAGTTTTGTAAAAGCAGACGGGTTGTGGTGGACGGAAATAAAAGCAGGCAACCGCTTAATTAAAACTCCGCTGCACTTTAGTCCTAAAGAAGTAGAACACGTAGAAACTACAGGAGCTTTATCTTCAGATTTTTACCGCGATAATTTTGTTTATGTTACTATTAACCCGACCATCAATGGCAATAAATATTATACTCTCGCTTTGATGGAATTAAATAATAACGTTCTTCAGGGTATTGAAAGAAATGTGACTTCCGCTTGCACGGAAAAAAATGATATTTGTGAAGATCGATTAGTCTTAAATTGCCAGGATGCACAAGGAAAACCAGTAATTGAACTGGTCGTAGATGAAAAGCCTTCGGTAGAACTGTTAGGGACGTGCATTAAAATAACTGGCAATGAATATGATTTAGTTAAAGCCGTAGACCGCTTGCTGTACCAGTGGTATGGGGTTATGAACTAAGTTTGGGAAAAATTAATTTTAGGATTTAATTTCTTTTTATGCCTAACGCTTCTACCCGATTATAGTTTAAAGTTACTATGCGGAAATTTAAGCCCAATTCCAGCACCGCTTCTAATAAAGCCATGTGCTCTTTTCCCGAACCCGAAACCAAATTTAAAGCAATTTCAAAATCTTTAATCTTATTTTTAAGCTGCTGTTTAATTTCTTCAACTAACTCCGTGGTTTCTTTAAAACTATTTATGATAATTAGTTCCGTGTTTTGATTTGCTTTAAAATTATCCTGTCCAAACTGGTTAGTTAACAGATAAACTTTATCCCACGGCTGGGACTGAATAACTTTAGTTACTTCCAACCAGGTTCCTTTTCCAGTTGATAGACAAGCGATTAAGGTGGGCATATTAACCTCTTTTCCCGAACATATTTTAGTGCTTCATGAAAATCTTGAAAATTTTCTTTAAGTAATAGCCGGCCTTCTTCTGTTCGGGCATTAATACCAAACGGGAAGTCTACCTCTTTCCAGGCCGGAACGTCATTAAAAGCGTCGCCAAAAAAAGCGACTTGCTCTCTGGTTAAACCATATTCGGCTAGTTTTTCTTTAACAAAAATACCTTTACCCATCAAAGGAACGTTTATTTTTCCAGTACCGGTGAACTTGCCTTGGGAAACATAAATTTCTGGCACCAGGATAAAATCTAAAGAAGCTTCTTTTTGGACATGCTCGGCTACTAAATTTATGCCGCCGCTAATCATGCCTTTTTTAACCCCTTGTTGGCCGAGGTAATTGCAAAATTCCAAAAAGCCAGGCGTATAGGGTGGAGGGAGAATTTGCTCTAAAATGGGTTGGACGAGCATATCTGTTAAGCAGCGGCAGTTCTTTTCAAACCATTCGTTATATTGCTGATCTAGCTCTGGCAAGGAAAGGTAGTGGTTCATTAATTGGTCCCACTCCTCGTTGACGCCGGCAGCGATACCTAAAGCGCCCCAGCTGGAAAGCATTTTTGATTCTTTGTACTGCACAATCGTCCCATCCATGTCAAACATCACTAATTTTATGCTCATCATAGATAGGGAAAGCGCACTATTTTTAATACTTTTGATAATTTGGTTGAGGACAATAGTTGTGCATATTAATTTCCCCAACTAAATTTTGAAAGACATAACATCAATATGTATTACTTATGTCTTTCATTAATTGAAATGATTAGTTTAGAAAAACATATTAAGCAAAAAGCTTTCTTTCTTATTTGTGTCAAAGATGTTAATTACTTTTTTTGAAGAATTTCCCACTAAACCGAATTTAGAAAAAATTAAATTAATCACTTGGCCAACTAAATTATATCTTGCCGCTAAGAGCTTAAAACAGTTTAAGATAATCAAATCAAAAATTAAGAATAAGAATATTACCGAATTTATTTACTGGCCGATATTGGAAATTAAGGAAGGCTACTGGATTTCTCCTTTTACAAAACGCTCGGCACTTAAAAGAATTTTTAATGAATTAAAAGGAACAAAGACTTCCGTGATGCTGGACTTAGAACTTCCAACGACTAAAAATCCCAAACTATATGTAACCCAATTATTTAATTTCCATAGAAACAAACAATTAATAAAAGAGTTCATCAAAAATTATCCTGGGAAAATTTATCTTGCTGAGTATTACCCAGAAGGGAAAAGAAAAGAGAAATTTCTTCAATTTCTTGGGCTTCACTATAAAACGGGCAATGCAAATATAATCAAAATGGCTTATCATTCTGTACATCATTTTAACAAAGATTTTATTATCAATGAATTGAACCGAGGAAAGAAAGAATTTGGAGATAAGTTTCTGATTGCTTATGGCACTATTGCAACGGGTATTGAAGGAAAAGAAGCTTTGCTTTCTCTAGCTCAATTGAAAGAAGACTTACGCATTGCTAAAGAAACCGGCATCAAAGAGGTAATTATATTTCGGTTGGGCGGATTGAACCAAAAATACGTCGAGATTATGAGACGGTTTTCTTAGAGTTGTTTGTTTTAGAAACAGATAAATAATTCAACTTAATTTAGGATCAAACATTAGTCATATATAATTTAAGGATTGCTTGGTCTATTATAGTTATACTTTTATCTAAACCATAAATTCCTGTTCCAACTAAATGTATATTCCCTTCTTCCATAACAAACTGAGAAACGTTACGGTTTAATCGTTCATACTCTCGTTTTAGTGACGTTTCAGCATTTAAGGCACGAATTAATAAAGGCACACTAAAATTATTATTAGGATCGTGGTGCAAGGCAACATAACCATCTATGATTTCTTTCATTGCTTGGTCTTTAGTTGCTGGTGATACTTGTGAAGGTAGTTGTTGGATTTGTTCTAATTCTTCAGCTAGATTCATTTTAATAACCCTCAAAGAGTGGAACTAACGTTATAATTCACTTGACCTAATTATTTAATCTAATTCCACGACTTAATATTTAAACTTAATTCTTTCAAATCAAATATTTTCCAAAATATAAAAAGCGGGGCTCTTTTAACAGCGCCCAAATCAGCAAAGGAACAGGGTTTTCTCGGGTGTATTTCTCAAACACGGCCTGTACCTTGGGCTGGGCAACATAAGCAATTAATCTATCCCAATCCTGATCGGAAAATTTGGTGAGAATTTTTCGCACAGTTAAGTGTAATTTTAATTTCCTAACTAAGGGCCTTAACTCCTTTTCATAAGTTTTACCGTGATTAAGACAGTCCACTAAGATTTCTGCCTGTTTCATTCCCGGAATAATTCCACCCAGCGTGGAAGCTTTAACAAACCCAGCTGCATCACCAAGCAGATAACAATTGCCTTTTTTTACTTTCTGTTGAGGGTGGTATTGAGGAACTAAACCTGCCTGCATTTCTATCAACTTAAAATGATTTATTTTGAGCCAACGATTAAAATAATTGCGCGGCTCTTTTAAGCTAAATAAGCCTACTCTGGCCCGCGTAGAAGATTCAGGAACAACCCACGCCCACATTCCTGGACAGGTGTGTTCTCCGAAATAGGTGTAGTACTTTTCTTGTTCAAAAGTCCCTTCGACCACAGCTTGAATACCTAAGTAATTTTTTCGAAGAGGATGATATAAACCAAAGGCTTTAGCCGTTTCAGAAAGCGGCCCGTCAGCAGCGATAATTAAATCCGGTTTAACCAGCACTTCTTTGCCTTTTTTACTGTCTTTAATGACCATCTGTTGGCCTTCCTTCCGCAAAAACGCGTGGTTAAGATAGATTTTTGCTCCGGCGCTTGCAGCTAAACTAGCTAAATACTGATCAAATTTCTTTCGGCAGACTAAATATTCTTTCTGTTTAAGCTCTTGTTTATGCCCTTTGGGAGAATTGATTTCCAGTTTACTAAAAGTATTCACTAAAAAGGGTTCTAACGGCAAATTGAACTGCTCAAAATCAGCAGTAAGTAATCCGGTACATTGAATCGGCAAGCCGATAGTTGATTTCTTTTCATAAATAGAAACCTTATGCCCAGTTTTAGCGAGTAAATAACCAGCATAACTACCCACCGGACCAGCACCAATTATAGCGATCTCCATTCTTTGCTGGGGCAATTAACGAGCTTAAAAAAGTTGTTAAACTAGGCAGAGGCATTGATAAAACGTTTTTGGCGAATGTTGTGCCGGGATTTTAGCTTTTATTCTTTTTACCGGGATTCCCGGTAAAAAAGGAAATATTTAAATACAAAGACTAATTCCCGGTAAGAGAAAATGAAAATATACCTGCCTAATAGTGCTTTTTTAGGGAACATTGACCCTTTTTTAAAGCAAATGGACCTTTCTGATCCTTTTAAATTACAGATCACTGCAAATAAAAAGTGGATTTCAATGCATCCGGTTGTATTATGCATGGTTGCAGCTCTGGGCTTAACTATTAAATCAGAAAATGTAAAATGCGAGAAACTAGAAGCAAAATCAAAACATTATTTGCAGAGAATGGGGCTATTTAAATTAGTAAATATTAAAGTAGAAACCCCTATCATTGAACATGAATCTGCTGGCAGATTTATACCGCTTACAAGAATAAACAATTCACAAGAATTGACAAAATTTATTGCAGATATTGTACCTTTATTACATCTAGAACCTGAACAAGCGGATCCTATAAAGTATATCGTCAGCGAACTGGTTAGAAATGTTTTAGAGCATTCGGAATCAAAACGAGGAGCTATTGTCTCAGCACAATACTATAAGAAAAGCAATACTATCCGAATTGGAATTGTAGATACGGGTGTTGGCATAAAGAAAACCATAAACAATGCTTATCCGGCTAAAACGCATCTGGAAGCCATCCAATTAGCTTTAACTCCAGGAATTACTGGTACCACACGAAGAATTGGGGGTACTGAATACAATGCTGGGGCTGGTCTTTTCCTCATCAAATCTATTGCTCAAATAAATCGAGAATTTTTTATGATATACAGCGGCAATGCCATGTATAAATTATTAAAAAACAAGCCTGATTTAAAACGCATAACCCTCCAGGGGAACCCTTTTCAAGATAGACACTCTAAAGGAGAGGATTATCCAAACTGGCAAGGAACTGTGGTTGGTGTAGACATTTCTCTTGATAAAACAAAAGAATTTACTGTTTTGTTGGATCTTATTTGGGACGCTTATCTCAAAACGATAAAAGAACGAAAGAAAGAAAAATATAGAAAACCGAGGTTCATATGATAGAAATAAAACTAATAAAGGTTGTTGGTTTGTTTGCAGAGAATAAAGATTTAGCAAGAGAGATTAGGCTTACTAAGATTATTCCCGCATTAGAAAAAAATGAAAAAGTTATACTTAACTTTGAAGAAGTAGAAGGAGCAACGCAATCTTTTGTTCATGCTTTAATTAGCGATGTTATCAGGAAGTATGGTCCTGAAGTATTAGATGATATCGCGTTTAAGGGATGTAATGAAACCATTAAAAAGATAATAGGTATTGTTGTAGATTACATGCAGGAAAGCCAATAAAATCAATTTTTAATAAACTAACTAACTCCGACAAAAATATTTGCCCTTTTTTATAAACAAATTTTATTTTGTCTGGGCAGGGGGGCTGGGAGTGAATGCCCCGAAGCCAAGACTCTTTATTTTATACTGCTTCAAGTTTTAGTTTAACGTTATTCATTACGTTTCGAATTATTATAAATCCGATAACCATTAACGCAAAAAGGAATATCATTGGCAATACCTCAAGCACTTAAACTGTAAAATTTATGAGAATAACTTTCTTTTAAATGTATAGAATAACCATCAAAAAAGAAAAAAGTTAAAGAAAAAAAAGAAAAAATTTGGAGGAAGCCTCCAAATTAACTGCCTTACTTTTAGTAGTAAGTTTGTTCTTCGCCGTCGTCGTCTTTTCTTAATCTACTGAAGCCGATAACTAAGCCTAGGATTATTAGTAATACTACTAATACTACTAGAGCAATTTCTAATCCGCTTCTAAGACTAATTCCGTCGTTTTGAGCAGAGTCGCCAACAACGTTTGCTTTTAAGACAACAGTTTGCAAGACATCACTGCCAGATTTAACTGTTAGAGAAGCTAAGTGCTCTCCAGCAACAGTGTCATCAGCAACAGTTAGATCTACGTAAACAATTTGGTTTTTACCAGGTTCTAGAACAACTAAACTTTCACTTAAAGTAGCGGTAGCCCAGTCGCCAAGTGCAGATTCTAATGAAAATGCTTTGGAAACAGCGCCAGCGTTGGTTAAAGCTATAGCATAAGTTACAGTTTTACCAGCAGCTACGTTTTGGGTTTCAGGGCCAACAGCCAATACTAAAACATTTTCTTGGTCTTGGAAAGCCTTGTCAGCCAAAACATGCAAAGTGTAAGTTTCTTTAACAGTCTTTTCCAGATTGTCATAAGCTAGGGTTACTTCAACTTCGTAATCCCCTTCTTCTGCGGTTTCTGGTATTCTTAAGACCATTTCAACGTCAACAGTATTGTCGCTTAAAACATCCTCGTCTTCTAGTTGTATCTGCAGGTTGTTAACGTCAATGGTATAATCGCTTAAAACATCAACGTATTCAGTTGCACTTACGCCCAGAGCAGGAATAGCTACAGTTACTTTAGCGTCTTTTTCATCTTTAGCACCAAAGTTCTGTAAAAGAACATCAGCATATAAAGTTCGACCAGCTTTAACTGTACTTCCTGGAGAGAAAGCAACATCAGCTACTTCTAAATCGTGTCTAGCTGGAACAATTGCTAATTCTACGTTTTGGACTAAAACTTCAAGGTTTTTATCCATAACTCTCAATCGTAACCAGTATCGGTCATCATCTAATTTCTTAGGTAAAACTAGTTCTAAATCAACGTGGTCTACGGTATTCGCATTGAAGTGTTTAAGGGTTGAATCCTTAAGAACTTCGTAGTCAGAATAATCATAACCACTGATTACTGCTTCTACTTCAACATCTGCTTCGGTATAAGCTGTAAAATCCACTCTAATTTTTAAGTTTTGACCTTCTTCAACTGCAAGTGCCGGAGCACCAGCAATCATACTAACTTCATCGCCATTAACTTCTACTTTATCAACAGTTAGTTGAGTAGTTACTACTGCACTAACCATGGAAAAGCTCAGTAAGCTAATAACAAACAAAGCCATTATGCTTAACAATTTTTTCATTTTTAACTTCCTCCAAATCCTTTTAAAAGGTTTTTGAGCATTATTGCTTATTTAAGCCTTAAAAAGGGGCTTTTTATTTAAACATTTCGGTTTTTAGCATTACAAAGTGGAAACATTAGTTTACCACCTTGGCGTGAACCGATTAACACTTTATCTACTATTTTAAGGGTACTACTATTAAGTAAGCACCCCTTTATAAAGGTTTTGAAACAAAAAAGCCTAAAAAAGGCGATAAAGCTACGTTACCAAACCTCGTTTTAAAAAAAATTAACATAAATCTGGTAAATAATACCTAAGGTGAACATTACTACTAAAACAACACTTAATACTTTAAGGATTTTTCGCGGTTTTAATGAATATTCTGGTTTTCGTTCTCCCAACACTTTTGCTTTCCAGTACATCAAAATAATTAAAATACCTTCCAAACCTCCGGCAACTGCCCCAGTAATAGCAATTACGGTAATAAACGTAGACAGCTTAAAGATAGTAACTAATACCGGAATGGAAAAAGCAACTAATAATGCTTTGCGGCGGGAGAATAAATAATCATATTCATATACTTCAGTTAAAGCTATTCCAATGGTTAAGAAAGAAGTAAACATAGCTAGAACAGCAACAATGTTAGCAAACGTACCTAAGATGGGTGAAGAGTATACGCTTAAAGCGATGGTGGCAATGCGTTGATTTGGCCCTAATAATTCAAAGTTCTCTAGACCAATAATCCCAACGACAAAAAAAGTAAAACAGAGGTATAATACGATGGGGATTAATGAGCCAATAATAATGGCTTTCTTCATCCTGCCTTTTTCCTGCTCCAGTTCTTCTTGCATTTCTGGGATAGCTGGATAACCAATAAATGCAAAGAAGATTACTCCATAAGGAACAAAAAATTTAGCTAAGTTTGTAGTAGTCAAATAGCCGCTATTAATGTCTTTATATGAAAACACGCCAATTAACGTGATTACTAATAATAAAAAGGCAATTAAAATTAATTCGACTTTTCCGGCTGCTTTTACCCCTTTGTAGATGATCAGAAAAGTAATGACAAAGAAAATTAAGCTATATACTAAGGGATTTCCAAAATTAAAAATGGCTTTTAAGGTTTCCCCCTCACCAATTAAATAGGCCGTTAATGCTCCATATAGGCTGAATAATAATGAAAAAGTCATTAGCCGCTTGCCCCATTTTCCCAGATATTTCTCTGCATAACCAGTTAATTGGTGCTGTTCTTTGGTCCTTAAAACCATCTCACCAGTTAACAGATTAAGAAACAATATTCCCAAACCAAGTAAGACAATAATGATAAACCCAATCAAGAAACCGCTTTGGGAAACCACATAAGGGATAGCTAAAATTCCTGCTCCAACAATCGTTCCGATTAAAGTGGTAATCGCAATCAGCAGTTTATGTGTAGCAAAAAAACCTTTACCTCTTTTTTCAAGCATGGAAGTTATAAGTATTTTAAGATTTATATAGTTTTGGGGGAATATTGCTCTTTAATCTATTTGGCTTGTCCGTCTAGAAAATAATCGATCATTTTTCTTACAACTGCAGAAGATGAAAAAACATGATATTGATCAGAAAAACCTAAGCCTGAATCTAAACTGTGAATTGCTTTGGTAATCCCGACCAGTTCACCAGTAGTTTCGCTAACAACTGGTCCTCCGCTCCACCCAAACCCAATTACACAATCAGAATATTGAGTGTTTTCTGCTGTTCTAGCAAATAAATTAGATAGATTATTGTGTAAACCAAACATATCTAAAAATAACCTAAACGAATCAACAAGAACAATAGTTCCATGGCTTCTAAGCGCTTTATCACCACAAAAAGAATAGGTCCTTACAGGATCTCTTTCTTCTGCACAATGGTCGGCTATGGCAACTAAAGGAAGGTAATTGGCACGTAAAGGAATTTGCGCTAAAACCAAATCATGCGGTTTAGAGCGCATCAACGTTCTTTGAACGGAAAAAGACAGGGGAATTTTGTTAATATAAATTTCAGCGGTTTCTTCGGGAAGAACGTGATGGTTAGTAATAAAATAACCATCGCCCGTCAACAAATATCCGCTGCCCACGCCCCGATTAGTTTTAATTTTAATCAGATTTCTAACATGAGCTCTATTTTTCTGATTGAGGTCAAGCTTTTTTGCCGGCGTATTTTCTTCTAAAAGATCAACTAAACTCCTAAACTCAGACAAATCGCGCCGTTTCATATTTTTTTCAGAATGGAGTTTTTATATAAATTTTTCTTCAAAATATATAAAAATTAAGAATGGGGACGCTGGGATTTGAATTTCTGAACAATAAGCCTGCGCTTATCGTTGCCCAGATCCGAGGCTTTCTTCATTGTTTTTATCATTGCCGAACGCCGGCTCTTTTCCTCAATGACTGGAGGCCCCTATTCTGCCAGATTATACTACGTCCCCGCAAAGAGTTGGAAAATGGGCGGTTTTATTAATATTTTGCTATAAAAAGAACAATTAATAAAAACAACCAAGATCTTTCAACTTAAAATGATTCAATTAAATGGCTCGTATGAAGAAGGCGGGGGAGCTTTAGTTAGAACGGCTTTAGCCCTTTCTGCCTTAACCGGGAAAGAGTTTAAAGTAACCAATATTCGTTCCAATCGACCGGAGCCAGGATTAAAAGCACAGCATTTAACAGCGATAACTGCGCTTAAGGAAATTTGCCAGGCAGAAACAAATGAAATTAAATTAGGTTCAACTGAACTATATTTCAAGCCGGGAAAAGTCAAAAAAGGAATCTATGAAATAGATATCGGTACGGCCGGAAGTATAACTTTGCTTTTGCAAGCGTTAATCCTGCCCTGCTTGTTTGCACCGGGAAAAATCACTTTGAATATTACTGGTGGCACCTGCGGAAAATGGCAAGCTTCTGTCGATTATTTACAAAATATCGTCCTGCCCCAATTACACCGGTTTGTAGAAAAGATAGACTTAAAAATTCTTAAACGAGGTTATTATCCTAAAGGCGGGGGACAAGTAAAATTAGAAATAACTCCAAAATTAAAAATTGAAGATTTTAAATCGGGCTGGAAAGAGTTGCAGTCTAAGACGGCAAAAATACTTTTAACCGAACCAGGGAGTTTAGAACAGCTTAAAGGGGTAATAAATGTCTCTTCGGAATTGCAAGGGAAAGAAGTTGCGGAAAGGATTAAAAAATCCGCGGAAGGAAACTTAAAAGAATATTCCGCTCCAACCAATATCAGAATTGAATATGTAAATAGTTTAAGCCCGGGCGGGGAGATTTTACTGTGGGGGATATTCAGCCAAGCGGGAAAGGTTGATTTTGATAATCCGGTTTTCCTAGCGGGAGATGCTTTAGTAGAAAAAAACAAAAGTTCTGAACAGCTAGGCAAGGAAGCGGCAGAAAAACTAAAACAACAAATCAACAGCAGAGCAGCAGTTGATGAACATTTAGCTGATCAATTAATTCAGTTTATGAGTTTACTGCCCGGTTCAAAAATAAAATGCGGAAAAATTAGCAAGCATGCTCACACCAATATTTATGTTGTAGAAAAATTTCTGCCGGTTAAATTTAAAGTTGAAGAAAATATAATTAGCGTAGAAGAAGCATAAAGAAATACAAGTTAATGTGGACTTTAATACGCGCGCTAAAATTCTCTCCAAATCAGTTTTCATAAAAAACTTTATAAAGCCGGGCTAATCTGTAGCCACCATGGAAGTAAAAAAATGTATTTCAACTAAGCGAAGAATTGATAACGATCCGGGCGCAGTTAGTTTTAAATGTCCAAACTGCGGTAATTATGATATTACCCGAAGTACTTTTGCCCGCGAAAATGCCATTAAGTATAAATGTCCAGCCTGTGAATTTACTGGACCAAATTAACAAAAATGGCTAAAGCAATAATTACTTTTAAATTAATGCCTGAATCTCCTGATGTAGATTTAGAGCCAATCAAAAAACAAGCTTTAGCCCTTGCTAAAGCTGCTGGTTCTGTTGGGGAAATGCAAGTTCGCGAAGAGCCCATTGCTTTTGGTTTAGTAGCAGTTCTGATCTTGGCCATGTACAATATTGAAGGGGCTGATTTTGACGGTATTGCTGCTAAAATGCAGAAAATTGAAAACGTGCAAAGTGCAGAAGTAGCTAAAATGGATTTAGCTTTGGGTTAAGTTTAATCGGCTTTTATTTTATTTTTTAATTTGGGTTAAGTTTTGGTTTTACTTTTTTAATAGTAGAATTGATTATAGAAACAATTTCTTTAATCTTTTTTTCCGTCTTTATTCCTGTAAGTGAGAATTGGGTTCTCGTTGCTGCCAAGGGTTTTAAAATAGATTCCATCCGCGGCGGAGCTAACTTATATTTTCTGGCAAGTACATGCAAATCATAAAAGCCAGGACCGTCGATGGTTGATTCTTCTTTTAGTAAATCGAGAAATTTTTGTTCTTCTGGAAAAGGATTTTCTTTGACCATTTTAGAGATTAATTTTGGGTCAAGTAATTTTCCAGTCCACAACGGACCAGTAAAAATAAATTTAGTTTTACAGCTGCATACTCCATAATTATAATTAGAAATTTGATGATTTAAACATTTAGGACAAAATAACAGATATTGGTGCTGTTTAATAATTTCGTCGCACTTTTCTTTACCTTTCTCTGCACAAAAATAAATCCGATAATAATGGTCTTTATGGTATGAAAGGATGGGAGTCAACGCTTTATCAAATTGTACCCCTTCCAACTGAACTTTGCGGATCAGAATTCGTAAACCAACTTCATGCATCAAATGATTTCTTAAGGAAACCGCCCAATATTTTCGCTTAGTAACTTTTGGATAAGTTCCGGTTAGCGCAGCAGTATCCGTCGCCGTAACCGCGATAATTCCCTTACGGCAAATTCGGGAAATGGCCGCAGGAATAAATGGATTAGGAGAACCGAATGGATCTAAATCAATGTAATCAAAATACCCGCAGAAAGAATCGGCGACGGGGTGTTTGATTTGATTTAACAAAAACAAGTTGGCATCTTCTTGATTAAGGTTTATTTTGTCAGTAAGGTTTATTTGATTACGCTGTAAATTTTCTTTAAAAACAGTAATAAAATTTTCTTTTAGATCATTTACAGCTAAATAATTGATTTTGTCTTTTTTTAATTCTTTAAGAAATCTTAAGCTCCTGATTCCCGAACCCGCCAGAGGATCAGCAAGGTTCATCTTTTGATTAACGATGCAGTTGAGCAGAAGAATAGAAATATTCCGATTGGAAACCATGAGCGGGTTATAAAAGATTTCCATCTTGGCGTGGACATCTTTTTTAGGGGGAGTTATATCTATTTTAATGGAATGTTCTTGGATGATGGACATTTTTGTCTTAAACAAACTGATATTGTTAAATTTATCGAAAATAATTAATAATTTTAAACCTCAGAAAACTTTGTTTTTCGCAGGGTTTCCAAAAATAATTATAAAAAGGAATAACGCCCAGAAATAACTTTATTTCTTTTTTACAGTTATTCTGTTTATTTCTTTGCTAGATATTTCTTGGAAAAACCTAGTCTCAAACTCTGTTAATATCTTCTGCTTTAGTTTGTAAGTATTTGCATGTTTAACATACGCAACCCACCCTTCCATGAAGTCGTAAAGTTTATCATAATCCATTTGTTCATTTTCAAAAAGAAAAATATTTTCTCTAAGCTTTTTTTTAAATTTTCTGTGGTTTCTTCTTTTTATTAATTTATACTGAGGAAATATCTTAAAACCAAGAAAGTCGATTCCTCTGTTTAGGAAAACTATTTTAGACTTATCTGGATGTAATTTCAGAGCAAGATGGTCGTAAAGAAAGGAACCTATTTTACTTCTCCATTTTTTCAAGATTACGGGAGAAAGATGCAATATTACAAAATCATCGACATATCTGATATAATATTTTGCTTTTAATTGGTGTTTAACGAATTGGTCTAGTTCATTAAGATAAACATTAGCGAAGAATTGCGAAGTAAGATTACCAAGAGGCATTCCTTTTTCTAGTGAATGATTTTTTTAGAATTTTATTAATTAACCAAATTATTCTATTGTCTTTAATTCTAGATTCAAGTATCTGAAGCAAAATACCGTGGTCTACTGTATCAAAATAATGCCGAATGTCTGCTTTAAGAACATAAGCAGATAAAAAGTTATTTTTAGTCACTTTTTTGGAAAAATGTTCGAATCGTTCTATTGCTTTGAATGCCCCTTTACCTATCCGATTGGCGTAAGAATCGTAAATAAACCCCTTTTCAAAAATAGGTCCAATAACATTACACAAAGCATGATGAACAATCCTATCTCGAAAATGGGACTTACTAATTTTTCTGGTTTTTGGGTCACGAAGGATGAAAGTCTTTAATGGTCTTGGTTGATAAGAATGAAGTAGCAATTCTATTCTTAGCAAAGAAAGATTGTGTTCTAAATCAGCTTCAAATTCTCGTACATAATGTTTAAGCGTTTTATGTTTTCTTGCTCGCTTAAATGCCAGTTGCAGGTTAGAATAACTGCATAATTCCTGCCATAAATCTTGAGAGACAACCATATGATAAGAAAAAGTCTCAACATACTGGACTATTCCACGCAAGCGGTTATTGTTGTTGATGTTATAATCATTCGCGTTGAAGTTAGAGTTGTTATTGAAATTATTCAGCCACGAAGCCCGCCTCACGAATAGCTCCGAATGCTTATATGCACTGCAGTTTCATTTCTGTCACTGCTGTAATTATCAAATTAGAACGGGTCTAATTTGAAAGTTTTATAACAAAGTCGCCTTTGTCGTAGCACCTAAAATCAAGCAACAACTTGATTTTTGTGCAGAAATGAAGTAGTTTCTTCATTTCTTGCACCAGAGCGTGTAGTCCAGCTTACTCCCTTAGGAGTTGCTGAGACAATAATAAAAATAAAAAAAGAAGTTTAAAAGTATTATTGCCCTCTAGCAGATAAATAACTCTGAAGAAGCCCGGCAAGACCAGAAGCTACATTGTTATCCATAGCTTTAACTGCGCTTTCAGGGTCTGCTAAAATTGCATCGTAATGTGTTTTAAATTCATTTTTTGCTGCTGTCCTGCAAGCACTTCCATTTTTCGGCGCACCTGTGGTGCCTTCAAGCTCGCTATCGCTCGCACGACGACGTACCCCACGCAAAGCATCG
>ERZ1292633.2928-Hain-H41-02um-R1-2928-length-17028-cov-6_pt1 | contig 17028 bp, 21 predicted proteins | sample MGYA00564406_ERZ1292633 | MGnify/ENA primary metagenome ERZ1292633 (study PRJEB36523, sample SAMEA6512639) | groundwater metagenome | collected 2019-01-08 | study: AquaDiva: Metagenomics assemblies of 32 groundwater samples | reverse complement strand
CTTCTGCGTGAATTCAGACAGCAAGGTGTTCGTGAAGACTGAACCAGCGTGAAGTGCAACTTGCGGCAAAACCTCAGGGTTGTTACCGAAAATTTGTAATCCCTTGAAAGCGGTATCTGGCGAATTTGACCCTTCAAAACGATCAAGGAAAGTGTAGTTAATGACCGAAGCCGGAGTCTCGATATTGCCCGTGATGAAGTTCGTTACAGGGCTAAAGCCATCTTCCTTGATTTTCACGCTTGCTTTTAGAAAAGCGTCCTGCTGGGCTTTGTTTAAAATACTGGACTGTAATTCAATACCTACCGCAAATTCGTTGGTCTGAGGATCAAAGGCGTCAACAACTTGGGCTAGAATCATTTGATTCTTATTGTTGGCGCCAGTACCTTCATCAGCGATATCTGCAACGAAACCTCTCCAGTTATTCTGAATAGATTTGAAATCACATTTTGGCGTAGGGCGGTCAAAAACTCCTTTAATACCCAAGCTCAAAGCAATAGTTATGTCCGCCCGAGGCTGACACAAATCGAAGCCGGAAAAAATCGCTCCTAAAGCGCCACCGGAAGTTTCAAGATCCTCTTGCAGAAGCCCGATCGACTCACCCGCCACCGCAGCACCGTACTCTTTAAAATATTGCTCAATCGGAGAACCATCAAAAAGAGGCGATTCTGCCGGACCACCGGAAGCCACCATGACAGCGGCGTCGTAGGCTAAACGATCAGCTGCAAACGTCATTAAATTAACCAGATACGTCAATAAAGACGCTGCTAAAGTAGCCTTTACCTTCTTTCCGGTTTCGGTAACGCCAGCCCAAGCTTCAAAAGCAGGATAAGAACCAATAATAACAGGCGGCGTTTGTGCTTGAACCGGTCTTGGCATCAAGGAGCTCGCCAGAAAAACAGCAATGACAAATACTGGCGCGAGTCGTGACAAGATTTTACGCAGTGGAGACTGAAGGCGCATAACGTTAAGGAGTGGTGGTGCCAGATAAATCGGGAGGTATCAATTTCTGAATCTCCCCCTGCTGTTCAAGTTGAGCTAAAATACCCTGATACATCGTAGCTACTTCTTCATCGGTCATAGCAGTCACTTGAGCAGCATCTGCCCCCGATTCAACCAAAAGAGCACGCACCTCACTGACTGGCAGGGTGTAAAGATCTGTCAGCGCCTGAGTTAAAGCCTGTTGTCTGGCGGCCAACTCAGCCGCTTCGGCATCTAACGCTTCCGCGCCTCCCGAAACTAAGACGTCCTCGTTAGCCGGCGATGCACAAGCAGCACCCGTGGCACAATTTGGATCTTGGCCTGAAGAAATCTCAGCGCCATCGGCCAAGCCGTCGGAGTCTGAGTCCTCAAGGTAAGGGCTAGTCTTGTAAATGTAGAGCTCGTCGTAATCGTTGATGGTGTCGAGGTCGGTGTCGGCTCGACGCTGTTCGGCGATAGCGGCTGCCTCCTCCTCTGAACCTGTCACAAACCTTGGACCCGTGTAGCTAACAGCAAAAGGTGCTGCCATGTGGGTCCACAGGTACTGACCGCCCAAAACCAAAGCACATAAACCGCAGACAATCACAAAGACAAACCCGGCTTTTTGTTCCCGAGAAAGTTCTGTACCCGCCCCTGGTCGCAGCACTCGGCGGTCGTCATCCATAGACCACAGAATTATACCACGCCTAACCAACCAGATATTAGTCATTAGGAATTAGCAGAAATTAAAAATTAGATAATAGACCAGGCAGTCCACATCTAAATTCTGATGTCTAAATTCTGCTAATTCCTAATGACTAATTAGTTCTCAGCTAAAGCAATCCAGTTCTTCACCGACACCTCTTCCGGTCGAGCTTGTTCGGTCAGGCCGAGGGCTAAGAGCTTTGCTTTGAGCGACTCAGACGTACCGATACCTGCATCAGAAAGGGTTCGATGCATCTGCTTACGTTTATGGGCAAAGGCCAGCTTAGCCAAGCCAATCACTGCCTCTGGATTCGTCGATTTTTGATTGGGGATCAGAGCTAAAACGATGGAATCTACTTTTGGTGGCGGCACAAATGCGCCGGGTTTTACCGTAGCGATGCGCTTTACATCGGCGTAGATCTGCACGGCTACAGACAAAATACTCATCTCACCTGGCTTGGCCAACATCTTCTCCCCCACTTCGCGTTGGAGCATGACGACCTGGCGCTTAGGAGGTCGGCTAGAAGCTAAAGCCTGACGAATAATGGCGTTGCCGGCGTTGTAAGGCAGATTACCCACCAAAATCCAGTCGCCTTGAGGGATAAGCTCGGCGTAATCGACGTGCGCCGCGTCGGCCTTAACGATGGTCGCGTCTGGGAAACGCGTCTGAAGCTCAGGGATTAACTCACGATCGAGCTCGACAAGAACAAGGCGAGATCCGAGATCGGCAAGGCGCTCGGTTAGTGCTCCTCGACCTGGCCCAATCTCAACTACCGTATCTTTGGGTCCGATCTCAGCCGCAGCCACAATTTTGTCGAGCACAGATTGATCTCGAAGAAAGTGCTGGCCGAAAGATTTTTTAGCAAAAATCATAAAACGATCGAGCCCTGACGAATCAGTTCAATCACATCGCCGAGTACTTTCACTGTCGTCGAGGCAGGTACAACCGGCAAATTTCCACCATCGAACATGGCGTCAGGAATTTCTCCTCCGATAAACTCAGCCTCCGCTTCATCTGGTCGATAAATAGCGGCCTCACCGGAACGATTCGCACTGGTAGCTACGATCGGTCGGCCAAGGAGACGCGCGAGCTCAGCGGCCATCGGATGTGAAGATTGCCGAACAGACTGCGTGCCGTCGGTCTCACAACGCAAAGACACAGGCGAAGTCACCGCTCGGGCAGAGACGATGTTCAAAGGGCCTGGCCAGTGCTGCTCGATGAGTTCAAGTGCTTTGTCGTTGATCTGAACGTACGCGCTCGCATCGACATCAGGAGGCAAAACGAGCGGCATGCCTTTGCCTTCGGGTCGGCCCTTAATCGCAAAAACTTTAGCTACTGCACGATCATTGGTCGCATCGCAACCAAGAGCGTACGAAGTTTCCGTAGGATAAACCAAAACGCCGCCATCGCGCAGCACACGGACAGCTTCGTCAATGGTTTTCACGGTAATCATACCTTGGCCTTGTACCACTTAAGCGTCTGTTTCAAGCCGCGTGCCAGTCTCATCTTTGGCTTCCAGCCCAACTCTTTTTTGGCCTTGGTCGATCGTAACGTTACTGCCTTCACGGCATCTTTTACTTCTGGACGGGCAATCGGCTGTACGTTCGATCCGAGCTCAGAAGAAATGAGTTCAAAGAGCGCACGTGTCGTCGTACCTATCTTGGTACCGCAATTGAAGACGCCGCTCACTTCACTCTCTCCTGCTGTCACAAAAGCATTGGCTACGTCGCTCACATGAATGTAATCGCGGAGTGTGTTGCCGTCGTCATTGATAAACGGTGCCTGTCCGGCGATAAGCTTGCTCGTAAAAATTGCGATCGCTCCACTCTCCTTACTGCCATCTTGACGTGGTCCGTAAACGTTAGCAATACGGAAAGCGACAAACGGAATACCGTAAGTGTTCTGATAAAAATGCAAATAGTTTTCTCCAGCCAACTTTGAAATTGCGTACGGCGTCATTGGCTTTGGTACCTGCTTCTCGGTCAGTGGTGGCTTGGCCGTCAGTCCGTACACAGCGCAACTTGAGGCAAATACAATTTTCTTAGCCTGTGCCAAACGAGCAGCCTCAAAAACTTTTAACGAACCGATCTCGTTGTGATCGGCGTTCATGGCTGGTTCGAGAACCGAAGCTCGATCATCGATATGGGCCGCCATGTGAAACACGACCTCGGGCTGAGCTGTGGCAAAAATCTCGTTTAAGCCATCGTGACGAATATCGTGGATAACGTACTTGGCTTTGTCATTGCGATATTTTGGTTCAGCTTTATCAACTACAGTCACATCGACACCACGCTCAACGAGCAGGTCAACGATGTGTGAGCCGATAAAACCAGATCCGCCAGTTACAATTGCACGAGTAATTTGCATATTATTTTCGTTCTTCAACGTCTTTTCGCAAGAATGATTCCATAAACGGCTTCAGCTCGCCATTCAAGACGGCGTCGGTATCAGTCGTTTCGGTGTCGGTACGATGATCTTTCACCATTTTGTAAGGGTGCAGCACGTAACTGCGAATCTGGTTGCCCCAAGCGGCCGTCTTATGTTCGCCCTTAAGATCAGAAATCTTGTCGGCCCGCGCCTCAACCATTAAACGATGTAACTTCGACTTCAGGACCCGCATTGCGGTCTCACGATTTTGTAGCTGCGATCTTTCATTCTGGCAAGATACCGAGATACCGGTTGGGATATGTGTGATACGCACCGCCGAATAGGTAGTGTTCACACTTTGTCCACCTTTGCCTGAGGCTAAGAAGGTATCGATCCTCAGGTCATCCACAGGTACTTCGAGCGCCTTCTCATCGACCTCATCGAACTCAGGAATAACTTCCGCAAGTGCGAAGGTGGTGTGGCGCATCTGCTCAGCATCGAAGGGAGAAATGCGAACTAGGCGATGCACACCGTATTCTGAACGCAACCAACCATAGGCAAAGCGTCCGCGGATAGCGATCGTTACGCTCTTGTAACCCGCTTCTTCGCCGCGTGATTCATCAAGAACCTCCACCTGCCAGCCATGAGTTTCCGCAAAACGAGTATACATCCGCAACAGCATGGCCACCCAGTCATTGGCGTCTGTTCCGCCAGCTCCGGCATGGAGTGATAAGATGGCATTACGGCTATCGAACTCACCTGACAACAACATCTGGAACTCCATGTCGGAAAAGCGAGCTTCGAGTGTCACTAAAGTTTTTTCGATCTCAGTCTTAAGCTCGATGTCATTCTCCTTCTCGGCTAATTGCACCACGTCGCGAACATCATTGAGCTCGCGCTTGAAAGAATCCCAAGCCTCGAGCTCGGTCTTCAGATCGGATGCTTCCTGCGAGAGCTTACGGGCGTTGTTTTGATCGTTCCAAAACGTCGGCTCCCCCATCACGGCCTCAAGCTCAGCAGAGCGAGCACGGGTTTCTTCCAAACGCAAAGCCGACCACGCGGCAGCGAGACGACCTTCAACGTTAGCGATACGATCAACTAAATGCGACATGCTTAGAGTTTGATGTTCTTGGCGTACACACCTACCACCGGCAACTCCCACATTTCACCTTGATAGGCCTTCAGAGCGCCAACAATAATCAAAAGCGCCAGCACCGTATCGAGACAGGTAGCAATCACTAGGCCGATTAGCGGGATAAAGATCGTGAGCACGGGTCCGAGAACCGCCATGACAACAGCGACGAGCGTAGTGGCCAAGCCCTGACGAGCATGAAAGGCCAAAAAATCGCCCTTATCCTTCATGATCATCGGTAAGAAGCACAAGAACGGAATATACCCCAAAGCGGCAATCACCCGCTTCTTTTCGAAATCGTCAGGGGTTGGTTGTTCAACTTTTGGCTGTTTCACGATCTCCTCAGCTGATTTTTCGATATCTGCCATAGATTCAAGATTTGACTCAAGACTAGCAAAAATCAGCTTAGATAGCAAAAGACGAGGCTAACCCCCGTCTTTATGTGAGCACAACTACTGGAGCGATTGATAGCTATTCGGAGTGTTGTCATGGGCGACATCGGCGTCTAACAGGATCTCATTTGGGTAAGCCGTCCGTAGTTCAGCTATCCGAGTGTCACTATTCGCGATGCTCAACAACGCAGCGGGGCCCAAGTTAGGATCGTCGGAAATCAGTTTTCTCGAACCTGGATAACCGTTTATCACGTTCCATGTCTCATCCCCCTCCTGCCCAGTTCGGGACGCAAACAGATACGTGGATCCCGGTTGTAGCAGCGGGTCACCTTCGACAACATACAAAACTCCCTCGCGATATCCACCTTGCTGCTGAATCATGACATTGCCACTGAAATCTCCCTTAATATTCGTCACGATCGCCACTTCGAATTGTGTAAACGGTCCAATGTCTGTATTTTTGTTGGCCACTTTTCTCACCACCTTACCCACGAACACGTTATGGGCGGCACCGACCAGCACTCTGTCGTCATCACTATTGGCGAGCCACTCGGTCGTGATAGTAACTGTGAGTGGTAGCTTGAGCAAGTTTGTATGCAACCCCAGGCCCAAGGCTACGACAAAAAATACACTACCGACAGCCGCCCTCCTTAGTATCTTCGTATTCATATCTTAGCCGACCAACTCAAGTAGTGTACTAGTACATTCCGCTCATATCTGGAGCAGCCGGCATGCCGCCGCCCTTATCTTCCTTTGGGGTCTCGGTGATCGCGGCTTCGGTGGTGATGATCATGATCGAGACCGAAACGGCGTTCTGGAGAGCTGAACGAGTGACCTTGGCCGGGTCAATGATACCGGTAGCAACCATATCCACCATCTCGCCAGTTAGGGCATTCCAGCCTATGTTGCCGGACTCTTTCTTCACATGCTCGACGACGATGCCGCCTTCCTTACCAGCGTTTTCGGCGATCTGGCGGAGTGGGGCTTCGAGTGCGCGATCGAGAATATCGGCACCGAGTTTTTCATCGGCGGTCAGGGTCAGCGTCTTCAAGGCTTCCTTGGCGCGAATCAACGCTACGCCACCGCCAGCCACGATACCTTCCTCGATAGCAGCCTTAGTAGCAGCTACAGCGTCTTCAATACGATGCTTCTTCTCTTTCATCTCGACCTCAGAAGCAGCACCAACACGGATAACGGCCACGCCGCCAGCCAACTTGGCCATACGCTCGCGCAGCTTCTCCTTATCAAAGTCAGAGTCAGACTGGGTTAAAAGTGTGCGGATCTGAGCTACGCGATCGGCAATCTTGGCTTTGTCGCCAGCGCCCTCGACGATAGTGGTCGTATCCTTGGTGGCTACAACGCGGCGAGCGCGACCAAGAACCTCGAGACCGATAGTATCGAGCTTCATGCCTTTTTCTGGAGTGACGACCGTTGCACCTGTGACAGCAGCAATATCGTCGAGCATGGCCTTGCGGCGATCACCGTAGGCTGGGGCCTTCACTGCGAGAATGTTGAAAGCGCCCCGGAGTTTGTTGAGCACAATGGTCGCCAAAGCGTCACCCTCCACATCTTCAGCGATGATGACGAGTTCTTTGCGGCCGGTCTTAGCGATGCTCTCGAGCAAGGGAACGAGCTCCTGGATAGAAGCGATCTTCTGGTCAGTAATCAAGACTGGGACATCTGAATATTCAGCCTCCATGCGCTCAGAGTTGGTCACCATGTAGTGTGAGATGTAGCCCTTGTCGAACTGCATGCCCTCAACCACATCGACCTCAATACCGAACGAGGTGCCCTCTTCGACGGTGATGACGCCGTCAGTGGTCACCTTAGCCATAGCCTCAGCGATCATGGCACCAATTTCAGCGTCGTTAGCCGAAATGCTGGCAACCTGCTTGATAGCATCGCCTTCTACTTTCTTAGAAATCTTCTTGATCTCATCAACAATCACCTGCGATCCCTTTTCGAGACCACGACGGAGAGCCTGTGGGTTAGCTCCAGCAGTGACAACACGTAAACCATCGGCAACGATAGCTTGAGCGAGAACGGTAGCAGTTGTCGTACCATCGCCAGCGACATCGTTGGTCTTGCTAGCGACTTCCTTAACGAGTGTAGCGCCGAGATTTTCGAGTTTATCAGCCAACTCAATCTCCTTAGCAACCGTGACGCCGTCCTTAGTAACCAGTGGAGCACCAAAGCCGCGATCAATAATTACGTTGCGACCCGTGGGGCCAAGCGTTACTTTAACAGCATTCGCGAGCTTATCGACGCCGTCCTTAATCTTCTTACGAGCGTCTTCGTTATAGGTGATGTTCTTTGCCATAAACAAGATTAAAGTGAAAAGAGAAAAGTTTAAAGTCGCTAGTTCTCGATAACAGCCAGGACTTCATCAGCATTCACAATAAGAAACTTTTTGCTTTCACCCGCTGGATTCTTGAGCTCGATCTCGTCAGGTGCGTATTTCTTAAACACGATCTCGTCCCCCACCTTAACGTCGATAGCCTGACGGGTGCCGTTCTCGAGCATTTTGCCCGGACCAACGGCTACAACCGTACCGCGCTCTGGGCGCTCTTTGTCGGCGGTATCGGGAATGATAATCCCCAAAGCCGTGATAGCCTCTTTGTTCGCCGCGGCCAGGATGATGTGGTTGCCAAGAGGTTTCAAGTTCATAAACATTCGTGATTATTTGTGAGGGTAAATTAGCACTCTCCTGATTTGAGTGCAAGCCCCCTTAAAAGCAGAACGAGCCAGCCCTTTGGAAGGACCGGCTCATGAGTTGCTACGGGCAGCTGTGGCCACGTAGTCGAAACGATCATCAACGGCGATCGTGGGCCGTTCCTCCACCCACCGAATCATCGGCGGAGCGAAGTGTTCGGATCCATAGACGGTCACGATGTCCATCAAAACGTCATGACCTTCCTGTCTTTTCTTCGGCAGGTCGAGCCAGCGGTGGTAGACACCGTCCTGATCCGGACTCCAAAGTCGGACTGCCCGACGAATCTGGAACATTGCCACCCACCAATACTTGTGAGGTAGGCGTACCGGTCTCCAGACGAAGAACTTGCCGATCTGGGGACGAACGCGGATGCGATCGCCCACCTGCAGCTCCGTCGGCGCCAGTGAGTCGCCATCTTTCAGGTAGAACATGGCTACTTCTTGAAGGTCCTGAGAATGGCAACACCCTCCTTCTCGACCCCCTCGCGCATCTTCGACACACCGAGGTAGACGCCGCGGCGCAACGAAGCCTGGACGATCCTGGCGATCTTCTCGTCAGTCGTCCAGAAGCCGAGCTCGTTCCACGCCTCCAGAGGGAAGGCCATGGTGTCACCGTAGCGAGCGACGCCGATGTCGTCGAACCTGCCTGGAGGCAAGATCCAGTATCGCGACTCGTCGTCGTCGTCCGGAACCGCGCTCGGGCTGGGCCGACTGTCCTCGACCAGCCGACTGTCCTCGTTGATGAACGCGAGGAGTTGACCATCGTTGGTGACCTGGAAGAACTTCTCGGAAATCGCGGTGACGTCGGACATGAACACCTCCGAGCCGGAGACTAGCAATTTTCTAAGCTTTTGTCGAGTTTTCGCTCTCAAAGCAAAGCCGACCCGTGAGGGTCGGTTTTGCGTGGTCCCGGGCCACGCTTTTAAGGCTTGGTGGACCGGACGGGAGTTGAACCCGTACCATCCGGTGTTAACTCGGATAGGCTAACCGTTAACCCCACCGGCCCAAATGGCCCGGGAAGAGAACAAAAAACTCCCCAAAACTCAAATAAATGAGTTGGGGAGTTTTTTGTAACACCGGAAGATATTAGGTGGGTAACCTATATCCGAGTATTTAAAGATTAGACGATTTTTTTCGTGTTGTCAATCTCGTTTTCCCCTAACCGGAGCATGAGGGCGGCAACGTAAGCAACGAGGACCAGACCAACCCAGGAAGACCACAAATAATGATCGAAGAAAATGATCACGAATAGCACTTTACCCATGCCGTGGGCGCAGGCGGCGTCGCGGTTTACGCCCCCTCCTGGCCTCCCCCTGGCAGGGGAGGAAGTGGAGGTACGGTCGAGCGTGACGACCCAAGCTACAAGCAAGATCAAACCTAGAAGGCCGATCTCGGCGAGTACCAACAGCGGAACATTGTGAATCGGTTGGTATTCCCAAACGCCTCGATCAGGATGAATCGTCGCTAGAGTGTAAACGTAGCTCCTTGGACCGCTACCGATGAGCCAATCCGTTCCGTTCATCGTTTCTGGGAACTCGCGGTACTGGTCGGCTCGTTCGGATAACGATTTGTCCTCGAGCGCTCCCCCGCCTCGAAGCGAAGCTGCAATCGATGGAGCGAACAGGGTAACACCAAGGGCCATGACGACGACCGTAATCGCAATCGGCATGACGAGTTTACGAGCGATATCGGTCCGCTTCATGTGCAGCACGAACATCGTCAACGCGCCACCGAGCATGAGACCGAGCAAAGCTGAACGCGAAGCGGTCAGTACGAGGCCGATCGCGAGCACGGCAGCGATAACGCCACGAGCCTTGCGGGCTCGCGTAAACGGCAAGGCTAAGGTCGTCAACAAACCAACCGCGAGATAGCCACCAAAATTGTTCGGATGAGAAAAAGTTCCATAAGCACGGAGCACTCGAGAACCGTCGGACAACATCAGTACCGCATCGCCGAGTCTATCCGCATCGCGCGAAGCCAGACCGAGGACCGTCGAGGCTCCCGTCTCGCCGACGAACACTTGAACTAGACCAATCCCAACTGGAATCAACAAACCAGCCACAAAAGCCGACATCACCCATTTCAAATTCACCCGTTTATCGAGCAAGGCCGCAAAGGTGATGCCGGCACCAGTGAGATCGATAAGCGCCGCTAAGGCAGGAATTGATTGCTGCGCGAAATAGCTCGACACGATCGTGACAACCATGATGGCCACGCCGAGTGCCAGCGAGCGTCGATAACGTGCGTCGATGACCGGAGAGCCGCGTAACAAATACACCAAGGCTAGGCCGACAACCAAAAATAACTGGGTGGCGTACAAACTTAAAATCCCGAACTGCGTGAACGAACCCGACAAAGACGATAAACCAAAGATGTAACGCGTCTGCCAAGGCAGCAGGAAGAAGAAAATCGCCAAAATCCCGGTGGGTGTCAGCAACTGATTCACGAACTTTTTCATACGTCAGCTATTTTGTCTGCAAGCGTAGATCGAATTAACTCGCGCGAGTCTTGCTCGTGGAACTTCAACATGTCGTCACTGACAACGACACGCGAATCTTTATTCATGAGCTCACGAATGATTGGAGTGAATCGCTCTTGTTGGATTTGTCGGGGTAATTGTTCGGATAACGGGATCCAAGGCAGCCGGAGTCGAATAGGCGGCCGAAAACGGCTGGCACGACGAACAAATTGCGCATTCGGCAATACCTGGCGCAACCACGGATTAGCCATTTCAAACTTCTCCATCCAACCGGAATGGTCGACCAGGGGTACAAGCGAACGACACCAATAAGCGAGGTAAGGGTCTGATGGACCAATCTTGAGCTTTTCAAACTGGAGTGCCGCGGCTGTACTAAAAAAACTTAAACAGATCGGGTCAGACTTCGCCTCGCCGGGTCGTTGTCGCAAAAAAATCGCCGGGAGTGTCGAGAGTAAGCGCGCCGACCAAATACGTCCGGGTTTGGCCACAATGAATAGATCGATATCGCTATCCTCCTTGGTCTGATACCACGATAAGCTATTACAGACAGCGATCCCCTCGATCCACGGCAACCTACCGAGTACCTGGACGGCTCGTTCGGCCTTACGATACTTGCGCATGGCATCTAAAAAGCGTAGATGGCGATCTTTACGCCGCTCAGCTACGTTCTCGAGCGCATAAAAACCTTTATCACGCTTGAGGCGTGCGCGTAACCAGATGGAATTTTCCAAAGTTTCGATGATCGACACCAACGACGTAGGCTGATCCGGTTCAAGCAACCATTTCCAAATTTCAAAACTCGTCAGCGGATATTTGAAATACGCAAAATACGCCAAGGTCCTATAAATGCTGACTTCAAGTTCGCTTGGCATAGATAATCTTCTCCCCCCGTAATACCGCATGAACTACCCCGATGGCAATGAATAACAGGTCGCGGGAGCGGACAATCATGGTAAAAGCAATCGGATTAATGCCGATACCGAGCAAGGCAAACATGGCAGCATTGCTACCCTCGAAAACGCCTAAGCCGCCCGGAATCGGCAACAGCAAGGCAACCCCTGGCAAGGTGCTCATGAGGAAAGCATCGCGAACAGTAACTTCAAAGCCAAAGAAGTGGGTAATAAACACAATCTCGACAGCTCGAAAGGCTGTCATGACAAACGAGAGCAAGACGATGAACAAGACCTTTGCACCCTTGCCGACAAAGAACTTGGTCATTAGCTTTTCCGTACCTTCAAGCCAGGTCTCAAACTTCTGCATGAACTTTAAGCGACGTAATCCCAGTCCGCTGATGAGACGATGAAAAAAGCCGGCGCCGGAAACCGTGAAGATGAAGAAACTGCCAAGAATACCTAGCAGCACTAACACAAATACAAGTGGCAAAAGCAAATCTCCCCCCGCCCCGAGTCCTTGAGCAAAGGCTAAAGCCAGACCCGCGATCACATAAACCACGAAGGAAGTAATTTCAAAAGCCAGGTCGAGTACTACAGAGCTCGTAGCCGGCTGAAGTGGCACGCCGTCGCTTTTTACCATGGCCACTCGAATCGGCTCCCCCGCTACCTGGGCCGCTGGAGTTAAGTAGCCGGCCGCATAACCGCTCATGCGATGCATGAACAAACGTGGGAATGATACTCGCTGCTTCGGCTCTACCATGTCATCCAAGATCAATTTCCAGCGCCACGTATACAGACCAAAGTTCAACAGCGAGATCCCAATAAATCCGAGGAGCGGCAGCCAGCCAAAAGCGACAAGGCTATCGAGCAAATCCTGCGGGCCGGTTTGCTTAATGAGCGCCAACAACAAGCCGCCGCCTAAAATGAGTCCAAGCAACAAAAACAGGCGGCTGAGAAAACGGCGATTTTTCATAGGCTGCCTACAGTATACCTAAACTAAAAACGAGCCTTTCTGGCTCGTTTTTAGATCTGTGTCTAATCTGTAACTGGTTTTTCACTATCTGTGTTAATAATTTTTGGTGGTTTGACGAAAACCGCGTAGAGCAAATAGGTCAAGAGCGTACTCACGAAGATGTAAAGCGTCGTACCGCCCGGCAAGGTTGTGACACCAAGTACAAGCATCATGACCGGCAAAACGTACAGCATCATTTTGTTCATGCTAGCGGTAACATCCTCATCAAGCGCGCCCGAGTTCTGTCTGGCTATAGCCGGCGGACGACGAGTGATCATCTGTCGAGCTTGGAAGTACTGCATGATGCCCGACAGAATGGCGAGTGGGATCGAGATCTCGGCCAAGTTCATGCCGAGGAAGATGTGATCCATGACTCCCGGATTGTGCACGAACGGGTAAAGATTGTCTCCGTTCACGGTTTGAATACCCGCCGAGAGTACGCGGTAAAGCGTGATGAAGATAGCTAACTGGACGATGAGTGGCAAACACGAAGCAAAGGGATTAACCTTGTGATCCTTATAGACCGCCATGAGCTCCTTAGCCATCAGTTCCTGGTTGTCCTTGTACTTCGCTTTAATCTCGTTGATCTTGGGCTGAATTTCCTGCATCTCCTTCTGGACCTTCATGGATTTGAAGGTTAACGGGAAAACGGCGCTCTTCACAAGGATAGTCACGAGAATAATCGCGAGTCCTACTCCACACCAAGGCAGAAGATCGTAGAAGAGTACCAGCAAGTTATACAAGGGCTGATAAAGTGCGACGAAAAAGATATTTCCCATAAACGATACTTACTCTGATTTGGCAGCGGTCTCGGTTGGGGCCTCTTCGCTGGCAGGCTCTGCAACTGGTTCGGTACGATCTTCTTGAATATTGATCTTCCAGCCACTCAAACGAGAAGCCAAGCGAACATTCTGTCCGCCGCGACCAATGGCCAAAGACAACTGGTCTGGGGCCACAAGAACGTTCGCGATGCGCTCTTCTTCGTTCAGCTCAACAGACAAGGCCTTGGCGGGTGCCAAAGTGTTGCGCATGAACTCCTTAGGATCCTCGCTCCACTCAATGACGTCGATCTTTTCGCCGGCAAGTTCCGCGATAATTGTTTGAATACGAGTACCGCGCTGACCAATACAGGCACCGATAGGGTCAACCTGAGGATCACGCGAAGACACGGCGATCTTGGTGCGAGCACCGGCTTCACGAGCTAAGGCCTTAACTTCGACGGTACCTTCACCAATTTCAGGAATTTCAATTTCGAAGAGGTGACGGATAAGACCCTCATGCGTACGCGACAACAAGATCTGAGGCCCGCGCGGTCCAAGAGAAACTTCGCGCACGTAAACCTTAAGACGATCTCCAGAACGATAACGGTCACCCTGCATTTGATCCTCAGGCTTCAGAATACCGGCAGTGCGGCCAATATCGACAAGGATAATGCGACCTTCATGGCGCTGAATGGTACCCGTGATCACGGTGCCCTCTACGCCCTTAAACTCGTTGAAAATAATTTCACGCTCGGCCTCGCGGAGCTTTTGGGTAATTACCTGCTTGGCGGTCATAGCGGCCATACGTCCAAACTCACCAGGGATTGGCAACTCAGTGCGCATGACATCGCCGACTTTCGTGCTCATCTTCAAGATACGTGCATCAGACAACATGACGTCGGTCTTGGGGTTGAACTTTGGCACGCCTTCACCCTCAGCTTCTTCAACGCTCGGATGACCAAAATCACCCATGGCGCGACGAGCTTCACGGGCAGCATTTTCTTCGGCCTCTTTCTTGCGGAACTCTTCCAGCTCTTCCGGAGTGATGTCCTCGACTACGGTTTTGACGTCAAAAATTTTGACCGCGGCTGTTTCAGGATCAAATTCAGCTTCAAGATTGTGATATTTATCCCCGAAATCTTTACGGTAGGCAGCTGCCAGGGCAGACTGCACGGTTTCAATGACGGATTCGTAGGATAAACCTTTTTCCTCACAAATCTGGCGGATGGCTTGTTCAATTGGAGATGACATAGGACTTGGACTTTTCCCCGCTACGGGAGGGGGGAAGATTGATACTTTATAACACAGAGACTCGGCAACAGCCGAGTCCAGATGCAAGCAGGTTAGCATGTGTACAAAAAGTGTGCAAGTCTAGCCAACGCCCTCAATCAAAGTAATCTGTGGTGGTGAAAAGTTGTGTTCAATCGCCACCACGTCAACCCGAAACGATCGCTCAGTCAAACCTTTAAGGCGTAAGTAGATCTCAGCTGTATTTGCAATCTTACGTAGCTTCAATTTGGTCACGGCTGCCTCAGGGTAACCGAACTCATCGGTATGGCGAGCTTTCACTTCAACAAAAACGATCTCGCCACCTTGTTCGGCCACGAGATCGATTTCACCAATTCGGGTTAAAAACTGTCGATCAAGAATTTTATAGCCGCGTTCAACAAGGTACCGTTCGGCCAGTTGTTCTGAGGCGTCTCCGAACAAGCGGCGCTTATGCGGCATACGTTCGGCAATTATCTTCGGCGTGGCAAATACTTATTGGCCTCGGCCTTGGACTGCTCGAGCATGCGTAGCTGAGGAACCTTGATCTTACGAAAACGATACAGACGCACTAACAAAAAGACCAAAATGAACACGAGAATTAAGAACCAGAACCGAGCTCCAAAAATAGAAATCTCTTCAAAGGACAAGAACAACCAAACTAAGCCGAGTAAGCCGCCCGACAAGGCGATGGCGGTAGCGCGCTCGAGGGTGATGCGCTCAAACTTATCCTGACGAGTCTTGCGCATGATCCGGAAAGCTAAACCAGCCACAATCATGAGTGAGAACAGGATGAAAAAGCCGACTTCGAAAGTCGATGACATGCGAACGGGAGTCAGATCAAACCAATGAGCGAGATCAAAGAGATTTTCCATATTGGTCAATATGGTAGGACCCGAGAACGTTTTAGTCAATCGCATCAACCGCGGCTGACGTGATTGACTAAACGATAGATACGGCCCCAGTGTGCAGTACTTGGTGTAAATTGGCCGCAAACGTCACAACCAGCTTGCGCGAAAGCCAGATCGACCTGGTTCGGATGAAGACGGAATTGGCCCTGAGGCGCTACGGGGTGCTTGGTGTTAGGCTGCCAATCGATCACCACGATCCTGCCGTCATCCTTCAGGAGACGACGAATCTCGTCCACGATCTCGGCGTGACGCCGGGCCACAGGCAAAGTGTGAACTAAGAAAACTCGATCAAGTGAACCTTCGGGAATAGCTAAATCACCGGCCTCAATATCGCCATGGATGAGGTCGATATTGTGAACTAAATACTGACGGCGGCGACCTTCCAACATTTTCAAGGCATCTTTCAAAAGATCGACACCGTACACTTTGCCTTCCTCACCCACGAGCTGAGCGGCCGGAAAAATGAGGTGCCCAGTCCGACCCACGCCAAAATCGGCTACGTGCATGCCTGCAGACACTCCCGTCGCAGCTAGAATATGTTTCGCATTCAGCAAGGCGCTACCAGCCATATTTAGAAAACAGAGGCAATAAAACCACCGACGATAATATCGTAAAGATTGGTAACTACGATAAAACCGATCAAGATGACGGTGATACCAAGCAACTTATAGAAGAACCTACTTCCCCCACTGACGAAATGACGTTCAGCCCATTCCACCGGCCCGAGCATATCCAAAAACCAATGTGTCTTAGCAGCCATTAAGTAGCCGACGATGATAATTCCGATACCGAGTAAAATTCTCAAGATCATAAACACGCTTTACATCAGCATTGTAGCAAACAAAAACGACCGCCCGTTCGGGACGACCGTCTTTGGTGGACTTTAGCGGGATCGAACCGCTGACCTCTTCCATGCCATGGAAGCGCTCTACCAGCTGAGCTAAAAGCCCGTACAGAGAACCTACCCAAGTTCGTCCATCTCCATCGTCGTTCGCTCCGTCGGCCTCACCGTAGGATTTACCTACGCCTCGGCCTTACTCGCTCACTCCTAGGATCTGAACGAACTTAGTAGGTTCTCTTTGCACTTTTGCAAGTAAAATTCATTTAAATAATTTTATCCGAGGCGCGGGGAAGGTTTTTCTGAGGCGTATGTAAGCATACGGTGAAGAAAAACCGGGGCCCCGCAACAAAGGAGAAAGTTATTTAAATGAATTTTACCGTGGTGGATGCTGAGGGATTCGAACCCCCGACCTACTCGGTGTAAACGAGTCGCTCTAACCAGCTGAGCTAAGCATCCATTCATACTGCAAACAGCCGCGCTATAGTAGACTACTTTTTCAATCTTGCCAAGAGCCAACGAATCAAGTACAGTTGCCCCGCTAATTTTGCGAACGTGGCGGAATTGGTATACGCGCCAGCTTGAGGGGCTGGTGCCAGCAA
>ERZ1292633.2927-Hain-H41-02um-R1-2927-length-17031-cov-5_pt1 | contig 17031 bp, 19 predicted proteins | sample MGYA00564406_ERZ1292633 | MGnify/ENA primary metagenome ERZ1292633 (study PRJEB36523, sample SAMEA6512639) | groundwater metagenome | collected 2019-01-08 | study: AquaDiva: Metagenomics assemblies of 32 groundwater samples | reverse complement strand
ATATTGAACATTCATTAATTGTTATGATAAAAAAAACTTTGCCATTAAAATAGTAATAGCAGGATATGCGGCCGAAAGAGTTCCTACTATTGTTATTGGACCAAAAACGATTGATTGAAAATATAAGATCCATCCAGCTCCGTCTAAAATATAGGCTAAAATACCAAACATCATAAAACTACTAGAATCTGCTGAAAAAGGATCGGGATGTTCATGAGTTAAAAAATAGCCCATATTTAATAAGACTTTAGCTACTACAAAAAATAAACAAAATTTGGCAGGGGAAGCATCATTAATAAACATTTTTACTAATCCTTGCCCGATACCATAAACAATTAGCGTAAATAACGCTGGTATTAGCCAAACTGAAGTTGGAATAACTTCAACAGGAACTGCATTGACAACTTCCATAAAAAACTCCTACGCCATTATAATTATTTTTATTAAGGATTCAAAATTAAATAACTTCCTGAACTTACATAAAGGGTTTGATGAATCAACCCCCTGCAAAATCATTACTCTTCACCCTTCACTCTTCACTTCTAAAAACGTATATTAATTAATTCTCAATCCTAAATGAATTAATTAATTTTCTTAACCTAAAAGGATTTGATGAATCAAATCCCTACTAATAAATTTTTAATCTTTAATTCTCAATCTTTAAAGAAGAATATTCTGTGATCTATTTTGCTAATTTACTGTTTTTGTAACTATAAGAAAAATATATACCCAATCCTATTACTAACCATATAATGAATCTTTCCCAATTTAAATAACCCAAGCCAGTCATAAGATAAAAACAGCTTAAAAGACCTAAAACAGGTATTAATGATAGATTTTTTATAAAAGATAAAATAGATATAGCTAATGCAGTTATCATAAATAAATATAAAGGAATCTTCTCTTTTACAACATCCCAAGTACTTAAAGCAGGATTTTTTATATCAGAAATAGCAAATATATCTGAAATACTTGATGGTGAATAAATATATATTCCCATTGTTATTAATCCTATTATTATAGGAACAATAAATTTTCCATTTATATAAGGAACTTTAAAAGAACCTTCGGTAGATTGACCATTTGCATCTAAAATAAGAATCCCTGCACAAACCAAAACAAAAGCAAAAAGAGTTCCTATACTAGTTAAATCGGTTACTTCAGTTAAATTCATAAATAAACTTGGTATTCCTACAAGTAAACCTGTAATAATTGTTGCATTAGAAGGAGTTTTAAAAGTTGGATGAATTTTAGCAAAAAACTTTGGTAATAAACCATCTCTACTCATACTCATCCATATACGAGGTTGTCCCATTTGGAAAACTAAAAGAACTGTAGCCATTGCAACAACAGCACTTGAAGCTACAATAAAACTTATCCAATTAGCCCCCACTTTGGTAAAAACAAATGCTAACGGATCTCCTACAGCTAAATCTGAATATTTTACCATTCCTGTTAAAACTAAAGAAACAATGATATATAGAACAGTACAAATACCTAATGAATAAAGCATAGCTCTTGGTAAATCTCTTTGAGGATTTTTACATTCTTCTGCTGTTGTAGATATTGCATCAAAACCTATGTAAGCAAAAAATACAGAAGAAACGCCTTTCATAACTCCAGAAAAACCATTAGGAGCAAAAGGAGTCCAATTATTAAAATCTATATAAAATGCACCTGTAACAATTATTAAAAGTAAAACTAAAAGCTTTACTGCAACCAAAATATTACTAGCATTTCTTGATTCTTTTATACCAATATAAACTAAATAAGTTATAACAAAAACAATTCCTAATGCGGGGATATCTGCAATTAATTTTAATCCTAAAAACTCAGGGGCATTTATCCAAGCATTATACGCAGGTAAAAGATTTTCTGGCAATTTTTCTAAAGGAATACCTTTTTGAAGTTCTGCAAAAGCAGTTTGATAACCTCTACTAGCACTAAGATAATCCATTGTTATATGTGGTGGTAATTTCATACCTATTCTTGATAAAAGTTCTGTAAAATAATCAGACCAAGAAATGGCAACAGCAATATTACCTATAGCGTATTCTAATAAAAGATCCCAACCAATTATCCATGCTATTATTTCTCCAAAAGTTGCATAAGCATAAGTATAAGCACTACCTGCAACGGGAATCATTGAAGCAAATTGAGCATAACAAAGACCAGAAAAACCACAAGCAATCGCTGTAAAAATAAATAAGAATATAACAGCTGGCCCACCATTAGAAGCAGCCGTTCCAATTGTACTAAATATTCCAGCACCTATTATTGCAGCAATACCAAATGCGGTTAAATCTAAAACCCCTAACTCTTTACTAAGAACATGTTCACCTTCAGGCATTTCCTGAGATTGTGTTATTATTGAGTCAATAGATTTTTTCCTGAAAATATCGTTATTCAAATTTTTTGTACCAGAAAATAAAATTAGTATATAAAAATTTGAATTTTATCAAAATTAACACATATTTACAAGACCAAAAAAGTAATTATGGATTTGTAATTATTTAGTACAATAAAATTCAACATTAGATAAATATTTTCTACTAAGAACTTGAATTTTTTTTATTTTGAAACCAGCTTTAGCTAATTCTTTTTTTATTATTTCAGTACTAAAAAAGTAAAAATAATCAGAATAAAACCAGACAGGATGATTCTTACCTAATGATTGAGAAATATATGTATCAACACCATGAAAAGAAAAAGCAAAAAGACCATCTTTATCTAACAATGTATGTATTTTTTCTAAAGTTTCTTTTATATTTATATTTTTTTCAAAGCCTTCCCAATATGTTATGAGATTATAAGTATTTATTATTTTATTGACTTCTTTTGTTTTTTTAGATTTTCCTAATTTTCTTATACTTTCAGGTTCTTTTAATAAAAGCTCATTATATTTTTTTTGATTAGTTTCCCATCCTCTAATTTTTGCAACTGAAGTAAAAACTTCATTATTAGGGCTTATATCTAACATCTTAGAAGTTTCAATATAATTTTCTATAATATTTAATCTATCATTAGAGGTATTACTTTCAAATATATGTCTTTCTATATCAAAATCAAAGATTTTTTTTGTATTTAAATCCAATTCAAATAAATACTTATTAATAGCATTTTCTGATGGAACTGGGTTAGAAAAAATAAGCTCACAGTTTAAACATTTATTCCAACTTCTTAATGGATTTATTACATTAAAATTAAAAGAACTAGATGATTGATTTAAAACATTTATGACTTTAAAGTTAGAACTTGAACAAAAATAACAATTTTCTATATATTCTTCATCATAATCTTTTTTATAATGACCATATTTACCATTTCCAGAAAAATCTGCAAAAGCTGGTTTAAGCTCTAAAGATTTTGTTATATGATTTTTTGCATTTCCAAAATCTTCAAAAATATTATATAAAAGACCTAAATAGTGATGAGAGATAGGATTATTATTATTTATTGACAATACTTTTTCAAAATAATCTTTAGCAATATCAAAATCTTGATTTTTAAATAAAGTTACACCTATATTATTTAAAATAACTTCATCTTCTGGGAAAAAACATTCTAATCTTAAATATTCATATAAAGCATAGTCAAAAGAATTGTTATCTAAATATATTTTTGCTTCAGCAAGAGATTTATCTGTTTCCTCTTTTGATAATTTAGAATCTTTATTAACAATCGCTTCTTTTATTTCATCTATAGAATTTTCAATATCATCAGAATTAGGTGATTGTTGTTTTGCTTTAATTAAAAAATATAACGCTCTTGATAATCTTCCTGTTATTGTACAAATTAAACCTAAGCTCACATACGGTTCAAATTGATTACTTTCGATAACGATTGATCTTATGTATATTTCTTCAGATTTTGATAAATTATTTGAATGTAGATAAATATAACCCAATTTATTTAAAATATTAAAATCTGAAGGATCTTCATTTAGTTTCTTTATTAATGATTCTTCTAATGATTGTACGGAATCTTGACTGTCCACTTTATAGCTCCAAAAATTTTATATAATTTTTAAATTAAAAATCAAATTTATTATAATGGCAAAAGAATAAATAATCTAGTTTTATTTTTACTATAATATATTGAGCTTATTCTTATATTAAAAAAACATAACTCACAATAATATGGGAATTATTGTAAACAAGAAAAGAAAGTTTTAATTTATTTCTCATATAATAAAATATATAATCTATTTATTAGGAATAAAAAATGTTAGTTGGAAATAATTCAAATATTCAAGATATTCAATCGAATAATTTAAATTTATCAAATAATTTAAACCAAACCCAAGCTCCAATAAATACAAATCCAATAGGAAATGTTTATAAGGCTGATACTATTGAAATTGTTCCTAAACCAACATATCCACCACAAAACCCTCAACCGCCAATAGATAATAAAACAAATTTTTTTAATAATCCAATGGTAAGAATAGGTGGAATGATGCTTGGTGGAGGAGTATTAGCAGGAGGAATTGGATATTTGATTGGTTCTTCTTTAGGTGCCGCTGGTATGGGTGCAACTATAGGAGCAACACTAGGAGTATTAGCACCAGTTGGAATACTTGCTTATGCTTTATATAAATGGAAAAATGGATAATTATAAGTTACTATGTATTCTTAGATGAAATAATAAGAAGAACAAAAATTAAAAAATAAGTTCAAAAAAAACAGCCTTTTTATCAAGGCTGTTTTTTTATTGTATTTAAAACTAATTTCTATTTATAATCAAATTCTGGAGGAACAATAACAAATCTTGAAGGATTCATTTTACTATCTTTATAATAGGTTGTTACATCAGCATTTGATCTTACTGCACTAAGTTCATTTGTTTTAGAATCCCATTTAACTACATTAGATTGATAACCTTTAGAAAAAGAAGTAATATCAAAATAATATTGAGCTGTAGGAGATGAATTGTTTAAATAACTTATAGCAGATTTTAAATAATCTTCTTTTGAATTAATTCCAGAGAATTGGCTTTTATGTTTATTAAAATGAACAGTTAAGTTTTGATCCGCTGTTAAATTTACAGCAGGTCTTGAGGCAAAACCACCACCTGGTTTTAAATGTCTTTGTAATGCAATTAGTTTAAATTGTTCTGGGCTAAGTTTTACTCCCATTGCAGAAATTTGTTTTTCAAAACTTGCTGATACTTTAGCATCATACTTTGGTACACTATATTTTAAAGTTGAAACACTCTTAATTTGAGATAATTGCTCTTGAGCTGTTAATTTATTTTCATCTTGAACAGTTAACTGAGTTTCGTCTTGAACAGGTAATTGAGTTATATCAGCAGTTTCTCTTGCACAAGAAGAAAAAACTAAACTTAATAGACCTAATGACAACACCAATCTTTTCATAATCAACCTCATAGCACATAACAATATACTTATATTAATTTTTTTTTTATAACTTGCTAATATTAACTAAAACTTAATATTTAGTTATTATATCTTTAAACTACATTTCAATGCTTTTATTACAGCAGGACATTTTGAAGTTGCAGGAGTATCTATTTTTACAGTACAACCACCTTGTGATTGTAGATCGCATTTGCCAACTTTTTGAGTTACAAATTTTTTTCCAAAAAAACCCTTAGTAAATTCACCTTTTACTTTTAAATGAACTTGAGTAGTTGCAGTTGGACAATCAAAAAGTATATCCTTTATTTCTTTTGATACTTCAGACACAAAAAACCTCCTAAAAAGTCAAAAGCTTATATATTTTGAGATGAGAATTCTAACTTAAATTTTATAATATTAAAAATCAAATTTTGTATCTTTTATTAATAAGTAAGTTTTTCTATTATTATAAACTTTATAATTTATTCCAGAAAAAGAAATTGCATCACCATCTTTAATATTCATTGGAATTGAGGCTTCAAGTTTAATATTATTGACCAATGTTCCATTTGTAGATCCTCTATCTGTAAAAGATAAATCATCCTCAGTTTTATATTCAAAATGACCATGATATTTACTAATATTTGAGTTATCTATAATAATATCTTGAGTTGTAGTTCTTCCAACAATTATTTTTTTTAAAAAAGGATTTCTAGAACTTTTTTTTACACTTATTATTTCGGTTATTTTATTCTCAGAACCTTGATCTTTAGCTTGAGATAAAAGTTCTTCAAGATTGTTAACTGATATAGTTGCAAAAACTAAATTTTTTGAAGCCTTTTCTGATGATTCATTTTCTTTTTTTATCAGAAAAAAACAATTATATTTTTCAAAAAAAGCATCTTTAGAAAGATTTCTAAAATCTGATACTATTTGTATTCCATCTTGATTCATATTTAAGTCAAAAACCTTTCTTTAAGCTCTTTTGTAGGAATTCTACAAGCATTAGCCTTACCCATTAATCTATATCTATTTTTTGCAATTAAATCATAAAAAACATCAGTTATTAAAGCTGGAATTATACTAAAAATTGAAATGTATTTAATATAATTATCTAAATAATTAGATAATTTAAAAACAGCTTTAGATTTAATATAATATTTACCATTTTCAATAAAAATAAGTGTATTAAAATTTTCTGTAGGGAGTAAAAAATGTTTTAAAATATCTTGTCCTGTTTTTGATTGTAATGAACAAAAAACAATATCTTTTGTCTTATTATGATCTACAACAAAATTTACACTTGAATTACAAAAATTACATTCTCCATCAAACATCAATATATTTTTTTGATGAAAAAAATCTCTTTCCATATTAATACCAAAACAAATAGTAAATACATTTAATATTATATATCAAACCAAAAATAATTTTTACTTATTGAAAAAAAATTGAGTTATTTTTAATATTTTAAAGTATTTAATAAAAAAATATTTATAATAGTATTTATTCAGTTTTAGTGTTAAACTTTAATAAGAAGTTTTTTATAAAAGCTCTAACTCTTTTAGAGAGTAAAATATTATTTCAAATTAAATAAAAATATTTCAAAAAGTTAATATTAATTTATTTTTTTGTATTGCTATTATTTTTAATAAAACAAATCTATTTATTCTAAAATCTATATAGAATTTTTTTAGAATAACTTCTTAAATTATATAAATTTACAAATGAGGTAAAATATGAAAATTTTTTTGTTATCGACATTAATCATATCGTTATTTAGTCAGGCTAGTATGGCATCAAGTTTACCAACCGCTGAGATTTCTCAAAAATTAGGTATAGGAATTGGGCCGAGTGTGTCAGCTGATTTTAAATTAGGTCATCAAACAAGTTTAGGTTTTTCTTTAGGAACACCTATTTATAGAGGATTTCTTCAAAGTGGTTTTTATGATATTAGGTTACTACAAAACTTTGTATCTCAAAATAAATTTGCTTTAAGTGGTCTAATTGGTGTAACTGGAAATCCTTCTTTTAATAATTCTTACATTGGTTCTTTACTTGGAGTGGAAGGTGGTATTGCATTGAGTTATAAATTTTTACCAGCTTTAACTGGTCGCCTTAATATAGTTGGAGCAGTACCAATTGATAATCTTGGACGTATTAATGGTAATTTTTTGAGTTTTGTAGCACCATCAAGTGGTATAGAACTAGGATATAAATTTAATTCAAATATTGAAGGAACAATAGGAGGAAATGGTCATGGTGATTTTTTAGGTTTAAATATATATTTCTAACTTAAAATATTAAATATTACAATTTCATTAATAATGAAAAATCTTTTGGAATAAGTAATATAATATATTAGCTTTTATTATTTTTTAAATATCTTAAAATACATAATGTATGTTATATAGAAATTTAATAAACAAAAGCTGATTTTAAATATTTATTTAGTCTTATGGAGTTATATAACTTATGAAAAAATTAATTGCATCTATGCTTGTTTCATCTGTTTTTTTTGCAGGAGCAGCTTTTGCAAAATCTGAAACCTTAAAAATTGAATCTGTTGGAGATCAAATGAAATTCAATAAATCAGAATTTTCTGTTTCAGCAGGAAGTGATGTAACAGTTGAATTTAAAAATACATCTTCATCATTAAAACATAACTGGATTCTTGTTGAAAAAGGTGAAGGCGATAAAATTGCTACTGAAGGTATTGCAAAAGGAGAAGGTCAAAGTTATGTTAATAAATCAAATAAAAAAATATTAGCTATGACAAAACTTGCAGATCCTGGAAAAACTGTAAAAGTAATGTTTAAAGCTCCTAAAAAAGGTTCTTATGACTTTGTTTGTACATCACCTGGTCATAATATGCTTATGAAAGGAAAATTAACTGTAAAATAATTTAATTTTTAAATTGCAGTTCTAATATAAAAAGGTTCAATGTCGTTGAACCTTTTTCCTTTTCCATCTAAAATAGCTTTGTATGTTAGAATAGCTAAATATGATGGTTTTAGATAAAAATCAAAATCAACATTTTCAAATTGTTCAAATAGCTCTTTTTTTGATTTAAAATCATTAAGTATAAAAGTCGTATCTTTTCTTTCTTTTACATAATTTAAAACTTCTTCAAATTTAATTGCAACAGGTTCTTTTTCATAAATTATTTTACTATCGATAATATTTGCAATACAAAAATATGATTCATCTCTTTTTACATCCAAATTAACTGATATTTGTTTTTTTTCTGGATAAGAAAGTAAAATAGCTTCTATTTTATTAAATCCTATTATTGGAATATCAATAAATTGAGATAAAGTTTTTGCTACAGCAACACCTGTTCTAACGCCTGTATAACCACCTGGGCCTGTAATAACGCCAATACCTTTAAGATCAGAAGCTTCTTTGTTAATTTGTTTAAATGCAATATCAATTAGATTAGTTATATCTTCAGTTCTTTTTGTAATAACTTCTATCTCATATAAAACATCTTCATTTTCAGTAATAGAAATATTTACATTTTTATCAGAAGTATCAATTCCAAGTATTAACAATTTCCTTAATCCTTTTTTCTAATTCGTTTTTTTTATCATAATTATCTAATTCTATAATAAAATCTCTACCATTTTCATTATAAAATATTTTTATTTCTATAAAATTTTTCGATAATTTATAGTTTTCAAGTTTTTCATACCATTCTATTATAGTAACTGAGTCATTTTCAGATACAAAATCTTCTATCCCTAGATCAAGAACAGAAGATAAACTATTTAATCTATATAAATCAAGATGATATAAATGATATTTATCGTTTTTATATTCATTAATAAGTGTGAAAGTAGGACTAGTAATATCTTCTTTAATTTTTAAACCTTCAGCAATTCCTTTTGAAATATAAGTTTTACCTGTTCCCAAATCACCCGTTAGATATATAACGACTGGAGAATTTAGATTTTCACCTATAGCTAAACCAATTTTTTTGGTTTCTTCTTCATTTTTTGCAAAAATATTCATTTAAATAGAAAAATATCAATTAAACAACAATAATTATTTTTTGTTAGTTATTAAAAACAATATTTAGAACTAATACTAACAAATAGCATAATATTATTTTTTTTTGGTATAAGGTATTTTATTTTATAAAGATTAACAAAAACTAATTGCTAATAATTCCTTCTATCAAATAACAATCTAAATTAAGTAAAATAGGATCATTATTAGAATCTGTAAAACTAAATAGTTCTTTTGATTTTTCAGGTGAATCATATTTAGGTTGAATTTCTTTTTCAATGGCTTCTTTATCAACTGAAAAAAGAACACTTGCATTTTGAATTTTATTTAAATCAAGATTTTCATTTTCACCCATTTGATAATATTCGGATAATTTTTTTATTTTATCGTTATCAACATCATGAAAAGTAAGAAAAATATGTTCTATTTTATTTTCTATTCTTTGAACTTCTAAAATAAATTTATCAAAAGATATTTTGTCATCTCCTAGCTTAAAAATAGGGGTTTTAGTATTATTCAAAAAATCATAAACTTCTATTACTTTATTTTTTTCAACATCAAGGAAATATTCTGGTTCTTTTGCATATTGCAATAACATTAATTAAACCTCATTGTAAAATCACTGCTTTTCTTTTTTTTCATAATATTTTTAATATTTCTTTTTATATTTAAAAACTAACAGGTGTGTAATTTCAAGTATTTATTCATATTTTTATTTACAGTATTATTATTTTCTATTTTAAACTTCTAAAATTTTATCATAAAAATTAATAAAAACATGCTAAATTTTTTATTGATTAAAAAGATTGATAATCTAACAACTTATATTCATTGTTCCTAAATTAGAAAAAATCTGATATAATCACCTTGTTTTAGGTGTATTTAAAGAGGTAATGATTTGAAGGAAAAATATTATATAACTACAGCAATAGACTATTCTAATGCACCTCCTCACTTGGGTCATGCTTATGAAAAAATAACGGCTGATTTTATTGCCAGACACCAAAGAATGAGAGGAAAAGATGTTTTTTTTCTTACAGGCGTGGATGAACATGGAACAAAAAATGAAAAAGCTTCAAAAGAAAGAGAAATAACTCCTAAAGAACATTGTGATGATATAGCTAATAAATATAAAGAAACATGGGCAAAATTAGGAATATCTTATGACTATTTTATTAGAACAACCGATGAATTGCATAAAAAAGCTGTGTCTGAAATATTTATAAAATTGCAAAAAAACGAAGATATTTACAAAAAAAAATATGAAGGTCTTTATTGTTCAGGATGTGAAGCTTTTTATTTGGAAAAAGATCTAAAAGAGGGTAATATCTGCCCTGTTCATAATAGAAAAACTGAAATAGTAGCAGAGGAAAATTATTTTTTCAAAATTACTAAATATAAAGATCAAGTAAAAAAACATATTTTAGAAAATGTTGATTTTATAAAACCTGAAAGTAAAAAAAATGAAATTCTTAATATGATAGATGATTTTCAAGATATAAGTATTTCAAGAGAAAATGTAAAATGGGGAGTTCCTATACCTAATGACGATAAACAAGTTATGTATGTATGGATTGACGCTTTAAATAACTATATAACAGCTTTAGGTTTTTTTGGTGGAAATGAATCAGATTTAAAAAAATATTGGCCTGCAAATGTTCAAATAGTAGGAAAAGATATACTTAAATTTCATGCCATAATTTGGCCGTCAATTCTTCTTGCTTTAGGTTTAGAATTACCTAAAACTATTTTTTCTCATGGTTTTATTACCCTTGGTGGTTCAAAAATCAGTAAAACTACAGGAAATATTATTAGCCCAAATGATTTGATAGAAAAATATCAAGCTGATGGATTAAGATATTTTATGGTAAGAGAAATAAATTATGGAAATGATGGAAATTTTGAAGCTGAGTTTAAAGAAGATAAATCATTTGACCGTTGCCAACCATTGGAAAATAGAGTTAATTCAGATTTGGCAAATAATTTAGGTAATTCATTAAACAGAATAGTAGCTTCTATTTTGGCAAAAAATTGTGATGGTATTATTCCTGAAAGAAATAAAGATTCTGAAAGTGATTTTCCTGAATTTGTGGAATTAACAAAGAAAAAAATTGAAATTCAGATGGATAATTTTGAATTACAAGAAGCTAGTACCTCTATTTGGGATTTAGTTAATAAATTAAATAAATATATAGATGTAGAAGCGCCTTGGAATTTAGCCAAAAAAGCTTTAGAAGATGAAAGTACAAAGCCATATTTTCATGGTGTTTTATATACTTGTTTAGAAACCTTAAGAATCGTTTCTCTGTTATCTTATCCTCTTATTCCTACTATTTCTTCAAAAATATGGGAACAATTAGGCATAAATGAAAAAATAGAAGACCAAACTTGGGATAAAATACAATGGGGATTAACTATTTCAGGAACTCAAACTAGAAAAACTGATGTAGTATATCCAAGAATTGATTCTAAATTAGTTGATAAGTCTAAAAAGAAATGAATCCCAGAGTACTGGGTCCCTGTTTGTATTAATACCAAAGCGAAGCTTTGGAAACAAAATTTCATTTTGTTAACCCCGAAGCAGAGCTTCGTGGTATTCTTAATAAAATAAATTACTTAGTAATTGAGGAGGTTTTTTAATGGTAGAAATGAAAGTTTCGGGTATAGTACTCGATCCTCAATCAAAAACGCCAATACTTGTACTTAGAGACATGGATGATAGAAGAGCTTTACTTATATGGATAGGTTCTCCTGAAGCTAATGCAATTATTTTATCTTTAGAAAAAATAAAGCTCAATCGCCCATCAACACATGATCTATTTATAAATATGTTAAGCGATATAAAATGCAAATTAAATAGTGTTTTTATTCATGATATGAAAGAAAGTACTTTCTTTGCTTCTTTGAATGTTATTCAAAATGGTAAAACTTTTACTATCGATTCAAGACCTAGTGATGCAATCGCTATTGCATTAAGAGCAGAAGCAGGAATTTTTGTAACAGAACATGTAATGGAATCTAGCTCAATACCAATAGACCAAAACAGAGATGAAGAAGAAGCGAATAAATTTAAGGATTTTATACAAAGTGTAAAACCTAGCGATTTTTTTAGAAGTTAATAAAATAAACTATAATGAAATTTAAAATTTTACTTTTTACTTTCTGTTTTCTTTTTGTATCGAATAATTCGTATGCAGAATCTTTGAATAATAAGCTTAAAAAAGGAGAAATTATTATTGAAGATACTGTTGATGAAAAATCAAAATCTGGTACAGCAAAAATGACTTTTTTTGTTAATGATACACCTGAAAGAATTTGGAAACTTTTATTAGAATATGATAGATGGACTTCTTTTATGCCTGATCTTGAAAAAATAATAATAAAAGAAAAAAAAGAAAATTATGCAGTTGTATATGTAAAAGCAAAAGCTCCTTTAGGCATGGATATATCTTATACATTAAGACGAATTTATAAAAAAGCTGATTATAAAATAACATGGACTATGGTAGAAGGTAATGCAAAAGAAATAGAAGGTTCTTGGCAAATTTTTCCTATTGATAGTAAAAAATGTAAAATAATTTATACTAATTATGTAGATTTAGGTTTTATGATTCCTGCAAAAATAACTAATATGCTTACAAAAAATAAATTACCAAACCTTGCAGAAGGAATTAGAGGATATTTAAAGAAAAATAAGAGTTTTTAGTTATAAAAAATAAAAATGATAAAATTACATAGTTAAAATGTAATTTTTGTGTAGGGAACGTTAAAAACGTTCCTTTTTTATACAAATTTTTTTAATGTTGAGTAGGAAGAAAATATTTATTAAATATTAAAAAAAGAAGAATAGATTTTTTTTCTATAAAAAAACATAAAATACATAACAGGATAAAAAGCTATATCAGGAATAAAAAAAGGTGTTTGAAAGTTTATATCATCTATTATTTTTGAGCCTTTAGCAGATTTTTGTATTATATGCTTATGTTTCCATTTTTTTAAGAAAAAAGGTAGTTTTATTCCTTCATCAATAAAAAATATTTCTTCTGTATCTTTAAAATTTTCTGTTATTTTACTTATCCATAATTGCTTAAATAAAATAAAATCAAGTTCAATATGAACCTCATCACCAACTTTACAACCATCAAATTTTAGAATCTTAAAAGGTATAAAAGGAGGTGTTAACTTTCCAAAAAGCTCCAAATTAAAACACTCAAAAACAGTTTCATAATCATTATTTACTTCTGTTATTATATTTATTTTTGGCAAAATTTAACCTTATTTAATTCTCAATGATAAATTATATTTATTTAAATTATATAAGACTTACTTTTATAGATTTATTATTTTTTCATAAAATTCTTTCTTTTATTTATAAAATAAAAGATTATAATGAAATATCTTATTTAAAATTTGGATGTCTTATGCTTAATTGGAAAATAGAAGAAAAAATCTTACCTTTGAAATTTACATGGAAAATATCAAGAAATTCATCTGATGAAAAAACAAATTTTTTTGTTACAGTATCAGATTCAAATTTTTTTGGTATAGGTGAAATTGCTCCAAATATAAGATATGGTGAAACACCAGAAATAATTAAAGAAGAATTTAAAACTTTTTCTTTGGGAAATATAGATAGTTTTGAAACACTTGATTCATTTTCATTGCATTTAGATTCTTTAAATTTAAAACACTCATTAAGATTTGGTATAGAATCGGCTTATGTTCATTATCTTTGTAATAAACAAAATATTACTCCTGCAAAATATTTTAACCTTGATTTTCCTTCAAAAGTACCGACTTCTTTTTCCATACCAATTATTGAAATTTCTTATATAAAAGAGTTTATTAAACCACTTTCAAGATTTGAATCATTAAAAATAAAAGTAAATCAAGAAAATGCTCTTGATATGGTAAATGAAGTTGCAAAAAACACTAATCAAAAATTAAGAGTTGATGGAAATGAAGGTTGGACAGATGTTAATGAATTAATCTCTTTTTTGGAAAAAATTAAAAACTTAAATATAGAATTTATAGAACAACCAATGCCAAGCAAATTTGTAGAAGAATATAAACTTTTGAAAAAAAATTGTCCTTTTGACCTTATAGCAGATGAATCTATTGAAGATCAAGCTGATTTTGAATTATTAAAAACTCAATTTCATGGTGTTAATATGAAACTAATGAAAGCAGGTGGTTATATTAATGGTATTAAAATTTTAAATAATGCAAGAAAGCATAATATGAAAACTATGATTGGTTGTATGATAGAAACCTCATTAGGTATTTATTCTGCTTATAATCTTTCACATAATGCTGATTATTTAGATCTTGATGGTTGCCTTATAATTAAAGAAGATCCTTTTAATCTTTTGAAAGAAGAAGATGGATATTTAATATTTGAGCATAAATAACTAATAAAATGAAAAAAATAACTTTTTATCTAACTCTAATAATTTTTTTACTATGTTCTAACTTTTCTTTTGCTGAAGAAAAAGAGCTTAACGAAGAACGAAGAATAAAGACTGAATTACCTTCTGTTTCAATAAAAGGAGTTAAAACAAAAAGTATTAAAATAATAGTAGAAGTAAAAAAAGCTGGTAAATGGGAAATAGATAGAAGTTATAATGATAAAGTTGAAATTTTAGGAATAAAAAATTTAGATTCTAAAGATATATCCAATTCTTTTTTTACTAAACCTTTGGTAGAAGGTAAAATTTCTTTATCAAATATAGAAATAATATCAGATTCTGTTATTGTAAAAAGTTCTTCAGGAATATCAAATACATCAGATATTTTTTTTATAAATGGTTTTTTCTCACTAATGCCTCCAATAATAGCTATAGTTTTAGCTTTTTTAACTCATAGTGTAACAATATCAATTTTTTCGGGAATAATTTTTGGATTATTTTTTGTGTATCATTATAATATTTTATCTGCCATAATTCATTTTTTTGATAAATTTATGCTTGATGCAATAACAGATAAATCTCATGCTTCTATAATTATTTTTTGTTTAACTCTTGGTGGAATAATAAAATTAATTGGATCTTCTGGTGGTGTGGAAGGAATTGTAAATATTGTTACTAAATACGCTAGTACAAGAAAATCTGGACTTTTTTCAACTTGGTTTATGGGTTTATTAATCTTTTTTGATGATTATGCTAGTGCTTTATTAGTAGGAAATACAATGAGACCTTATACAGATAGTCTTAAAATCTCAAGAGAAAAATTATCTTATTTAGTTGATACTATGGCAGCTCCTGTTTCTTGTATGGCTGTAATATCTACTTGGATTGGTTTTCAACTTGGACAAATAGAAATTGCTATGGCTGGAACATCTGTAAAAGAATTTAGTGCGTATAATATTTTTTTAGCATCTTTACCATATAATTTTTATTGTATTTTTTCTATTATTTTTCCATTAATACTAATTTTTTTAGAAAGAGATTTTGGATCTATGGTAGTAGCAGAAAAAAGAGCCTTAATTGAAGGAAAAGTTTATTCTGAAAAATCAAAAAACCTTATAGAAGACAATAATACAAATAATATAAAACCTCAAGCTTTAAATGCGATTGTTCCTATTTTATCTATTATATTAATAACAGCTTATGGCATTTTATATACAGGAACTGAAAGTTTGGGTTTAACTTTTTCTGAGATAACTTTTTCAAATTTGAAAAGTGTTATGGCTGCAAGTAGTACATCAAAAGTTCTTTTATGGTCTGGAATATTAGGGCTTTTATTTTCAATAACGTCAATTACATTAACAAAAACTATGAAAATAACTGAAGCCGTAGATGTTTTTATAAAAGGAGCTTCATCAATGTTTTTTGCTATTGTTATTTTATGCCAAGCATGGGTTTTAGCATCTGTTTGTTCAGAATTGGGAACAAATTATTATCTTATAAATTTAATAGGAGATGGGATTTCATTATCATTTTTACCTCTAATTGTATTTTTAGTTGCTTCAATAATTTCTTTTGCTACAGGAACTTCTTATGGAACAATGGGTATTTTATTTCCATTAGTTGCTCCATTAACCGCTTCTTTATTAGCTTCAAATGGATTAGAAGTTGTTTCTTCAGGTAATTATAATAATATTTTTTTAGGTGTAATTGGAGCTGTTTTTTCTGGTGCTTTATTTGGAGATCATTGTTCACCTATTTCAGATACAACAACAATGTCGTCTTTATCTACAGGATGTGATATGTTAGAACATTTTTCAACTCAATTAGTCTATGGTATTTTTGTTCTAATTGTATCTGCTTTAACAGGTTTTATTACAATTGGTTTTGGTATAAATCCATTTATTTCTATTCTTTTTGGGATAATATCTATGATCATTTTTACTTATTTTTTTGGAAAAAAACATTTACATAAATCCATAATAAATACAGAAAAAATATAATCTCATTTATCTTTAAAACTATAATTTTCTTTTTGAAATTCAAGTGATATAATACACTCAGTTTTACATTTTTATGAAAGTAAATTACATGAGCAAAATAAAGTTTTCTCAAACAGGCTGGATTTCTCTTATTTCTGACGATTTTACGTTTAATAATCTAAGAATAATTGCACAAGCGGTTTGTAATTATTTTAGAAGAACACAAAATTATATAGATAATTTTCCGCCAAGATTAGCAATTGGTTTTGATAGT
>ERZ1292633.2926-Hain-H41-02um-R1-2926-length-17033-cov-17_pt1 | contig 17033 bp, 15 predicted proteins | sample MGYA00564406_ERZ1292633 | MGnify/ENA primary metagenome ERZ1292633 (study PRJEB36523, sample SAMEA6512639) | groundwater metagenome | collected 2019-01-08 | study: AquaDiva: Metagenomics assemblies of 32 groundwater samples | reverse complement strand
CCCCTACCCTCTGTCTTGATGGACTTTACGGACTTTATAGACTTTACAGACTTTTGACTCCCCATATGTTCCTCCAAATCGATGGAATCGACGGCTCTGGAAAATCCACCTTGCTTAATGCAGCACGCGCTTGGGCAGAAGAACGCGGATTGCGAGTAATTGATACGGTGGCGTGGTCGAAAGAAAACGGACGCCATCCGACGCTCGAAGATGTCGGCGATGCTGACGTTCTGCTAACGGCGGAGCCGACGCATGCGGGAATAGGAAAAGAAATTCGAGAAGAAATAATCCGAACGAATACGCCGTACAACGCGCGATTCGCGGCAGAAGCATTCTCTCTCGATCGCGAAGTGCAATATACGCGTCTCATTCTTCCATTTCTTCAAGCGAGAGACGGACGCATCGTAATCCAAGATCGCGGCCTCCTGTCATCGCTCGCTTACCAACCGCTACAAAGCGAGACGGATGGGAGTGAATCGAGAGTTGATATTCCGTGGCTTCTGTCGCTAGAAGGAAATCGCATCGCGCTTTCATTTCCACCGGACGCATTCATCTTCCTCGACATAGATCCGACGATCGCAAAAGAACGTCTGGCGAATCGCGCAGAAAAAATCGACAATCACGTTTACGATGCCTCCGCTTTTCAAATCGCTTTGGCGGAGAGATACAGAATGCCGGAAGTTACGGAGCCACTAACATCACGCGGAACACGCCTTATCGTGATGGACGGATCCGAGACGCGCGAGGAGATTGCGGAAAAAATGCGACAAACACTAACCTCTTTCACAGGCAAAATTTAATTTCCATGCTATACTCATGTTGTTGAGTACCCTTCAGCCGTATTGTTCTATGCCTATCAACAAAGAAAAATATCAGGAAGTAATCCTGTATCTCTGTCAAAAGCTTGGCGGAGAGATTAAAGGGAAGAAAAAATTGGCGAAACTCCTGTACTTCGCGGATTTTGATTTTTACGAAATAAATCAAAAATCAATTACAGGTGACGTATATAGAGCTTTCCCAAAAGGACCGCTCCCATCTGCACTCGACGAAATCGTTCGCGGGCTCACTGAAAAAAAAGCTTTGGCAGTAAGTTCGGTGAAGGAATGGGGCGATCAGTATGCGCCGACGGAAATATATAAGTGTTTGATCAAACCAGACATATCCGTTTTCAATAGTGATGAAATCAAGATTCTTGATCGAACCGTCAAGCGCTATGGCGGATTAAACGGTGAACAACTCGCCGTATTGTCACACGAGGCGCCGTATACTTCCGCAGAACCATACCAAGAAATCCCTTACGAATTCGCTTACTATCGAGGAACGGATTTCAGCGACCTATGATGGAGTTCCGACTTCATGACGGTTTTGAAAAAGAGATCGCCGCTTTAGAAAAGCGGCGAATGCGTTTTATAAGGGAGTCGCTCAGGGGTTTTCAAAAAGTTTGCGAAATACATTTTCATCCGACTTCTCCCGAAACAAAAATTACTCCGGGGAAAATCCATCGTGTTATTCAAAACGGCGTTTGGTCCCTATGGAAAACAGAGCTTGCGGTAATAAAGTCTAATTTACGCCCTAATCAATATCCGCGAATATGGTTTGCCGTAAGCGGTTCAATGATCGTATTTCTTTGTATCGGAACTCACGTCGATAACTATGACGATAATGAGATGGAACGTCTGGCACTTGAAAGGATGGCGGAGATGCTTTGAGAATCCCCGACTTACTAAACCTTGAAACCGATTTCTGTACTCGATTCTTCATTATCCATCTTGTTAGAAGGATGTGCCCAGCACGACGCCGACAGCATGACGAACTTTGTACGATTGTCTTCTTCCTTCAATTCAAGCAGCTTCATTGCGACAAGCTGATCTATGAAAGCGAAGAATTCCTTGTCGTTTTTCGCGTAAGCGAGCGGATAATCCCCGTCTCGCTGTAACTCTACGATTTTGCCGAAATGATCCGATTTGCGCTTCACTGCGGCGAGCAACTTTTCGAGCTTTGCATTTATATCTTCCATATCCGGCACTGGGGATCGAGACATTAATTCATTCAAGTTCTGTGTTGTAAGACAGGGGACATCTTGTTCAGTTTCCTTTAATTCCCGACAAAGGCCGGATAAAACGTATTTATTCTTCTCACCAAATAGCGACAAGGTGAAATGCTGAAGTTCCTCCGTAATTTCGTATTCTCCACATGTTTCGCATGATATAAATTTTTTCCATGATTCGGATGGAACGCTTGAAGCTGTTCGATCACATAAATAACAGTTTTGCGTGGTCATATCTAATTTCTCTTTAAGGATTATTCACGATAATCTTTTCATTTTTTTTATTCTTCCTTTCTTCTCACCCAAATGATCCATCATCATTTGCTTCTCCGTATATTCTTTATACAGACCGAATAAAAACTCCAATCGTTCCGGCTCGCTCGTAAACGTTCGTTTGCCGTAACACTTGTCTACGGCTCGATCTAGCGCGTGATGCGCGTCCAATAAAACCTTGGGCATTGTTTCGGGGTTGTAGAGATCTGCTAGTGTAGCGTTTGCGAATTTCGCTCGCGCATCCAACACTTTCTGCGTCGCACCTTCAACCGCCTTCTTTTTTGCGTCCGTTGGGTCTGCTGGCCACGGAAAGTTATTGTAGACGATATCTTTGGAATAGCGATAGCGACTTTCGAGGCGACCACAAATCGCGCGCATCCATGCCATGTGCATTTCGCTTTCCAAGACGCCGAAGTGATAAAGAGTTGCGTCGGGAATAATATGGACGGCATTGCTGGATAACGTCTCCGGTTGGATGAAGCCGATTGGAATATACACTCGGCGTTCCGATGAGGTACTTGGGATAAGCAAGTAATTATTCGTCGGCATATTCTCTACATGAAATCGTGTCGGAGTTTCGGCGAGCTTGCGAGTTGGCGCACTCTTACTGAGAAGACGAACTTGACGAACAGCTTCAACGCGACGCAGAGCCTCGGGCATCTTTCGTAATTGTTCCGGTGGGCAGTCGCCGAGCCACAGGCACCAGCGCTCCCAACCGTTCAGGAATTCATCAGCCCCCAACCACCGACGGAAATAGGGAGCGGCGGCCGGCTCTTTTTGCAAGAACGCTTCTTTTTCTTCGGCGGTAAATAGATACATGCCGCCGTCAATCGGTTTGTTGCCTATTCCAATCTCCGGAACGTCGCAAAGCGGCTTTTGTCTGCTACCAATAAATACATCCGGCGCATCCACCAAATAAGGATTGATATGTTTCACGACCGCCTCGTGGGGTTCGCTCCGCACGTCTTCGTATTCGTATAAGCGATACCTTGCGGGCGGAACAAGACCGAAGCCGATGATAACGCAATAGACGGCGGCTTTACCCGGCGCTTCGTTGGACCATTTGAATGTACGATGCGCGAACCGGATTATGATTCCATACTTTTCTATGAGCGGTTTCCAAAGCACGGCCACTTGTTCTCCTTGCGTGATGGAATTGGTGGAAACGAATGCGCATGAAATTTTTGTACCCTGAATATACGCGACCGCCTTTGCGTACCAACCGCAAACAAAATCCAGCGTGCCCGCTCCAGCCGTTTCATGAAATAGTGTCGTGATTTGCACGCGTTGTTCGTCGGACATAACCTTTGATCCGATGAATGGCGGATTTCCGAGGATGTACGTAAGCTTATATTTCGTAACAACGGATTCCCAATCAAGCAGGAGAGCGTCACCTTGCACGATATGCGGCGCCTCCGTAAGCGGGAGCTTGGCGAAAGGCGCGCCGAAGTAATCGCCTAATTCGATATTGGCGAGATGATCGACGAGCCAAAGGGACAGTTGCGCGATTTCGGCTGGGAATGGAAGGATCTCAATTCCATGCATTCGTTCCACTGAAAGTTTGGAGACGGTGGATACGTCAAACGGCAAAGCGGACTGACCGCCAGCAACTTCTTTGCGATGCAGACGTTTCAGAATTTCAAATTCAATTCTGCGAAGTTCGCGATAGGCGACGACGAGGAAGTTTCCGCATCCGCATGCCGGGTCCAACAAAGTAATGTCGGCGATCTTATTCCACAGCACGTTCAATTTTGCGTTATTCGTGCCTGCGGCGGCGAGTTCCTGATGCAAGTCATCCAAAAAGAGACCGCTAATTACTTTGAGAATATTTTTTTCAGAGGTGTAGTGCGCTCCCAAGTCGTGTCGCTCTTTGTCGTCCATGACGGACTGGAACATTGAACCGAAGATTACCGGCGACACGGCGGACCAATCAAATTCGGAGCAGCCGAGCAGTGTTTTTCTTATCGCGCTTGTACCGAAAACGGCAGGAAGTGGCTCCGCGAACAGGCCTCCGTTCACGTAGGGAAGACCGAGCAGATCCTCATCGGCCGCCGTCTGTCGCTTGTCGGTCGGAGTGTTTAGAATCTGAAAAATCGTCGAGAGGTGAGCGCCTATATCGGATCCGTCCTCTTTACTTACGGTTTCCAAATATGTTCCGAACACGCCCTTGTTGAAAATCGCCGTGTCGTCCGCGAAAAAACAAAACACGAGTCGCGTGAGCAGCTTGTCTATCGCGTTTGGCGGATAATTATTGAAGCGGAGCGCCTCGTAAAGTTTTGCGATGGCGCGTACGGCCTTGACGTTGACAGGATCCTCCTCCTTGTATACGCGCTGCTCATATCCGGCGATGAAAGCGAATTGCCGGACTCGTTTCGGAAATTCTTTAAGATTGAACGTATCTTGCGTCATCCCATTTTCTCCTTCCAAATCGTAGAGCTGTATGCGTCTATAGTCCGTAACGATCACATAACGCGGCTTTTCTTCTTCCTTCAATCCATCGAAATAATCGGTTGCTTGCGTGAAAGCGGCATCCAAATCCTTTCCAGCGGATTTATGTTCCACGAGCAATGTTCCGGGCCAAAATAGGTCTATAAATCCTCTATTCTGACCAAGTCGTTCAACTTTTTTCTGATAAAGAGCGACGGATCGACGTTTGATTCCGAACACGTGAAAAAAGTCGTCCCAAAACGATTGATATTCAGCCATCTCGCGAGTTTCACCTTCCCATTCTCGCGAAAACTGCAGTGCACGAGTACGAATTTCATTCCAGCTCAACATAGTAGCGATTGTTTCATATTTTTAGTATAATATCCAGAACTATGACAAACCAGCCCAAACCGCTTCCAAGCGTCAAATCGCTTCTTTCCGACTCATGGAAACTTTTCACGTCCACATGGAACGTAAGTGTAAAAACTTCCATACTGTTCCTATACGTAGGTCTCGTCTATTTTGCTTCCGGTCTCTTGGCAAAGTACAACCCGAACTTTTCCTCTTTAATGTTCATAGTCTCATTGGCGAGCGGGATCTTCACGGTATGGGTGGGCCTTCGTCTAATGATCAGAATGCTGCTGCTCGAAGCCGGAAAATCGCCGCTCGACAACAAAGAAGAAGGACAAAAAGCCATGAATCTTTTCGTGTCCTTAATTTGGATAGGATTATTAACCGGCATCATCACGTTCGGCGCGACCATTCTATTTATTATTCCAGGAATATATTTCGGAATCGCGTTATATTTTTCAGAATTGTTCCTGATCGATAAAGGAATCCGAGGATCAATCGCACTTAAAGAATCACGAGAACTGATCAAGGGACGCTGGTGGGCGACTTTCGGCAGAATTCTATCAGGCGTCGTACTCTTCGCCGGACTTATGGCATTAGTCGCGGGATTGATAATGACGCTGATCGGACCGTTATTTAAAGTTCAAATGATGGGTTATTCGGTAGACCTGAAAACGGATCCGTTCTATGCGGGCGTGGCTCAATTCGTACAAATGGCGATGATGGCGGCCTTCATGCCGCTAATCATCGGTTTCCAAGTTAAACTATACAGACAGCTGCAAAGGACGCGTTAAGTCAAAAGTCCATAAAGTCCATAAAGTCGAAAGTCTAAGAATAATTCAATAACTTTATGACTTTACAGACTTTATAGACTTTACAGACTATTGACTCCCTATGCGCCTCATCCCCATCATTGGCCTCGAAGTTCATGCTCAATTAAAAACAGCGAGCAAGATGTTTTGCGCTTGCGCTAATGTTGACGATGGCGCGGCTCCGAACACCGCTATCTGTCCGATCTGTACCGGACAACCCGGAGCTTTGCCGGCGCTTAATGAGCACGCGCTTGAACTCGGCGTAAAAGCGGGACTGGCACTGAACTGCCGCATTCCGGATACCGCGGCTTTTGATAGAAAAAACTATTTCTATCCGGACTTACCAAAGGGCTACCAGATTTCACAGTTCCACCTCCCTATCGCCTTGGACGGATACGTGAACATCGCCGTGCCTAATGGAAAACCGCCGAGAGACTCTATTCGAGTTGGAATTACTCGCGCGCACTTAGAGGAAGACGCGGCAAAAAACGTACACACTAAAGACGGGACTTTCGTGGATTTCAATCGCGGCGGAACTCCCCTACTCGAAATCGTAACAGAGCCAGACATTCGATCCCCTCAAGAAGCCAAAGCGTATCTTCAAGAGTTGCGCGCGATTCTTCGGACGGTTGGAGTGTCTGACGCGGAAATGGAAAAAGGACAGATGCGTTGCGACGCCAATGTTTCGCTTCTTGAAATCGACGACAAAAATCTGCCGACCCAATCATTCCTAAATCCGAAAGTCGAAATTAAAAACCTGAACTCTTTCCGAGCCGTGGAACGCGCTCTTCAATACGAAATCGAGCGACAGGAAGGGTTGTACGCCGCTCAAACTTTTCCGGTCGCGTCAACTCGCGGATGGGATGAAAATCGCGGCGTGACTTTCGAACAAAGAACGAAGGAGACAAGCGCGGACTATCGATATTTTCCGGAACCGGACTTGCCGCCGCAAAATCTCGTCGCCCTTCGCGAACGCCTCATTTCCCGCCGCGTGGAACTCCCAGCTGAAAAAAGATCGCGACTAGAGGAGGAGTGGTGGTTTAGCCCGTCGGACGCCGCGTTTTTCGTGTCACACGACGGATGGACAGACTACGCGGAAGCTGTCATGGGAGAGCTTGGAGGATGGTTAGAGAGCACGGATGATTCCGATCGCAGTGGCAGTGAATTGCTGAATGATAAAAAGAAAAAATTCGCCAAACTCGTCGGCGGATGGCTCACTTCGAAGCTCGCAGGCATGTTAACCGAACGTTCACTCGAACTTAAAGACGCGCGAATAACTCCGGAAAACTTCGCCGAATTCATCCTTCTTCTTGACAGAAGCGACGTTGGAAGCGCGAACGCGCAAAAACTCCTCGCCCTCATGATAGGAACGGATGCTGATCCGTCGCACGTGATGGAGGATCATAACCTCGGACAAAAAATGGATGAAGAAAAACTCATGACTGAAATAAAACGCCTCGTCGAACAAAACCCCGATCAAGTGGCGCAATACAAAGCCGGAAAAGAATCCATAATAAAATGGTTCGTCGGCGCAGTGATGAAAGCAACTGAAGGAAAAGCAAATCCGGCTAAAGCTGAGGAGATGATAAAGAAAAAAATTCTCCCACCATCTTAATCGCCTCTTTTTCAGAAGCAACCCAGTGGATACGCTTATCGCGTCTGTACCACGTCTCCTGCCGTTTGGCATACCTGCGCACGGCCGTTTTGCAGGCGGCAACCGCATCGTCCAACGGTTTTTCACCTTTGATGTAAGAGATTAGTTCGCGATATCCGATGGAAGTCATGGCCGGCGCGTCAAGCGAAACGCCCTTGCGGAGCAACTCGCGAATCTCGTCGATCCACCCGCGTTCGATCATGTCTTCAACCTCGCGATCGATTCTCGAATACAGTTCCTGGCGAGTCCGACGAATTCCGATTTGAAACGCTTCTACGTCCGGCTTGCCCATCTTTCTTGTTTCACTGATCGGCTTCCCTGTGAACGTGACGATCTCTAACGCGCGAATGACTCGACGCGGATTTTTTAAATCAACCGTTCCAGCCGCCGTTGGATCCATCTTCAGAAGTAACGCAACCAACTCCTCTCGCGATTTCTTTTCAAACGCCTCGCGAAGATGCGGCTTTGGCGGAACTTTTGGAAATGAAAGATTGTCAACTAGAGCTTTTATGTATAATCCTGTTCCTCCAACAACGATCGGAAGGTGTTTTCTTTCCGTTATTCCTTTGATCGCCCTCATGGCCGCCTTGCGCCATTCCGCGACAGTATAAACCTGCTCTGGCGGCAAAAAATCCATCAAATAGTGAGGAATTCCTTTTACGATGTACGAACGTCTGCCCTCATACTCCCCCTTCTTTCCAACCGGCTTCCCTGTCCCAATATCAAAATCCGTGTAGCACTGTCTCGCATCCGCGTTAATAATTTCTCCGTCGAACTTTTCAGCGAGACGAAGACTCAACGCGGTTTTTCCGGATGACGTCGGACCTACGATGCACACGACACGGGGTATGAGAGTAATTGCCATTCAAGTGCTGTTTCTACCGTTACCGCTACTATCGTACCAATAATACCGGGATCTGAACACTTGAATTTACACACCTTCATCTCGCTAGAATTACCTATTGCCCAACCGTTTTCAACGCGGTCGACGAGTACGGACACTTCCCTTTCGATAAGCGCCTGGTTTTTTCGAAGCGTAATTTTTTTCATCAGCGTTTGCATAAAATCCCAACGCCGCCTTTTCTCTTCGCGAGACACGTCGTCTGCAAAAAGTTTATTCGCCAACGTTCCAGTTCTCGGACTGTATTGAGCGGTATATGAAATATCAAAATCAACCTCGCGATAAAGCGAAACTGTATCTTCAAAATCCTTTTCCGTCTCGCCGGAAAATCCGACTATGATATCCGTTCCGATAGCTATCCCGGGCCGCGCAGATTTAACCTTCTGGATCACGCGCAAAAAATCTTCGCGCGTGTACTTTCGATTCATGCGAAACAAAACATCGTTCGAACCGGATTGAACCGGAAGATGCAAAAAGTTTACTTGTTTCGGAAGCGCGAGCGCGTCAATCACGTCGTCCGTCATAGAGTTCGGATGCGGCGCCGTCCAATTCACGCGCTCAATCCCCTGCGTTTCATTCGCCTCCCACAGCAACGCGGCAAAATGATTCCAAAAACGTCCCTGTTTTTCCGCCGACGCGACGTATGGATTTGCGCGAGAAAACGATTCGGGATCCGAAGCGCGATACGAATTGACTGTCTGCCCAAGAAACGTAATCTCTTTCACGCCTCGTTCCGCGCAATTTTTAATCTCCGCGATAACATCCGATGTCGGACGATTCCTCTCAAGCCCTCGCGCGTACGGAACAACGCAGTACGTACAAAATTTGTTGCAACCAGTTTGTATGGACACGAACGCTTGCGCACTCGGAGATCTCAGTGGAAAAATTTTTAGATAATCCGTTATGGCATCCGTCGTATTCACCAACTCTGGACGCAACTCCGCAATCCATCGCGGCAATTTCACCATCTCCGAAGTCGGAAAAAACAAATCCGCCGCAAACAACCTTCTGCGAAGTTCGCCATTTTTGTCGCGTCCCGCCATACAACCGGTTATTGCCACAATAACCTCCGGTCTTCGAGACTTGAGATCTATAAAGTCCTTCATCTTTCCATACACTCGATTCTCCGCGGTCTGACGAACGGAACAGGTATTAAGAAGGATCAAATCCGCATCTTCTTCAACATCGGTTTCCTTAAATCCCAAATCCGAAAGCAGACGCGCAATACGCTCCGTATCGTTCTTATTCATCTGGCAACCGTAGGTAATAAGGTGGTATCTTGGCGCATTCATGGCGCGAAAGCTACCATGAAAAAATCAAGTTATCAATCACAGACTGTCATCCCGACCGTAGCGGAGGGATCCCTTAAACCGCAAAGCAAGGGATTCCTCCGCTCGTCGCGAAAGCCTCCTCGGTCGGAATGACATTTTAGTTTGCGAACGGACTTTGTTTATTCCGAACAAACGCGTTACAATGGCGTCGAATATGCCTAAAAATCAACCTGTAGCCACGGTCAAAACAATACTTATCGCCGAGGACGACCGTTTTCTTTTAAAAACCCTGACTTTAAAGCTAAAAAAAGCCGGTTATAACATTATTACGGCTGTTGACGGTTATGAGGCACTTGCGAAATATAAAGACAGCAAGGCGAACCTCATGCTGCTGGATCTGGTTATGCCTAAAAAAAGCGGTTTTGAAGTTCTGAAAGAAATCAACAAGGACGGTGAAAAAAAACTCATGCCAATAATGGTGCTGTCCAACCTTGGCCAAGAATCGGACATCGAACAAGTAAAAACCCTTGGTGTCGATACATATCTCATCAAAGCCAATTACACGCTCCAGCAAATCGTAGACGAAGTAAAAAAACAAATCGCATAAAGTCCCATGCCGCTCCAAGAATCGCAGGTCGAACAACTGCTTATCGATGGAGAATTCCTTAACAAGGTGGATCTTGGGCATGCAAAAGAAGTTTCGGCTAACAAAAAAATACCTCTAATTGACGCGGTTATAGATCTGGGCCTTCTTTCCGAAGATCAGGCGCTCTCGCTCATCACGGAAGAAGAAGGATCGAAGTTCGTAAATCTGTCGAAAGAACGAATAGACCCGTCCGTGCTGTTCCTCATTCCGGAAAGCGTGGCGCACGCGCAAAACGTCGTTGCATACAAAAAAACTCCGGAAAAAATTTATGTCGCGATGCTTGATCCCGACGATTACGACCTGATTTCACTTTTGCAAAAAACCCTCGGCTCTCCGATCGAGGCGATTCGAACGTCGCACGCCGGTCTTTCTTCCGCTTTCAAGGGCTACCAAAAAGACATCATGGAACAAGCGCGTATATTGGTGGCGCGAATGGCGAAACAACCGCAAGAAGAGGATGTTGTAAAACTGGTAAACATTTTGGTAGAAGCCGCCTATCGCAGCGCGGCATCGGATATTCACATAGAGCCGGAAGAGGACAGTATCGTGGTGCGTTTACGAGTTCACGGAGACCTTCACGAAGTTCTACGATATCCAAAATCGTCGCACGATAAGGTCGTATTCAGAATAAAAATCCTATCGAGACTGCGAACGGACGAACACGCTCAAGCGCAGGACGGACGTTTTGAAATGAAATTTTCAGACGGCCGCGTTAACCTCCGCGTTTCAATTTTGCCGATCACGCACGGAGAAAACATCGTCATGCGTCTTCTTTCGGAAGGTTTTCAAAGACTGCGTCTCGAAGATCTCGGCTTGCTGGAAGACGACTTCGCAAAAGTAAAACACGCTTCCGAGCTTCCATACGGCATGATCGTAGTTGTAGGACCGACCGGTTCCGGAAAAACAACCACTCTGTATGCGGTTTTGAATATCTTAAACCAACCGGACGTCAACATCATTACCATCGAAGATCCGGTGGAATACAGCATACGCGGCATCAGACAAATCCAGGTAAACCCCGCAACAAACCTCACGTTCGAAGCCGGTTTGCGGTCGATCCTGCGCCAAGACCCGGACATCGTCATGGTCGGTGAGGTTCGTGACCCTGAAACCGCGGCCATTTCGATTAACGCCGCTTTGACAGGCCACCTGATGCTAACGACGCTGCATACTAACGACGCTTCAACCGCGTTCCCGCGGCTTTTCGACATGCACGTGGAACCGTTCCTTATCGCTTCGTCCGTCAACGTCATCATCGGGCAACGTCTCGTGCGCCGCGTCTGTCCCGACTGTCTTGAAAGTTACACGCCAAGCAAAGACCTGCAAGAAGAATTGAACAACGACCCACTTCTACTCAAACTTGTTCAAACCATGAGCGGAGAGGAAGACATGAACAACGTGCGTCTATATCACGGCAAAGGTTGCGCGACGTGCCGAAATACCGGTTACACGAGTCGCGTCGGAATCTTCGAAATAATGGAGGTGACGGAGGAGATACGGCCTCTCATCGTTAATAAAGTCAGTTCGGATGAAATACGACGAAAAGCGAAAGAGCTTGGAATGCGTACGATGATTGAGGACGGCGTGTTGAAAGTTTTCAAAGGACTCACGACGCTGGAAGAAATAATCCGCGTCACAAAGGCATGATGTTATGAGAATGAATTTCTTCGCGAGATCGAACTTCAAAAAAGAACTTGTTGATTTTTTCAAAAACGTCGCATTGATGGTTAAAAGCGGAATCCCGCTGAACGAAGCCATGGTTGTTCTTATTCAGCAATCGCGAAGCAAGTCTTTCAACGCATTTTTGCTTGATATAAAAACGCAGCTTGAACACGGGAGTACTCTTTCAAAGGCCCTTGAATCCTATAAAGAGGACATAGGCGAAATGGCTCTCAACATTATCCGCGCCGGAGAAATTAACGGAACGCTGGACGTGAACCTGAAATATCTGGCGGACATAATGACGCACAACAAAGAACTAAAATCAAAAATAAACGCCGCGCTGCTTTATCCGAAAATCGTGCTGGCGCTCACCTTTTTTATGGGCGGGGGAATTTCTATTTTCGTACTTCCAAAACTGATTCCGCTTTTCAAGTCCGTTGATATCGAGTTGCCGCTCGCGACAAAAATCCTACTAGGCATTTCCGTTTTCGTCCGTGACAGCGGAATTATAGCGCTTGGAGGGGGAACCGTTTTGATCGTGCTATTTATTCTTTCCGGAAGAATACCCGCTTTCCGCTGGATTTATCACACCATCTCTGTCCGCATGCCATTTTTCGGAAAACTATTTCGCAATTACCAACTCTCACTTTTCAATCAAATTTTCGGTACATTATTTAGAAGCGGTCTGACGATAAAAGAAACTCTGGCGGCGACTGCACAAGCCGTAACGAACGTTCGTTATCAGCAAGCGCTAAAAGACGCGATGACTCGCCTATCGGCCGGCGTACCACTCGCAACGATCCTCGGCGCTTATCCGAAACTTTTTCCGAAAAACGTAATCGCGCTCATCGCCGTCGGCGAACAGAGCGGAAAACTTGAGGAGACATTCTCTTATTTGGCTTTATATTTCGAAAACGAAGTGGATTCGCAAACCAAACAGCTTCCGACTCTCATCGAACCCATTATGCTGATATTCATAGGTATCGCGGTTGCATTCATCGCTCTTGCCGTTATCTCTCCAATCTATGAACTCACATCCGGAATCTCGAAATAAAAACCGCCGCAATGGATTCACTCTTACGGAGATCCTGCTCGTCATGGTGCTGTTCGTCTCCACGTTCTCTCTTCTTATTCCGATGGGTTTCCGCCTATACCGCAATACGCTCGTTGACGATACCTCGCGCACTCTTGTTGAAACTCTTCGCCGCGCCAGAACCTACGCGCAAACCGGACGCGGCGACGCCGCATACGGCGTAAAAATCGTAAGCGCGTCAAGCTCGCTCGTGCTATTTCAGGGAAACTCGTACGCCGCGCGAAACGCATCCGAAGACGAAGTGATCGAGTATCCTTCCACTGTTACAATCTCCGCGTCTTCGACTGAAACAGTTTTTTCACGACTCTACGGAACGTCTACGGTGGATGGCGCGTGGACCGTTTCCTTCGGCACGCTGACGTCGGTCGTGAGCATAAACCGCCAAGGAACGATCGAATTGGAATAAACACAATGTCATCCCCGTGCAGACGGGGATCCAGGATACAAAGTGAATTATTCCTTTTAATCTGGATTCCCGCCTACGCGGGAATGACATGATGGGGATAGTGAAGCGCTGTGTTCGCATGCTACAATTCGCCTTATGCAAAGACCGCGCGTCCTCAAGGGACAGAGCTTGATTGAGATAATGCTCGCAATCACGGTGTTTTTGTTTGGCGTAGTGACCATCGGTGTCCTTTATCTAGATGCGAACGTATCGCAACGAAAAAGTCTTGAGCGCGCAAAAGCGAATGCGCTTGCCGAAGAAGGCATAGAAGCGATTCGCTCCATGCGCGACCGTTCGTTTGATTCGGTTGCCACAGGTACGCACGGATTGCTGATTTCCGGAGGGAGATGGACATTTTCCGGAAGCAGCGACGCTCAGGAAGGATATACGCGTACACTGCTGGTATCCGCGCCGGACTCTAATACGCTGTATGTCACCTCTACGGTCAGCTGGCTTTTTAGTCCGACTAGGACGGAAACCGTGGTTTCAACCGCCGTGATAACAAATTGGCGACGAGTCTCCCCTGCGACCTGGGCGGATCCGGAGATCGTGTCGTCGAGCACCCTCACGAACATTGCGGCAAACGCAGTGGACGTTTATGGAGATTACCTTTACGTGACAACTCCGCTCAATGCCGCAGGAACCGAACTGCAAATCTTCGATATTTCAAATCCAATATCCCCCGTATATCGGGGCGGTACGGAAACCGGTATGAACCTATTCGTGTTGGACGCTTACGATAATCGAGTCTACATCGCAGGAGACAGCAAGCCGGCGGAAACTAAAATCATCGACGTGTCGAATCCGACGAATCCTTACGAGATCGGATCGATCAAAATGACGGCGAATGAAGAGATGAACGCCGTTTTTGCAAGCGGTACCATAGTTCACCTCGGTCGCGACGAAGTCGGTAATCAGGCGACATATTTCATTTACGACACGACAAACGCGGCAAGTCCGCAAGAACTGGGATCAATCAACACTGGAGATGATATCTACGCTATCGCCGTGAAAAACGGCGCCACCCCATACTCATTCATAGGTTCGGAAAATAGCTCGAAAGAACTTCAAATCGTGAACGTCGCCGATCCTTCGACCATGAGCGTCGTTGGGTCAGTCAATCTAAACGAGGAATTGAGAACCGTGGCGGTATCAGGCACCTTGGCGTTCGGCGGAACGGAACAAAACAGCGACCAACCGGAATTTTTCGTGTTCAGCGTTAGCGACCCAGCGCATCCTTCCGTCATCGGTTCTTTTGAAATCAACGCGAACGTAAACAAGGTGCGCGTTTTCAACAACCTCGTATTCCTCGCGACCGCCTCAAGCACGGCGGAATTCATAACCTTGGACGTCACAAATCCGACAATCCCTCTGATCTACGGAACATTCAACCTTGCCGGAACCGCTACGGATATCTCCCTGTCGCAATCCGGACTTTACGCGTACGTTTCAACGCAAAGCGCTACAGCCGGTCTTTATATTCTTCAAGTCGGAACGAAATGATTCACTCAAACAAACAAGCTGGATTTACTTTGGTTGAATATCTTATTTACATCGCCATCTCAGCGACACTGCTTCTTGTCGCGACGAACGTGTTATTCACTGTCCTGCAAGGAAAAGAAAAACTCCAAGCCATAGAGGACGTGGGGCAAAACGGCCGTTACGCGTTAGCCGCAATGACGCAAGCAATTTCAAACGCGCAATCCGTTACCGCTCCCGCTTACGGAGCGAGTAGTACGACATTGACGATACAGACATCGTCAACTTCAACGACTCCTACGTCGTTCTTCGTCGCTAACGGCACTGTAAATATCAAAGAAGGATCTTCGCCTACGACCTCGCTTATGGCCGACGAGGTTACTGTGCGTACGCTGCGTTTCACTAACGTTAGCGGAACTGCTACGTCAACGGCTATCCGTATCGAAATGTACGTGAGCTCGACAAACCCTGAAGAAGATCCGGATCTGGCTTTCGACGAAATCTTCCGTGCGACGGCAACGGTGCGTAAATGATTATGAAACTCCTACGAGGATACATTGCGCTGATAAGCATCATTCTAATCGAGGCGATTCTTCTTGTTATAGGGGCTGGAATACTTTTACGATCTTCCGGGGTCGCCAAAACCGACGTTTCCATAGACAAACAAGCTCGTGCTCAAGCCGCCGTAAGCGCATGCGCTGATTACGCGCTGAATCAACTAAAAGAAACGACGGTATACACAGGAAATCAACTGATTAATGTCGGCGGCGACACTTGTTATATAATGAACGTCTCAGGCATCGGAGGAACCAATAGAACAGTTCAAGCTACAAGCACCGTATCCGGATACACTCGCAAAATCAAAATACAAATTACTAAAGTGAATCCGACGATGATTATTTCTTCGTGGGAAGACGTGGTCGGTTTTTGACAAAATATGTCCATCTTAAAAAAACTAATCGGTACGCCTCAGGCGTTCGCTCTGGATATTTCCGACACGGATATTCAAATTCTCGAAGTCAGAGGTTTAAAAAACGGAAACGTCCGCGCCTTTGCGCACATTGACCTCGCCGAAGGGATCGTAAAAGAGGGGCTGATTCTTGATCAAGCCAAACTCGCCGAAGCTATTCGTTCGGCTGTTGACGCTTGCCGTCCGAATAAACCGAGTACGAAAAAAGTCGTAGCATGTCTACCCGACACAAAATCAGTGACGCATCTTTTTGAATTTGAAACGGTGAAAGAAAAAAATTATCGCGACACGATACAAAAACTAGCAGCCGTAACCGTTCCTTTCAATCTGGAAGAACTGACATGGGATTTCGTGGTTAGGTCGAAAACCGCCGAACTTACATCCGTAATGTTCGCGGCAGCCAAAAAAGACCTTGTCCAAACATACGATCACACGTGCGCCCTTGCCGGACTGGAACTTACAATTCTGGAACCGGAGTCGCTTTCTCTTTCGCGCGCGGTCGTCGATCGAATCAAATTAAAACCAAACGAATTGATATCGGTCATCGATATTGGTGGTCGAAGCACGATCATCGCGTTCATAAGCCGACTTGGGATGAGACTGACGATAGACAGTCCGATCGCCGGACAAGCGTTGACCGATGCGATAGCATCCGCAAACAAAGTTGATGCTGCGGCAGCGGAAAAACTTAAACGCGAAAAAGGTTTTTCCGATATCTCTGCCGCCCAAGCCATGAGAGAAACAATGAAACCTATCGTAGAAGAGTTTCAACGTGCAAAAAACCACCTCTTACGTCAAAAAAACGTAACATTGACTAGGGTATTCGTTGCCGGCGGATCAAGCGCGACGCCCGGAATTATCGAGGAATTGAAAACCTCGCTCGAAATAGAAACCGCGCTCGCCGTACCGCCTTTTACGATTCCGGGTTATTCAATAAACCAGCTGGCGGTAGTCTGCGGACTGGCTATTCGTGCAAAAAAGTTATCCCCAGGAGTCAATCTC
>ERZ1292633.2923-Hain-H41-02um-R1-2923-length-17036-cov-47_pt1 | contig 17036 bp, 10 predicted proteins | sample MGYA00564406_ERZ1292633 | MGnify/ENA primary metagenome ERZ1292633 (study PRJEB36523, sample SAMEA6512639) | groundwater metagenome | collected 2019-01-08 | study: AquaDiva: Metagenomics assemblies of 32 groundwater samples | reverse complement strand
CCGGTACTGTAGCTTACCGGTGTGTTGCAATTAATTCTTGAACTCGGGGGGTTGGGCGGTGCAGTGCTCGGTAACCATGCTATCATTTTGATAATTATGCCGACATCTAAAAATCAACAGAGGTTAGTAAATGTTAAGACGAAGCGCGAGGCGATTCTGTTTGGATACTGGGTATTGGCAGTATGTGCAATTCTCATTGCATTGGCATGGACATATTACTCGGGTTCGTTTTTTTTCTACCATATCGATAAAAACAGCGGAGACAATCTTTCTCAAGCGGTAATGACATGGATTCCTGCGACGGAACTTCCGACGCAGGGTACCGGTTATTACGATCCAAACATTCCCGAATATTGGATTGAAAATGGTTATGTTACATGCGATCAGCAGGGGGTGATCGAGGGGTCTGATCCGGATACGTTTATGGCGGCATCAACAAGTGATTACGGCAAAGATAAGAATCATGCGTATTCTTGCCTGCGAGGAGTCATCCCCGAAGCGAAGCCGTCTTCGTTTATCGCGCTTTCGCGTGATTATGCGAAAGACTCTGGTAATGTGTATTTATTTGGAAACGTACTGCACGGTACGGACCCCGCCACATTTCAAGTCTTAGGACAAAATCCGAGCCATCCCGATGAGCGTGTTTTCTCGAAAGATAAAAACAACGTGTACTTCGGCGGCAATATTTTACTTGCTGCCGACCCCGAAACGTTCACCATTAATGACGGTTATGCTCATGATATTAATTGGGAATATACGTCTTCTGTTACACCCGGAAGGTCGGAATCTGTCGCGGCGAAAGCATACACCGCTACCTTGCCTTATGATTGTCATCAAGACACGGCTTGGGATCCTGGGACACGCCCCTTTCCCTCCTTTTTCTCAATGGACGGTGAAGTGGTCGGTTGGTCAGGACATGATTTAGTTTGTATAGCAAACATGAAAACCGCTAAAACTTATTCATACTCTTCAGATGCTCTAGCCATTGAGTCTGGTGGATTTGATGAGCTAGTATATATCTCGCGTGATGGCTCCAAACTCTATTATTTTAACAGATTGATTGGGAAAGGTATTGGCGATTCCTTGTCTTCATCTCCATGTTCGGAATGCGGATGGTACTCGACAGATGTAACCACAGGAAATCGTAAGAAACTTACTCAATTGACACAAGATGAAGTAGTGTATTTATCTGGAGGTTCAATATCATGGAACACTCTTATATTTTGGAATGATCACTTTGGGCCGACTGTGAATGGTGGCGGAGACGATTCGCTTTTGGATGTAAATGCAGAAAAGAACCTCGTGGCAAATACAAGAAGGACAGGGGGACGTGTGGTTTTGGAAGTCCGCAAACCGCATGATACGAATTGGGACTATTTAACGATAGATGCGTGGCTTTCTTCGTCGATTGTGCAGAGTTTGCACATACCTCAGAAAGGATTTTACTCGGATCTCAAGATTTCGCAGGACGGTCGCTTTGTTGACTATTTGTACATTGTCAACCGTGTAGTAAATGAAACCGACGACATCTTGGATTGGGGTACAACACAGCGTGGTCGGTTAAACATCGCAACAGGAGAAAACATCTTTCTTAATTGATAAGCTCACTGCACGTATGAGCTGTCGTATGTTCACCGACTCGTCGCGTCCGCGGACGCGAACGAAACCGAAACTTCGCTTTTGAAGTAGAGGACACTAAACCGTACTTGTCAAGATTGTGCATAAGGAAGTGTGCTGATATACTCGCGCAACGTTTGCTATGAGCTGATTGAGTCATTGTTGCGCTTTTGAAGCAAAGTGAAAAGATAGGTAAAGGGTCTGGTGGTGTGATAGACGTTTTCATAAAATATATTAATAACGCTTATACCTACAGCGAATAGTCTGCTGTATGGGTATGTTGTTGTAAAATGCCGAAAACAAAAGCGCGACCGCAGAAATATTTCGGACGATCGAGCGAGCCTCTCATCAAGCTTCCGTCGCTCGTCGAGTCTCAAATAGCCTCATTCCGCGAATTTGTTGAGAGTGGCGCTGAACGCGTATTCAAGGAGTTTTCTCCAATCAATGATCATTCGGGAAAGAAATTTGAATTGAAACTCATCAAGTTCACTTTCGGAGAGCTTAGATGGGACGAACATTACGCAAAGCGCACAATGAGAACGTTCGAGGCTCCGCTTTCAATGGTTGTCCGTCTTAAAAATAAAACAACGGGTACGGAAAAAGAGCAAGAAATATTTCTTGCGGACTTTCCGTGGATGACCGCCCACGGCACCTTTATCGTCAACGGCGTTGAGCGCATTATAGTGCCACAACTTGCGCGCAGTTACGGAGTATTTTTTGAATCTATACCTTACAAAGGAAAAAGTTATTTCGCGGCAAAAATCATCCCCGCTCGCGGGGTTTGGATAGAGGTTGAGTCCGATCCCGATGGCGGAATATATGTAAAGGTAGATCGAAAGCGTCGCTTTTCCATCACTTCGCTTCTGCGCGTTCTTGGTCTTGCGACGGATAAGGAGATTAAGGCGAGGTTTGTAAATTCGAAAAGCGCGACGGCGGCGATTACCGCTACTCTTGCGCATGATCCCGCACACACGCAAGAGGAGGCGTTTGTAGAAATCTACAAGAAACTGCGTGACGGGGACATAGCGACTCCTGAAAGTTCGCGTGAACACGTGCGTTCTCTGCTTTCGGCTGAGCGTTACGATTTCTCGCGTGTCGGCAGATTTCACTTTAATCGCCGTTTCGGTCTTGAAACTAAAGACAAAGATCTTGCGGAGTCGGTCCTTACTATCGAAGACATTGCCTTGATTATCACGCGCATAGCGGAATCGAATGATAATCCGGCGGCTTTGCCGGATGACATCGATCATTTGGGTTTCCGTCGAGTGCGCTTTACCGGAGAACTTTTGGAACAGAGAATGCGTGTTGGACTATCACGTATGAAGCGCAACATCCAAGACAGGATGGCCATGGTCGACCCCGACACGACGCTTCCCGTGCAGTTTGTGAATCCTCGTCCGTTTCAGGCGGTGATACGAGAATTTTTCACTACCGATCAGCTCTCACAGCTTATGCAACAGTACAATATTCTTGATGAGATCGAGCACTTGCGCACGCTCTCCACGCTCGGTCGTGGTGGCCTCACAAGCGAACGTGCAGGGCTCGAGGTGCGCGACGTACATTCTTCACATTATGGACGCGTATGTCCTATTCATACTCCAGAAGGTAAAAACATTGGTTTGGTGCTTCACATGTCCCTTTACGCACGTCCCAACGAATTTGGAATTATAGAGACGCCTTATGCGAAAGTTGAGAACGGTCGCATAACAAAGGAGGTGGTTTATTTAAACGCATTTGAGGAGGAGCAATATGCTATCGCGCACGCTGCAACACAGCGCGAAGCCGATGGACGTATTATCGAAAAATTTTCGGAGGTGCGAAAGGGCGGAAAGCCCACTTTGGTAAAACGTGAAGCGGTGGATTATATCGAGGTTGCTACCAATCAGCCTTTCTCCGTTGCCACATCATTAATTCCGTTCGTGGAGAACGACGACGCGAACCGCGCACTTATGGGTTCCAACATGCAGAAACAGGCCGTGCCATTGGTGAGCCCTGAGGCGCCGTACGTCGCTACCGGTGTTGAATCTGCGGCGGCACGTGATTCGGGCCGGCTCGTCATCTCGGAAAATGACGGAGATGTGGTGTATGCGGACGCACGAATGATAAAGGTCAAGAATACAGATGGAAAAACAAAAGAATATCCTCTCGTTAATTTCTCGAGAACAAACGGCTTTACGGCCTTTCATCAAAGACCCGCGGTCTCGGTAGGTGATTCAATAAAAAAAGGTGATATGCTGGCCGACACCTCCACTTCCGCTGGCGGTCAAATGGCGATTGGACAGAATGTTCGCGTTGCATTTCTCCCATGGTTTGGCGCCAACTATGAGGACGCGATCGTAATTTCAGAACGTCTTGCAAAAGACGCGCGTTTTACGTCTATCCATATGGAGGAGTTCGTTTCCGTAGTGCGCGACACCAAACTCGGTAGCGAGGTAACGACTCACGATATTCCAAACGTTTCTGAATTCAAACTCCGTAATCTTGATGAGGATGGCATTATCCGCATTGGTGCGGAGGTGCGCTCGGGCGACATTTTAGTCGGCAAGGTCACACCCAAGGGTGAGACACAGCTTACGCCGGAGGAGCGCCTGTTGCATGCGATATTCGGCGAGAAAGCAAAAGATGTGAAAGACACATCGCTTCGTATGGAGGGAGGAAAACGCGGTCGCGTGGTGGGAGTAAAAGTATTTTCTCGCGAGACGGGCGACCAGCTCGAAAGCGGGGTCATCAAACGCGTTCACGTAGAAGTGGCACAGCTTCGCACGATTTCGGTGGGAGACAAGCTTGCCGGTCGTCATGGCAACAAAGGTGTCATCTCTCGCGTCCTTCCGGAAGAAGACATGCCTTTTGACGAAGAGGGTAATCCTGTAGACATTATTCTAACTCCCCTCGGAGTTCCAAGTCGAATGAACCTGGGTCAGATTCTCGAGCTTCATTTGGGTCTCGCCGCGGAAATGCTTGGATACCAAGCGATCGTTCCATCGTTTGCCGGTGCATCGGAAGAAGAAATTAGAAGCGAGCTGAAAAAGGCTGGTGTTTCCGATACGGGCAAACGCATTTTATTCGATGGGCGTACGGGAGAAGCATTTGCTCAACCAGTTTCGGTAGGTGTCATGTATATTCTGAAGCTTCACCACATGGTCGAAGATAAAATACACATGCGCTCGATAGGTCCGTATTCTTTAACCACACAGCAACCTCTTGGGGGCAAGGCTCAAAATGGGGGACAGCGCGTGGGAGAAATGGAGGTGTGGGCATTTCTTGGCTACGGAGCCGCGTATTCGTTGAGGGAGATTTTAACCATTAAATCCGACGACATTCTCGGTCGTAGCGCGGCCTTCGACGCTATCGTTTCCGGCAGGCGCATCGAGGAGACGCATACGCCAGCCACATTCAATGTGCTGGTGCGGCATCTCCGCGGTCTTGGCATCGATATGGAATTTATGGAAGGCAATCAAAATAATATGACTAAATAATATTTATGAAGAAAAAAGATGGTATTCCACAGGATTTTTCAGCAGTCGCAATGAGATTGGCGAGTCCCGAGCGCATTCTCGAATGGAGTTCCGGTGAAATAACAAAGCCGGAGACGATAAATTACCGTACGCAGAGACCCGAGAAAAACGGTCTTTTCGACGAGCGAGTTTTCGGTCCTGAAAAAGACTACGAATGTTATTGCGCAAAATATCGCGGTATACGTTTTCGTGGCATCATATGTGAGAAATGTGGCGTTGAAATCACGCGAGCGATCGTTCGGCGCGAACGCATGGGTCACATCGATCTTGCTACTCCGGTTTCTCACATCTGGTTCCTTCGCGGAATACCATCGAGAATCGCTCTTATGCTCGGTCTTTCTGCAGCTGAAGTCGAAAAGGTAGTTTATTTCGCGGGCTACATAGTGACGCATGTTGACGAAAATGAACGGATACGGTTGTTAAAGGATCTAGAACAAGAATTCCAAACTAAAACCAAAGCGGCCGCAAATGCAGAAGTGAAAACGGATCTTAAAGAAAAGGCGCAAAAGGCTAAAAAGGAAATAGAGTCGATTCGGATCGGTGTAGTTTTAGAAGAGGCCGCTTATCATTTGTATGCCGTAAAATATGGCGCGATGTTTCGGGCGACGATAGGAGCGGAGGCGTTATATAATATTCTTAAGCAAATCGATATCGATGAGTTTATAAAACGCATCAGAGAGGAATATGAAAAAGCTCCGGCGGTTGAGCGCGATAGGTTGCGCAAACGCTTGTCGCTCGCCGAGAACTTGAGACGGTCTAAAGTAGCTCCGGAATGGATGTTCATCACTCGTCTTCCTGTAGTTCCTCCGGCGCTTCGCCCAATGGTTGCTCTCGAGGGCGGTCGTCATGCTTCTTCCGATTTGAACGATCTTTATCGTCGCGTGATCAATCGCAACAATCGTCTGAAACGACTCCTCGCCATACATGCGCCGGAGGTTATTCTTCGCAACGAAAAGCGTATTTTGCAGGAGGCCGTCGACGCCCTTCTCGACAATTCAATGCGACGAGGGGCGGGCGTGCTCGGGATATTGGGAGGCAGACGCCGTGCACTGAAATCTTTGGCTGATTATCTCAAAGGAAAACACGGCTATCTTCGCCAAAACCTTCTTGGAAAACGAGTGGACTATTCCGGTCGCTCGGTCATTGTTGTCGGTCCCGATCTCGCTTTAGACGAGTGCGGTTTGCCCAAGCATATGGTACTGGAGTTGTTCCGCCCGTTCGTCATTCAGGGGCTTCTGGCACGCGAACTTGCCTACAACATTCGTGGTGCCGGTCGTCTAATCGAAGACGAGGCATCGGAAATTTGGCCTATTCTTGAAGAAGCAATCAAAGGTAAATATGTGCTTCTGAATCGTGCGCCTACACTTCACCGCCAGTCGATTCAGGCGTTTCGACCGATTCTTGTCGAGGGAAATGCCATACAAGTACATCCTCTGGTTTGTCCCGCATACAACGCCGACTTCGACGGAGACGCTATGGCTGTACATGTTCCGCTTTCGGAGGCGGCACAGTTGGAGGCCGCGAAAATAATGTCGGCGAATAAGAATATTTTGAAACCGGGATCCGGCGATGTTGTGGTTGCTTCAAAACTTCTCGATATTGTTCTTGGATGTTATTGGATGACGAAGTCCGTGGACGGCCTAAAGGGCGAGGGAAACGCATTTCCTTCTACCAACGCGGCGATTACGTCATACGATTTTCGCGCAATAGACTTGCGGGCGAAAATAAGAGTCCTTCCGGGAGATAGTTCCAAATACGAACAGTTCGGCGGAAAATTGTTTGAAACGACAGTTGGCAGGCTTCTATTCAACTCGGTGCTCCCGAGCGATTTCCCATACGTGAATGATGAGATAACAAATAAAAGAATGCAAGCATTGGTGCAGAATCTAGTAACTCATTATTCCCTCGACGGCATTCCCGGTATTCTCGATAAAATAAAAGCATTCGGTTTCCGTTACGCCACATATGCCGGCATCACATGGTCGATTTCCGACGTAGTCATTCCGAAAGAGAAAGAGGCGTTGATTCGCGAGGGGCACGAACAAGCGGCGAAAGAACAGGAAAACTTCGGCGAAGGACTTCTCACGGAGGAGGAGCGTCGTCGCATGACGATCGAAATTTGGGGAAAAGTTTCCGGCAGTCTGCGAAAGCATGTTGTCGAAGCGCTCGATAGGCACGGATCTGTGCACGACATGATAACCTCTGGAGCTCGTGGAAGCGTTGTGCAGCTCCATCAAATGGGCGGAATGAAAGGTTTAATTACTAATCCTCGCGGTGAAATTATCGAGTTTCCCATCACCTCGTCTTTGAAAGAGGGACTCACTCCTATCGAATACTTCATCTCTACTCATGGTGCTCGCAAAGGTCTGGCAGACACCGCTCTCAATACCGCTCGTGCCGGTTATCTAACGCGTCGTCTTTTTGATGTTGCGCACGATGTCATTATTCTGGAAGCTGATTGTGGTACGAAAGAGGGGGTAACTATAGTACGGCCCGGAAAAGAGAATATAGGAGATTCATTTGAAGACAGGATAATAGGGCGCGTGCTTGCTGAAGACCTGTCTCCTGTCCGCGCAGGCGGGGCGCAGGCAGACATCGCTTCCTTTAAGCACGGGAATGTCTTGGATCGCGATTCCGCGAGAGCGATCGAGAAAGATTTGTCGATCGAAAGTGCGATTGTCCGATCTCCGATAACGTGCAAGATCGCGCGAGGAATATGTCAAAAATGTTATGGTATCGATTTGACTACCGGTGAACTTGTCGATTTGGGGGAGAGCGTCGGGGTCATAGCGGCGCAAGCTATCGGTGAGCCGGGAACTCAGCTGACGATGCGCACCTTCCACACAGGAGGTGTCGCAACGGCCGGTGGTGACATTACTATGGGCTTGCCACGTGTTGAGGAAGTGTTCGAGTGTCGAATGCCAAAAGCTCCTGCAACACTTGCGCGTGTATCCGGGGTTGTTTCGGACATTATTAAAGATGGACAAGACACAATGATTAAGATTCTTCCGGAGGCCGCAAGCGTAAAGACTGGGAAATCTGCTAAAAAAGAGACTGAATATAGCGTACATCCGCTTCGTACTATTATCGTAAAAGAAGGTCAGGCAGTTCAAAGGGGTGAATTTCTTACCGATGGTTCCGCAGATCTGGAGGAGCTTTTCACACTCGCGGGTAAGGAGTGTGCGCAGGAATACATCATAAGTGAAATTACGCGCATCTACGAATTGCAGGGTGTCTCGACGGCCCGTAAACATCTTGAAATAATAGTGAAGCAAATGTTTAGTCGTGTTTCCATAGTGGGCGTGGGCGATACGGGGTTCTCTCTCGGTGATATTGTTGCTGATTTTGAATTTGAACGGATAAGCAAAGAATCTAAGGAAAAGGAAACGGAGCTTGCGCGAAGTAAGCAACTTCTATTGGGTATCACCGAGGTCTCTCTTACGCGTGCATCGTTCCTCTCTGCCATTTCTTTCCAAAATACACCTCGCAAACTCGCCGAGGCGGCTGTCGGCGGTGCCGTTGATCGTCTTATAGGTCTTAAAGAAAACGTCATCATAGGTCGTCTAATACCTGCCGGTACAGGATTCAAGGGGAGTAAAAAATACAAGATGATAGAACAAATGGAGGCTGGATTTGCCGCAGAGATGAGAGAGGTACCGGAAAACCAAAGTCGCAAGGAGTCCTTGGAGAGATAGGATTACAGCGGTCGTCGCCGTTGACACCCCCGTATATGTAGGTGTATACATGTACATGGAGCGGTGGCCATCCCGGTTGTCGCGCGCTTGAAAACTGAAAAGGGAAACCAATGTCTTCGTTCGACGAAAACCTAGACAGATACGCTCGGCTTCTGGTCGAGCAGGGCATGAACGTCCAGCCCGGGCAAGAGGTGCTCATAAAATTCGATGGGGCCACTTCCGGTGAGGAGGTGGCGCTTTGCGCCATGGAAGCATCATATCGCCGCGGTGCCGCGTTCGTGGATATACTCTACGAGCATCCGCGGCAAGCGTATGCGCAATTGGCACTTGGACCGGAAGCCGAACGCTTCCGTTTCTTGCAAGAGGATGAATCACGTATAAATCGCGTTGTCGATGCACGCGGCTGTTTCCTGTCCGTGAGGAGCGACCCGGAGCCCGATATCTTCAATACTATCGGCCCACTCGCCGGGGAACACGCTTCCAAGCGTCGCAAGGCGCTGATGGGCAGGTTCGCCGACGAGGGAGTGAACCAGGGAAAGGTCTCGTGGTGCGTGGCGTGCCCGCCGAGTCTGAAGGCTGCGCAGAAAGTGTATCCCGATCTGTCGGCCGGTGAGGCGTATGATCTGTACTGGGAAGCCATCTTCCGAATGACGATGGCCGATCAGTCGGATTGTTTGGAGCGGTGGGCCACGCTCGACGCGAAGCTACATGGGCGTCGTGATAAGCTGAACGCGCTGAAAATCGCGCATCTGCATTTTCGCGGGCCGGCTACGGATTTGCGCGTCTATTTATCTCGTCGCGCGAATTGGATCGGCAGCAGCAGCAAAACTGTCGACGGGAAAACCTTCAATCCGAACGTGCCGAGCTTTGAGGTGTTCACGACTCCCGATTATCGGATGACCGAAGGATGCGTGAGCGTCACGCGGCCGGTGAAAGTCGGCGGCGTGCTCGTGGAAGGACTGCATCTTATCTTCCGCGAGGGAAAGCTCGTATCGTTCGATGCGGCGACGCACCGCGACGCATATGCATCGCTCATCGCAACGGACGAAGGAGCGTGCCAGCTCGGAGAGATCGCTCTTGTCGGAGTGGATTCACCGGTCTGGCAGGAGCAGAGGGTCTTTAAGAACGTTCTCTATGACGAGAATGCGGCATCTCATCTTGCTACCGGCATGGGATATGCGGAGGGAATCAGCGGTGGCTGGGGCTTGTCGCAAGACGAGCTTCGTGAAGCCGGGTGCAACCAGTCGGTCACTCATACCGATGCGATGATTTCCGGCGAGGATGTCGATGTGGACGCCGTGACGTACGATGATCGGTCCGTCGCGCTCCTGCGGGACGGCCGTTGGGTCGAGGCGTTCGCTTGAGATCGAACTTATGGCGCACATGCGCCGACGGCCTGTGATAACTCATGGGCCGTTTTCATACACATCTGTCATACTTGGGGGACATACTGGGGACAATAGCAGGATCCTTCGCAGTGATGTACCATGTTTGAATGCACGGCACGCACGCCAAGCGGGAAAGGCCTTACAACATCGCTTTCATAGACGGCCAAAATCTCCATCTCGGTACGCGGGAATCCGGCTGGGCGGTAGACCATAAGAAATTGAGGATCTATCTAGCAGATAAATATCACATCAGAGAGGCGTATTATTTTCTCGGTTTCGTATCGGACACCGAACAAGATCTGTATGCTAATTTGCAAAAATCCGGTTTCATTCTCTCTTTCCGCGAGCACTCGGCTGCGTTGAAGGGCAACAAGAAGGGCAATGTCGACTCCGACATCATATTCGAGATCATGAAGAGGATCGCTGAGAATGAGTCTTTCGACAAGGTATTTATCATCTCGGGAGACGGAGATTACAAAAGAATGGTCGACTACCTGGTGAAAAAGGTGAAATTCGGCAAGATGCTGTTTCCTAACAAAAGATTTGCATCATCACTATATAAACGTCTCGGCGCGGAACATTTTGACTCTCTTGAGAGCATCAAAACCAATATACAATACCTTAAAAATGAAAAAGGCTCCTAAGGCACCAACACCTTTCGGATCCTTTTTCGTATTGAAACAGTCAAATTATACACAGCCTATCGCAGACCGCAAGCTACCGCCAAAACATTATGTCCTCCAATACCGTTCAACAAATAAAAGATCGCCTTTCGATAGTTGATGTGGTTTCGCAGTATGTGAAGCTTGAGAGAAACGGTGCAAATCTGCGGGCAAGGTGTCCGTTACATTCGGAACGGACACCCTCTTTTTTTGTTTCGCCCGAACGCGGTACGTACCATTGTTTTGGGTGCAATATTGGTGGCGATATTTTTTCGTTCGTGGAGGCAATAGAGGGTTTGGATTTCAAAGGCGCACTAAAAGTGCTTGCGGAAAAGGCAGGAGTTGAGATTATCTACGAACACGGCGAAAAAGAAAAAAAGAGCGAACGCGATCGACTTTTCGAGCTTTTGGAAACAGCTACGATTTTCTTTTCATCTCGTTTGAATGATGTAGAGAAGCAATATCTAAAAGAACGCGGGATTACTGGAATGACAGCGAAAGAGTTTCGTCTTGGATTTGCGGGTAATGGGTGGAGTGATCTTGTCGACTATTTAAAGAAAAAGAAATTTTCCGAACATGAAATGATAGATGCGGGAGTCGCGAGACCCAATGATCGTGGTGGAATAAGCGACAAATTCCGAAATCGCATCATTTTCCCGATAGCCGATAGTGCAGGGCGCATAGTCGGGTTTTCGGGCAGAATTTTCCCTTCGGCGGACTCAGGGCAGGCCCCTCGATCAAACTCGGGGCAAGTGGCGAAAACGAAAAGTGACTTTGAGCCTCCTAAGTATTTAAACTCTCCAGAAACACCTCTCTTTCACAAATCTAAGATTTTGTATGGTTTCGACAGGGCAAAACTTGCAATTCGGAAGCACAACTGCGCCGTACTGGTTGAGGGGCAGTTCGATCTTTTGGCGAGTCACCAGACGGGATGGGGAAATACTATTGCTGTTTCCGGCACCGCTTTTACGTCGGATCACGCGACACTTATTCGACGTATCACAGATAACTTGGTTATAGCCCTTGATGCAGACGAGGCTGGTATTAAAGCTGCCGGACGCGCCGCACGTGTTGCGCTTCAAATAGGACTCAACGTGAAAGTCGCTCGGCTCCCCCACGGTTTCGATCCCGCTGATTTTATTCTGAAAAACGGCAAAGATGCATGGGGTAAAGAGATGCGGGAAGCTAAAGACATAATCACATTTCTTCTCGATGTGCTACAGGCACACGCCAAGAGTTCCGACAATTTTCGTCGCAGTGTTGAGGGGATAGTTTTGCCGTATCTCGCCGATGTTTCTTCGCCCATAGCACGCGAACAATATGTGCGCGAAGTTGCGAAGCGTCTTGACGTATCCGAACATTCTGTTTCTGAAACGCTAGGGAAACTTCCAAAAATTTCGCTCGCGAGCGATTCTCTGAAAACAAATTCTCATACTTTCGTCGAAGATGATGGAAGGATACGGCATGCGTACTCCATACTTATTTGGCAAAAGAACCTCCCAAATCCGCAACTCGATATTGAAGCGTATGAAAGAGAGCTGGGGGAGTCCATTGGCGTCAACGTTCTCAATCAGTTAAAATCTTTGGGAGAAAACGCGCAGGAGAAGCTAAAATTTATTGCTGAGCGGTTGTATGGCAAGAGCGTGTCGCTGAAATCCGAAGCGGATTCGCTCATAAAGGTACTTCAAAAGGACAGGCTTTCGCTCGAGCTTTCTGAAGCCTCTCTTGCCCTAAAAAAGGCTGAAGAGAAAGGTGATGAGAAAGAAATAGGTGTGTATATGTCTGTGTGTAATGTGTTGACAACTAAGATTGCGAAATTAGCGCAAAAAGTGTAGACTTCTTGGTTCTCGTGTCCCAAGTGATCCCCTGAAGCAGGGAGACTTGTTTTACACGGTAAAAATCGTCATGGCAAAGAAAACACAGAACAAAAAGAAGAATAATGCACGAAAGAGTGCTCGGAGGGTAAGTGCGGGGAGTATGAAGCGAGATTCTCGCCCACAATCTAAAAAGAGGCATGTTAAGCGTGTTTCTTTGCATAAGAAAGCAGGCCATTCGACTGGTTCGACCTCGCTCACCACAGGCAAACTCAGGGCAGGCCCATTCGACAAACTCAGGGCAAGCAAAAAGCCTGAACCAAAGTCATCCCGTCCTATCGGCAGGGAGAGGAATTCTCGTACTGTCGCATCGTCTCGCCACAATCAGAAAGAGAATACAAAAATCGATGCACTGACAAAGCTCGGTAGGGAGCGCGGGTACGTGACCTACGACGAGATTTTGCGTGAATTTCCGACAATCGAAGATAACGTTGCGCTTCTTGAGGAAATGTATGAGATCTTTAGCACTGCCGGTATCGATGTTTTGGAAGGCGGCGGCATGCTTGAGGATGCTGGGGCGGCTATTGTTTTGGAACGTAAGAAGCTTCAGCATCGCCGTGCAGATTCAAATTATGACTCCGTGCAGATGTATTTGCGCGAAATCGGACAGTATTCGCTCTTGAACGGCGATCAGGAAAAAGATTTGGCAAAGCGCATTCTTGCGGGAGATGAGGAGGCGCGCTCGATTCTCGCACGCTCCAATCTTCGCTTGGTTGTTTCAATTGCGAAAAAATATGTCAATAGGTCTCCCGATCTCACGCTTCTCGATCTCATTCAAGAGGGGAATCTCGGGCTTTTTAAGGCGGTCGATAAGTTTGATCACACAAAAGGTTACAAATTTTCGACATACGCGACGTGGTGGATACGCCAGGCGATAACGCGCGCCCTAGCCGATCAGTCGCGCACTATTCGTATCCCGGTGCATATGGTCGAAACTATCGCAAAATACAAGCAGAAAGTGCGCGAGCTCTCCCAACATATTGGTCGTGATCCGCTTCCGGAGGAGATCGCCGCAGAGATGGGCATCGAGGTGGATAAGGTCTATACCATTCAAAAGATAAGTCAGGACACCGTTTCGCTTGAGTCGCCTGTTGGCGAAGATGATGACGAACGCTCGACGCTAGGCAGTTTCATAGCCGACGACACCATTGCAAGCCCCGATCAGGACGCGTCTCGGCGCATTCTCTCCGAGCAGATGATAAAAATATTGGAAGAGCTTTCGCCTAAAGAAAGGAAAATTTTGGAAATGCGCAACGGTCTTACCGATGCCGGCATTTGCTACACACTCGAAGAAGTGGGTAGCGAGTTCGGCGTTACCCGCGAGCGCATCCGTCAAATTGAAGCCAAGGCGCTCGAGCATATTCGTTTCCACGAACGCGCCAAGCAATTGAGGAGTTATTAGACTCTACTTTCGCTACAATTACGATTATTGGGGACTCAACGATGAATGATGATTGACTATCTCCCATCTTCCTTCGCCATCTTGCTTCCAAATAAATGTAAATCTTGCCTCGACTATTTGTTTAGTGTCATCTTGGCCAATGGTAAAATTGTATTTTCCGGAGTGTGCGTAACCTTCATGTCCAAAAAGCTGGACTGCCTCATCGATAATTTCTGCAACAGGATTTTTCTTAAGGAAATGTTCGAAATACTCAATTGCCTCGTCCTTAGACTTAATAAACTTGGACGAAAGCGTAGGAAGAAAAATGAGATTTTCGGAATAAAGTGCCACGACCGCCTCAGGGTCTTTGGTTTGTAAGGCGGAATTCCATGCCTCGAAATTAGATTTAGCGATACGTTCAATATTTTCTTGTTGCGACATATTTTCAGTGATCCTCGGTGCTTCGATAGATTTATCTTTAATTTATACTATCCTAACATGGATAAGATAAAATGCCCCATCAAATATTGGAGTCACTCGTCTCTGATGGCGTTTTTGAGAAATCCTTTGGCTTGGTATAAGCGCTATGTAGAGAAAATATATGATACGCCTGCGAATCCTTCGTCTATCGTCGGAAGGGCAGGCCACGTGGCTCTTCAGCATTTCTACGGTGGAATAGCAAAGCAGGGCGCCGTTGAGCTCGGATTAGAGTACCTGCGTAGTGTCGGAGATTTTGAGATCAATTTCGGCAAAGCAAAATCGCGTCTTGCAAAAAAGAAAAAACGCGCAGGAATGGAAGGCGAGTACTTGCAGGCAATCGGTTTTTATCTTGCGCGTCCTCCGAAACACAAGGTGATTGGCGTGGAGGTGGCCGCGCTTGCAACCGTGAAAGGATTGGAACTTCCCATAAAAGCTATTTCTGATCTGGTGGTCGAGTCTTCTGTCGCACGCGGTGCTTTGGACATCGTCGATCATAAGTTTGTAGATTCTTTTAGCAAAGACCGCGGAAAAAAGACACTTTTTATAATGCAGGCGATGTTTAATTATTACACAATCACGCAGAAGTATGGAAAGCCCGTGCGACGCTTTCTGGTGCAAGAATGTAAGAAAAAGAAAAATGCTGACGGCTCATCGCAAATGCGACGCTATGTGGTTGATTTTGAAAATTGCGCGGAGGATTTTGCGGTATTTCATCGGTTGATCAATGATGCGACGGCGGAAATCTCGCGCCGTCGCGTATATCTACCCAATCCCTCGGATATGTTTGAGGGTGAGAATTCTTTTGATATATATCGTCTCGGGCTTGTTGGAGATTAAATGCCCCTCATCTTTGCGAGGCCTTTGACCGAAGCAATCCAGAGTTGGTGCACATATTCTAGATTGCTTCGCTTCGAACGTGACCAATTTTTCAACATGGTAATCCATGTTGAAAAATGGAAATGCCCTTGTGGTGCAAAGACAGAATAGGAATAGTGTTGTGGCGTGTAATTCTAGAGTTGCGCGTCGATGGCCGACTTGAATGTACTGAATTGTGCTGCCCCGGGGATCAGTTGTTTTCCGGTAATGAAACCGGGAGTTCCCTGTATGCCGAACGAGGTGCCTTCCTGCTGATTAGCCTTTGCGATTTCTGTGTAGGTGTTGAGCTTGCTGGCGACTTGCTGTTTAAGACGGTCTGCGTCGAGGCCGGATATTGTACGTGTGAGTTTTACGATTGACGCCTCGTCACCGAAGCCACCGTGTTCTTCATCTTGCGCCACTAACATAGCTTCGTGCCACTTATAGAATTTGTCGGGATACAGTTCCCATACTGCATGCATGTAGACGGCGGCGGTCATCGAGTCTGGCCCTAGGAATGCATAGTCTTTGAACACGACCTTTAGTTTTCCCGTCTCAACGTAATCTTTTATTAGGGCGGGCATGGCAGGCTCTATGGGGATTTGCGGGATGCCACCGACGTCAACGGCCTTGCAGTAGGGGCACTGATAATCGAACCAGTACACGAGCGTGACGGGCGCATTCTTTTTTCCTATAAAGGGATCACTTGCGCCGATCTTCACCTTTTTTACATCTACATTTGCAGATGGCACGCTTGGTTGACCTGCAGATGGTTGACCTGCAGAATTATTGCCGTTTCCGCCAAAATAAAGAGCGCCGGCAATAAAGACTCCTGCAATTATTATCGCAAGCGGAATAGAAAACTTTTGAAGTACATCCATATTAGTAGTGATTATAAATAATATACGAAACAGTATACCACGGCTGAAATTTCCACAACGTTCTGGTGGGTAGTCGGAGTCCTGACTTCGGAAATGCAACACCCTCACTTCTTGTGGATAACATCAAAAAGCAACTTCTGCTCACCGTCCATATTGAGTATCACGCGCTTGTCTGATCTGGCGTGAGGTAGCGTGTAATCAATCGCGTACATGGTATGCGTGAGCTCCGCCGCCCGTTTCGGACTCATGGCGACACTCGCTTCTTTCAATAAACGCTCGATTTCTTTCCATACGCAATATGCGACGAACACAATGGCAAGATGCGCTTCGATACGCCGTCTCCTGTAGTGAAATATCGGACGCATGCGCAAGTCGGTCTTCGAGATGCGAAATGCTTTCTCGATTTGCCACAGGTGGCCATAGTGCTCGACGATCTTTTCGCGAGACAGTTTCGCATTCGTCACATATCCCTTGAGACCGTCCCACTTTGAATCATCGGTGATCTTCGTTTCGTCGAGCGTGACGGACACATCACCCGAGAGCGTCAAGAATTTGTTGTACCCGCGATTTGTGATGTGGGTTTTGGCGAGCTTTCCCGATGCGACTTTCACACGGAGTTTCTTCACGCCTTTCTCGCGGTTGTGCGCGTCTTTTCTTTTTCGTTTCTCGGAGAATGTAACGATGAGCC
>ERZ1292633.665-Hain-H41-02um-R1-665-length-39103-cov-5_pt2 | contig 17037 bp, 5 predicted proteins | sample MGYA00564406_ERZ1292633 | MGnify/ENA primary metagenome ERZ1292633 (study PRJEB36523, sample SAMEA6512639) | groundwater metagenome | collected 2019-01-08 | study: AquaDiva: Metagenomics assemblies of 32 groundwater samples | reverse complement strand
AGGGATGCAGTGGGCCTGGACGCCACCGCCACGAGGGATGCAGTGGGCCTGGACGAGGGCGGAGGACACGAAGAAGAAGGCGCAGGAAACGCACCGCCGACCTCTTCCCCACGCGACCACACTGCTGATCGTATCGTCGTATTGGATCTGATGAGCAGTTTCCAGTGGCTCGAACGGAGAGCTCTCGAAATCGCTGAAATTCGTCGCCGCCGGGGACAAGAGCGCGTGCCGTCTTGGGCGAGCGCCCTACTCGGCCATGGCCGATACTGGAAACAAGGAGGAGCGTCCCTTTCCGGTCGGTGGGGAACTCACCATCGCATAAGCGAAAGGAAGGATCATCAATTGCGAATGGGACGCACTCTGAAAAATGAGGATGCCGTCACAGGGTCGCCAGCCGCCCTACGCGACGAGAAAATCAGGCAACCGCTGTCCCAGCCCGCGCGAACGGTACACCAGGGCATCCTTCGTAACCACCTCCGGGACATGGCACTCCTTGCACTAGGCCACGCCAGCGAGCTTGGCAGTCCCGAGGCACAGTTGCAGTTGACACGGTCGCTATTTGCGGTCTACCAGTCTGAAGCGGTGCGTCGCGTTCTGCTTCCAGCAGCTCTTTCGGACGAGACGACTGAAGCGGAAGGAGATGTGATTGACGACGACGACGACGATGGCCACGACGGAACCACTGCGGCCGCGGCGGACGCGCGCAACGCCGATTGGGTGCCACGCCCGTGGCGACGTCCGTCACGGCGCCGGGCCGCCACGAGGCCCGACGGCCTCTCCTTTACGCAGGAAGGTTGGTCCCCGCACCGCAGCACCCAAGTCCACGTGGTGTCGGTGTATCCGCCTTTGGGCGGACCCACCGCTGCTGCGAACGCCAACGGCGCCGTCGAGGAGTCGACCGACGGCAGGGCGGGAGAGCAGCAAACGTTACGCCAAGGCGCCTCCAAAGAAGAGGGGAGCAGCGCTCCGCCGCCCGACTGGGGACGTCTCCCATCTGCTTCCTTCACGTACGCGCTGGACGACGCCATGCTCAGGCGGGGGGATCTGCCGCACAAGGCCTGGGAGACTCCTGGGAGTCGTCGTCCTCCGCGCGTCGTCACGCTTCAACGCATTCCCCACTGCCGGCAACACTTCTGGACCGTCTCGCGCCTGCTCGCGGCCCATCAAGGACTCGGCCGCCGTCGGATGGCGATTCCTCGCGTGCTCCTCACACGGTACGGGAAAGTCGCACTGCCGCCCCCCGTGGAAGAGTCATCCAGCACAACGGTGTCGACGCCGATCAGCGACTGGCTGTTGATGGAGCAGCTGCAGCCGCTGCGCCCCCGCACCCAGCCATGGCGAGATCATCGCCCTCCCATCCCTTCAGCCGCTGCTGGCCATGCAAACGGACCGGTTTTCGTCGACGCCTCTGCCCTGACTGGCGTCCGTTGGTGCCTCGTGCGCGTCAAGCTCATGTGCGAGGCGCTGGTGCGATGGTTCGCGTCGGCCGTGCGATCCCTGCTGACCTTGTCCATGCTGCGTCGCCCCTTGAGGGCGTTCGATCCCCTCGACGCTGATTTTACTACCTCCTTCGAGCCGTCACCGGCCACCGGAATGGCTTGGTGGGGACTGCCAACCCAACCGGGAAGTCGACTGGGCCGCGGCGAGGACACCAAAGGACACCACGGCGGCTGGGCCACGCCAGTGGAGCAAGCCGCCGTCTTGGAGGGTCGCCGTCGTGAGCTGGAACGAACCTTCCATGCCGCCGCCGTTTTGCTGCTGCGGGTCGGCGGCGGGGGGCAAAGCGGCGGAAGGGCGGCGCTAGAAAGGGTAAAGGCGGATGACGACGAGGGAAACGCATTCATCATCGCGGAAGCCACGTGGCTCGCGCCGTTGACCGCGGTCCGCTACGAGCGACTGCGAACGCAGATGCCCCTCCTCGCGAACCACAAACGAGAAAGGGACATGGAAGACGCTTCTTGCATTGTGATCACATCATCAACGCGGCCGATCGGCACGGCGGAGGACGAGGGGAGGCAAGGCACGATCGAAGTACCGGACCACCATCCGCTTCAGGGCATCGTCAACGACATCACCGATGGCGTCGTCGGGCGGCTGCTGGAGCGTGGCTTAGCGACGGACACGGTAAGTGGCCCAAGCCGCGACGTCGTGCATTCGTGGACGATTCATCGTCACGATCTAACGACGGCACACCACCATCGCCAACGACCGGTTTCCGCCTTACCCCGCCAAGTGCGGGTGGACCGGATGCGGCTGGCCGATGCCTCCGCGGAGACGGACCGAGCCCTGTGCCTTGTGGGTGCCCCACTATCAAGCGGCGACGAGGAGGTCAGAGGTGAGGGCGGCGATGTCGGACCCCTCCGATGGCAACAGCCGCAGCAGCAACAGGAGGATACGTTCTTGACGGCATGGATCAACGGCCCGTGCGACGCTCCCGTCGATGGTGGAGTGGCATCCTTCTCATCGTCCACGATTGCTTCGGGCGCCGGAACGGCGTTCTTAGAAGCCCAACATCAACAGGTGTTCGAGTTCTCGAAGTACTTTTTCCCAGGCTCGGACGGGGGCGGTGGAGGGGGCGTTGAAAGCCCTGCCATGGCACTCATCGGCGCTTGGCTTTCCGCCACGGAGCTGACTCGGCTGACCGTCACGCCAGAGGCCGCGGCGCTGGCCACCCAAGTCGCCTTTCAGATCGCCGGCACCGCCCTGCCGCGGCGGTACGGCACGACCCACCAACAAGCGACGCTTCAATTTGTTCAGCGCCACCACAACATTAAAGCCAACGGAGAACAAGGAGGAAGAGAAGTAAAGGAAACCAGCAGCAGCAGCAGCAGCAGCAACACCCCTTTTGTGAGAAGTGCGGTCACCGACGATGCGGGACCGGTAGGTGACGGGTGGCGTTCATCGCCGCCCTCGCTCGACGAGCCTTGGTACGACACGCTGGAGCGATTCTCCTCTGGGACTGATCCAGAGGGAGCAGTGGGAGGAACACACGCAGCAGCAGCAGCAGCAGGGGATGATGACCGCGAAGCGCCGCCCCATGCCATCACGGAACTACTCGTTGCCGTGGATTTTGCGCTGTCCAGTGCGCCTTTCATCTTGACCGCCATGACCGTCGATGCGCTCATGACCGCGATCCATGACACGCTCGCGTGGATAGGCGCCTGCTTTTACTGGCCGTCGACGGGAGCAACGGAGTCCGACAGGAAAGGGATCGGAAGGCTCGTTCAGCTCATCGGCCAAGGTCGAGTGACGGAATTCGTGAGCGCAATATTGGGTGCCACAATGGACGCCGTGGACGCCGTCGTCACCACGCCGATGCGTCGACTGTTCGGCGGTGGAGGCGTGGCGGCGATCGGCACGTCGTCCCATCCGTTGCGCCGAGCAGAAGAGGTCGATTTGAAACAAAATATTCCCGGAGTGGACGCCGCACCAGGAGGGGGAGGAGCGTCGCCGCACCTCCTCGACTGGATCGATGCGGAGACGGTGCCCTCCGGGAAGCGGCAGCGCCACCGTTCGGTGAGCCGCGCCGTGCTGATCAGCATGAGCCAAGAGGCTCGTCGGCAGCTGAACACCGAAATCGGCGTCGATGCCGAATTGATGGGCGATTACCGCGTGAAAAACTCATTGGATCCAGCCGGCGTCGAACGACGACGAGATCTCGACGTGGACGGCTTTCGGGATCTGGTCGAGGATGCGTCATCGAGCATGACGATGGCCCACCCCCCCGATGGCGTCGCATTGGCCGATCCCCTCGCAGCGCGACGCACTGGATTGCGAGCGCGACGACCCCTCCGTCGTCTGCGTTCACCATTGCGCCGACCATCATCGCGCGCTTGCGAGCCTGGGGACCGCTACTGTGACGACGCCGCCTTCTCAGAGCGCTTCGACTCTCATCCGTCGACGTCGGCCTCTCCACGGCGGCCTTCCACGACGTCCTCTGACTGGTTGGCGCCGTGGGCTTGGCGGTTTGCAAGCTGGAAGGCGAAGCACGTTCATCGCCTCGTTTCCACCGCGCTTCACTACCTTGGCGCGCGCGACAACACCACCACTGTCGGTAGGGCGAGTCCAGCCACCGAGATGCCGTTTGTGGAAGGCCGCTTGCCTTGGAGAAGGCACGTCACCGTCGGCATGCTGCTGCAATCGCTCCGCTTCGAGACGCTCCTCGCAGTCTCTCTCTCCCAAGGTGCCAGCGTGCACCATCGGCAAGCTGTGGCGAGCCAGTGGAGCGTTAGTACCTCGGGAGCAGAGGACCTTACGTGGTACTCTCTTGGCGCCCATCGCAATTACGGGTGGGTTCTGTCAGTTCTCGCGGGTGCGGTGGAAGCCGAAGTGGCAGCGGCAACGAGACGCACCAACAAGAAAGATGACCGCGCCGGAGATCCGATATTGGCAACACGCCGACAAAGGCTAGAAAAAACAGGGATTGCGCTGGCAGAAACGGGCGCGGACCATCTCTGGCAGTGCGCGCTCACTGCCTTTGATGCTCGCTACCTCCAACCGACCATGCTGCAACGCGATTTGACGCCGGAACAAGTTGTCGCGTCCGAAATCAGCGCCGCGTCCATTCGTAGGGCGGCGAACAGCCGCCAAACAGGAGGAGGTGAGGGCGGAGACAAGAAGTCCATCTTTGAGGCGGCGGCTCGTCAGGCGCACGCCGCAACGTGTCTCCAGCTCCTGGGCATGCTAGCCGACGCCGCAGGGGTGGACGCCGCCGTCGAAACGACGTCCACGACGTTCAACGCGGCGGGCCAGGCCATACGGCACCTCCCCATGGCGCTGCGTCGTCACGTCGCCCTCAACGGCGGTTTGTTTGGGTGGCGCGTTGACGGCGGAGCGTATCCAAAACGGAGAGCGGCTTTATCCCGTGCAGCCAGAGAAGGAAGGCGAGCAAGCAAGGCACGGGACGCCCCAGCGACGGCCGTCGGCACGTTGCCGGGCATGGCTGGAGCGGCGCAGTGCTTGGACGCCGCGTTTCTCTCGCTGGGAGTCGCCCGTTTGGCGGATGACGGCGGCCCGGTACGTTCCCGTCTCCGGAGAGGCTCCTTTGCGCACCATCGACGGCTTTACTGGGACGCCGCGACTGGGGATGACGTGATCGCCGAAGGGCTGTGGCCGCACTCGGCGCAAGCTGCCGACGGCGGCCCGGACCCGTTGCCCGGACCACTCGGGCAGCTCACACGGCGAAAAGGTCCTTCGGCGCCCGTCAGCGTGTGGTGGGCCTTGCCTTGGACGTTGACTGCTGTGGCCCGTCGTAGTCTCCGGGAGGCCGCCGGCGTCGCGTCGTCGTTCCAATCCGAGGCGGATGAGGAAAACGATTCCGTCGCAGGCGGTAAATTCGGGCGATCACAACGCTCTGGAGGGGCGTCCGAGAAGCACCCAGGCTTTGATGCGTTGCTCTATCTTCATCGACGCGTGTCACATTCTGCGCTTCGGCAATTGCTGCCGTCCGCTCTCGATCCGGTCACCCGCCAATCATCAGCGACAGCAGCAGTCGGGGGGCCGCGTCTCGGCTTACGCGACGACGACGACGTCAATGCCAAGCAAGCGGCTGTCGCTACCAGCCTGTTCAACACGGCCGCGTGTTTACATCTTAGTGCGGTCACCGCGGCGCAGTCTTCGTATCAGCTCAGTCGAGGCCGGCAGTTGACGGGGGACTCCTTCGAGGCGGCCGATGTGGATCCATCAGGTGACATCGGCGACGACGACGACGACCCGGAGCCAATCAGCGACACAGAGGGAGGAATCTCCCCCGCCAGTGAGCCGGCGGCCGATCACAACAACGACGATGACGACGACGACGACGGCGCATCGCTCGCACCCCCGACAACGGTGAAGCTCACGCAAATGTCACTCCCGTCCGTGGAAGGGAGGTACGCCCTGTGGGGCGTGCTGCGGCACCATTGGCTTCGCGCCATGTCCTACGCCCACTTGCGAAGAGGGGCAGCCTTCTCCTCCCTCCGGACAACACGACCCCCACCACCACGCAGCCCCGTCCGGTTTCTCATACAGTACTTCGGAGGAATGACCAGCGCCGAAAACAGCGAAGCAGCTTCATCGATGGAAGGGGGTCCATCGGTCGTCGTGGGGGCCCGCCGTGCGGAAACGGCTGTTGCTGGTGGGTTGCACCCACTTTCATTCGGCACGCCCTTTCTCTCGCTCTTTTGCGATGCTGGACGCCTCGCTAGCGCGTTTAGTCACAGTCTCACGGCTCTCCATCTACCAAATTACCGCGGCAATCGCGATGATGATGATCATTATGTGCGGCTTCTTAGTGCGGACGAGGTCGACATGGCGGCATGGACCGACGTGGACGGGGACGCTGCCGTTGGCTGGTCGCCGATGACATCCGAAACGTCGGCGGTGGTCGTCAAAGACGGCCTTTTGGATTGGATCATTCACGTCGACAGACGTCAACGATTTTTGTTGCAGCAACAACGTCAAACAGACAAGAAACAAACGCCACGGGGGTCGGCGCGGCCGCGTGCCTCCCAGCATGGAGACCGTGGCACGCCATCGGATCGTCGTGTCGGCGCTGTCGCGAAGTCGGTGGTGCTTCCATACCGATCACTGCAGAGGCTGGTAGACGCGCACGCACGGCTCCACGGCTCCAACCACGACCAAGATGATGCAGTCGATCTCCTCTTTAATCTGTGGACGTACGAGCGAAGAGACGGGGGAGATGTTCTCTTTGGGGACGATCGTAGCGACAGCGACGATGGCTCCTCCAGGTCGCCCGCGGGCTCCTCTGCTGACCTGCAGTATCGGATCGTGCCTCGACTCGGCAGCCGGAGGCGCAACGTGAATCTCATCATGGCGGTGCGCAAATCTTCCGTCGCTCCCATCCTGGCGACCGAGAAGCCGTCGACGGTTGGCGGCAGGAAGCCACTAATTAATGTAAATCAAGCAGCGAGCCAAGCAGAGGCCGAGAAGGAGGAGGTCCACCGTGACGAACGCGAGCTTTCTGCCACGCGCGACGATCCTTCCAAGTCGTCCCCCAGGGTCCGTCAGCACGACGGTGTGAAAAACTCCAACGCACCAACAACCCGCAGCGCGCAGCGGCGGCGCGATATAGACGGGGACGCAATTTGGAGCAGCGATCAGTACCGTTTGCCCCCGAGTCCAGCAGGGGAGCGCCAAACCACCACAACGACATCGGCGGCAAAGCCCGCGACGAGCGCAGCCGCAGAGCGGCAAGAAGCGAATCAGCCGCAGCATGGTCATTCCAAGACTGCCACCGCTGGGCAGCAACAACCCTATCTCCATGACGATGACGTCGTTGCGAGCGCGAGTCAGGCGGAACACCGTGCTACCATGGGTGATGCCGAGGCGATAACGAAAAGCGCCGAGGAACTAGTCAAGGAGGATGCCACAAAGGGCAAGGACGCGAAGGCGAAGGCCGATGCGGCGACAGATATGATTGAGGAAATCAAGCGACGCTTGCTGTCTCAACGCGTCGTTCGACAACAGCAGCACGCAAACGAGCCGCGGCAGGGGGGGCAAGACGACGAAGAGGGGGCACACGACGACCTGAGGCGGAGGCGGCGGGCCGCTCCGTTGGACGAGCGAGACGTGCTGATCGCGATGGCCAATGAGCTGGTGGCGGACCTCGGCGGGCCGCTCCTAGCGTGCTTCGTCGTGTGCCTCTTCATTGGCTGGATGATGGCAGTGCTTCGCGCCTTCCGCGCCGTCGCGCGGCAAAGGCGGCTTCGGGCGCCGTGAGCCCCTCGAGTGCGCTTTCCAAGAAGGAGCTCGAAAAAAGAAAGCAACCGCACGCGTTTTGGGAGGTGTTTAACGATGTGTGTGATGGGTGTTGTGTGCGCGGGGCGTGGCGACCACGGTGATCAGACTGGGAAGGGAGAGGGGGTATTTCTCCGCCTTTCTTAGCTCAAGATTGTCCGCCCCGCTGCACCGCTGCGGCCCGAGATGATCCGTTTCAAACACAATACAATACACCTCGCTCTCCACAGCCATCACGCGAATTGTTTAAACGTACGTCGTAACGACTGTTCCCCCCCGCGGGCGACACCATCATTGCCGCGACCGCGCACCGACTAATCGACCCCCCTGCGCGACGTTCGCTCCACTCCTCGTCACCTCAACCTCGACATCTCACGTCAAAAGGCAATGTGGACGCCTTCGGTGTTGCTTTTATTGGTTTTGGTGTCTCTAAACGGCGGTCGTGAGAAAGCGGCGCTCGTCTTCTGGTCCGCAGACGCCGAGCCGAGCAGCAGCAGTGACACCCCAGCAGCATCGGCTTCCTCCGTCCCGGTCAAAGCGGAGAAACACCGCACATCGTTTGTCTTTGACGATGCCTCCGTGGTGGTGCAGTCCGTCTCGGAGAGAGGTTCCGTGGAAGCACGAGTCGACTGGAAAGGCACGCGTTTTCGCCGCAGCAAGGCGTGGACGCGTGCGGACGAAGTCGAACGTGCGGACGCACTGGCATGGTCGCAGCGCGAGCAGGAGCGCTGGCAGCGGCAGGCGGCGCATGAGGCGAAGGCGACGGGCCGCTCGTCCTCCGCCGGCCGAGGCGACGATTCCACCACGAGCTCCCCCTCTTCTTACTCCTCCTCGTCCGCCGAGGGCGAGAAAGGTGATCATACTGGTTCTCCTGCCGACGACAGCACGACGAACCCAAATGGTCCCACCACGACGGGCAACAAGGCCTCGCCCAACACCACCGTACGATCCATGCTCGCGGCCCGAAGTGACGCGATCGCGCGACGGATTCAGCAGGTGCTGCCCGGCATGTCCCCTTCCGCCGTCAGTCATATCGCCAACCGTACGGCGTCCCTCGACGCGACGCAAGTGAAGTCGTCGTCGTCGCCCCGCTTCGACATGGAGTACCGCACGCAGCAGTGGCTGCTCCGCCAGTTCTTGGCCTTAGGGGACTACATGAAGGCCGCCAAGTTGCCTTCGGCGATGCAGGAGGCCGACGCCGACCGGTCGGCGAATCCGCCGGCGGGCGGCAAAGGTTCTCGCCGGACCTTGTCGAAAGATGAGCTCGAGGAACGCGCGACGGTGCTCTCATCGGGGTACAACAAGCACGTGGACACGCTGCACCGATACGCGGCGCATCGCCTACGCCGTGCTGGGTCCCTCTGCCACAGCGCGCAGCTCGACGACATGATAGTCCTCTCCGCCGCCGTGCGTGGCGACGCTCACTTTGGCTCCGCGGTGTCGCACCGTGACAGCACTGACGGAGGCGCCGAAGGGGGCAGCGATGATGATGTGTCCGCGATGCTCTATCCCCCTGGGGTTATGAAGTTGGACGGCGATAGCATGCTCGCGTCGGCAGGTTTTACGGGCGCGGCCGCGAGAAAGTCAAAGCGCAGCGGCGGTAAGAACACAGCCTCCGCGAGCAGTTACGACTCTGCCGCCGGCGGTTTTGTCGTCGAGTTGAGCCACAAGCACGACGAGCGCGTCACCGGGGTCGCCGATTTATTCGAAGGTGGCACGTTCGCCCGGATGGTTGGCCGACTTGACCTCCTGTGCATTTCGTACTTGGCATTGTCGAGCGGCGAACTGCTGGTATTTTTGCTCACCATTTTCGTGATCGCATCGCTCTCCTCCGGCCTCACATCGCTCATCGAGTGGCTCGTTCGGTGGTGGAACGGTCGTTCAAAGTCGGAAAGAATGGCTCCTCGCGGCGGACGCGGCGGGGCCGGTCGCCGGCTCGGGGGCGCGGCCGATGACGACCCCCCCTCGTCGTCCAGCGATTCGCCCTCCCGACTCGTCAATCCGTTGGCGGCGCGCCGCACGATAAAGCGAGAGATTTTAGTTTTTGCGATGACCAAGGCGATGCGTCTCCTGTTTTTAGTGGGCTTCGGGGTGCTTGTGTTCAAAGTACCAGAGGGGGACGCTATCACGGAAAAGTTCGTCTTGCTGACGGGCTTGTGCAGGTCGACGTGCACACCGCAGTCTGTGTGGTTCGCTCTGCGGGCCTTTGCGGCCCCTCATCAATCCCTCATCGTAGCGTTTTTTGCCCTCGCCGTCGGTGTCGCGGGATTTCAGTTTTAGACCGGGAAGAGCGAGAGAACGGAGTGTGTTCCCAATCCTCGTTTTAACTTCTTTATTTATTTGAAACAGGGACCAAATTTGTTCCCCTTGTTCCCTTTTCTTTTTCCTCATCCCACTTTTTTGGTTGTTCGCCGACGTTCTCTCGCGCCCCTCGCCTCCGATTAGGGCTTCTGGCCATTTCACAAAAAGTCGGCGAGACTGAGAGAGTGAGAGAGACCTGTGTGAGTCGAAAACGGGCCGAAATGATTGGCCACTACTGCGACACCGACTGATGCCTCGATGGCAGGGCTGACAGATCGTTGATTCGCCATGAGTCTTCAAGAAGTTTTTTTTTTGTCTTGCTATTGTGCGATTTTCTCGGAACTGCTTTCCCTGATGGAATTGCCTTCTCCCGACGCAATGCAATGGTCGTTCACGTCTGAGAAACCGTTGAAAAGTAGTACGAGAAAATGCCCCGAACATTTTTGCTGTTTGTCACTCTGCCCATGCCCAATCCGCAATACCTGTAGAAGTGTTTAGCAGTGTCCGTCCGTCACACATGTCGGCCACCTTCCGCACGACGCTTTGTAGGGCCGTCGCTCCATGGCGGATCATCTCGATGGATCAGGTACCGTCGCGCGGCCGTCACCACTATTGCCAGGGGGTGGCATGCGACGGCTCCTCGGTGAGACGGTTTTCATCGACCACGCCGTCTGCCCCTCGCGCTGCCGCGGCCGCAGAGGGGGCGCCACCGCCTCTGTCGAATATTGGCGCCTCGCCGACGACGACATCGGCCGACCTGTACTTCGCTATCGTTGCGGCCATTACCCGGGCCCGCCGCGCCCCCGACATGGTGGCGCCGCCGCGAGCGCCAACCGATGTTGACGACGACCGCGGCGGCTCTTTGATGGCTCCGCTGACTGCGCCACCGGACCGCTCGCTGGACATGGTCACGACGACCCACATCGTCGATCAGCCCTCCCCAACACGGGGGGTGCGACGAGAAGGAGGAGGAGATCGTCATCCGCGTGATTCTGCCCTCGCGTCGTCGGCGCCCGTGGAAGGGTCTTTTTCGGTCTTTTCCGATGCCTTGCCGACCGCACCGAACGATGATCTCCTCGCGGCGCTCTACTTCCGCGCGGCGATCACCGTCGCGAAAGTGCGTCGCAGTCAGCTTGCCGAGATCATCAATAGGCCCGGACTGTCACCTGGCAAGAATAGGCGGCGACGGCCAACGGAGGCTGCGGATGGCGGAGAGGTCGCGACGATGGAGTTAACGCAGGAAAACCGTTGTGCCTCCCCGGGCGACCATACGCCCGACGCGATGTTTGACGCCGTATCGTTCCCGCTCCCGTCGCCGCCCTCCTGTCCGGTAGAGGAGGACGAGGAAGTATTGACCGACACCGCAACAGAAACATCGGGAACCGAGGATGCCGCACCCATCGCCGTTGTGGAAAAGTCGTCGACGATGAGTCCTTCCGTCGATTTGACTGCCCTCCTTCTCGCGCCATCGCCACAGTCCTTCGCCCAAGGCGTGAGGCTTTTTCGACCGTCTCCCGACTTCCGATTCGTCTCCGACAATTCTCCTCTGAAGGAGGGGGACATTCCGTCAGTCAGAATCGTATCACCCCTCACGAGACATGAGGCGGCGATCGCCGTGGCTCAGCGGCTGCGCCCCCTTGTCCATGAGGAGGTCCGGATCATGCATCGCGCCCTCCAATTGCTGAAGCGTCACGACATTCGCGGATGTCTTGCGGCGTTAACGCAAGGCCAAAGCCACGAGGCCGCGACCGACCGTCTCGTTATTCTACAAGCTAAACCCCTGGACAGTGCATTGCAGCAGTCGCCGTCACGCGTTGGGCACCGACGCTCCACTGCGGTTGTGGATCCAGGTAGCAATCCGGTGGGCATCGCCGACAACAGCAACAAGGCAACCCAGCCAACGGATGATGGCTTCTGGGACGACCTCGCCGCGCATTGGCTCGCGATGCATCAGCTGGCGCCGCAGACGTTCGTCGTTCGACAGGGACGGCGGCCTCCGGGCGGCGGCCGTGCGACGACGAGACACGACGCAACACCAACATCGAGTCCAACACGGACGAACAACGGCGACAAGGTAACCGCTGAGCCCGCAAAGGCCCTGCGCCATCGTCTCGGCGACAGCCGCCATCACGACGACGCTTCGCAGGTGTCCTTACCGCATTTTAACTTGGCCCTTCAATGTCACATCGATCGCGCCATTGTTCGACTCATGTCAGAGTTGATGCGATCCTCAGCGAAGGAGGAGCGACAGCGTGACGAAGGAGGAGGCAGCGGTGTTGGTGGGTCGCTGGATCCCGAAGCCGAAGGCACCGTCGTGGTCAACCTCCTTGGCAGGGTCGTCCCGTCGTCGCGGCACGATGCCGGCGAGGAGGACGTCGTGTCACCGCAACGTCCGCGGACGGAAGGTCCGCCGCCACTCTCATCGGCTTGGACTTTTCCTTCGTCGTCGTCATTGGATCCGCTGGTTGCCTCCCACGTTGCATCCCACGATGCGATGGCCGCCGGCGGCACGCCCCCACGAATCATGGTGGACAGCGCGACGGCGACCTGGACACAGACCGCCGGCGCGAAGGGACGACAGCGGTCAAAGGATCTGCCCGAGGAGGAGGCAGCGATGAGGCGGGACGTCGCTCAAGCGCTCTATGCGACGCTTCTGGCGGCCGGTTTGCCGCTCACGCCAAAGTCGCTTTCTGTGCTACTCGAAGGCCGCTTGTCAGGGCGCTTGCCGCTGACGAAGCCGCCAACGGAAGCGGCAACCGAACCTTCCACGAGAAAGGCGGACGGTGCGGCACATCGGCATCAACAACAGCCAGATCAGGAACGGCGGCGGCGACATCGCGACATCGCCGTCTGTTCCAAGTGGCTGCTCCTGGACGAGTCGATGCATGGGTTTCGATGGGCGGCTGGGAGCGATGCCCCGCGCGACGACGGACAGCAGAAGGATGATGCGGTACGCGGTGCATCGGTGCACCATCCGACATCCCCGAGAGCCGCGCCTCCCATCGCGCCGCTTGCGGCTTTGTTGCTACCGTCGTCCATCAACGCCACGATGCCAAACCACCCTCCCGCCGCCGTGGATCTGACTCGTCCAGCTCCGCTCGTCGCCAGTGGCTGCCGATGGCCATGGTCGCTCGGCCCGTCGGGGCAACGAAGTCAGAGTAGCAAGCTGTGGACCCACGGCGACCTGTTGGGGTTCCTGTACGAGCTCGATGGCTCCCCGGTCACGGATGAGGAGGCACCCGCGAGTGAGGAGGGGCGATCACCGGACCTCGCGATGGGGTGGGCTATTGTGTGCCGACTGCACGATACCATCCGCCGCTGCAGCCACGCGCAACAAACCTACCTACAACGGTTCGCGGTCGCCTTGAACGCGAGACGACGGCACGACGGCGGCGATCCAGCCGAATGCGTCCGCACATCGCCGTCGACCGCCGTGGCGACCACAGTGGGGGATCGGCATCATACACTGCCGTGCGCTGCCGATAATGCGACATCAGCGACGACCGGTAGGGCGCTGACAACGCGGCCAGCAGCCCGTCCTGTGTTTCGCTCACAATACGACGTTGCGACAGCAGCAAACCAATGGAGGGTGCCGATGCCGTCGACGGTGGCGGCATCCAGCAGATGGCAGTTGGCGCTCGCAGACTGGGTCGACGCGCACCGCGAGGTGCGGTTTCAACTGCAGCATCAAACGGCATCGGCGGGATCCACAGCCACCACTGTTTCCGCCACCAGCGCGGCCGCCTCTAGCGTCGCCTTTGACAAGGCGCTTTTCGAGGCATGCGCCGCCGGACGGTGGACGGTCGCGTTGGCCATGCTGCCCATTTCGCGTCCGTCGCCTCGCCGTCAACGGCAAACAGGTGACGATGTAAGCCAACATCCACCACACCGTGACCACCACCAACACCACCTTGCCGGTGAAGCCTCCCCATTGTTCCAACAACCGACGCTGGCGCAAGTGAATGCCGATCCTGGCACGGATCTGCGACCTGCTTCCGCGGTCGCGAGACACGTCGTCAGCGTTTCTTCGCTCCGCGCCGTGCTGCGAGGTTTGCTGCGCGGTCCAGTGGCAAAGCCGACTGACTGGTCCGTCGCGCTCCGCGTTGCCGCCAACGCGTGGACCGCCGCCGGCCTCGAGCAGCGTGGCGCCAACGCTGAGAGGGGCGACGACGATGACGACGACGACGTGTGTCGCGACGTCGCGGTGTTGCTGATGCTGCTGTGCCGCCGATGTGATCAACTGCCGCGATCGCGGGACGTGATCGAGCGGATGGCCGCACCGATGGCGGCCACGGACGCTACCGAAGAGAAGAACATGACGGTGATGCGCCTTCCGCCCAGCGCCGTGGCGGCGGCATACGCCGTCTTCGTTGATCACGCCAGAAGCCAGGGACGCAGTGACGTGATGTTATTCTCGAATGGCATGGCTGGGATCGGCCACGGCGATCGAGCCGCGTCGCCGTTGAAGAGTGGCGAGACTGAAGGACAGGTCGACAAAGCGGCCGGGGATTCGGTGTTTTTGCCGGCGCCGCCTCCGGGGGGTTTCTTCTTCCAGAAAAACTTTACTCTGGCCCTATTGACGGCAAGATCGTCGTCGAAACAACAAGGCCGTCGCTATCCGAACCGGTCCGAGCCTGAGGACTTACAGGGGGGCACCAAGGATGCGGACGCCGCCTACAAATTTATCGCCAATGTCCTTCGCGCATGCGTCTCAAACGAAGTCGCCGAAATCGCCGACGTGGATCCACGACGGCTCAAGGGGGCCGTTTGGCAAACCGCGCAGCGATCGCTCTCGCTGTGGCTGTCCCACCAAGCCGGGTTGCCGGAGCCAAACCGCCGACCGCCCCAGACCGAAGCGACGGTTCGCCTTGCCGTTTTGGCACAACTCGCCGGCTGCAAGTTTCGGCACTGGCACACTGGCTTGGCATGCTTGGCCGCTGTTTGGAACGACGTCTCGCAAAGAGATGAAGGGGGCGACGTCGCGACAAGCCGTGGTCCCCTTTCCAGGGCGTCACCACTTCCACATCCCCGGCGGCTCGTTTCAGAAGAAGATCAACGGATCTTGCTGGAACGCGGCGTGTACAGCTGCAGCTTAGGTGGCAAATGGGTCGAGGCGATGCTCATCGTGGATGTCATGGCCAACTCGCTGCGCATGCCCGTTTCTGAGCGGACGCTGACCCAGCTCCGCCGCGCGAAAACCCGGTACGACGCGCACGGTGCCTTCCTGAAGCGTCGTCACCAGGCCGCTATCGTCGCTGTGGCAGATAAGTGACTTTCGTCAATGTCAGTGATCGGATCGGAAGGAATTGTTTTTTTTCCCCCTGTCCATCACCATTGGGTGCGAGATGGTATCCGCCTATCACAAACACAAACATTTGGATCATCGGCCTTTCCCCCGAGCCACTCACCGCCTTCCCTCATAGTATCGGTGACGTTTTGCTCGACAGCGCCTGTGGAATGGTGACGTTTGGCTCGCCGCAGCGCCTGTGGAATGCGTTTTTCTCCCCCTTTTGAGTCCATAGCTTTGCGAGAACGAGAAAAGACTTGCATCGGCACACATCTACCATATTCAACATGAGCCGCACGCTGACCTGGCAGTACTTGAGCCCGCTGCACGTCACCCGAATTCAGAGCGCCGCCTCCGATGTTTCCGCGGTCCGCAGCATTCTCCTAGAGGCTGACGCGGAGAGCCGCGCAGGGTACTTCAGCGACCTCACCGACGAGCGTCAAATCCGCGTTCTGGTAGACTACTTCTTTCACTTATTGAGGTTCGCGCGGCAGCAGTCCATGACGGCCGAGAAGCAGTCTACCCTCGTCTCCATCGCGTACCACACGCACAAGGAGAGCATGTCAAAGCGGCTCACGGTGCACGACTCCTTTGCCGCGTTTCAGCGCCTCTTGATCGAGCATAGCGTGCACCGGCCCCCATACAGCGCCGCCGTCTTCGCCGTCGACGACGCGAAGCAAGTGGTAGACTACGTACTCGGAACTTACTACCGGCACTACAAGCTGTATCTCTACGCCTTCTCCCGTCGCAGCGTGGCCCACGTGGAGGCGGTCTCCCTCGGCGATCTGAACGAGACACTGCCGGTCATCCCACCCCTCACGAGATCGACGCCGCTGGTGCAATGGGAAGCGGTGCAGGCGGAGGCCCGGCGGAAAGAGCTCGAGCGGCTCAAGAAGCTCGAAGATGAGGAGACGGCACGATTGCGGGAGGAGCAGCGCCGTAAGGCGGCGGACGCCGCAGGGCCACCGATGCCAGCAGGCCTCAAGGCTCAGTTGGAGTCCATTCGTTCGAAGATTGGGCAGCAAACGGGTGAGAGAATCGATGAACTAGAGGCCCGCTTAGCCGGTATTGAGGCGAAGCTGTTAGCCCATGAGGCCAAGCCGAGTTCTCAGCTCGGACCGAAGCCCGGCGCCGCAGGTGCTCCCGCCGCCGCGGCAAGGGCAGGCCAGCCGCCCGTCGCCCCCAAAAAGTGAAAGAGGCTGCTCCCTCTGGACTGGTATCGACACACTCCTTATGATGTACCTATGCGCACCTCTTGTCGAGGTGTTGTGTCTCATCCTCGTGGTTCCGCATCGTGTGTATACCGAGAGCAAGTGTGCACATCTTTCCGTTGGCGGTGTTGATCGTGATGGTTCCTCTCTCGCAGACGTCCTTTGTTAAACCCCTCAGCCTTACTCGTGGGGGGGCATCAAAAAATGTCCGACAACCGTTCGCCTCCGCCGACGCAAGCGTTGCCAAGACCGACCGTCCGGCCCTTTGTGGAGTTGGAGTTCCTCGACCACCTCCACCCAACGTCGCCGTGGTCGATGATGACCCATTCGCCGGCCACCTTCTCCCCGCGACGGCAGCAGCCTACAAACCATTCGTCCGCCCCCGCCGCGATGGGAAGCGACGACGCGGATGCCGTTGTCGAGGAGGAACACAGGCATCTCGACGTTGCCCAGCTCGTCGCGGCGCAGCAGCAGCAGCATCTACCCCCATTACTATCTCGT
>ERZ1292633.2922-Hain-H41-02um-R1-2922-length-17039-cov-9_pt1 | contig 17039 bp, 13 predicted proteins | sample MGYA00564406_ERZ1292633 | MGnify/ENA primary metagenome ERZ1292633 (study PRJEB36523, sample SAMEA6512639) | groundwater metagenome | collected 2019-01-08 | study: AquaDiva: Metagenomics assemblies of 32 groundwater samples | reverse complement strand
ATACTTATAAGTCACTCCTGCTCCTTGATGAAATCTCAAAAGGGGAGCCCATGTCACAGCGTGACCTTAGCAAGAAACTCAACGTAGCCCTCGGTCTTGTCAATTCATATATAAAAAATCTTGTTTCAAAAGGCTATGTAACTATAAAGACGATACCTTCAAAAAGATATGCTTACTATCTCACATCGAAAGGTTTTGCAGAAAAAACGCGGTTAACATATCACCACCTGCAAAACTTCACAAATCTCTACAGGGAAGCCAGAAGAGACTTTAAGGAGTTATTCAGCAACCTGTATAACGAGGGCGTGAAGAGCATTGTTTTTGCAGGCGCGGATGAGTCTGCAGAGATAGCGTATCTTTCCTTGCAGGAGTTTGATATAAGGTTTGCAGGGATTGTTGACATAGAGCGCGCAGGCAAAGATTTCTTCAAATACAAAATAATGCCGCTTGAAAGGATAAGGGAGATCGATGCTGATTTTGTGATTGTAAGTTCTTTTCTTAAAAGAGATGAGGTTTATAAGAAACTTATAGAAGAAGGTATCCATCCTGAAAAAGTGAAGAGCATATTCCCGTTGACATATAAAAGCCCTAATGCCTTGAATAATGAAGCAGGGAGAGAATAAGATGCAGTGGTATGCTGTATATACAAAGCCAAAGAGAGAGGATGCTGTGGCAGGCTCTATTGAGAATGCAGGCATTGAAGTCTTTAATCCGAGATTAAAACAGAAAAAATACTTGCAAGGCGCTTATAGAAATAAAATCAGCCCGCTTTTCCCCTGTTATGTATTTGTGAAATTTGAACCAGAAACTACTTCACACATGATTAAGTATACGCGTGGCGTCAGGAGGATTGTCGGCGGTGATATGCCGTGGCCTGTTTCGGATGAGATTATTGACGTAATAAGAAATCAAGAGGAAGATGGGGTTGTTGCCATAAAACCGCCTGAACTCAAATACGGCGACAGTGTGGTAATAAACGACGGGCCTCTTGCAGGACTGAAAGGGATATTTGAAAAAGAGTTGAACGGCCAGGAGCGTGTGGTTTTATTGCTCAGTGCAATTGAGTATCAGGCAAGGGCTGTTGTAGATAAGGCGTTTTTAATGAAGACTGCTTAGTTTTTTTGTTTTTATGGGAGTGACAAAGAACATTCCATCATCATGCCGGTCAAAGACCGGGATGGCGGTAGCGCGTCAAAAAAATAAATTCAGGAGATAAATAATGGATAAGAAAAATACGGCAGATATTTTATTAAAAAAGATCAAGAGTAAAAAAGCATCCATTGGCATCATAGGCCTTGGCTATGTGGGACTGCCGCTTGTTAAGGAATTTCAAATGAGGGAAGGATTAACAGGGGAAATGCATTTGCTGTCAGGCATAAATTGAGAGAAACTTTACAATGATAAACGAAAGCATATTCAGAGAATACGATATAAGAGGCATTGCAGGAAAGGAGCTTAACAGGGAAGTTGCTATTTCTGTTGGAAGGGCATTTGGCACATTTCTAAAAAAATCGAATCCAGATGTGGAATGGGCAAGCGTGGGAAGAGATGTCAGAATCAGTTCAGATGATCTGGCATCAGGTGTAATAGAAGGTATAATCTCTATAGGCATTAATGTATATGACATTGGAGTATGTCCTACTCCTCTTCAATACTTTTCGCTCTTTCATCTTGACATAGATGGCGGTATCATAGTCACTGGAAGCCATAACCCGCCTGAATACAATGGTTTTAAATTAAGTATTGGTAAAAGGACTATCCATGGAGAAGATATACAAAGGCTCAAAGAGATAATAAACAAGGGTGATTGGAAACAACCGGACAGGAGAGGTGAAGTTGAGAAGCAGGATATAGTCAATGCGTATAAGGAATACATGCTGAAGGAGTTTTCCTATCTCAATGGTCCCCAATATAAAAAATTGAAGGTTGTTGTGGATGCTGGTAATGGCACAGCAGGTATTGTTGTTCCTGAAATCTTGAGCAACATCGGTTGTGATGTAATACCTCTTTACTGTGAGCCTGATGGAAATTTCCCTAATCACCATCCTGACCCGACGGTTATTGAGTATATGCACGATTTAATTGCCGAGACAAAAAGGTCAGGAGCAGATATTGGAGTTGGATATGATGGTGATGCAGATAGAATTGGAGTAGTTAACAGAGATGGCGAGATAGTCTGGGGTGACCAGTTGATGATAGTTCTGAGTCGTGAATTATTGAAAAAGAGTAGAGGGGCGAAGGTAATTGGTGACGTGAAGTGTTCGCAATTGCTGTTTGATTATATAAAAAAATATGGTGGCATACCCATAATGTGGAAGACAGGCCATTCATTGATAAAAGAGAAAATGAAAGAGGAGGGTGCACTTATTGCTGGAGAATTCAGCGGACATATATTTATAGGAGACAGGTATTTTGGTTATGATGATGCGATTTATACCACACTGAGACTTATAGAGATAATGAAAAATAGAGGCAGAGACATAAAAGAACTCCTTTTAGATGTTCCTAAGATGTTTTACACCCCTGAGATCAGGATCGACTGCCCTGACGAGATAAAGAAAAAAGTTGTCGATAGCGTGGTAGAGAGAATGAAAGGTTATCAGGGAAACGGAGGTGCTCCCTTGAGTATAGTTGGTTTGAGCGATATTGACGGAGTGCGGATCGTCTTCGAAAAAGGATGGGGTCTTATACGTTCAAGCAACACTCAGCCTGTAGTTGTAATGAGGGTCGAGGCAGTGGATGAGGTCAGCCTTAACAGTTACAGGAGTTTTTTGGAAAGAGAATTCCAGCAGGCGATGGAGGTGAGCTGAGATGAAAGTAATCATCCTTGCAGGCGGGAGCGGGACAAGGCTCTGGCCTCTTTCCAGGAAAAATTATCCAAAACAATTTCTGAAGATCAACGGAGACAGGTCGCTTCTCCAGCAGACTGCAGAAAGGCTGAACAAGATGGTTCTGCCGGAAGACTTCATTGTGATGACGAACAGTGATTATAAATTTCATGTAAAGTCTGATCTGGATTTTCTGCCTCTCAGTCACATGATACTCGAACCTGCAGGCAGGAATACCGCGCCTGCTATAGCACTTGGAATTAAATACTGTCTTGAGAGATTAGGTTGTGACAAGGACGAAGTAATTTTCGTTTCACCCTCTGACCATATAATCAGGCCTGCGGAGACTTTTCTGGAATATATAAGACAGGCTGAGGCTATAGCAAAGGAAGGTTATATAGTTACATTCGGGATCGAGCCTGCAAGGCCTGAGACAGGATACGGATACATAAAAGCAGGCAAAGGCATAGAAAAAGGCATAGAAAAAGGTAAAGGTAAAGATAAAAATAAAGATAAAAATAAAGGCAAAGGCATAGGTACAGATAAAGACAAAAGCAAAGACATAGAGTGCTATATGGTCGAGCAATTTGCTGAAAAGCCTGATGCAGACACGGCAGCCCGATATTTACAGGAAGGAAATTATTACTGGAACTCGGGTATGTTTGCATTCAGTATAGGAACGATGCTTGAGGAATTTCACAGGCACGCGCCTGAAATAAGCGGCATGCTTGAAAAGGGTTTTGATGAAATGCTTTCAGATTTTATGAATATGTCTGACATCTCCATTGACTACGCTGTTGCAGAGAAATCAGACAGGGTTGTAACGCTGCCAATGGATTTATACTGGAACGACATAGGCTCCTGGGATTCGTTATACGATGTTATGGACAAGGATGCAATGGGAAATGTCAGGATGGGAGATGTAATAGCACTCGACACAAAAGGCAGTCTCATAATAGGGAATAAAAGACTCGTAACTACGATCGGCCTTGAAGAATGCCTGATAGTCGAGACAGATGACGCGATACTGATTGCAAAAAAGGGTGAGACGCAAAAGGTAAGGGAGATCGTTGACGGGCTCAAGAAAAAAGGCAGGAAAGAAGCTTCTGAGCATCTGACTACCTATCGGCCATGGGGCAACTATACAGTGCTTGAAGAGGGCCAGAGGTACAAGATAAAAAGAATAGTCGTCAATCCTCTTGCCAAACTGAGCAGCCAGATGCATTACCACAGGTCAGAGCACTGGGTTGTTGTCAAAGGGACTGCTAAAGTATTGATAGGTGACAAGGAGATATTTATCCATGAAAATGAATCAGCATTTGTCCCTAAGTCAACTTTGCACAGGCTTGAAAATCCCGGCAAGGTGCCTCTGGAGATAATCGAAGTCCAGAACGGCGAGTATGTAGGTGAAGACGATATCGTAAGAGTAGATGATATCTACGGAAGAACCAAAGACTGAAATGCAGAATAACGAAATCTTAATTAAACACCAGAAAGGCTGGATACCTGTAAATTTCAGGGAACTTTGGGCATACCGTGAACTGCTTTTTTTCTGAGCTGGCGTGATATAAAGGTTAAATACAAACAGACCGCCCTTGGCGCTGACTGGGCGATGCTCCAACCTTTTCTGTGATAAATCATGAGAGATATAAATATAAAAACAATTTACGAACCTGATAAGTTTATAAAGATGGGGTTTTCTGAGAGCTGGAAAGAGATGGCAATAAATCTTTTCAGGAGCAGAGAGCTGATATGGAGGCTCTTCCTGCGCGATTTTAACGCCAGATACAGGCAATCCCTGCTTGGCGTTGCATGGGCTCTCCTGAATCCTATAATAACTGTGGGTATTTTTGTTTTCTTAAACAGATCAGGGATTCTGAATATAGGCAATACCGTAGTGCCGTATCCTGTCTTTGCATTAATAGGTATGTCGCTCTATGGAATTTTTTCCACGGGTCTTTCAGCGAGCTCAAACAGCATCGTGGGGGCTGGTTCAATGGTCGTGAAGATAAATTTTCCCAAGATAAGCCTTGTAATCGCTGCCTTGGGGCAGGCGATAGCTGAGTTTATCGTTCGTCTGGTCCTGATAGCAATACTGCTGGTGATATATGGCGTTGCGCCGTCGTGGACATCAGTTTTATTGCCTCTTGTATTGCTGCCCCTTATGTTATTGACGCTGGGTTTTGGTCTTATTCTTTCGCTGATGGCCGGGATATTCAGAGATGTAATTTATATAGTGTCATTTTTCACAACGCTCCTTCTTTTTCTGGTCCCGGCGCTGTACCCGCCTCCGCAAACAGGCATGCTTGTGGCCCTCAACAACTGGAATCCGCTCAGCCATCTCATCGTGGGATGCAGGGACCTTTTGATTTCGGATGGTCTGTCTAACCCCTCTGGATTTTTATTCGCTGCCATATTTTCAATCGTAATATTCCTTATTTCATGGAGAATTTTCTTTATTTCAGAGTCGAGGATTGCCGAGAGAGTATGACAAATGATACCGTAATAAAAGTTGAGAATGTATCTAAAAAATACTGCCGAAGCCTGAAGCATACGATGATGTACGGAATGCAGGACATTGCAAGAAATTCAATTGGACTTAAATCCTGTTCGGATACACTGCGCGAGGGCGAGTTCTGGGCGCTGAATGATGTGTCCTTTGAAGTGAAAAAGGGAGAGACGCTCGGCATTGTTGGTGCTAATGGTTCCGGCAAGAGTACGCTCCTGAAGCTCCTGAACGGTATTTTTATGCCTGACAAGGGAAGAATAGAGATCAATGGACGCGTCGGCGCCCTGATTGAGGTCGGAGCCGGCTTTCATCCAATGCTGACCGGCAGGGAAAACATTTATGTCAATGGCGCAATTCTCGGAATGAGCAAAAAAGAGATTGATAAAAAATTCGATGAGATAGTTGATTTTGCTGATATAGGGGATTTTATAGATTCTCCAGTGAAACATTATAGCTCTGGTATGTATGTAAGGCTGGGATTTGCTATCGCCTCTCACGCCGACCTGGATATTTTGATGGTAGATGAAGTTTTAGCAGTAGGTGATTTTTCGTTTCAAAAAAAGTGCCATGATAAAATTATGGATTTTAAAACACTGGGCAAGACAATTATATTTGTTTCTCACAATTTGGCCTATGTAAAGAGCTTATGTGACAAGGTTATTTGTCTTGATGGTGGTATTGCTATGGCTCAGGGTAGCACTGAAGAAGTAATTAATTATTATTTGGTGGAAAGTCCTATACAAAGACAAAAGAGAAACTTAAGTGAGCAATATCGAGACTTAAAGCAAGGAGATATAAAGAGACGGGGGTCGAGAGAAATCGAAATAACTGAAGTCAGATTTTTTGATGCTATGAACAACGAAAATTACATCTTTAAATCGGGAGATAAATTTACTGTAAGGTTAAAATATCACGCTCACCGACAGATCAAGAGGCCAGTTTTCGGAGTAGCAATCTATAGAGATGACGGTATTTATTGTTTTGGAATTGCCACGAAACATTCTGGGTATACAATAGAAGAGGTAAAAGGAACAGGTGTAGTTGAATTCACCATTGATTCTTTGCCTTTGTTGAGAGGCACTTATTTAGTTACCGTAGCTACTCTTGATGAGTTAGATTCCCCCTATGACATACATGATCAAAGATACAAAGTTAAAGTAGTTTCTGGTGAAACAGAAGACAGGGGAATATTTGAAATTCCTTGCAATTGGAAAATAAAACAAGATAAATTAAATATTTAAACTGCACAAATCATACTTCTTATGCTTTTGAGGTATTGACGATAAAATGGTACTGCAAAGATGGCAAGAAAAAATCTAATTTTGAGATGGGTTATAAAACCATGTACCATTATGCAAGGGGGATTTCATAGATGAAAGTCGCATTGATACAGCCCGCCAAGGATAGCTGCCAACTCGTTCCGTTTACCATGGGCTACCTTACCTCCTACTTGGAAAAGCATAATATCGAAACAAAATTTATTGATGAAGCCTCTCACGATGATGTAGAAAAAACTTTAAGCGATTATCAGCCGGATTTCATTGGAATAACTTGCACGACTCCGATAGCTTCGCAAGCATACCGTCTCATCAAGTGGATTAAAGAAAATACCACTGCCTATTTGGTAATGGGAGGCGTGCATGCCAGCGCTTTGCCCGATGAGATCTTTGCCTTGGGCGTTGATTCAATTGTTATGGGAGAGGGAGAGGAAGCTCTTCTTCAAATAATAAAGGATCCTAACAGATAGTATAAGCAAACAGTGGATATCCCTTTAAAAATAAAGGATTTGGATGAACTTCCATCCCCTGCCTTTCATCAGATGAATATAGAAAAATATTATGTTCATGCCAGGAGAATATTCCCCAAATCATTGTGGCGTTTTGCTCCTCGTAACGCCAGAGTTGGGAGCATATTATCCTGTAGGGGTTGCCCGTATAAATGCATATTTTGCGTAAATAGCAAAAGAAGTTCTCCATTGAGATTTAATAGCGTCAATCGAATGTTATCAGAAGTCGAATACTTTGTGTCAAAACACAAGGTACAATATTTTTTCTTTCCTGAAGATGATCTATTCTGTAACAAAAAAAGATTTCTATCATTTGCTGAGGAACTTAGACTGCGTTATCCAAAAATTAAGTATTACGCCCAATCCAGGGCAATTTCACTAAATGATGAAATACTTGATGCTGCAAAAAGGTCTGGCTGCGTACAAATCGGCATTGGTTTTGAGAGCGGCTCCGAGCGGATATTGAACTATTTGAAATCAGGATTTGTTACTGTAGAACAAAGTAAAAGAGCTGTGGAATTGTGTAAGAAACACAAGATAAAGGTTTTTGGAAATTTTATCATAGGAGCTCCTGACGAAGAGTGGAGCGATGTGGAATTAACCAGAAGATTTATTTTCGATAATAAGATCGACGATGCAGCAGTATTTATGTTAATGCCTTTCCCTGGAACGGAACTGTGGAATCGGTGTTTAAAAGGAGGATCTATTTCAGAAAAAGGAAATAATTGGGAGGAGTGGTATCTCTCTTCACATAATTTCAGTATCTGTAATGCTGTGGATAAAGCAAAACATATACAGTTTGCAGATACAATAAATGAGCATTTTCAATACAAAAATGGCGATATAAGCATTAAATATGAACTGCTTAGAAGGAATGTCAGAAATTTCTTGATGAAAAGGATATCTGAAACTATCAGATTGTTAAAGAGACAATGATGTATTGATTTTATGCTTTACAGGAAAGCAGTGGTTTGGAATGAACTCTCAACATACGTTACGAACAGGGACTAACATGATTATCATAATTAATCCACCGAACCCTCCTGACAGGGTTTCCAACAAAGAAATGATGGGCGGCTTTGGACAATGCTATCCAGCCGCATGCGATGTGAAGATTCCGCCCATCGATATCCCATATACTGCGGCCGTGCTTCGTGAAAACAAAATAGAAACCGCAGTCATTGATTGTCTGGGTAGCGCCCTGTCTTTGGAAGGACTTATTGCGAAGTTAAGAGGATGCCGCGCAGACCTTATCTGCATCAGGACCTCGACTCCGACATTTTCATGGGATGCTGAGGTGGCCAAAAAAATAAAGGAAGAAACCGACGCCCCGATTGTCTTTTTCGGTCCTCACGCAAGTGTCGTTCCTGACGATGTCATGGCCAATCCTTACGTGGATGCCATTGTTTTTGGCGAACCAGAGTATACCATAAGGGATATCGCGCTTCATGGCTTTAAGGATACGCCAGGCATCTGGTTTAAGGAAAAAGGGGAGATAGTCAAAAACAAAGCAAGGGAGCTTATAAATGATCTGGATAAATTGCCCTTCCCGGCATGGAACTTATTGCCGTTCATGGAATACACAGTAGGCGCCCTGATGCCTGACCGGCAGCCGACACTTTTTCTACAGACAAGCAGGGGCTGCCCGTTTTCCTGCAGTTATTGCCCTTATCCTGTTGCGCAGGGCACAAAATACAGAAAAAGATCAGCGCGCGATGTGCTTGATGAGTTTGAGTATATGGTCAAGGAGTTTAACGTTAAAAACATCATAATCCGGGACGCAGAATTTACTCTCGACAGGCAAAGGGTGGTCGAGATATGCGAAGGGCTAATCGCCTCAGATTATGGTGTTTCCTGGAGATGCGAGACAAGGGTGGATACGCTGGATACAGCGCTTGTTGAATTGATGTTCAGGGCTGGATGCATCGGCATCAATATGGGAATAGAGAGCAAGAGCGAAAAAGTATGCAAAAACGTGGGCAGAAAGCCGCTTGACGAGGAACATATCAGAAATATAATACGCAGATGCATGGAACTGGGTATGCATACATTTTGTTTCTTCATAATAGGTCTCCCCGGAGACGATATCAGAAGTGTTCTGGATACCCTCAAATACGCTGTAGAGCTGAATGCCAATATATCTCAGTTTACGGTTGCTACACCATATCTTGGCACAGACCTTTATAGGTGGGCACAGGAAAATAATTACATAGAGTCACATGATTTAAGCAAGGTCACCGGCTACGAAGCTATGATGCGTAATGAATTTTTAACTTCAGAACAGATAATGCAGCTAAGGAACGAGGCGCAGAGGATGCTCGATCTTATCCAGAGCAAGCAGATTACCGGCGCAGGAGAGGTCTTGAAGGAAGAACGAACGGTATTTGGTTATATGAATTGCCTGTATTTACTGCTTTTCTATTTTAAAGGTAAGAGGCAGGTTGTCGTGGGTGCCGATGCTCCGGTCAATTGGATAAGAAGGCTTGGTTTTGACGTATTGGCTGTCGTTGATGATAAGAACATAGGGAAGATACTCAATGGGATGCTTGTACTGAACCCTGAGTTTATCAATGCAATAAAACCGGATGTAACAGTTCACTCTTGGAATAGAATTGTGAACTATATTAAAAGGCGTTTCTTTAGGAATCAGAGTAGATGAAAACAATTCTTATCACCGGTGCAAGCGGTTATGTTGGCAAGGCCTTCCTGAAGGCTTATGGGCAGGATTACAATTTCAGGGTCTTCGGCAGGACCGCAGTCGAGGGGTATGAGTTTGTCCAGGGGGACATAAAGAGCCTGGAGGACCTGGAGCGGGCTGCAAAGGGCGTTGACGCTGTCATTCACCTGGCGGCAGCCACCACCGACGGCAAAGGCATAACTGATGCGGGGTATTTCCATGCCAATACCGTGGGCACATTCAATGTGTTGGAAGCCGCCGCGAGGAACAGAGTCAAGAAAGTTGTCTACGGCAGTTCTGTATGCGCTGTCGGTTTCAGGGCCACATCTAAACTTATAATGGAAACAGACCGTTGCGCACCTAGTGACGGAATGTACGGTTACAGCAAATACCTTTCAGAGAGGCTTTGTGAGTTCTATGCTGAGAAGTATGATATGAACATAATTTGCCTGAGAACAGCTATGGTCGTCCCTCAACACAAGATTGTGGCGCCTGCCAATCCGCTTGCGGCACACTGGCTCGGAGCTGTCCACATAGAAGATGTGCTTCAGGCCTTCAAGCTTTCGGTGGATAACGAGAGCATAGGTTTCGGGGTCTTCCATATAGCCGCCGACAGCCCGTATTCCAAGTTCGATATAACCAGGGCTAAAGAGGTGCTCGGCTACAGGCCCATGCACGACCTAAGCGATATTGCCAGACCGGGTTTAAGAAAAACAGCGGTAGCGCTCACGGGGATGGCTATGAGCATCCCGTATAGGGTGAAAAATATGCTCACATCCTTAATAAACAGGAGGAGGTAGAAAATGAAGATATTGTTGATAAATCCACCGGGGTGGCAGAAGGGCAGCATTAATCTTGGGCTGAGTTGTCTTGCTGGAAATTTACTCCTGCATAAATATGATGTGAGGATACTCGATGCAAACGCGACTGATGAATCGCCCGAAGCTATAACAGAGAAAGTCTTGGAATATGCACCGGATATTATTGGGTTTTCAATAAAAACTGCGACTGCAAAGGCGGCTTTCCTCATATCCAAAACTATAAAAAGGTCTTATAGGAGTGCTATCCACGTTATAGGCGGACCTCATGTGACACTCGCATATGAGGAAGTTTTAAACGAAAATCCCGAAATAGAATATGCCTTTCTTGGCGAGTCTGAACTATCTTTTGTTGATTTTGTCAATAGGCTTAATGGGAAACAACCACTTACTGAGGTCAGCGGCATAGCATATAGGGCCGGATCTGATATATTTGTTACAAAACGGGAATATATTGATGATTTAGATTCATTGGCTTACCCGAATCTTGAGGTTATAGAAAATTTCAGTTTCAAGGACTTCCGTTATCCAATGGTTTCCAGCAGGGGATGCCCTTATTCATGCATATACTGCTGTGTCGGGATTGTCAGCAGCAAAAAATGGCGTGCAAGGACGCCGGAGAACATCATTGAAGAGCTTAATTATGTAAAGCGGAAGCACGGGATAACAAGTTTTGAGATCCTTGACGACAACTTTACGCTCCGGGTGGAACGGGCCAAGGAGTTTTGTCGGCAACTTATAGAGAGCAAACTCAATATGTCATGGTATTGTCATAATGGGATCAGGGCAGACAAGATTGATCTTGAACTGGCAAAATTGATGAAGAAGGCCGGCTGTACCAGCGTGGCTCTAGGTATAGAGAGTGGTAATGAAAAAACATTTGACAGCATAAAAAAGGGCGAGAAACTCGAAGCCATAGTGAGGGCGGTAAAGTTAATAAAAGAGACGGGAATGAAGGCAGTGGGATACTTTATAATAGGTCTGCCAGGCGATTCGCTCGAAGGGATAAAAAAGACAATAGACTTTCAGCAAAAACTCGGACTGGACGGGTTCACTTACGGGATACTCAATCCTTACCCACATACCGAAGTCTATGACATTATAAAACGTGACGGCAAGATGCTCATGGACATCAAAGACTCTTCGCACTTTTCTGACAGTCCGATAATTCCCTTTGAAATGCCGGGATTCTCAAGGGATGAAATGGAAAAGGCTTATTATCTTGCCAAATTCTGGAGCCTCAAGGCATTGGAAAGTTATGAAGGTAAATATGGGAAAAAACCTGAAAGAATTCTATATATTGACTTTACATCTTCTTCGAAGTTTGCTGAGAATTTAGCGAAGATTTTTGATGATTTTGAACTTGATGTTTTTACAGCCCAATGGAGCAGTAATAATTATTTATCAAAGAAAGACTCCGGGCTGATTACCAATTTGTATATTTATAATACCTCTCCATATATGATTACTAAGGTAAAGACATTTTTAAAGATATTCAGGTTATTCAGGAAACGAAATTATAGTATTATTTTTTATAATATTGCTACGCCGAAGTTACCACTACCTGTTTTGCTGTTTATGGTACCGCCTAAGATGTTTTTCTTCGAAAGTCTAGATGGAGGTAATATTATTCCGATATTTGACAAGAAGGTATTCAGGTATATATGGAGTAAGGTGTTAACAAGACTTCCTCTGTTAGTCCCCTCACTCATGGCATATCTTTTGTTTAGGGTGTTATCAATTGGTTTCGGACTTTTTTTATATCTAAAAAGAGGGGGGAAGAAAGTAGATTTTACATCCCAGGGGCCGAAACTGATTGATTTGAACGAAAAGGTGAAATCATGAAAGTTCTGCATCTTTGCGACCATTATCGCCCTATCGGTGGGGCAGAAAAACTGCTATTTGATACCCTGGATGCTCTGGAAAAAGAGGCAGGAGTTCAAGATGTTGTCGTGACTCATAATTTTCCTGAAAACAGGGTCAGCGGAAAAAGGAAAGAATATATTGTTCCTGATCTTGATATACAGCCTTTTTCTTGGGATTTATTAGATTACATCTTGAGGGCTATAAAGGCCAAGAAGATGTTGCGTCAAATTATTAATGCGGAGCGACCGGATGTTATCCATATACATAATTTTCAGAACCCGTTTGTCATAGCAGAAGCGATTAAGTCAACTCCTACGGTCCGTTCTGTCCACGACCCGAGGCTTTACTGTTTTAATGATTGGCGTATATTGCGCAGGACCAATGAAGTATGCCCTTACCCTATGGGATATAAATGTGTTTCTGAAGGCTGTCTTTGGCCTGACTTGATCAGATTTACTTTCCATGGCAGAGCGGCTGTCCCGAGATATATTTCATACTTGCTCCACAGAAAGGCAGATAAACTTATTCTTGAGAGTCAGGCCATGATTGCCTGTGCACTTCAGAACAATTACAGGGAAGAGCAGATCGCACATCTCCCGAATTTTACAAAAACATTTGATTTTGATGAAACAATGAAAAGAAGTGAGGCTTTTGACAGGCCCGCTGAAAACAGCATTTTGTTTGTAGGCCGCGCATCGGCTGAGAAAGGGATAAATTATCTTTTGGAGGCTGCCGCCCTTTTGAATGTCCCCTTTAAGCTCTATCTTGTTACAGGAGGGCCGGACATGCCAGGAGTATATGATAAAATTAAAAAGTTAGGGCTCTCTGACAGGGTGGAAGTCCCGGGCGTCCAGCCATATGACAAGACAAGGGATTATTATGCTATGGCGGATGTTGTGGTTGTGCCATCGATATGGATAGAATCTTTCTGCCTTGTTGGAATTGAAGCTATGTCTAATGCAAAGCCTGTGGTTGCCTTTCGCACCGGGGGGATACCTGATTGGTTGGTTGACGGTGAGACAGGCTTATTGGCCGAATGCCGCAATGTCAGGGATCTTGCAGATAAAATAGAGATTATTCTGAAAGATAAAGAAAAGGCAAAGGCCTATGGGGTAAATGGGTTTGAACGGGTGCAGGAAAGATTCTCAAAAGACATTTATATACCAAGGCTGGTTAATATTTACAAGAGCGCCATAGAAGCAAGAAAATTTAAAGGCAGTAGTCCTATAGTAGAGCCAAATAGTTTAACTTGTCATAAATAGTGCATTGAAAGTAGTTAGAAGACAAAAAGGGCTTACTGCATCAAGTTAATAATGAAGATTAAACCTCAATTTTTCCAATCCTTTCCTTTCTATATTAAAATCCTCCTTGAATAAGTAAAATTACATTTGTAAGCGATAAATGTGAAGAAGTTTTATTTATTGTTGTCTGTAACTTAAGGTAATTTATGAAAATTGCAGTTTTCCATAATCTCCCAAGTGGTGGAGCAAAAAGAGCAGTCTATAACTTTGTCAAATATTTTACAAAATCAGGACATGTTGTTGATGTCTTTGTTCCATCTACTGCTAATGAGAGTTTTTTATCGCTAAGAAATGTTGCTGACAAACTCGCTATATTCCCTGTGAGAAGAACCCTTACCGGTTCTATATGCTCTGCGATTCGATATATGCCAGCAATTCGATATATACCACTTTTGAAAGTTTCTTCTTTAGTAGATATTGAGAGGACACAGAAAAATATTGCCAACAAAATTAATAATAGCAACTATGACATCGTCTTTTCAGAACAAGACCAATACACTTACTCGCCATTTTTCTTGAAATTCGTTAAAAAACCGACTGTTTACTATTGCCCGCAACCTTCAAGATGGCATGAGGCTATTTTGCAAAACATTTCTGAAAATAGTGAAAATAACAGATTAATGAAATTAGGCAAAGGAATAGGGCGCAAATATTTTATAAATAGCCTATCTAAAATAGAGAAGCAGAACGCTTCTTTTGCAAAATATATTTTGACAAACTCATATTTTTCAAGGGAAACTATCATGAGGATTTACGGACTGAATTCTTTTGTATGTTATCTCGGAATAGATAATGAAATCTTTAGACCACTTAATATTTTAAGAGATAATTATGTTTTGTCAGTGGGGTCTTGCTCACCAAACAAGGGGTACGACTTTATTATAAGGTCGTTAAGTCGTATTGACCAGAAAATACGTCCTAGGTTTGTCATTGTTTCAAATGTAATTAATCGCAGATGGGAAAAATATCTTAAGCGACTTTCGCTCCAAAATAAGATTGATTTAGAGATAAAAAGTTTAATAGACGATGAAGAACTTGTATTGCTTTATAACAAGGCATTGCTATTTCTTTATGCACCATATCTTGAGCCTTTCGGTCTTACACCATTAGAATCAATGGCTTGTGGAACACCAGTGATTGCCGTGAAAGAAGGAGGAGTAAGAGAAAGTGTGGTTAATAATGAAACAGGTATACTAACCGAAAGGGACGAAACAATGTTTGGCGATACTGTTGCTGCACTTCTATTAGACGAAAGAAAAAGAGCATATATGGGTCAAACGGGTATAGGAGCTGTCCAAAACTTTTGGACATTAGAACACGCTGGTGAGAGATTGCTTTGGCATTTGGAACGTGCGATTAACTTATAAACACACATGACTATACTCGAAATTTACTGTTTTGCATATGTTAGAAGGGTATGGAATCGACGAGCATAGATACGCCTATTATGAAAAATAACTTATTCCTGCGGTTAGAAAGCAAAATGATGCCTTTTTTCTTGCGCCACCCACATATCAAGGGTGTAGTCAAGGAAATCCTCATAGCTTTCGGCCTAATAAAAAAGTAGTTATAAATTCATGGTAGAGAAATACAAGCTCAGGTTGTTTGAGAATTAAAAATAATTATGAGACCAATTGTTTCCATCATTACCCCTACCTTCAATCATGAAAAATACATTGCTGAATGCATAGAAAGCGTACTTAATCAGACAGTAAAAGAATGGGAGATGATTATTGTAGATGATGGTTCTACTGACAATACACACCGTATAGTCAAACAATATAATGATCCAAGGATAATATATATCCGCAAGCCACATAAAGGTTTAGGTTCTTTAGGTGAAAACTATAACTATGCTCTTGAGATATCCAGAGGTGAGTTTATACTTATTCTTGAAGGAGACGATTATATTCCACCCAAGCGGCTTGAGGCACAACTTCCTGCATTTAGGGATAAAGATGTTGTCCTTTGCCATGGCAAGTATGCGCATGTCTGTAACGGTAAGTCTGTAGTTTTTCCAACCTTATTTAAAGATGATATTTTGAGAAATCAACCGCATGGTTCGGTATTCAAAGCTTTTTTAAGTGGGAGTAATCCAATTGGTGCGCAGAGCGTGATGATAAGAAAGTCAGCACTGCTTGAAATAGGAGGTTTTACACAACCTTCATATCTTCCCTTAGTTGATTATTCAACATGGATGAAACTCGCGTTTAAAGGTAGCTTTAAATTCATCCCTGAAATTCTTGGTTACTGGAGGCGGCATCCACTTTCTATAACAATGAATAGAAGTGAGGAAATTTTTGAGGGATTCTTGAGATATTGTGATGAATTTGTTGAAACTTATTCTGTAGATTTAAGAAAACTAAACCTTACACGATATGTTGAAAAGAGAGGTGCAATCGCATATCTGGCTCTCAGTTTAAAAAAAGTTTCAGATAGGGATTATCGAGCTGGCAGGAGATTTGTTAGAGAAAGCCTAAAACGCATAGTGGTGGTACCCTGGTCTTTTAAGGTCAGGATTATTGTAGCCGCTATAAGTGCCTATCTTTATCTTGACATATCCAGATTGCTTATTAAAATTAGGGAATTGTTATATCAAAAATAATTCTTTGTTAAAAAGACGAGAATTCGTATGTGCGGAATCTGCGGAAAGATAAACTTTAACAACGAGTCTGTTGACGCGTTACTAATGAAAAGAATGGCCTCGGTGCTCTCTCATCGCGGGCCTGATGATGAGGGGATATATCTTAAAGACAACGTGGGGCTTGGTCACAGGCGGCTCTCAATTATTGACCTCTCTCCTTCTGCTCATCAGCCGATGTCCAATGAGGATGGGTCGCTATGGATTGTTTATAACGGAGAAATATATAACTTTCCTGAACTCAGAGAGAATCTAATAAAAAAAGGCCACACTTTTCACTCAAAGAGCGATACCGAGACTATCATTCATTTATACGAAGAGTATGGAGTTGACTGTTTAAAGTATTTGAGAGGCATGTTTGCCTTTGCTATATGGAATGATAAAGACAGGAGTCTTTTTCTTGCAAGAGACAGGGTGGGGAAAAAACCACTCTATTATTGGCATACGAAAGATACATTTGTATTTGCTTCGGAGATTAAGTCGATTCTGCAGGATAAAAATTATTATAAAAAGCCTGACCATATTGCAATTCACCATTATCTAACATACCAGGATGTTCCATCTCCTTGGACTGCTTTTGAAGGGATTAAGAAATTGCCTCCTGCACATTATT
>ERZ1292633.2919-Hain-H41-02um-R1-2919-length-17052-cov-5_pt1 | contig 17052 bp, 3 predicted proteins | sample MGYA00564406_ERZ1292633 | MGnify/ENA primary metagenome ERZ1292633 (study PRJEB36523, sample SAMEA6512639) | groundwater metagenome | collected 2019-01-08 | study: AquaDiva: Metagenomics assemblies of 32 groundwater samples | reverse complement strand
GGGTGTAGCCAACTCGTTCCAACCGGCGGCGAACGATGCCGAGTTGACCCTCGGTGAGGTTGCGCTGCCAAAATCGCGGCGGATGCGTCGTGGCACCGCGGGATGCCGTTTCGAATGTGCGCGGCATCGTCGCTGGATATTGAAATCGTTTCACCAAAGCGGCGCGCGTCGTCGTGCCACCAGATGCGAAGCGGAAGCGAGTCGCCGCGCCCTCGTCGTTGAGCCTCGTAGCTAGTGTCGCCGGAGTGCCTCGACCGGGAACAGCAAACAGGGCTGCTCCTGCGCCCGGACGGCGACGACGCCCGTCAGCGTCCGAGGCGCTATCCATTTCCGTTGTCAGGTTCGCAGTTGTTGAAGACGGCGATCGTCGTTTCAACATCGCGTGGCGAACCGCCGGTGCGCGCCATCCAAATCGCCCCCCACGAGGGAACGCGGGGTCATCACCGGCGGCCTGCTGCTCCATCCGGCCCAGACGCGGCGGGTCGTCCGCGGCTTGCTGCACCGCGTGCACGGACATCCACAGCACGGCCACCGTCAATAGCGACGCCAGGGTGATGACGGCCGCGACGCCACGAGTTCGTCTGCTTCGACGTAACGCAGTCCAAAGGCCCTGCGGCTCTCGCATATCGACAGCACCGGGCCGGGCCTCCTCCGGCGCAGGAAAGAGAGGGAGCAGGATGACACCGTAGTATCTGTTCGCCTTCAACGCGTCGATCGATTTCCCCAAATCAACCCAATCCCCCAGCTATCTTACATTCGATCCGAGGACGCCACCCACGTCGTTGGAGTGGTGCTCCATACAAACGCCGGGCGCGAAGTCACCACCTCCTTTTTCTTCCCCCCTGGCGTTTCATGTGGAGAGCGCGCTGAACGTCGCTCGACTTGGAAAAGAGGGGAAAGTGGATCAAGCCGCGAAGTGGATGTCTTTGACAGGAAAGAAACAACGCGGCCGTTCGCGAGAGAACGTCAGATTGAGGGAGGTCATAGGACCCACGACGACCACCGCAGGGGGGAATGATTGCCGACGTGTACATTCGGAGGAAGAGGGGGGTTTGCGGACTACAGATATATGTGGCGGTGGGGTCCTGTGGCGGCTTGCGCACAGCGTTCGCGCACCCCGACAGGCTTCAGCTCGGTCGCTCCCGCAGGGCGCCTGTTCTTGTTCTGTTGAGCAAATTTCAATACATCAGCGGAGGCAGGCGAAGAGCGGCGCGCACTATTTTCCGTTTTCTCACTCTTTGATCTGCGCGGCGTCTCTCTCGCTCTCTCTCCTCTCTCGTTCCAAAGTGGGAGGGTCGCGCCTAATTGGCGGACATGAAGGAGAGGAACTCTTCGAGCGAGAGGACGCCATCGCCGTCGACATCGCACTCGAGGAAGGCGGCCTCCAGGTTCGTTTCCGAGTCCCCCAGTCCACGCGCCAAGCTCGCTAAGGTCAGTGCGCTGTTGACTGCGAATTCGGCGAAGAACTCCTTCATCTCAGCAATGTGGTCTTGATCGCTGGCGTTGTTGGTGACGATGCTCATGGTCGTCACGAAATCGTCGGCGGCGCGGCGGGGACTGCCCCCCGCCGACGTCGTCGTCACGGGTGAGGCGGGCTCGGCACCGCCGCCGCTGCCGCTGTTGCCTCCGAACCGTGCGATGGTGGTGTCGCGGTACTCTGGCGACCAAAACGGGAACAGGAAGCCGACAAAGTCGGAGAAGGAAAACTCGCCATCGCCGTCTTGGCGCGCGACGATGAGCTTCAAGACGACGTCCTCGATGCGCCGGCGCAGAACGTCCTCGATCGCCGCCTCGGTGGACTTGCCAATGGACGCGCCCGCGAACGGCGAACCCACACTCCCATTCAAGTTGCCCGACGACTTGGCGCTTTCGGCCACCTTGCGGAAGGAGCGGAGTTCCTCGAGCGACACGAGTCCCGACCCATCGCGGTCCATGGCGTCAAACAGCGTGCGCATGAAGCGCATTTCCTGCCGCCCGATCGACTGCGACGCACGGTTGTTGTCCATCCATTCCTTGAGCTCTGCGAGGCGCGGCACCGACTTCGCGTGATCGGCGTGGGTCGACGTCATGGCCGCCGCTAGGAACTGCGTCCCGTCCAGCTTGACGCGCACGACTCGACGGCTGCGCTGCATCAAGACGATGAGCGCCTGGGCGGACTTGACGGTGAGCTTCGCGTTGCCGCTGAGGTCGATCTGCGACATGAATTCATGGTCCACGGCGGCCTGGCAGAGCAGGAGCACGTCGTCATCCACCATGTCCGCGTTCGTGATGCCCACACGCTGCACCGGATTGAGCAGTACCACGTCCAGGATCGTGGCGAAGTGGCACGGACGGTCGCAGAACTTGAGCGTGTTGAGGGAGAAGCTCAACGGCTCGGCAGAGAGCGATGCGTGGAAGGGCGCGTCGGGAGCGACGTGAAGCTCCATGCACCGGCGACGGTAAATCTCCGCGTTGGAAAGGCGATCGAGGAGGTAGCGAAGACGCCGGTCGGGAAACTCGCCGTGAAGATCACCACCTCCAGCGGCGGCGGCGTTGTTAGGTGAGGGGGCTGCGTCGCGGATACGCTCCTCGATAAGGCTCTTGATGTTGTCGGACGGGGCAGTGACCGTTTTCGGCGACAAACCCCCACCAACGGGCGGTGCGCCGCTGCCGCCGGCCGCCCCTCCGGCCGTTGGCTTCGTCACCTTCACCGGCTGATAGGTGTTGGTGGGCGCCGCGGCAGCATTTCCAGTGGACTTTCGACGTACCTTGGGCACGGCCGGCGCCAGCGAGGCCTGCGTTGGCGTTTGCGACCCGCCAGTCGCCGCGCCCACCGTTGCGGTCGTCGTCCCTGAAGGCGGCGGGGCAGTGGTGGATGCAGGGACGGCCGCCCCGCCGAGCGCTGGCACGGGCGACGTGGAGGGAGGCGCATCGGAACGGCTTGGCCGCCGCGCGCCCTTGTCGTCCGCCTTGGGTCGGGTGGTCTGCACGAACTTTTGCCACGCGAGCCGATCGGCCTCCTCCTTCTGGCGCCGCTTCTCCTCCTCCAAGAATTGCCTCTGCCACTGCGCCTTGGCGTCGCGCTCGGCCTTGAGCCGCTCCTTTTGCTGCTGTTCACGCTGCAAAAAGGCATGACGGCGCAGTTCCTGCGCGCGCTTCGCATCTTCGGACGCCTCCCGGGAGTCCTGGCGTTTCCGCTCCAACTCTTCCATGCGCTTCGCTTCCTTGTCGCGCTGCTCCTTCAACGCTGCCTCCTGCTGCTCCCGGCGCTGCTTCACCGCGAGAAGCTTCAAGTCGGTTTCGCCCATCTTGCCCTTGGCGTCACTGCCGACGGCAGCCTCCACGCGGTGCAGCCTCGTCGGATCGAGGAAGTGCCGCTGTTCGAAAAGCCGCAACTGCTGCGCGGCGACGCCGGCATATATTTCATGGTGGACGCGCCGCATGGCGAAGAGCTTCGCGAGGCGCATGCGGCGCTCGTGCGCTTCGTTGTCGCGGAGCACCTTCGTCGAGTCCACGCGGGCCACCACGTTATCATGCCACGTCTTCGCTTTCTGGAGGGCCGCGTTGATGGCCGTCCGCTGCTCCAAACGACCCTTCACGATCTCCTTGCCAAGAAAACCGACAGGGCACTTCGGCTGCGCGAGTGCCGCTTTGTAATGTTCGAGATCCTCCACGCGATCGGATCGAATTTGTAATTTCAAGTTGGCCAGCAGGAGCACCTGCTCATCCTCGAGCTGACCCACGTGCAAGGCGAAGTCATGGTACAGACGGTGCCTCTCGGACGTGACGCGCTCAAAGTAGAACCCAAACCAACTGAATTGCAGCTGCGCGGCGAAAACGGCCAAGTTCGTCGGTGAATTGATGGCTTCGACCTGCGCTTGATCGGAGAAGTTCACCGAGGCCTGACCAACGAGTTTGGCCGCCACAAAGGTGGTTTCTTCCATCGTGGAGCCCACACGGCCTTCATCGAGAAACTCGAAGAATGGCTTGGACTCGGCGACCACATCCGTGACGGTCAGTCCGTTGCGCCACCCCTGCATGCACTGAGATTGCAACATCCGGAGCTGCGAATGCGACGTGAAGAGCGACATGATGTCCTCGTCCATTTGCTTGTGACGTGCCTTGAGCGCCGCGGCGTGCTTGTCGTCTTTCGAGCGAACAGCCGCGAAGAAGTGTTCGTGTTCTTGCACTCGTCGCTGCATGACGCCCGCCGTCAGACAGGGGTCGTCCCGGATCACTTGCAACATCGCGTCGCGCAGCCGTGCGTGCCATTCGACGATGAATTTGTGCACCTTCGTCTCCCGAGCCTTGAGCGACTTCAGCGACAATGCAATGCTCTCCAGCACATTCTCGGCCAGCTCGTTGTACCGCGCCGTGTTGCGCTCGAGCCACCGGGTGACTGAGTGCCACTGCTTCGTCCCCAGTTGCATGTCCTCACCCTGGTTGTCGCCCGCGACGTCGTCGCCGAACATGGCGTCGTGCAGCGGATCGACGGTCTGCCATAGCAAGACCTCCCGCGCCTCTCGCAGATTCTGCGCCACGAGGGTGAACTCTTTGAAGACGTTGTCGGCTAAATCTTCATCGACTTCACTTTGGTGCTCGAGGAGGGCCGCCTTGTGTCGCAGATACGTCAGCTGGGGATGGTCGTACGGATCGGTATTCTTCATTTTCAGCCCGAGGCGCGACGCCTCCACTTCGACGGTCTCGCGGCGCTCATCCCGGAAGCGCACGTTCGAGCGAGAAAACGTGTCCAAGAAGACGCCGAATGTCTCCTTCTGCTCTTGCACGAGCGCCTGGTGGTTAGCGACTCGCTGCGCACGACGCTGCGTGAACGACTTCAACGGTGCCAACTTTGCATCGCGTTCGGACGCGGCGGTGTTCAGCCGCGTCGACAACATGCGCTGCGCGTCGACCCGGTGCTCACACTGCGACTTGACAAATTCTAAAAAACGCTTCTCCTGCACGGCAACGCGGTCGGAGTTGGTCAGCTCGCCAAACGCCTTTTCACGCTTTCGCCGGTTGACTTGCAGCTGAAACACAATGTCGTCCTCCACCAGCTCCTCTTCTTGAAACTCGGCTTGCAAGAAACTTTGTGCGACTTCGACCCAACTGCGATTTTCGGCCTCAAAAAGTCCCTCCTCGAGCTTTTCTTCCTCCGCCAAGAACGCAGCGATATCAGCCTCGCTGAGGCCGTAGCCTAGGACCGCGAGATTTTTACGTCGGTCTGCGTACGGGGCGTTCAAGACGGCCGCACCGGGCGTCGCCGTGGCTCCTGCTCCATCGGTCAAATTTTTAAATTGCTTCAGCTGACCAGCCAAGGAGATTTCTCCGGGGTCGGCCGTCGTGTCTTCCACGGCGGACTGGTCCTCCAAGGCCAACGCCGTGCCGCGTTGTGGCATCCGGTACGGCTCCCCCGAGGCAATGACCCCCTTGCAGTGCGTCAAAAAGTCGCGATATTCTTGGGGCTCGATGGTCTCGCACCAAATGTCCGCGAGGTTGAACATCGCGGTGTGGAACGCGCGTTGGGTGAGGAACGACGTCCACACCGCGTCGTTCTTCCAGTCTTCGTTGTTAATCGTGAGAAACTCAGACTCCGTCGCGTTCGGGACCAACGCGAAGAAGAGCTTCCGGTTGAACCACGTGTAGATGGATTTGTTGACCCGGTTGAGACCGCCTGGGGCCTTCGGGAGCGCTTCCCAGATGGCGTCGATCGCGGTGACGACGTCCGGGTGGCGGCGGTTCTCATCGCGTTTGCGAATGTTGAGGGAGCTGTACAGCTCCAGGTTGCCCTGGTGCCGGTACGAGACATTGAGAGGGGCAACGGCCTGGGCACCGCCGAGCTTGTCGTTGCCTCCTCCCGCGGCCTTCGTGGCGCTGGCCGGTGGCACCTTTTGCTTGATGGTGGTGACCACGCCGCTGTGGGCGATGATCTTGCGCACGTCCGAGTAGCGCTGGCGGCCACGGACGGCGGCTTGGATGCCATCGGCGGCTAAAATCATTTTTTTCAGGCGCCGCTCGACATCATTTTTTCGGGCGTTGGCCGCTTTCTTGAGACCCGCGAACTTCCCTCCCCCGTTGCTTTGCGCCCCGGCTGCAGCGCCCCCTTGCGGGTTGGCACTCGCCTCCATCGCCGATGGCAACAGCACTTGCCACACGGAGATAGGCGCGGTGGAAACACTCGCGGCCGCCGCATCGGTCGTGGACGCCGCGGCGGGGTCTGCCCCAGCGGCGTTGGGTGATTGCGCCTCGGCGGTGACTTCGAACACTCCAAGGGTGGTCTCCACCTGTAAGTGCATCAGACCATCACTCGGCGCGTTTGCAGACATCCTGTTTGTTTCCCCCCGGATTTTTCCTGGGTTCGATGAGTTGACAAAAGAGTAAGTGACTAACTGTTGAGGGGGTGTCGCGGTGGCAGACCCAAACAAAAAGATGGCACCACCACCACATGGCCCCTCCCGGAAAAATAAATGTGATGTGGCCACACTAACCATTACCAGCCAGAGAGCCGTGGTGCTCGACGATGCAGGATTGGAAAGAGAGGTTAGACAAGCAAGAAGGGCGCCTGCAGCGTGTTAAGGCGTTCATCATGAGCCACAACGGGAGCACTGCGGCGAACCGCGAATACTTTAGCTCCCTTATTGACTCCACTCTGCCATTAAGACCGTCAGCAGCGTGTGGATCGCGGCCCGGATCGGTTCGGTGTCCGCATGGCCACTGGCGGCCATCGCCCACCGGCCACGAGCGATGTGACTTAGCGCCACGAGACACACGGCGACGGCTTGACTCCACGACCGCGATCCCTCGATCAGCAACGACCAAGAAGGGGCGATGGCCTCTCGCCCCAAAGAGGTGCCACATAGCGACGTCGACAGCTCGAGATAACGGAGGGCCTCGGCCACGCCAAGGCTGCTCATGAGGTGGGTAGCGCGGATGAGCTGCTCGGCGCGAAGGGGTGATGTGATGGCTGCCGCCGTCGGGCGAGGAGAGCGGTGGCCGGCATCGCCATATATGACCGCGTCCCGCATTTCGCGCAGCGCATTGTGAATCTCCCGTAAACACGTTGCGGACATCGCGTCGTCCGCCGAGCGCAGCTCCGCGGTAGGTGACGCGGCTGCTCGCAGACATTGCGCCGCCGTGACCTGTTGGCCGTCCAACGCCGCGTCTCGTGCCATCGCGACGATCACACCCGTCGTAGCGGCCTCGATGGGACCCGATGAAGAGGAGGTCGTCAGCTGGGGCAGGTGACGGCCCGCTTTCGTTGTGCCCTCATCAGCTGCATCGGCGTCTCGCGACGGCGCGGTGACGACGAGCAACGGCAGTCGCAACCGCGCAGAAGCCTCCTGCCACATGGACGCAGACCGTGCGGCCGATGAGGCATCGGTCGCCACCAGAGCGGCGAGCAGGTATTCGAGGTCCCTGAACTGCGCGGCGCGGTCGAAGGTACGATCGGATGGGCCGTCCGTCGAGGCTGACCGGACGAGACGGTCCCTGTCTGTCGGATCCCAGTGGTCGGACCACCGTTCCGCCGTCGCGCCCACACCGTCAAGGACGCCGACCATGGGACGCGCTACCAGCCCAAGAACACCCACGAGCGTGCCGCGTGCCAATCCCAAGGCGCCCGCCGTTCGCGCGCCGCGCCAAGGTTGCGTGACGACTCCGGTCAACCCGGACAAAACGCCGCCGCCCACGGCACCCAACAACGAAGTGGTTCGCGCCGTTCCCTCTTGACCACGGCGATGCGACGACCCATCGGCCACGTCCCCCGCCGCGATCATCCCGACGGCCGCAATGCGGCGAAGTGTGCCGTTGTTTTCGGTCGGCGGCGCAGCGGCGGCGTCGTGGTCAACCGCAAGGTACGGCACGGGCATGGCCACGTCGATGGATGGGTACTCGGCCTCGAGCCGCCGGCGTCGTTGCCGTCCGTGGTTCTCTTCCCTCCCTCCCTCACCATCGCCGCCGTCCTCGTCAATTCGGTCCTCGGCGCGGAGCTGAGTCGCGCGATCAACGTCGCGTTGCACCCTCCAATCGTGATCAAGACTTCCTGCCGCAAGAACCCGGCTGCCGCCACGCGTGAGCAGCGCAAGTGAGTGCAGCAGCTCCGCTGTAGTGTGACTTGCGAGGCTGCGCGCGCTGCTGAGCGTTGCGGCACCACGCAGCATGAGCGTATCCAGCAACAGTTGCTTGGCGTCGGAGGCCACCCGGGCGACGACGCGATAGGGGTTTCCGAGGCTCTCCACGCTTCCCAGAACAGCCCACCACTGCCACAGCAGCGATGACCGCGAGTGGGATGCCCACGCGGAGATCGCGTCTTGAAGAAGGGCGGCCGTTTCCGGCTCGGTTGGCACACTTCGCGTTGACTGACGAGGGGCCCAACAGTATGCCGGCACCGTCAGTGGGGCGCCCTCCACCCCACCGACGAACGTCACGGCCCAGTCGACGGTCCAGTGAGACGTCGCGGCGGATCCCTGGCCCTTCACGACCGCATGAGGAACCAAAGGCCGCGATTCGGACGCGTGGAACGACACGATGAACGAGATTGTATCCACTGTCCATTCATGCACGAGAACGCGAAGGAGCGAGGGGCGGGGCGGCGGTGAGCCCTCTATGGCTGCCTTGAATATCGTGAGATCGGCGCCCGACTCCGATGACGACGACGATGACGATGAGGTGCGGCTTGACGCCGCTGCGAGCAGCTTGAACAAGCCTGCGGAGGCCTGATGCAGCCGCCACACGAGCACGTCGCTGGCGCTCACCACGAGAGGGGCGGGAATCTGGATATCCACTTTTCGTAAGTGGCATTCCGGCCCTATGCTTTTGTGGTTGTCGGCGCCAGTTGACGCGTCGAACTGAATCTGCACGCGGATCGGACGGCTGGACGGCGGCGGCGGCGGGACTGTCGGTGGACCCGCCAGCGCCGCATCGGTTGGTGGGACGGTGCCGCCAGGAGGACCATCCGGAGGGCCATGGAGCGGCGTGGTCGGTGCTCCCGTTGCTGGCCCGGCGTCGTGCCACTCTTCATAGACCAATCCGATCTGCTGCCGGGTCACCCTCGTTCCGGAAGGGGCCGGGTCGTCCTCGGGGTGGCGCTCGTCACCATACAGAACGGCCACCGCTCCGACACTCATTCGGACGAATCCTTTGGCGAACGATTCGCGGTGGGTCGGACGGAGCGTCGTGCCGTCGTCGTCGTCGTCGTCCTCCGAAGTGGCCGCTGCGGCGTTCGCCTGCGACTCCATGACACCATCGATGAGGAGGCGGGACAACTGACCCCTGATGATCACCTCCGCACTCGCACCGCCGCCAACAACGCCACTGTTCGGTTCCAGCAGCGACTCGAGTCGCGGCGATGACGTTCCCGTGATGCAACATTGAACGCTCGAGAGGGCACCGTGAAACGAGACCGCGCGATGACTCGCCGCCGGCCGGTAGCCCGCGGACGTCGGGACGGCGTAGCCCCGCCAACCGAAGGTATCGCGACGCGGCTGGCGTCGTTGCTGGTGGTTGTTGGCGGCCGCAATGCAGCCCGCCACGATGCTCCGGCTAACGCGACGTGGGGAATGGTACCACGAACGGAGATCTGCCAGGTAGCGGATGAGGCTTGCGTCGCTTCGCGGGGCGTCGATGGTTCCATCCGCGAGAAGAAGCCAATCGCCCGCCCCTTCCAACACCGTAAAGCAAGCTCCCGCCTCCTCCTCCTCCTCGCATTGCCCCTGCAAAGCGAGACGTAGCTGCGCGAATCCGCCAAGGTGGGAGGGTTTAACCGGCGGACTACCGCCGTCAGCGCCGGCGCCGTCGTCTCGATCTGCTGGCCAAGTTGATTTCGGGCCGGGTGGAGCGATGAGCATTGGTTTGCACCACCAATCCCCGGGCCGGCGAAGACTCGCGTCTCGTCCCGAGAAAGTCGTCGTTGCGGAGACGGTGAAGTCAGGTCGGCTGCCATTGGCCGTGGGAGCGCCGGCATCGATGGAGACCAATCCACCCCCCGACAGCCATCCCAGCCAGCTCCGCGAAGACTTGCTCTGGCGGTCTGCAGTACTTACGTCAGCTTTGCACGAAACTGACAGAGTCGCGTTCAACTCGGCGGTTGGCGGCAGCCGGAGCCATCCCCGAGGGACTCGGAGGCCTCGCCAGGGTCGGATGCGCGCTTGCGAGGGAAACCAAGACGGCTCGTTGGACACGTGCCCTCGCGCCAGCTCGAGCCAGCCTGGGGTCCGATTGCACACGTGCTCTGATGGCCGAGGAAATGCCACGTGCCATCGTGCGGTAGGTGGCGAGGCGTCGCGCGCCGACGCGGCTGGCGTTACGGCCCGGGTGAGTAGCACCTGCACGAAGTAAACATACGTCGTGGCCATTGACGTGTCTGGGGGCGGCGGCGAGTTCGCATTTCCGTCACGGTGGAGGGTGACGTCGGCTGCGGCGCTCTCCTCTTCCGTACGCACGAGGGGATCCGCCGTCAGAGTCCAGCCATCAGCTCGCCAGCGGAGCGGCACGTCTTCGATGCCTCCTGGACGGTGGGCACCGTCGTCGTCGCCGTGGTTGGTGGGCGTGAAAAGCGATGCCGTTCTGGCGACGCACCATACGGTGATTCCCTCGTCGCGAAGCGGCTGTACCAGACTGACGGGCACCGGCACGTTCACCAGCCGGCACGGCGCAGTTTGAGAAGGCTCCATCTCCATCGATGAGGCGAAGGGGACCTCGGTCGGGAACGGCAGTTCCACATCCGCAAAAAATGTCCCGCGGGCGGCGATAGCCTTCGTCGCATCGCCATCGCCGTCCGGCTCCGTCGTTTTCGTTTCGACGAAGGCGACGCGGTACGTCGCGTTGGATTCGTCGCCCAAAAGGAAAGGGACTCGAACGCCATCCTCACCATGTCGTCGCGCCAAGCGCGGGAGGCCGCCTCGTCCCACGGGCAGCAACCCACTCGCAGCGTTGCCCCCCTCGGCGACATACGTTGCTCCAACTCCCTTCGTGGTGCGTTGTGGTAACGCCACAATTTGCAGCCACAGCGTCGGTCGACGAGTCACCGAAGAAAGGGAAGCGGCTGGGCCACCGCGGCGAGCATGTCGTATGCCCCGGACTGCATTCCCGGGACCGCAGAATTCGACCCAGCCCGTCATGATGAAGGTCCTCGTCGTCGAATGAGGCGTCGTCCCTCCAAAGGCGTTGTCTTTGTCTTGTTGGCCGCTTTCAGTACTCACAAGTAGTAACGTGAGTGCCTTTGTGGTCTTCGTCTCGACCCCACGACGGCTTCCCTCCCCACCGACCCCACCGGTGGCCACACCATGACTGTCCTCCCGCGGCGGCGTCGCCGTGGTGGCTTGCAAGTGGATCGACCGCCAAACTTCTCGCCGCTGCGTCGCCGGAACCGTCGGTCTCAACGAGGTCGTCTCGTCCTTTTCCTCCTCTCCGGAAAGGTACCGTCGGCTGTGTTCGTGCAGCATCGTGGTGACGAACGGCTGGCCATTAGAGCGGACCCTTCGCGACGGGTGGCTGCAGTGTGGACAGGCGGCGCTGTGGGCCGTCGCACCCTCCGCGGCGATCGGCTGCGCCGAACCCGCGTGGCCACTGACGCACCATCTCGTTGCCGTCGCGAAAAGGGGGACCGAACTGGCATCGACATCACCATCATCATGAGTGGTGCCAAAGCCGACAAAGCGGATATTGCCCACGGCAGGTTGGCGACGGCGGCGGGCAGTTGCCGACCCGCCGGATCGTTCCTCGTCCTCCTCATCCGAAGAGGAGGAAGAGGACGACGGGGGGGATGAGCCATCCGTCGGGCGACGCCCCATCACCGCCGATGACTGGGATAAGGTGGCGTCGTGGTCCGTTGGCTGGAACAGGTCGACGGGGGCCAGCGCGACGGCACCGCATGGGACGAGGGTCACTTGCGGCACACGGGTTTCGAGGATGACGTTTTCCGGCGGCACGTCGAGAAGCCGATCCTTCTCCAGCTGAGAGCTAAGAGGACTGCCGCGGGTCGTCGTGATCACCACTCGCTTGCGGCGGTCTGACAGCAACGCGATCGGTCCGTGCCCGGCTCGATTGTAAATCAAGTGCAGCGGAGAGAGGGTCATTGACGGCGTCGGAAGGGATGCCGCGGACGGTGCGTCGCCGGGTCTCTGGGGGGTCCAAGTGACCCGGACCGCGGAGGGCAGCGGCACTTGATAACTACCACTCGCGGACGAGGGCGGCAGCAGATTCGTATTTGCTTTCTCCTCCTCCTTCGTTTTCCTTCTGCCAGAAGTTTTGGACTCCGGAGGACATCGTCGCCCAGTGGGTTGAACCCCTGCGATAATGTCCGACGCGCCGGCGGCGGCATCGAAATGACCCGACCACAGCCAACGTCGCGCCAGCACCGTGTGCGTCGAGTCCGTTTGCTGGTCACCCAACCATTCCAGGGCGGCGCCGTGCGTGGCGGCGTACCGAACGACCGGAACCGCCCCTGCGCCGTCGTGATCGTCGAGTAGGCTCGTCGCTCGGACAGCACACTGCCAGCTGGTGATTCGAGCCGGATGGAAGAAAAGCGGCACGCGGATCGGTTGGTTCGACGAAGGTGTTCCGGGAACAATCACGTGCACGTCGCGCCGCCGTTCAGGATCCGCCGTCAACACAGCCACGGCGGACGCTGACCTAGAAGGCGCAGCGCCAGCCGACAAAATGACTAGCGCCTCGACCGGCAATCGTTGGCACACCTCGAAGGGCGGCATCACGGTGACGCAGGCCGACTGCGCCCCGACTGCCTCGATGCGCAGGTCCGCGCAAAGAGGAGGGACCGCAGAGCCATCGGCACCGCGTCCGTCCACGCCAACCGCCGTCAACGCAAATCGCCGCTCACACAGCGGCGCCCCGGCACTGAGAACGGTGTCTGCCGATCGCATCAGAGGCAACGCGGCTCCCTCGTTCACGATCCAATGGGGCTGCGCCGTGGCGGAGGCGGTCGACGAAGCGGCTCCCTGCTCGTGATCACCGTCGCGACCCCAACCACTGCCATGGGGAATGCCCTCCTCACGACTGAGCCACACGATGAGCCCCACCGAGGACGACATCAAGTGCTGCGGGATGTAGGCAGACTCTCCTGGAGCCACGTGAATCATCATCGCGGCGGCCGCGGAGCATTCGGGCGGTTCTAGGTCGGAGGAGGAGATAGCCGTCTTACCAACGATTTCCTGAACGCCAAGTTTTGTTTGCAGCTCGGAGATGAGCCACGCCGCCGTCGGATACTGACCCCCGTGGTCCGCACCCCCGCCGCCGGTACGCTTCATCATGGCAGCCGCCATCGATAGCGACGACTGCAGCGCGTCTCGCAGCCGGGGAACGCCAAACACGAAGGTCATCGTGCCGTAAGGGAATAACGGCCCGATCGAACCCTCGCCGCTCGTGGGCCGCGGCGATGCTATCTGTGGGGGCCAATCGCCGCCGTCAGCGCGAGGTGCGGATGCGCGAGCGACCCGGGAACACCCGTTCCGCAGGAGCAAAGGTGGCAAGAGTCGAATGATGAGCATCCGAGAAGGGGTCGCGAAGAACGGAGGAGGTGCCGTTGAGGTCGCACCGTTGAACCACAACGAACGCTCCTCACTCGACGTCTCCACCACCTCGACACACGCGCGCACGCCGTGGCGCATTTCCGCGTCTCGGAGAGAAACGGCTGCCGTTCGTCGCTCCGCGTCCGCATGGACAAAGCCCTCCTCGTCGGTGCTTCGTGACCGAGCGGCGCTTGGATCGAAGGCTCCAAGACTGCGTTTCGTGAGGTCGCCGGATGCTTTCTGTAACGGTCGGGTGTCAAGATGCGGCAAGAAGGAGGTACAGCCGCCCGACGCTGCTGTGACGGCATGGAAGACCCAGGCCAAGGGCAGCAGAAATCCGTCCACCACCTCATCGTCTTCGTCACGGACGGTCGTGGGCGACGAGACGCCACATGGCCGCAGGGCACCATAGAGGTACGGAGGCGGCGGCGGTGGGGCGCCGATGGGTGACGACGCGTGGAGCCACTGGCGGGTTTCCAACAACACAGGCGGGACCGGGGCACCACTCTTTCTCGGCGCCCCCGAGACCACAACGATGTTCATGGCTCCGCCATTGCTGCCGCGGCGATGCGTCGGCTGCACTGGGGCAGGCGGAGGACCGGTGAGGTGGTCGTACACAGCAGCCGAAAACACGACCAGGGGAGTATTCCCCGTTGTGCCCTCCGTCGCCACTGCGGTCGTTGTGGATTCAATGGGGGCCGCCGCCGCGGGTGACGTTGTCGGCAACCACGGCACGCTCCCCACGCAGCTGGCTTCAATCCGCCGCCCAAGGACATCCGAGACCATCACCAACTGATCGCAACCGAGGGCCCAGGGGGTCGTGGCGTGCAGCCACCGCGACGCGTCAAATTCAGACGACGTGACGTCCGCCAGCAGCGGTTGCAACACGTGAAAAACGGCGTTCGTCAGGTCAGGGAGGACATCGACGTCGAGATTCAGCCCCAACGTGGTCACGTCCGCGCCCACGTCGATGGTACGGCAGGCATTGACCCGGGACACGAGCACGTCGGGCGGCAGCAGCACGTAGCCCCTCGGCGCCATCGCCGCGTTCGACGAAGCCCCGCCCGCTCTCGCCATCGCGGCGCTCGGGGCGTTGGGACACTGCCATTCTTGTGCGACCGTGAGTCGGCTGCGCGCAGCGATGGACATCCACCGCGTCGCGGGGGTCTCCAGCCATACGGTGGACACACGCGACGTCACGGTGGCCGCGGGCAGCGCGACGACGCGGATCCAATGACAGGGGGCCGACACACGATGTAGTGGGGCGGCGGCGTCGGCAGGCAGCCGCTTTTCCACGGAACCTAGCCTTCGAGACTTCGCGGCGGTGACGGGCTGGAGGGGCCTGCCTGCCAGCAGCGCGACCGTCGCCGTGAACGTCATGACGGCGTGAGTCGTTGAAGGATGCGCCGCGGGCGTTGAGCCATTCGGTGCGGTTTGCAGGCGACCGCCGGCTGCCCGTTCCGTGTGCTTGAGAGCACAAAGGTTCGCCTGGGCGGTCGGCAGCCATTCGGCCGGCGCGGCGTCACCACCGGCATCGCCGCGGCCAGTCTCGAGCCGTAACGACGCTCTGCTTCCTTCCACGGCGAAGACGGCACCGGACACTTCGAGGCCAGCGAGGGGCACCACGTACCTGGGGGTAGCCCCCGAGGAGGATCCGCCCCTCCGGGTCACGAGCGCCAGAAACAACTCGGGTACCGCGAGGGACAGCCGACCGTAAAGCGACTGTGTCGCGTCGCACATTCCGCCGCGACGCAAAACGGCGTCGGAAAATGACAAGTGCCGCGGCGGCGGCCGGATGGGATGGCGCGGCCGTGAAGCGGACGCTGCTGGGCTGGACCTACCGATCAGCGCCGCCACCGAACGGGTCACCATCGACGCCAAACTCGCGCACCACAGGGCATGAGTGTCTAAGATCGTGACGCGCCATGGCACGGACAGCGTCGTGGCCCGGCACTCCACCACCGAGGAGCTAGCGGTCGTACTGTCGTCGCCGGCGACCGTCGCGTGAAGACCACCCGTCACCAACGATGACTGGCAGGTCGCATTCACTGCGGTGGACCAGAGCGGGAGGGCATCGACGAGGGGGGTCGATATGAGTGCCTTTCCCTCGTGGTGACCCTCGTGGTCGTTGCCGTCGCTGCCGTCTTCGCCGAGCTGGGCATCATCGTCGTCGTCACGGATGACGAAGGTCGAGCTGGAGGACGCCGACGAGGGCGACGACGAGGGCGAAGACGGTCCTCCCTGTCGTTTTGGCCCCCCGCCGCTCGGCGCCCCATCGTTCAGCATGTACGTACCCATACGTCGCGGAACACTCCCCACGACCAACTCCTCGACGTCGGCGGTGGCGGTCCAGGCGGCCAGGACCCCCGGCTCGCAACACAGCAGGACGGCCGGCGTCGGGCCGCTGCTCGAGGCGTGAATCAACGTCACCACGCGGTGCAGAGCGAGGGCCATGCTTAGCGACGGCGGAAGGTGCAGGAGGCCGCCGACGGCGCGACCCGTGTCCACCACGGCGGTCTTGGCCGCGCTCGGCGTCGCGAGCGAAAAGTGAAACCTCCATCGGGCGGAGTGCGCTAGCGACAACCGCGCGGCGGCCACGAGCGACGTCGGGGAGTCGGTGGTGGTGGTGTCACCCGTGGGTTGGGAATGCGATGCGGCGTCGTCGATGCCATCGCACAGCAATTCTGCGGATGCGTCGACGTGAATGTGCACGTTGCGGCATCTGTCGAAGCTCAGCGTTTCCATATTTAGCAACCTTTTTGAATTCAGACTGGAGACATCACCCGTCTGTAAGCGGTAGGCAACGACGACCGGTAGCGTCGCTGCGCGGAGCAACACCAGCGGTCCGGCGAGGGCGGAAACGTTCCCTCTTCCTCCTGTGCTATCGCTGCCACCGCCGTCATCCGTCAATCGACAAAGCTCGTGCGCGCTGCAGGACTCCGCATCGGCCAGATTGCTCGGGGCGTCGTGGTGGTGTTGTCCTCGAGAAGACCCGACGAGGAAAGGCAACCGAACCGGCAGAATGAAATGGCAGTCGTTGTGCTCTCTGTATAACTGAAACTGCGCCGACGTCGAGACCGTAGCGGTCGAGGTCGGCGGCCGGCGTTGCTGTGACTCGTCAACCGGCGGGCGACCAAAAAACACTGCCTCTGGGTTGTCGATGAGAAGCGAGGCAGTACCCCCGCTCTGAAGCGTCACCACATGTCGCGCAAGGGGGCCGGTCGGCGCGTCTCCTCTTGCGGCACATTCCGCCAACTCGAAATCCTTCGCGATGTCCGTCGCGTCGACTAGCCATTGGAAGGGCGTGATCGGCACCCCCGCAGGACCCGGGATCGTCGTCAGCCGCTTGATGAGCCACGCGGGGAGGTCGAGGTATACGTTGACGGAATCGGCAATGCGAACGGTGCATCCGTGCCGAACGAACAGCGCGGAAGCGGTTCGGCGGCCGCCATGGCCGTCGTCGCGGTCATCGTCACCAACGGCCGCGTCGCCGGCGAAAACGAGTACGAGGCTTGCCATCCTAGAGTTGGGCGACGGCGGCGACGCGGTG
>ERZ1292633.2021-Hain-H41-02um-R1-2021-length-21118-cov-14_pt2 | contig 17057 bp, 18 predicted proteins | sample MGYA00564406_ERZ1292633 | MGnify/ENA primary metagenome ERZ1292633 (study PRJEB36523, sample SAMEA6512639) | groundwater metagenome | collected 2019-01-08 | study: AquaDiva: Metagenomics assemblies of 32 groundwater samples | reverse complement strand
GCTGACTCCATCCCTCGCCCTGACGGGACGGGGATCTAAGTAAGGTGGGTTAGAAGCTGTAGGTTTAGTTTGTTCAAAAGCAATAGTAGATAAGGCTTTCCAAGCAAAGCTTTTATCTGGTGGATTTTCATTAAATGATCTTTTGAATAATCAGGAATTTACTGGTCTAGATAAGAGAGATGCAAAAGCGATACAAACGGCTGCAAGAACAGGGAATATGCGAGAATTTGGAGAGAGTGTGGAGTCTTATTCTTCTTCAAGGTATCCAAGAAAAGCAAAATTTCCTTGGCGATAGGCGAGATTAGTTGTTGACAGGGGCGTCAATGATTTTTAGGGTTCGTAGGATTGGCAAAAGAGCCTCAAAGGGAAGTCCGATGACGTTTGTGTACGAGCCGTCTACTTTGGTTACCAAATCCCATGGTGTTTCGTTTAACGCATAGCCTGCCGCAAAGCGGGTAAAGTCGTAGTGGGTGACGTAGGCGTCTAGCTCGGTTTGTGAGAGTTTTCCTAGTGTGACTTTCGTCTCTACTGTTTTTACCCACGTTTTTTTGAGTTGTCCCATGGCGACGTGAGAGACGACCAGCGCTGTGACGAACGTGTGTGATTTATCCATGAGTTCTTTGATGATTCTTTTCGCGTCATCGCGATCAAGCGCCTTGCCATACGTTTTCTTTCCTACGATTGCCATAGAGTCGGCGGCGATAACGATGACATCTCGATCCTCTGGGACCATATACACCCGAGGGTTATTGACTACTTCATCAGCCTTGGCTTGTGCGCGCTTGGTGATTGTTTTTATCGGATTTGCATCGATTATTTTATCTTCATCGACTCGTGTGACGACGACGCGGAAACGAAGACCTAATTTCTCAAGTAATCCTTTGCGACCGATGGATTGTGAAGCTAAAATGATGTCTGGTTGGGGAGGTACGTCTGGAAGATTTCGTGAAGCAAAAGAGAGTTTCATAAAGCCTATTATAGCGTATATTGGGAGAACATGCGAGAGGCGGATTATTCGGTGGGTACTCGATCATTATGTTCAATGGCCCAATGATCAACATTATTTGCTGATACTAAATTGTGTTCAGCTCTTCGAGTCGCTTCTTCTTGAAGTCTGACGTAATCACCACGTGGAATCATAAACCGTACACCAATTTGTCGTGTAAATGTAAATCCGGTAGATCTTGTAGGCATCTTGCCACGATTATAATATATTTTTTTAGTTTTGCAAGCTTGAGGTGCTTTGTGTCGGAGTGGAGAGATTCGAACTCTCGATCTCACGGTCCCGAACCGTGCGCATTACCAACTGTGCTACACCCCGAATACATGGTATTCTAGCATAGATTTAGGGTAGAATAGGATAAGCGTCCTCGTAGCTCCCTCCTTCGCATAAAGCTTCGGAGGGCACAGCAATGGATAGAGAGCCGCTATAGCTCAATGGATAGAGCAGACCCGTCCTAAGGGTAAAATGAGGGTTCGATTCCTTCTAGCGGCACCAGGTTCGACTGTGTCCTTCCGAATCCCGCCAAAGGCGGGAGAAGGAGGATTCTTACCGAGGACACAAAAAATATTTACTACTTCAAGTTAACAACATAGAGATTGTGTATGTTTGTGGCTGTGGGATTTAAGTTGGTGAGGATGATGAGCTTACCACCTGATGCCCACGGAACGGCAAATTCATCCCAAAATGGCCCAGCGTACGCCGTACGTTTATTTGATCCATCGTAATCAATTATTTCGATTTTACTGGGGACAACCGTTACGAGGTGGCGAGAAGATGGAAGCCAATAGATGTTTTGCGATGTAGTTTCTAATGCATAGTTTCGATCTTCTTTGATATCGTAAATATATAGTGTGCCTTGGTCAAGTTTGCGTACCTCTGGAGTGGAGTTGGCGCCAATAAGCGGCGGCACCAAGACTGGCAACAGCGTCGCACTTTTAGTCGCTTCATAGAGAATCTTGGTTTCGTCAGGAGAGAATGAGAGGATATGTGCAGACGTCGTGGCAATTGCTATAAATTGGCTAGGAAGTGTTGCAAATTGCTCCTTTTCCCGCAGTAGTTTGATAGCTTGCCAATCAGATTGAACTGTTTTGATATTAAAAATTTGTTGTGGTGATTCTATAATGGTGTCTATCTCAAAAAGGTAGTAAGAGGGGGTCGGAAAGGTTGCAAGAATTTGTTTGTTGTCAGGCGACCATGCGAGGGTGGCAGTGCTAAAGTTTATCCCGTTACTTTTGGCAATTTGTCGTGCGTCGCGATTGAGGCCTAACGGTTTATCGACAAGGTCGAGGACCCAAATTCCCGGCTTGGTGGATGTCATCGCTGAGTCTGAGGCATTGGTATTACGGTCTGGGATGATATACGCAAGCTTGCTGCCATCTGGCGATAACGTAGGGCTGACCACACCATTGACCGTGAGTGCGGTAAGTGATGGATTGGTAGGAAGAAGGAGCGCATCGAGTTTGTTGACGATTTCACTCTGTACAATTATTCTTTTGGTCCACGCCTGGAAGCCTTCTTTGACGATAGAGATGGTATAGGTTCCTGGGGGCATAGTAAATGTGGCTTGTGTGGCATCTTTGATCACACCATCTACCATGATTTGTGCGCCTGTTGGTTCTGACTGCGCCACGATAAGACCTGTTGATTTTAAAGAATTTTTTCTTAGGTCAAATCGATAGCCGCGACCGTATGCAATGATAATACCTGCGACGGAAAATATGATACATATTGTAACAATAGCGATCAAAACAGATCTAAAGGCGTTGTTCATATTGAAGTATTTTTTGTGCGCTTTCTCTATTATACAAGAGGGTATGATATTATGCGAATAGGTTTTATGTTTAGCATGTTTACCAAGCGCTTGGGTATAGATTTAGGTACCGCAAATTCCGTCGTGTGGTTGGCGGGCACTGGCGTCGTTTTGAATGAACCGACAGTCGTTGCCGTCACTGTCGACGATGGGCGAGTGGTAGCGGTGGGAAATGAGGCCAAGGACATGCTCGGAAGAACTCCCGGAAATATCATGGCAAGTAGGCCGATGAAAGAAGGGGTGATTGCTGACTATAAGATTACGGAGTCTATGCTTTCGTACTTTATCGATCGCGCAGTTGGGAAAAATCGTATATTCAAGCCTGAAGTTATGATTTGTGTGCCGACGGGAGCATCACAAGTAGAGCGTCGTGCAGTCGTAGATGCCACTCTTGCGGCAGGAGCCAAAATTGCCTATCTTATAGAAGAACCGCTTGCCGCGGCTATAGGCGCCAAGATTCCTATCGCACAAGCGTCGGGTCATATGATCGTTGACATAGGGGGAGGCTCTACTGAAGCAGCGGTTATATCTCTAGGAGGTGTGGTCGTACACAAAAGTGCGCGCGTTGCGGGTAATAAGATAGAAGAAGCGATCGCGAATTTTGTCAAAAAACAATATAATTTGATTATCGGTGAACGGATGGCTGAGACGATCAAAATCACCATAGGTGACGCGATGCAGAGCAAGGAAGTTGAGACGATGGAAATCCGAGGGAGAGATGCTATTTCAGGCCTTCCGAGTATCGTGACGCTTCATAAGTCAGAGGTAACGACCGCCATAGCACCGATCTTACAGCATATCATTGGGGCTATTAAGAGTGTTTTAGAGGATACGCCGCCAGAATTGGCGGCAGATATCATCGATAAAGGAATTGTCATGGCGGGCGGTACATCGCTTCTTCGAAACCTCGATAAGCTGATTACGCAAATGACAGGAGTACCGGCACATGTAGCAGATGAGCCACTCTTGTGTGTGGTTAGGGGCACTGGTGTCGCGATAGAAAATATAGAGTTGTATAGACGAAGTGTTACGAAAAGGTAGATACTCTATGAAATTATACGTAGAAAATTTACTGGGAATAAATATAACGTTAAGTTCTAGAGAAACTATCTTAGAATATATTAAAAAGTTTTTAATTGAGGCGACAAAAAAACCTCGAAAACCATTCATTATTGTCACTCCAAATTCTGAACAAATTGTTTTTGCACGCCACGACACTGAATTTAAAAGAATACTCAATCAGGCTGATGTAGCAATCCCTGACGGATTTCCTGTAGCTCGTTTGCTGAATATTTTGAGAATCCCTGGGGTAGAGTTTATGGAAGATCTCGTGGCAATGGCTGCAAAAGAGGGCTATAGAATAGGACTTATAGGCGGAAGAGCAGATTTGGCAATCAAAGCGCTTGCGTGCTTGCAGAAAAAATATCAAAGACTAGAAGGATGGGCAATAGAACCAGAGTCGTTTAATCTGACTGATGTTATAAGAAAAATTCAAGTAACAGATGTAAAAATTGTTTTTGTTGGATTAGGTGCGCCGAAGCAAGAATTTTATATTGATACCATTTCAAAACAATGTCCCATTGTTTTGATGAGCGTTGGTGGCTCATTTGATATAATTGCAGGGAAGATACAAAGAGCGCCAATGTTTATCAGATCGATAGGGTTTGAGTGGGCATGGAGACTGGTGAAAGAGCCTTGGCGATGGAGACGACAAGTAGCCCTTGTGAAATTTGTGTGGTTGGTGGTACGTCATCGTAGAATGGTATAATATCAGCAATGCGAATTTTGTATCTGCAGACGTTTCCATTTTGGGGTTCAGGCAGCGGCACATATGCGCGGCATTTAGCTTCTGAAGTGGGGAGACGACATAAAGTCGCTATTGTGGCTCCTGATACGCGTCCTATAGAGCGGGCTAGGTTGTTTTCCGTTACGTTGCCGTTTAACGTCGCGTTTACCGGTCACCCTGAGTGGCCTGATTGTAAACTCTACACAGAGCTTACCAGTGAAGAGATTTGGACTGTGTATGATACGTTTCTTCGTGCAAGTATCAAGGCTGTCGATGAATTTAAGCCAGACATTATTCACGTGCACCATGCATTTCCTACTGGGTGGATAGCCGCATTTATCAAAGATACCTACAACATAAATTATATTGTCACCATTCATGGATCAGAATTACCGACGTTGGAGAAGGATAAACGGTACTATCAACGTACCTACGACTCGATGTATCGTGCCAAACGCATAGTCCCCAATAGCGGTTGGACAAAGGAATGGTTTTTGAAGATTTTTAAAGGATATTTTCATGAAAAATGCCGTGTGATCCCCGGAGGTGTTAACATCAATAAATTTGCATATAGTGAATCTGGCGCGAGGGCTGTGGATAAAGAGCTTGATTTGAAAGGGAAGCCCGTCGTTTTGTTTGCTGGTAAACTGACCAAATATAAAGGGGTAGAGTATCTTCTTGGTGCTGCAAAAAAAATTCATGGTGAGATTGTCATCCTCGGTGACGGTCCAGACAAAAAGCGTTTAATGGATAAGGCGATAAAGTGGGGTCTTACCAACGTGCATTGGGTTGGGCATTTGGGGGCTGGAGTGAGTAAATTAGTGCCGTATTATTCTCGGGCCGATGTGTTTGTAGCACCCAGTGTGTGGGATGAGCCGTTGGGACTTGTTATCTTAGAGTCCATGGCGTGTCAGACGCCCGTGGTCGTTACTCGTAAAGGCGGTATACCACTGGCTGTTAAAGATGGGTACAACGGATTTTTTGTGAGACCGAGAAATAGTGTCGAGATTGTGGAGAAAGTGAATAAACTGTTAGATGACAGTACGATGCGTTATAAAATGGGACAAAATGCAAGAAAAAGTGTAGAGAAGAAGTTCTCGTGGGAGACTATCGGCATGAAATTTGAACATATGTATGTAAAATATAGGAAACGACAAATATAGGGTATGAAAATAGTTATTTTGGGTTCAGTAGCGTTGTCTGTCCCTCCTCCAATGCAGGGTGGGACGGAGCGTATTGCGTATTGGCAAGCGGTGGGGTTAAGCCGGTTGGGACATGACATTACACTGATAGCAGCAAAAGGATCAAAAGCAGATCCTCTCTATGCGTTGGTCGAAATCGGTGGTGATACGATTCACCCTGCTCTCGGTATAGTGGAATCTTCCCGAAATATGCGCAAAGAGCTGGTGTACATGGCAGAGGTTTCACAGTGGCTTATTGACAACAAAGATTCATACGATCTTATTTTAAACAACATGCGGGGTGGGGAATCAACACTGCTTCCGATTGTGAAATTTTTGAATAAAAAATTTGTTACGGTGATGCATTTGCCGATATTTGATGAGCTTGCACATCTTTTTGAAACATATAAAACGCCAGTGATTACGATAAGCAATGCGCAGAAAGAAGGATATCCCAATATCAATTACGCAGGAACGGTCTATAACGCGACAGACCTCAATGAACTGCCGTTTGTGGAAACGCCGCAGGATTATCTTGTCATGATGGGCTCTGTGGCGCCTCATAAAAATCAAAAAGACGGCATATTGGCTGCAAAAGCACTTGGGATAAAGCTTTTCATAGCCGGAAAAATTGGTAATCAAGCCTATTGGGATAAGGAAATAGCACCTCTTGTCGATGAAATATCGGTCATACACAAAGGCGAGATGGGGATAGTGGAAAAAGCTGCATTATTAGGCGGAGCCAAGGCGTTGTTATTTCCTATTCTTTGGCCAGAGCCGTTTGGACTTGTCATGATAGAGGCGATGGCGTGTGGGACACCCGTGGTCGCATATAAAAATGGCGCAGTGCTAGAAGTTGTTGAGGATAGTAAGAATGGGTTTGTTATAGATGCGTCAGCAGGAGTTAATGGATTAGTCGAAGCAGTAAACAAGATTAAGACAATCGATCGCGCGTATTGCCGCACATATGTGGAGGAAAATTTTACCATAGAGAAAATGGTGGATAGTTTGGAAACAGCATTGCAAAAAATTGTTGATCGATGAGTCTCTCAATAAATATCCCCACGTTTGTCGATGATGACAATGTCCAGCGTCCGATCATCATCGTTTTTGCGAAATAGTACTCGCCATTTACCTATACGCAAACGATAAGCGTTTGGTACGTCTCCGCGAAGCTTTTTCACATCACCAATGAGTGGATTTTCTGCGAGTTTGTGAATTGCTACTGAGAAACGCCGAATTTGGTCGCCTTGTAATTTGTCAAGAAATTTTTTCGGATTATTTCGAATGATGAGATGATACATAAGGAGCGAGTCCATGGCGTTTCCGTAATGTTTTATCAAATGTTTCAAAATCAGTTGCCGGTTCATTTTTTGCCAGCGCTTTTTTGAGGTCCGCAATGTCTTTGGAGTCTTCTATATATTCACGGATGGATTCATAGAGTGCCACAGGAAACAGGACGGCAACTGGATCGCTATCGCGGGTGACGAGCACTGTTTTTCCATCTTCTACCACAAGGGCTACGATTTCACGGGCTTTATAACGAAGATCCGTAACGGATTTAATGAGTGGAATTTGCGGCAACAATGGAATGTTCATAGTAGACATAATACTAGACATAAATATGTCTGTTGTCAACAACTGCTTGCATTTGTAATTTCGATACGAATTCATCCATGTTATGATAGACATATGCGTATCGCTGTGCTTGCCCCGCCGTATTTACCTGTGCCGCCGCCGCTCTACGGTGGTACGGAAAAGATTGTGTCGCTTCTTACGGAAGGATTGGTTGAAAAAGGACATGATGTAACGCTTTTTGCCAGTGGCGACAGCAAAACAACGGCTACACTATCCAGTATTTTTCCAGTAGCACTTGGCAATAGTGGATTGCTAAAGACTGACATTGAAAAACCTCTTGCTCATTACAAAGCTTGTTATGACAGAGCAGATGAGTTTGACATCATTCATAGTCATGGCCAGTATACGAGTCTTTCCGGAGCGGTTGGATTAAAAACACCAGTCGTGTTTACGTGGCACGGATCGTTTTATCCGGACGAAGCGCCACAGGAGAAGCTGGATATTCTTCAAAAATTTAAAAATAATAATTTTATTTCAATTTCCAACAATCAGCGTGGAGGGATGGTGGATTTGCATTATGTGGCGACGGTGTATAACGCGTTAGATGTTGCTGAATATACGTACGTGTCTCAGGTGAAGAATGATTATTTACTTTGGATCGGTCGCATGAGTCCTAAGAAAGGTGCGTATGAGGCAATTTTGGCCGCAAAAAAGGCAGGAATTAGATTGGAAATGGCAGCAGCCATTGATCCCATTGATCGCGATTATTTTGAAGAAAAAATTAAGCCATTGATCGATGGAAAATCGGTTGTGTATCATGGCGAGATAGGGCATGAGGCGTTGGTTGAGTTGTATGGTGGGGCGATGGCCACCCTTTATCCGATTTCATGGCATGAGCCATTTGGACTCGTGATGATAGAGAGTATGGCATGTGGGACTCCCGTGATTGCGTACAACAGAGGGAGTGTGTCTGAGATAGTACGAGATGGTGTGACAGGGTTTATAGTAGAAGAAAAGGGAGATAATGGATTGGTGAAGGCGATTGGGCGCATCGGGGAGATAGATCGTGCTGCCTGTAGAACACATGTAGAAACATATTTTTCAAAAGAGCGAATGGTGTCTGAATATATTGAGGTGTATAAAAATTTATCAGGGAAATAAGGGAGCTATGGGAGATAAGGGATATACATATCTTTTAGCATATAAGCTTACCGTACCGATTTATGATTATACGGTAGTATTTTGTGATCGGTGGGTATCTAAATTTTCACGAACGACAGATCAAATGGTGCAAGCAGCTAGAAGCGGGATGCAAAATATTGCAGAGGGGTATTCTCAAGAGAGTTTATCGGGATATATAAAACTTTCTGGAGTGAGTCGTGGATCGTTTGAAGAGCTACTAAACGATTACTTGAGTTTTGCGCGTCAGCGAAAGCTGGCGCTATGGCCAAAAGAACGGGTGATAAGGGAAATAGGGGAACTGGGGGAGATATGGGAGATAATTCGTAAAACGAAAACACTCCCCGATATCCCTGATTTTCCCAATCTCCCTGAGAATCCTGAGCAAGCAGTAAATATGATGATCACGCTTATTCATCAGGCAAACTATATGATATCCAAGCTCATCGTATCTTTGGAAGAAAAGCATAAAAGAGAGGGAGGATTTTCTGAGAAATTGTTGAAGAGAAGGCTAGAATATAAGAAAGGGAGATATGGGAACTAAGGGAAATAGGGGAAATCAGGGAGATGGATAGTATGAACATTGCATTATATATTTCTCCAGCGCACGCGGTTCCACCAGAAACAAGTAAGATTCTTGCCCCGTGGTGGATAGTACGTGATGTGGCGGATGGACTCGTTAAGCGCGGTCATGATGTGACGGTGTTTGCGGGGAAAGGATCGAAAACACTTGCAAAAGTGATTGATTTAGGTATTGAGCCGTTTGATGATCTGCAAACGTCGATGAGCGACAAAGAGTATCAAACGTTTGCAACGCATCATGAACAACGACTTGCCTCTCTCATGTACGAGATGGGTACAAAAGGATCATTTGATATCATAGGCAATCATTTAGTGTTAAAAACTCTTCCCTTTACTCGATTTACGAATATCCCTACCGTTTATACACTTCATGATCCTATTACGTCTGATAAACTGCTTCACTATCAAGAGTATCGTGACGAAAAATCTATTCACTATATAGCGATTAGTAACGCACAAAAGATAGGTGCAGATCTGCCGTTTGCCGGTGTTGTGTACAATGGGATTTCTATTGAGGAGTATCCAGTGGGATTTGGGGATGGGGGATATTTGCTTTGTGTGGGAAGAATTCGACAAGAAAAAGGGGTGAGCGATGCGATTGAAGCATCAAAAATGATCAATCATCGATTACTTATTGCAGGAGAGCATTTTGATCAGTATCCAGTCATGAAAACGTATTGGGATACCGAAGTGAAGCCACACATAGATGGAAAAAATATTCTGTATGAATCAGTACTTCCAAAAGAAGCACTGCGTCAGCGCTATGGCAATGCAAAAGCACTGCTTTTCCCGATTCATTGGGAAGAGCCGTTTGGACTGGTGATGATAGAGGCGATGGCGTGTGGGACACCAGTAATAGCGTACAACAGAGGGAGTGTGTCTGAGATAGTACGAGATGGTGTGACAGGGTTTATAGTAGATGAAAAAAAAGGTGTGGGTGGTCTCGTCGAGGCGATTGGGCGAATCAATGAGATAGATCGTAATGCCTGCAGAAAGCACGTGGAGGATAATTTTACTGTGGAGAAAATGGTGGAAGGATATGAAAAAGTGTACGAAAAGGTGCTTCGTGGTATATGATGAAATAGATGCGGGTATTATTTGTTACTTCTGAAGTTGCCGGACTGTATAAACGTGGGGGGTTGGCAGACGTGAGCTACTCACTGCCAGTGGCCCTTTCCAAAAAAGGAATTCGCGTCGCCATCGCGATGCCGTTTTATGAGACTATATCGTCAAAAGGCGCTCAATGTGTCGGGCAATTAGCCATAGATTACGATAGACGGCGCGAGTTGGTATTTATCTTTCGTATGATGCTGCCGCACTCGCATATTCCAGTGTATTTATTTCGCCATCCTTTGTTTGACAGCTACGATGCCAAAGATATCGTCGAACGATTCGCATTTTTTTCAAAAGCCGTCGCACAGCTTTATTTATACTCGGCAGAGACTCTAGGAGGACCGTATGACGTTGTGCATTGCAACGATTGGCATACAGCGCTCGTGCCACTTCTTCTTGGCGAGCAAGGGAAAATCGGGTATCGCGAACGAGGCACGATTCAGTCTACTTTGGTAAAGACTGTTTTGACGATCCATAACCTTCTTTATACCGGTGAAACTGGTGCATCGATAGGATTAAAGCTTGGACTCCCAAGGACACTCTTTCATCCATTTATGACCCCTCTAGGGAGGGCTGTGCGGCTTCTGGAGGAAGGATTTGTGTATGCAGATGTGATTTCTACGGTATCACCAACATACGCGACAGAGCTTATGCGAGGTATTCATGGTGCGCATATGCCCGCACTCATGAAAAAGCGGGGCGATGCAATCATAGGCATTTTAAACGGCATAGACGAGGATGTGTGGGACCCCAAAACAGATGTTGCCTTGCCTGTGTCGTATGACAAACAGACGGTTCACTCGAAAAAATTATTCATTAAACAGGCATTGCGTAAGGCAGTAAAGCTTGAAGACATACCTGTACCGCTCTTTGGATTTGTGGGACGCTTAGAGGCTCGTCAAAAAGGGGTAGACTTGATTCTTAAAAGTGTCGAAAAGTTAGATCCTGACACGTATCAACTTGTCATATTGGGTACAGGGAACAAAAAATTGGTACATCGTTTAGAAGCGCTTGTCGCACGACATAAAAACATTGTTTTTATCCATACTTTTGATGAGCGCTTGGCGCGGCGTATTTATGCCGGAGCAGATGCATTGCTTGTGCCGTCAAAATTTGAGCCGTGCGGGCTCACCCAAATGATTGCTATGCGCTATGGCACGGTGCCTGTGGTGCGAAAAACAGGCGGGTTAGCTGATAGTGTGATAGACGGGAAAACCGGATTTGTGTTTGGTCCGTACACAAGCGCAGCATTGACCAATGCTATGAATCGATTTATTTCGCTTTATACTAAAAGTCCAAAAGTTTTCCAAACGATGATAGATCGTGTGATGCGTGTCGACTTCTCATGGCGTAATCAAGCCGACCAGTATGTGTCTATGTACAAGAAATTAATGGAATAGTGATTTGTAAAAACTTGTAAATCTGTATTGGTTTGGATTGTTTATACAGCCCAAAAATTTTCAGACTATTTCTTACATCGTATGTCTTTTTTTTGGTATTACGTTCTCATGTAGTACACACTGCGTCCTTTTCCACGAATGGAGAGAAATCCTATGTTTGAGAGTTTCTTTAGATGCCTACTTGCGGTGATAGAAGAGATATGAAAACGACGTTGAATTTGGCGATTGGTAATCTTTCCCGTTGGTGCGATAAGTAGTGCCATGATGTCTTCTTCTCGTCTGCTAAGCTCGCTTGCTCGATTTATGATATCTCCTTTGACGCCTGCGTGTGACTCTTTGATGAGTGATAGGTATAGGCGTTTATAGGTCTTTTCTATGGTTGCCGCACTGTACTCCAGCCATTGGGTGCATTGACCATACTTTTTGATGGTTTCTTTGGCAAACGTAAAAGCCTTCACATCATCCGCATCGATTGTGTGCGTCGCCATGCCACGAAGTGTATAGCCGTATTGGCTCAAAATGAGCGTTTGTACTGTACGCGCAAATATACCGTTATCACTCTGTCCCATCGGGTATGCCAAGAGATAGGCATGTGCTAATCCAGCCTGAATTACTGGATGGTCAGAGAGCTTGGACAGGTACATCGTGAGGCTCTCTATATCTTGACTGTTTTGTATGAATACGCGATCAATGTGTGATGGCTTCGTAAAAAGAATTGTGGCGAGCACCTGCAGGTCGCCTGCTGTGACAGGCTCTCTGTTTCCTGTCCAGTGTTGTCTGATCCACACGAGCGCATTGTGGTAGGAGACGACCGCTATGCTGGTAGGTGACGTAAATCGTTTTGACGTTGTGAGGATGCTGATAATTTCGTCTATGGTGAGTGGAAATTCATTGAGTAAAAGAGAGGTATAGATTGCTAGGATGGAGGAGCGAAATATTCGTCGCTCTTCAGTCTTGACGGTTAGTGGTGTGGTGAGAATTTCCATGCGAAGAGCGTCTATGCGGGCAAGTGTGTCTTGTAGCGTCGTACTTTTTGTGTAAGAGAGGGAAAGCATAGAATATTGACGAGTATAGTATGAGATTGTCAGTATCGTCAATATGAAACGTTATGATGTGATTACGATACGATTAAACCCACTCTTGACAAGGCGTGAAAACTTGGGGCATAGTATATATAGAGATTCACATATATTAATAAAAACTTGTAAAGATTGGTGAAAACGCTTGGAAAGACTTGTACAAACTAGGAAATTTGAAGCAAAAACTGCCCAATATGCCAAAAACATATACCGTCAAAGATGTAGCAAGTATATTGGGATATTCGACCAATAGCATTTATACGTTTCTCAAAGAAAAACGAATCAAAGGAGTGCGCGTAGGCAAGGGGAGATTTCGGATTCCTGAAGAAGAACTGTCTCGCATTCTCCATTTGTCCAAAAAAACAGCTTCTTCCACAGTGCTGCCTATTATTACCAAAGACAATCAGATAATCCCTGAAGTTGTAGCGAGAACCGATGTTTTGGACGCTGATTTGTTTGATTGGTTTATCGGTATTTCATCAGTGATTTCCGGTGTAGCGTTATTTCTTTTTAATATATCATCACAGGGAGATGTTATTGGCAGGCTAATTCCTGTTATTCGAATGTTATTAATTTGTGCGGGTTTTGGTCTCGTCGTCAGCAGTATCCAGGAAAAATTCAAAGGATGGCATGTATTTTTTCAGAGTGTCATCGCAAGTATCGGTGTTATGGGCGCCTATGGGTTAGCGCGAAGTTTTGATATAAACGGGGTGGTATTGTATGGCTCGATAAGTGTGGTAGTAATTGTGACTATAGTAAAAAAATTACCCGCAGAAATATCTATGGGATATTTTATGACATTATTGGGGCTAGGAACGGTACTAGGAGCAGTGCTATGGCCGCAGCAAGCCATGACCAAATCAGTGATGTCGTTGTTTTCAATGCCAACAGCCGTCGTGCAAGGAGTGTTTCTTGGCATCGTGATCATAAATACGAGCTTGTATTGGATAGGATATGTTAAAAAATTTACGTGGATTTTTACGATAAGCTGCATCTTTTTTGGCATAGCGTTTGTCATTGCTGCTGGATTGTATGGTGAATTCCTTTACTGGAGCAGATCATTTTTCTTTATGGTATTAGCGTTTTTTTGTTTGTTTTTGCCTATTTCACAGATGCTTGAGCCGAGTAAATCGCAACGACAACGCCTGTATCTTCACCTCTTTTTTGGTGGCATTGGGGGAATATTTCTTCTTGCACTTATTACGGTGTTTTCATTGCACCAAGCGCTTTGGCTTGCGCGTGAACATGACTTTGAAAATAAAATAACAGTAGGCCAAACCATCATTGAGAATGCAATCGCAAACGTAAAAAGCAGCGTGGTGACTGCATCAAGAAATATGGAATTTTTAAAAGGGGTGGAGAAAAACGACACGGAAACGTTGGTAAAAAATTCAAAGATTGTGTACGAAGGGAATTCTCTCATCAGGCGATTGGTATTTTTAAATGAGCAAGGAGATGGGGTCGCAATATACCCGTACGGCGCGTTTGATCATACCAATTATGCATTTCGTGAATATTTTATTCGTGTACGCGATACGAAAGCGATATATATATCCAGTGTTTTTGCAACAAATATAGATCAAATACATAGACCAGTCGTAACAGTCACTATGCCATTACTGGATAAAAAAGATGTGTTTCGTGGTGTGATGAATGCGTCTGTGAATTTGGAAAAGATCGCGTTGCAATTGCAACAATTGGCACGTGAGTCAGGGAGAGAGTTTTTTACCGTGGCGGATCAAAACGGTAAGTACGTCATGCATCCGAATCCTTTGTTGCTTGGGACAGTTGTACCTGATACAGATCCAGTGCGTAAGGGTGTCGAAAAAAAACGTGGCATAGAAGAAGTGATTTTACCGGATGGAACGCTCGGATTGGTCGCATATGACACGATACCCTCTTTGAGTTGGGGTATAAGCGTGCAAGTGCCCTCAAATTCAGTGTTGGCTTTGGGTATGAATTCGCTTGTATTGATATTTGGTACTTTGTGTGGGGTTTTTGTACTGTCAATTTTATTGTTGTATCTTGTGAAGTTTCGCTGGTTGCCCCAACAAAGGGGGTCTTCATGATTTTCTCGTGGTGGACAAAAATACGCACGCGTGATTCCGCCCAAGGCGGATTTTTAAGTCTTTTTTTGCTACTTACCGGTATTATGACGTTTGGCATGCTATCGGCGGGCATGATAGCTGTTTCTACCGTGACCAGTTCACAAAAGACAAACGAATCGCCGATACATGCAAATGGTACTGAAATTACAGAAAGCGCGTTGATACAAAGTGAGTGGTCCGGACCATATTTGATAATCGTGCAACGATCGGATGGTGTGTATGCATACGCGATGATTGAAGAAGCGCAGCTTAAAAATAATCGATTTGATGGAGATGTGACGGTGCTTTATGCCAATGGCGATAGGGGAATTATTCAAGAATCTGAGAATGCACTTCTTTCATTGTTTATTTCTAAAGTTGGGTCGACTGATTCAGCGCGTATTTTACAACATGCATTGACCGGAATAGTTTTGCCAAATGGCGTGGTGTTGCCCGTGCAGTTTACGGATGCAAAATTTGTTGATGGCAGGTTGGTTGGCGAATTTTCAGCGTTGACGCATGTAGAAAAAATTGTGATAACAGGATTGAGGAATGCTAATGGAGAATTATCGTTTATTTCCAAAGAGCCCACGATACAATCGATAGATCCTGTAGAAATAATCATTGGGAGAGAAATGTTTAAAATGGTTTTGGCAGACCCGACTACAAATATCTTAGGGGTTACTACTGACAGATCAACACAACCATACATATTATCATCTGGGTCTGCTTTAGGATTGTCAGTGCAGAGAATTGACGCGGAAGGAATTATTCGTATATTGCAATCCGGCCCACAGAATGTGACAAATTCTGTGACGACGCTCGCTCCACAATTTGATTCAACTTCGAATACATTTATTACTCAAGGTTCTATAGTGCCACAATATATATTTAGCGATGGTACAAATACGTCTGTCGGATCTGCTTCTTTGGTTGGTTTAGATGGAGCAACGGGAGCAACTGGTGTTTCCGGGGTAGCTGGCGCTACTGGTTTGAAAGGAGATAAAGGTGATGCGGGTGCTGCTGGTTCATCTGGAACAATTGGCGTTGATGGGAATAATGGTCCTATCGGACCAACGGGGGCAACGGGGAGCGGGTCAGGTGGAGCAGTGTCTGATGGAGCATCAGGAGCTACCGGAATAGTTGGATCTTCCGGTCCCACAGGATCAACAGGAGCAACAGGCTCTGTTGGTGCTAACGGTCCAACCGGTAACGCCGGAGCAACTGGCGTACAAGGTCCAACCGGTAACGCCGGAGCAACTGGTTCTGCTGGTGGAGCAGGTCCCACTGGCGCAACCGGTTCAACAGGTAGTGCTGGTACAGGTGGTCCCACAGGAAGTACGGGTGCTACCGGAACAGCAGGCGCTAATGGTCCAACAGGAGCAACCGGCACAACTGGTGCTAACGGTCCAACTGGAGCATCTGGAGCAACAGGTTCTGTTGGTGCAAATGGTCCAACCGGAAGTACGGGAGCCACGGGTACAAATGGACCAAGTGGAAGCACAGGAGCAACGGGAAGTGTTGGCTCCTCCGGTCCAACCGGCTCAACAGGCTCAACAGGATCAACAGGCTCTGTTGGTGCATCGGGTCCAACTGGAAGTACAGGATCCACAGGTTCACAAGGAAATTCTGGTCCTACAGGTTCAACGGGCGCCACGGGTACAGTTGGTACAGGTGGTCCAACAGGGAGTACTGGTTCCACTGGAATTCAAGGTGCATCGGGTCCAACTGGTTCTACCGGAGCTACAGGTTTAGTTGGTTCTTCTGGTCCAACGGGGGCATCTGGAGCCACCGGAACTGTTGGAGCAAATGGTCCCACAGGTTCCACTGGAGCTACGGGTACAGCAGGTGCAGTTGGTGTTTCCGGTCCAACAGGAGCTTCCGGATCTACAGGAACAGCGGGTTCTAGTGGCCCAACTGGTTCTACAGGATCTACTGGCTCTGCTGGTCCTACAGGCTCAACGGGAGCAACAGGCTCTGTTGGTGCATCCGGTCCCACTGGCGCATCAGGAGCAACAGGTTCTGTTGGTGCAAACGGTCCTACTGGGGGTACGGGTGCAACAGGAACTGCAGGTGCCGCAGGTCCAACAGGTTCAACCGGCACAACTGGTGCTAACGGTCCTACCGGAGGTACGGGTGCAACTGGTTCTGCTGGTGGAGCAGGTCCCACTGGCGCATCAGGCGCCACGGGTACAGTTGGTGCTGGTGGTCCAACAGGGAGTACTGGTTCCACTGGAATTCAAGGTGCATCGGGTCCAA
>ERZ1292633.2565-Hain-H41-02um-R1-2565-length-18492-cov-7_pt2 | contig 17066 bp, 10 predicted proteins | sample MGYA00564406_ERZ1292633 | MGnify/ENA primary metagenome ERZ1292633 (study PRJEB36523, sample SAMEA6512639) | groundwater metagenome | collected 2019-01-08 | study: AquaDiva: Metagenomics assemblies of 32 groundwater samples | reverse complement strand
CATTGTTCGCATGCTTCATGGTCGCCATGTCGGCGTTGAACGTAACGTTCGTCTCAACGCCGTCGGGGACGGTGGAACCACCTGGTCCAAGCACGACCGAGATGACAGGAAATATTCCTGGGTCCAACACGGGTCGCGGCAGGCACGTGCAAACCGGCCTGGGAAGGAGCCCACTCGACTCCGCCGCGATTGACATCCCAAGCTGCTCCTTCACACACTTGACCACCCGTGCCGTTTGATGCATCGCCTCGGCAAACGACGGGGACACAATCACGAGGGTGTTTAAGACGGCGTACACGCGCGTGACGCCTTGCTGACGCAGCTGCGACGCGATCGTTTCCACCAATTGCCGGGCGGCCGCCGCTGACGTCAATTCTCCCGGGGCGCCGTTTTGCCACTCGAACACGGACGACCGAGGCGAGATCATGGAGAGTGCTGGTTCCGCGACAAATTGCGATCTCGACTTTGCGTCTGCGGTAAGAGGCACCCGCTCCCAGGGCGCCGACAATTCCACACTCGTCACGAACTCAGGAGGAGCCGTGCTTCCGGACTCAACGGCGTCCTCGTCTTGGGCTGCGTGCTGCCGCGGGCCGTGAGCGGCCACGAAACTGCTACCCACTGCGGCGATGGCGGCGTCAAGTTCCACTCGGCGCACGAACAAGGCCGGAAGGTCGCGGAGGCGGCGGTGCAAGTGCGACCAACCGCATACGGCTACACCCTCCTCCCCGCCACCTGCTGCCCCGCCACGGAGACTACTAACGATTCGCTTCCTGAGAACCAGTTGAGGGGGCACTGCTTTCGGACTGGTGCTGGAACTTGCCGACACGAGCATAATTGGCTTGACGACCTTGCGGTCTATGGCCGATTGCAGAAACACCTCCACGGCAGTGGCGGACGCAGACATTGGGGGGCAGAAATGGGTGGCGAAGAAAGCGAAAAGGAAGGAAGCACGTCGTTTGCGCACAGAAAAGACGCAGCAAAAAGCCGTCGTTCCTGCCCATGGTTTCCGACCACTTGAAAGCAAGCCGAACTTTGAGGGAAAAAAACGGACTGAATTGTGGCTAACTGTACACGCCTGCGGATAGGTACCGAGGCGAAGCAGCGACCGCAGCCGATCGCACGTGACGGACATGATTCTCCGAATGGGCGCCTGTCTCTTCCGACAATGGGCACCGAGACGAAGGCAAAACCTCGCGATGGTGGCAGCTGGCTGCAGCAGCTGATGCCTTCATCCACATCGCCTTCACAAGCGATTCATCCGAAGCGTCAAACTTGCACCCGCGTCCGCAAACGGTACGACGTGAGCAAGACGCGCTCCATGGTCGCGCGGGCGGCTGCGGCTGCAGTTTAGTTGCCGCATGAACAGCGACACATGCCTCGTTGCTGCTGCTCGCAAGCGGGGAACGTGGCTGGGCTGATTCTTGAAGGGTGTGATGACGATGGAATTCGTCCTCCTGGAGGCGATCGCGCGGCACGATAATGTCCGCCGCGGTGGTTAGGGGCCAACTAGACAGTCCATGAAACCAATGAACCATTTGCTGCAATGCCGCCTTTTCGCGCACGCGTCGGCATCGATGCTCATATCGACGGAACTCAAGCTGTTCCAAGGCCGCCAGGACGCTGCCAAGAGTGCGTCGCGCATGGCCACATCGGCGATACCATCGTTGAAGGGTACGGCAACGTCCCTCACGAAACAGCGCCTTCGCACGCCGCGGAAGAAAGATGAATCTGCGGACGAATCGCACTAGGGTGCGCTGCGCCGCGGCGCGCTGACGCAGGACTCGAGCCACGATGGCTTGCCACCGCCGCCGTGCTCGGCGCAGGCGGTCCTCCGCCCATTGAGAAAACGTTTCGTGGGACGCCTGAGAGTTCAAGCGCCGCACGTAGATGCGCCACTCCGTCTGCACACGTGCTGCGGCGATCTGTCGGCGTCTCTCTTCCCGCATGCGATGGACGCGCTCGATCGCAGCGTGGCGCCGATAGGCGGTTTGAATGATCACCGCGCAGCGATGACGTGCGCGGTCGCGGCGCGTGCGGGGTGCCGGGGACATGGGAGGCGCCGCGGGAGCCGTGGCACCACCTTTGGCCGCTCTTACAGACCGCATCGCCGAACGTAAGACGCCGCGGTTTTCATTTGGCTTCGATGGCGACGCTGCCGCTGGACGGACAACGCGCAAGGGCGATGATGGTGTTGGAATCTCGATGCACTGTACGTGCCGAGCCGGCACCGCGTTGTGTCGGCCAGTTGCCACCGGCGAATCGGAAGAAGAGCAGTGCATGATCGAGAGTGGAGCTGGAATCCCGCTCCGAAGGTTTCGAACGCTCACGAGTCCTTTCACGGGAACAGGCTTCGCCCGCCGCTGAACTTCCGAGGACCTAGGCACGTTCCGTTCGGCCTGCTCTCCCGACTTCGATGTCGATGCAGCAGGCGTGGCTTCGACGGCACGGAAACGTGATCGCGCCGACGACATCGATCGATTCTCTCTCTCTCTCTGTGTCAAAAATGCCTAAATGCGAAGGAAATGCTACCTGAATGAAAATGTGAAGTGCCCGCCACAATGAGACAATTTTGTGTTTGCGGGAGGGCGTTGACGCCGCTCGCAGGATCGGAAGAGACAAAAGAAAGCGAATGGCCACGCCCATTTTGGCGCATCGCGAATCAGGCATCAATGAGCAACGAAGAAAAAAAAATGGCAAACATATGTATGATATGACGACGCGACGAAAGAAGGCACCTATCAAAGAAAAGCACCGCACGGAGGGGATGGGAAGGAGCCAGATAGGGGATGGGACTGAAAAGAGGCACAATCACGGGGACGGCTTGGACTGGAATCGATTTTCTGGCGCAAAACATAACTCGCCATCCCCATGCAAAATCGCGGTCATGATCGTCACGAGTGCGGTGTAGTCCGAAAAGTCGGCATCATTTCGCCTCGCGTGGTTAACGGCAGCCACTTCAGATGGCGAAACGGGTTGCAACACAGGATGTAGGGAAAAAGCGGCGCTGCCACGTCCACTTTCCGACGCCAGCTGCTGCCGTTCGTGCTCCAGCCAAGCAGCGTAGGCCGCGTCCAGTAGACCAGCGTGGCGATGCTCACCTTGCGGCCCGCGGATGAGCTCCCCTTCAAACAGCTCGGCAAACTTTCGGCAGTTGTGCTGTCCGAAGCTGTAGACGTCTCCGAAACCGACCGTCGCTCGGATGAACGCTGCGAAGAACGAATAGGGATCGAAGCCGCTCGAGGCAGCGGAGGCCGTCGCGGCGGAGACAACCGGCGGATACTGCCCTTCGCGCACAATCTGAAACGTCCGCGGCGTGTGCTGCTTCGCGTCGGTCTTCGGTGAGACGGAGACATAGTCCGTCTTGCGAGCGCGCCCATACTGCTTGAACATGGCCACGTCGGCGCGCGACGGCGCTTGGATCGCAAAATAACCCCCTTTGTCGGACTCCGTCGACAAATGGACTGCAAACTGCGCCTCCTCGGCCGACGATCCCTCCTGAAGGAATGACCCAACAACATAGTAGTGGTTGTTGTTGAGGCACTTGACGACCATCCACTTTAGTGTTGGCGCCCCGGGGATTTCACCGCAGCCATCGCCACCAACCTCGGCCTGAACTTGACGGTGATCGTTCATGTGCACCCAAACTCGTTGGCCGACAAAAATCTGTTTTGGCATTTCGTGGGGTGCATCGCAGGCGGCGTCGACGCTGAGTCGGACGCCCTTCACCGGCCCTTCGCGACTCGTGTATCGCATGGCGTCCCACACGTTCTTCGCGAAGAGGCATGTCACGGACGCCAACGTACTCAGCGACATGTCGGTTGAAAGTGGGGGTACAAGAAAGCGGCGGCTGCTGGCGTCGCGGAATTTCGTTTTGAACCAAAAACAGGAAGGGAATCCCAGCGCACAATGAACTTCCGGTTTTCCTCGCGACAAGAAGAGACAACAATACAGTAGATCGAGCCGTGTGCACCTTGGCATGTGGCGGGAACGAACGAAAAATCGCGCAACGCCACTAACGGCAGTCACTGCGTGCTGAACAAGGCCAGTGCGAAGAAAAAGGCCAACGTCATTGCGACCAGCATAGGGGCGAATATGTTGCCCACCAGCCATGCCAGCTCCCACATGACTTCACGCGAGACGACAGCGAAGGGTGATGGCGGTGCGTTCTGATCGACGTCGCCGCGGCGCCGGCGGTGTTGCGACACCACCACGTAAATCCGCCGCAACTTGAGTGACCAGGTCATCAAGTGATAAGCCAAGACGCACCCCGCGATCATGTTCATCGTCGAGTAGGTGTGGCGCACGTTGGGCACGGGTTCCGAAGCGTTTTCCGCGCCGGAAAAGATCAAGCTGAGGTAAAACGCGATCCACGCGGCGGCAAGGTGATCCACGGAACCCATCAGCATCCAGACGAGGAGGCGCAGCCAATTTGCGGTTCCCAGCAGCCTCCATTTCGCTTTCCAGACATGGGCAGCGATGGGACCGACGGCAGCACTCGCCACCCCGTTCGCGTCGGCTTGGCGCGACTGGGCACTGCGCGATGCGCCGAGAATGACGTCCAGTAGCTGCATCACGGAACTGTGGTGACTTAACGTGTCGCGAGAGGTGCTGTACTCAGTGCGCAGCTGCGGAACGAGCTTTTCTTGGGGGTCGCCGTCTTCTTCATCATCTAAATTGTCGGGTCGATGGCTCCCGCCGCTGCTGGGTTTTCGTATTGTCTCGTCGACTGCATCTCTCGCGAGTGGTACCAAAGTTGCGCGAGGCACCGGCAATTTTGAAGCACAGAAGCTCAGTACGACTGACCAAGGTTCAATGCCGAGCCCAGCACACGGACCTAGTATTTCGTAGCACGCTTTAGCGATGGGAAGCACGGACGTTTCCTGGAAGGCGACGGCGGCGGCAGCCTTGTGGCGCGGGGCGGCGGCCCCGGTGGGTTTGGAGGCTGTCACGACTGTGTCACCATTACGTGGCCGCCGCCGTTTCGACGACAAAGACGAACCACTCGATGACTTCAAAAAAGCGGTGACGTCGTTCTCCACGTCTCCACTCCCCTCGTCGTCGCCATCGACGAGCTCGGCTAGGACCGTGGACTGCATCGTCTGAAAAGGCACGCCCGGATCATCGTACATGGAGCACGTCCAAAAGGCGAGCACGACGACCACGGACAACACGGTGCGCGTCGAGGACGCGACCTTGGAAAAGGACGGTAGCATCAGTGATGCTGAGGGTGGCGGCGGCGGTGGTGGTGCGGTTTCAGCGGCAGCCGCTGTACTCAAGTCGACTCGTTGAGGGGCACGATGAATGCTCACACGGTTGCGCATGGAACGAGACCCTTCCCCAGCGGTGAACCAAATAACAACAGAAACTAGTCGCCGAGTGGGGAAAGAAATCACAACAACGACCTCAGTCAGCACACTTCCAACAGTTTGGTGGCATTAGATTTTCTATCACATCAGCTGTTCAAAGTGTCAAGTGAGTGCCGCCACTCCACCACCCGGTTTGCTTCCGCCATCGCCTAATTTGGCCGAAGAATCGCCACTGCTCGAAGCGCCCAAGGAGACAGAGGCGCGCTCGGGGCCTTCCTGCACGTCATACCACCACATCATCTTTACTTTTCCATTCAGATCTGTGTACGGCAGGTAATCCACCTCCGAGCGACGGAAGCGCCTCGATATGTCCTGCGACTGACTGAGCGCTTGTCGCAGAAATTCGATGTGTCGAGCCGCGACCGTGTTCGCGTCCAAGGTGGCTCGAAGCTCGGCATCGTGCGAGCTCCTCGATTCGCCGTCGTCCAGCGACAGGGCAGCGGCAGCGGCGGAGACTTCCTCCTCGTCGCGGCTAGCAGGCACGTTCTCGGCTGACGGCGACGACGAAGGCCCCCCATCACCGCCTTCCGCATTCGCGGCCGCCGCTGCTTCTTTACCGCTAACGCGCACTCGGTCTTGAACCGCCGCGATGCTTTCCGACGTCTGTGTGGCCGCTGTTCCGCGCATGCCCAAGGCCGCCGGCGTGGCTTCCTCTGCGCTAGTCGTGGCGACTATTCTCTTCACATCTTCAAGCCTTTCACGGGTTAAGTGACACAGCCACCCGGCACCTGCGCCTCCCTGTTTTTCAAAGTGCACGAAGCTCTCATCGCGGCAGCACTTTAGGACGTCGCGCAAATGTTTCTTCGAATCAAGCACGCAGCCAGACTCGCTTGTGCATATGTCCCACAACTTCTCAACGGGCACGGGCTGATGGTAGTAGACCATGCGAAGAACAAAGTTTCGAGGAATATGACCTGTGTCGCGGGGAAGGCCTTGAAGTCGGAGCCGTTGCTCCGGAGTGAAGTGAAAGTTCTTCGGCATGGTCACCCGGGGCCAGTCTTTCATGGTTGCGCCTCGATAGCCGTGGTCATGCGGGACATGCGCGCCGACTTGGTACAGGCTCCACAAAGACCGGCGCAACATTCAGAGACTCTCTGAGAGGCAAAGCCACTTTTCACACTGACCTAACACCTCTAGAATATCAAGCCTACCATTGATAGCAACGTCCGGGGTGTGTGTTATCTCCCTCTCTCTCTCCCTCGATGTACCAGTGATGGGTCTCGAAACAGGGAAAACTACGTACGTACATGCAGGTGAACGGTTGGTTCGTTTTTCGGATTTGATCCGTGACATAGTCCATATGCTCACCCTACCCCATGCATGATGCTCGCGTACATCGTGTGCAGGTGGACGACCGACACGAGATCTCGGATCCCCGCATCGGTGGATAAATCGCGCACGAAAATGTCCAACCAGTCCTCGAGCCGGGGAGCGGCGAACCACAACGCCTCCGGCGTTCGGATCAAATCATCAATCGCGGCGCCTACGAAACGTTCCAACATGACCCGCAACACGTGCGTCGGGAGCAGCGCGGCGACGTTGCTCAGCCGGCGCGTCCGCTCCAAGGTGAGGCGCCCTTCCGTCCCGATGCGGGTCATTTCGATGGCCATCGTGGCCAAGTCCGTCCGCAACGGCGCACGACAGGAGAGATAACTGCGCAAGGTAAAGTCGCGGACCACACGGCTGGGCTCGTCGTCCGCAAGAAAATACTGCAGCTCTTGAATGGCGTGAAGCAGCCGGCGATGCTTGGCAAGTTCGTCGAGCAGAAGCTGACCGCAGCGCTGGGCCACGTCATAAAACTGGTCACCGTCGTTGACAATGCTTCTCGGCAACCCATTTTTTTCGCCTCCACCTTTCAACTCGTCGTCCTCCTCAATTGGGGCACTCGAAGCCAGCAGCAACAAGTTCAACGAGGGGCATCGCACGACGGATCGCCGCAGGTGCTGAATAACATCATGACAGCTGTTGGCGTCTTTTCTCTCGACAGCCAGTGCTCGTTCGCAACTGTCGATTTCGGCGTGCAGTGCTTCGAAAAAAGTGAACAACGTGCCTTGGCTTTCCTCCTGCGGATCTTGCTGCTCGTGCGAGGAGGCCAATTCCACCACGCCCGTCAACGGTTGCGGGACACCGCGGCGTTGCCGTTGCGTCGCTGCGCGTTGCTGTTGATTGTCGTCGACCGTTGCACTGGTCGTTGACTGCGGCAGCCGGCGCGGTCCTGTCTCCAACCGCTTCAATGTCGCCACAGTAACGCGGAGTCGACTCAGTTCATCGAGCGTGACCCGGCGGAGGCGGCGCCTGGCGATCGCCAACACTTCTTCCGCCGCGCCGACGCTGACATTCAGCGTGGAGTTCATATTGACATTCGACGTCGCCGACGAAGCAGCCTTCCGTACGTTAGAAGCACGCGGCGATAACGGCTGGGGAAGGACTTCCATCGAAAGAATGTCGAATCGATGCAGTAAGTGATCATGCAAGAGTTGCAACGCGCGGACGCCCAAGTCGAAAAACAGCTGCAAGGCGAACACACCGCACCGACGATAGCAGGCCAAAAGCACCGCGAGAACATCTTCATCCGACATGACATCATCCTCCTCCTTCTGTTCGAAACCGGTCGATGACGACGACGACGGAGGTGCGGAAGACGACGGGGATGGCGCGACGACCGCGAGACGGAGAGCCACCGTCGTCGTCAGCTTCGAAGGAATGGGCGGGAGATGAGGGTGATTGAGGCGAGCCGCATCGGCTTCTTGCGCCCCGCGTGCGGTTCTGATGTGCTCCAGCAGGCGACATCGCGCGTCCGCCGACATCCGCGCGGCTTCCGCCAGCCCTTTGGCAAGCAGCACCGAAGATTCGTCGTCGGCGTCGATTACCTGCTGATGCTGCTTCTCCTTCTCCTCATCCTCGTGTCGGCCCGGCGCGACGATCTTGGATGCCAAGGGCACTGGATCGCCGGCAGGCTGGTAGCCGCAATTCAGCAAGGTGCAGGGATATTTCGCGGCAAGGTTCCGGTGAATAGCGGTCATCACCGCGCGGTGGATTCGCGGAGGCAAATACAGGGCTGCCGCATTGTCGCAGAGCTGGGCGACGGTCATGTTGCTGGTGGGATTCGGTGCCGATCGCTCCTTGATTCCTTCGCCAGGGCCAGGGCCTCCTGTTTCGGATAAGTGAGAGTCGCTCCGGGACGACACCAAGAAGTCGCGGTCGCTAACAATTGTCGTTGGCACAACGACGATCCCATTTTTCGTTTCGTTGGCATACTTCGTTGTTGCCATCACGTCATTGCCATCGACGACCTTGATGCCCCCTCGGCAATCCATGAGAAAGCACCAAATCCGAGGTGTCCTCGACATGAGCCGTTGAATGTACCGTCCGCTGGATGCGTATAATTCGTTCCCTCGAAGGTCGACGCGTTCAATCGTCGGATGCTCTTCACAAAGGTCGCAAATCGCCTTCACTCCTTCCACCGTCAAACGTTGATTGCGGAACGCGATGCTTCGCAGTCGGCGCAACGTCAGCAGCACATCGCACACCGCCTGGACGTTGTGGGTGCCGAGGAAGTTGTTGGACGCATCGTACGTTTCCAGCAACGCGGCGTCATCGGCCAGATCCATGCGGCTGAATTCGGCCACCAAATGGCTATTCGCCTCCGTGCCGCGCACGACGCAACAGTGCAGGTACATATTGGCAATGCCGCGCATCTCGATTCGAAATGAAGAAGAGTAAACTAAACAAGGGCACTGACGGGGCTGTTCTGCGGCTTCTCGCGGCACAAGCACACACACGCGGAACGCACAAACAATCGGTTCCGAAATCGCATAAAAACATTATCGAGAACGGAGGGGTGCACCCATCCCGCTTTCCACCATAGCTATTTTATATAAAGTGGTCTATGGCGCTACTGCCGTCGAATTCGTTTTGCAGTCGACGGGTCCTTCAAAAATTTCCCTGACCTTGCGAAATGTTCGGCCCTCCGGCCGGCTTCTGCGGTTCTATTCTATGGACAAGCCCCTTTCGATATCGCGGTGGTGAGAAGCATTCGCTGGTGCACCGCGATGCAAGTATCGACGATGTTCAAGTTCACGAGCACTTTGCCAGAGTCAACTTCCGTAGCCGTTGGTCGGCGCGACACCGCGGCACGTTGAATCACGTTCGTCGTCGTGGCTGCCTTGGAGTCTTCAAAGGCAGATGCCAACGACTTGCAGGTGGTTGCCGCGTCTCCAGAGATACAGGAGGACGGCCCTAACAACACGGGCACGAAGCCGAGTTTTTCATACACGGCTGCCGAAGCTGGCTGCACATCGACGCCGCGCCCATCTTCCGCTTTGTGCAAGGCCATGTTGACGACCGCCCGCGTGCGGCCCCGCAACGCCCATCGGCTCAAGTCAAGCAGGAGTAAAAGCGTTGCGAGTTGCCGTCCACGTGCCTCTGGCGCCGTGGACAGTAGCACGATGTGCACGAAGTCGTCCGTTTGACCGACCTCTCGCAGCTGGTCTTGCACACTGCGAATCCGACGTGCGGCCGCTGCTTCCTCGTCGGCAGCCACGCCGGTGCTGTTGTTTCGTCCCACCACTTCTGACAACTGAGATGCAATCGACGCCTCCCGTTTGAGGACTCCGATGGTCGCCTTCAGGTTGCTGTATGGGTCCATACCGTTGCTCAGCACGAAGCTGTCGACGCGTCGGCGGTCGTTCCCTTCTTCCATTTCGAGCGATCCGGAGACGTTGTTGTTGCTCATCGGAGACGGCGAGGAAGCAGGGCAGCACGTTCTCTCAGTTGCGACCACCATGGCACCCTGCAAGTAGGGATGGTGAACCAATTGTTGCTCCCGGAGACACTGCAGCGGGTACGACGTGGAAAAGGTGCCGTCCTGGATGCTGCTCCGGCAACATCGCATCGCCGCGTCGACGAGGCCATCGTCCAGAGAATGCTCCGGAAACGTCAATAGTGATGACGACGACGTCGAACTCGCTGTCCCAGGAATGGTCGCCATCTCGATCAAGACCGGCGAAGCTACGACCGGTTTTCGCAGCACTTGTTGCTGATGATGGGCAGCCGCTTGGGATAAAATGCGACGTCGACAGAAGTCCACGATCGCCCGCAGCGCGATGCCCTTGCTCGCATTGGCGAGGGGCCGATCGGGGGTGGCGACGATGCGCCGCGGGGTAACAACGGGTGCGGCTTCTCGGAGACGCTTCCGCGACGATGACGCATTGTGCCCAGGCGAGGAGGGCAACGATGCCGCGGCCGATGAAGAGTCCGTTTTTGGCAATACCGCGACTTTGGACGGCGTCGCGGATGATCTGGTAGCCGACGATGATGGTGACGGCGAAGATCGTGGAGTGGACCCTGACCGGCTGGACGCACGCCCGCTCTGTGGTGCGTCGTGCAGCGGCATCGTCTGAGGCGTCGTAGCCGCGGAGTAATTGCGGGATGAAACGTTGGGCGATGCGGTGCCCGCGGCGTCAAAGATGGCTGGAAACCGGGACGGGTCGCAGTATGGACACACGAAAGTGCTCTGCACGATGCGCCACATCGTTGGCTGCGTGTCCACGTCGCAGCAGGCGGGATGCAAGTAACGACCGCAGCGAGTGCATTCAATGAGCAGTTCGTGGAGAGACCGCAAGGTGGTGACGTCACAGACACAGTGCAGCGCGCCAGGGATCCCACCACCACCAACCGTCGTCTTAGCCACCACCGACGACGAAGGGCCGGCACGCCCACGTTGAGACGCTGGGTCGTTGAACTCCGCTGTTGCTGTCGGCGCCAAAGCCTGCCTACTGCTTCTGGTCAACATGGGATCCAACGTTTGGAAATCGTGACGGCGATTGTGATCAGCACTAGTTGCCTAAGGTGTCAAAAAAAAACTGCTGGAAGAGGGGACAGCGCGAGTGGAAGAGAAAAGCCGCAGACAAAACCCCCTCTGTTCAACGAGCCCCACGTCTAAAATTGCTTGTCACGGAAATTCCCCCTCCCCGATCGCGTGGAGGGACGGCAAACGAAGAAACGATTCCTGTCCCCATTAGTGTACAAAGAGCGTGGTGACGAGACTATCAGTGGCCTCGCCTGCGTCCAACTTGCAGACAAAGTATTGCCACGCGACGTCACATAGCTTCAAATGCTCATCGCGGGACCGCTGAATGTGCTGCCGCGTCGCGATCAATTCAGACGACACGTGCTGCGGCGCGGGGGAGTCTACCGCGTGCGGCGGCGTGGCAGGCGATGTCCAGAGGGCCTCGGCCCTCCTCGGTGACGTGACACGGGGGTTGTCTTCTTCTTCTTGATCGTGATGGCTAACTCGTCGCAAAGCGGCCACGCGTGCATCGATCCTTTTCACATCGTCGTACCACAGCGTCGCCAACTTACGCTCATTCGGCGTCAGATAGGTCCAAAGATCGCCATCAAAGAGATCGGCCGCCACCGGGTGCGCGCCGAATGGGTTTGCCGATCCCCGAACCGACGGCGCATAACTGGACAATCCATCACCCGCCGGGGAAGCTTCTGCACGACTCCTTCCGGTTAGCGACGCGAACTTCGACCGTGCATCACGCATTTCTTGGACGTGTGATGACGAGCCGAAATGCAACAATCCCGAATTCAGCGCGTCTAAGGATACACAGCGAAGCGCGGAGGCAGCAATGCTCGTCCCATCGTACGAGGACCCCCCCTCCACAGCGTGGGCCTGCTGCAGCAAGACCTGCCTCGCCACCTCGCGGGGGTCTCCACCGTCCGCCGCCCCGCCTTTCGCCAGGTACGTCGAGAGGGAACTCAACGGTGACGTCAGCGCGATGTTTTCGCGCCGTTGCACTTCCTGAAGCCGGTACGCGGTCGTGCCCATCACGAGCGACGCGGATTGTCCTGTCCAGTCATCATCGCTGATCCGACCACCGTCGGCATCGTCGAGCGGCCCGCCGTGCCTCCTCTTGCCTCCTCCTTCGGCTGCCCCTTGAAGGGACAATTCGATGGGCAGCACCGTGACCGCGCTCGACACCGCTTCCCGCTGCAGCTTGCTGAGCGTGCCGAGCCGTTCCGTGACCGCGGGGTGCAGCTCGTTCGCATTTGGCGACGACGATGTCGCCCAGGAAGAGCCTTGAGGGTCGAGGATGACCCCGCGGCGCGCGTCGATAGACAGCGGCTTGGTCTCAGCGATGGCCTCAGCCTCCAAAAACAGTTTGAACTCGGCGTCCAAGTCCAGCGCCTTGGCAGCCCGTTCCCTCGTTGGACGATCCACGCGAACGGCGGCGAGGCGCTGTCGGTCGGATACCACTGCAGGAGGTTGCGGCGGTGGGTCCAAGGGTGAGAGCACCGCGTTCGAAATAGGAACGTCCCACGTGGGGTGAGACGGCGCGGTGAACCCAGCGACCGGGGTCAACTGGCCTAGCGCAGCCGCCGTGCTCTCCCACCGTCCCACCGTGGGAGCCATCACCGCCGCCGCCGCCCCGCTGCTTCCAAGCGCTGGCGGAGGGGGAATGCCCGGCGGTGACGCACGAACACCAATCGACGCCATCGCCGACTCTACGTCGGCCGAAAATCGTTCCAATGGGATGCTGGTGGCACCCGTTTGATATCGCGGGTTTGGAGGGGGGTTCTTGCCCACCACCACTGGCCCTCGTCCGCGGGGGGAAGAGGCCGAGGAGGCCGTCTCATCACGGAAGGGTGTCGCGTTGCGCTCACCGGCAGCGTGGGCTTCGTCGAATTTGGAGCCAACATTGGAGCGCTGCTCCGCGGGCGCAACGTGCGGCGGCTGTCCTCCTGATCCGTGTGACGGAGGACGTCGAGTCACTGGAAATTCATCAATTCCGTCGAGACCGTCGATGTGAACCGGCGACGGCAACCCCCCCTCCTCCTCCTTCTCCTGCTGATGCAGTGCAGCCGGAACGTAGCGAATCGCGTCGGTCTCCTGCAAAAAGGCAGCGTCGTCATCGTCTAAGTCAATGGCTGAAGCAGGGGTTGGGTGCGACGGCGGCATATTGACGGAATAATCGTCGCTGCGATGGTATGCCGACGCTGTGACAGGGGCATGGGTGGGAGTGGCCACGTCCACCGCCCCTGGAACCTCGAAGGATGTGGTCATGAACCTTCCCAACGGCGACGGTACATTTGTCACCAGTGGCTTTTTCATGTCTGACGATGACGACGCTGTGGTGTGAATCACGTCGACAGGCGTCGGAACACCAACAGCAGCCGTGGCATTTACAACAACAAGTGGCTCTGGACGCGCTACAGCGTTGAAAAGGGCTGGAGCTGCCGCCGGTTCGGTTACAGTTGACGATCGACGATCAGATTGCGCATCCTCTCGCGAGGCTGCGGAGGCGCCGCCGTCGGGGTGTGGTTGGCGACTTGTGTTAAGCCGGGTCAGTTCGGCAGGGCTATTGACATCGTGCCGTTGGCCTGCGGAGATCACCGTCGCATCGTCCCTTGAAGCGATGACGGGTGGCGGTACGGCGCTGGACGTTCGCGGCGCTACGACGACTGACGCAACGGCTGGCGTCGTCGTCGTCGTGTCCGTGGAAGGTGGGGTCGACGAAGGTGCGGATGCACGCGAGACAGGCGGAGGCGGAGTCGCTGCAGCCTGCATGCCTCGAAGGGGCAGCTCCGAAACGACGGAAGGGGACGACCGTGCCTGGGGTAGTCGTGTCGCGGATGGGGTTACCATAACGGATGGTCGATCCGTTTTGGCAAGCGCGCCTTCTCCTGCTCCTCCTCCGACGACGGCCAGCCGCTGCGGTGGCGACGGTTTGCCGTCCATGGTCCCAGTCGCTGTTGGTTCCGCGGTATCGTCTGCTGATAGCGGCGCGGAGAGGGGCAGTCTGTCGGTCGTCATGGGACGCCGTGCCATCAGGTCGAGTTGGGAAACAGGAGGACGACTGTCTGGTGTCACGCCGGTTGATGCTGCGAGTGGAGCCACGACAGCTAAGACGGGGGGCGGTGATTTTCCCTTTTCCGCACCGGAGGAGACCGTGCTTGCCTTCAGCAATGCTAGTAATCCCGAGGTGTCGGGGGGAGCGGTTGGCGACGACGACGACGGCATGCCCGATAGTGGACCCGCATGCGCGGCTGAGAAGAAGTCGACCTTGGGCCGGACTGTCGGTGCTGCCCCATGTGGCGATGATGCGCCATTGCTGGACCCCCAGGGGACCGGTCGCGCGTGAGCGGATGGACTCGCCGGCGCTGCGGCAGGCTCACTGTCGCCGAGGCCCAGGCTGTCGAGAAACGCTCGGCTTGCGGCCGCTTGCTCTTCCTTCGCGTCCCTTTTCTTGTCCTTTTTTTGCTTCGGAGATAACGGTGAAACAGGCGCCTCGGATGAGTTGCTGGCAGTGGCATCCGTCCCGGGCTGCTTCTCCTTCTTACCCTTTTTGCCGGAGGTTGGGCTTCCGGGAGAGCTAGCCGGGGGATCACCTTCCAGTGCAATTACTTTGGATGGCTTCTTCGCGGCAGCTGCTGCCGGGGAGCTGAGCTGAGCAGCAGTGGCATCCTCGGCGGAGGAAGCTGTGTTCCTTCTGTCCTTCTTCTTGGACTTTGACGGAGACTCCTTCGGCGAAGCAGTGGGAGACCCGGCTGCATCGGGTTTGCCTTTCACTGGTGGCGATCCAGATTCCGCCGATGCAACGGCGGACTCAGCCGATGACGTGGCCTGCTGTTTCTTCTTCTTTTTGTCTTTTTTCTTACCGCCCCCGTCGTCGGAGGCAACATTGTCCGCTTTTCCGCCGGTGGCATCCCCATCGCCAGCCACGGCGGCTTTTGACTTCTTCTTGGGACTCTTCGACGTCCCGTCTGGCTCGGGGGAAGCTGCCCCGTCGCCCTCCTTTTTCGATTTTTTCTCGGCTTTGTCCTTTTTCTCGGCCTTTTCTTTTTTGTCTTTTTTTTCAGGCGACGCCGGCCCGGTGGCCGTCGTCGTGGTTTCAAACCCTAGCTTCCATTTCTTCTCCTTCGTGCCGACGTTGACGTAGAAGTGCTTGTCAGTGGTTTTGTCTTTCTTCACGCGCCAACAGTGAGATGCGTCGCTTTCGGCGAAGCCAGGCTCGATCCAAATCGTTTCTCCGTCACGTTCCACTTTGCGAGCCATTTATCCCTATCTGTGGATATGCGATTTCCGACGGTGCGGATGCGCCAAGGGCGTGAGTATCTGAACCGTCTAGACCAGACACTGAGTGGAGGAAGGAAAGCAAAGAAGAGAAAAACGTCTTTTCGGTGCCCGCCAAAAAGCGGTGGTTCGTTTGTTTGATTCACTTCCCACCAATTTACAGACAGCTGAGGGGGCCACAACAAAAACGTTGAGACACCCTTCAGGCTAAAATCGCCAATTCAAGCGCATGATGGCCTTCAACGCCAACGAAATCTCCGCGCCCGCGTGGATGAACGGTAATGGGGCCTGAGAAAACATCGAAAACATGAACGGCCATTGAATGGCCAAGACAAAACACATCGACGCGAGCCATAAACCTCGCAGCATCATGGCTCGCTTGACGCCGTTTCGGGAGGCAGTCGACGAAGACGAGACACCGATTTGCGCGTTTTTGCCTGTTGGGGATGACGTGCCGACGAACTGAGCAACCTCTTTGGTGCTGCCGATGAGTCGCTCCAAAAAGAAGCTCTTGATGAAGAAATTCAGCGCGTCCGCTGCTTGGAACGAGGTCAAGGGACCCTCGCCTCTCGTCTCGCCATAGAGGTTATGCGTACTCCGCACGGTGGCGGCGAACAAGGCGAAGATAGCACCCGTGACGAACTCATCGTACTTTCCTTGCGGACCTGGCATGGCGACGCAATACGTGAATAGAAGCCGTAGATGATGTCCGAAGAGTTTCTTGACAACGTAGTCTTTGACAAGGGAACGTCGTGCACCTTTTGTGGCCCCGGTGCCTGAAGTGGGCCGACGCTCAACGAGCACCGCTGCGCTCGGACCACCAGCTGTGGTGACCTCGCCGTTAACGCTGGCAGTAGGATTGGTCGCTGCTCCTCCCTCCTCTTCATCGCCGACGGTCCAGTCGAAATGCAGCATCATTCCGTGTAATGCATGCCCGGCTCGCAACCCGCACAGACACAAGCGGACGAGCGACAAAGTCATGGACGTGCCGTCGATGCCGTTCATCCACAGCTGCACAGTGAGGGCCGCCACCTGAAGGGCACCCGTAAAGCGGAAAAGGTCGTACCAGTGAACCAAATCTCTAGGAATGAAAAGTGCCGCCACGTCGGACATCGGAAGTACGAGCACGAAGTGTGATACCGTGCAATGGAACATGCCATCCGCGCCGGAGTAATCACGCCAAAACACGCTGGCCCAGAGGGCGACGTCGATGACCCACGAGAGTAGCACGTGAGACGGCGCGGGTCCATTTCGCAGGCGGCAGGTAACGGACTCACGAAGCACGGCGCAAGAGACGACAGTTGAATCGGAGTGGACTGCCGCCTTGCCTGGAACGCGGAGAGGTTCGGAATCGGCGCTGCCGGTCGAACGGCTACGCATCTTGTGTGTAGGCGCCAACACTCGTAGGCAGAATGATTTCGGGAGATCGGATCGAATTTTTTCTTGACAAAAGAGCTTTCTCAAAAACCTCACGCTCTTTGTGCCTCGGAACCAAGGGTTTGTTTGGTTACAGACCGGCATTTGAAGGCGAGCAAAGAAAAACGCTTTCCTTTCAGCGATCTCTCTCACAGTGCCACACATCAGAACATCGCACGACGACAAACGGCTACGAAAAAAAA
>ERZ1292633.2917-Hain-H41-02um-R1-2917-length-17068-cov-29_pt1 | contig 17068 bp, 12 predicted proteins | sample MGYA00564406_ERZ1292633 | MGnify/ENA primary metagenome ERZ1292633 (study PRJEB36523, sample SAMEA6512639) | groundwater metagenome | collected 2019-01-08 | study: AquaDiva: Metagenomics assemblies of 32 groundwater samples | reverse complement strand
CTCAAGGCTACGCGCGCACCGAGTCGCGTCTCCGCCTACCGGAGAGAAACACGCCATTCTTCCCGGGACGGCTCTTCAGCTTCGTCCGCGCCCACGCGTAGCCTACTACTTGTCCGTAGAAGTGAAGCTATTGACACTTTGGAAATAAAGTTAAAGACATACTCCCCATTCCACAGATACACACTGCCGGATCCTACACGTTCGAATCCACAATCTTAATGGCTGATTCATTTTTGTCCTACGCCTCCTATCGTTCGCTCTTCATGATGAATGAATAGATGCACTCCTCTACGGTGAACAGCTCTCATTCTTCGCTTTCGTCTCCAGTTATTCAAGAGTGGGCCTCCGACCAGAAGAGGAGGCCGTATCCATCGTCAGAGGAATTTCCGAATCGGTCCAGTACGCGGGTGGAGGTCAATTGTATGTAACCATCATGTACAATGGTCCCATCACACTCCATCGAGATCCGCAAAGCCTTCGAACAATACCTGGCTGGCCCCGAACAGGTCGAAGCGTGTCCCGGGTGCTTGTCTCTCACCTGGCCCCTGCTCCTTTGCTTTCCCCGCAACATCCGAAGATTTTCGTTGTCCCATCATTACCGGTACAGTACTCGATACAGCTCGATAGCGGATGACGAACACACCATCGCATTACGACCTGTCTGTGCTAAGCAGCATCAACAAGCCTGGAAGCACAATCACGACCAGCGGCACTTGAACCAGAAGACCAGAGATAATGGCAATTGCGAGTGGCTTCTGCATGGCCGAGCCCTCGCCAATGGCCAAGGCTAACGGCAGCAGGGCAAGGATGGCGGCCAATGTCGTCATCGTAATGGGGCGGAGTCGGTTCAATCCGGCTTGGATCAGCCGCCCTTTTCGGTCCACACAGTCACGCAGCTCCTGATATTCGCAATAATAAAAAATGCCCACTTCTGTGACGATCCCGAGCACCATGGTGAGCCCCATCAGCGAGGTGACATTGAGTTCCGTACCAGTCCACCAGAGGCCGATAAACACCGCTGGGATGGTGAGGAGCGTTGTGAGCAGCATCACCGCTGCGACTCGTAGGCTCTCATACAAGAAAAGGAGCACGACAAAAACGAGCACAGCGGCCGAGAGGAACACCGCGAGCAATCCGCGGAACGCCGTCTGCTGCTCCTGATACAGGCCACCGAGATGATAGTACACCCCCTTGGGTAGAAAGCCAGGCCGGTCCAACCGTTCGGTCATCTCCACGATCGTGCTGCCGAGATCTCGACCGCTAATGCGGGCCGTGACCGGGACCATGGTCTTCAGATCTTCCCGCGTCGTCTGCGGTTGCCCGGTCATCACCTCGATCGTCGCCACTCGCTTCAGGGGAAAGAGATGCCCGTCCGGGGCCCGCAGCCGTAACATCCCAAGGTCACGCGCAGTCGCCCGGGTCGCTTCGGGGACCCAGACACGGACCCCGGTCATTTTGACGCCCTCCTGCACATGTGTCGTGACGGCACCCGTCACATAATCAGTCAGCAGGAGCGTCACCGCATCCGGCGAGAGTCCCTCCAAAGCCGCTTTCGCTCGATCCACACGAATCTCCAGCGCATCACCAGCGACCACCAGGCCGTTCTTGACCTCCACAATCCCGTGGACGGTGGCAATCGAGTCCGCCACCTGACCGGCCACTTTCCTGAGTAAGGGGCCGTCATCCGAAAACAATTTCACTTCGATGGGTTCCGGGACTGCCGTGAGATCCCCGATGAGGTCTTCCATGAGCTGCGCCATTTCGATCTGGAGGCCCGGGATCTGATGCTCGATCCGCTCCCGAACCTGGTCCATGACGTCATGAATGGGCCGACGAGGCAGCGGAATGAGTCGCACGAACAGATCGCCGTTATTCGCCTCCGTCAGTCCACCGCTCAATCGGAGACCGGTCCGGCGGGAATAGGTCTGCACCTCGGGCGTGGCGCGGAGGATCACCTCGACTTGACGCACGAGGCGATCCGTCTCGCTGATCGACGTCCCGGGTGGCGCCAAATAGTCCAGGACAAAGCCGCCTTCATCCATGACGGGCATGAACCCGGATCCGATCTGGCGATACCCCACCCATCCGAAGGCCAATAACGGGACCAGCACGACGGCCATGAGCCAGGGGGCGCCCAGCACGCGCGTCATGAGCGAGGTGTACGCAGCGTGCACGCGCATGGTCCATGTCCCGCCCCTGTGCGGCTCAGCATCGTGCTCCCGTAAGACGTGCAACGCGAGTAACGGGACGGCGAGCCAGGCGACGAGAAAAGAAATCACGAGACTGGCGGCCATCGTGAGCGACAAAGCTTTGAAAAAAGCGCCGGTGACGCCCGATAAAGATGCCAGCGGGACAAAGATAATGATCGTGGTGGCGGAGGAGCCGACGAGCGGCCGCGTGAATTCTTGCGCAGCCGTGAGCACGCGGTCCCGCCACGGTCCGATCCCGCCCTGCAGCCGACGGATCACATGTTCGATCATCACAATGGCATCATCCATGACGAGACCGACGGCAGCGGCCATGCCGCCCAGTGTCATGATGTTGAAGCTCATATTGAGCATGTAGAGCAGCAGGATTGTGACCGCCAACACGGTCGGGACCGTGACGGCGGCAATCAGTGTGACTTTCGCATTTCTGAGGAATAACAAAATGACTAACGACGCCAGGATGATACCCAGAATGACGGCATCTCGAACACTGGACGCTGAGGCGAGAATTAATTGACTCTGGTCGTACCAATTGACGACCCGCACGCCGGCGGGGAGCTGTTTCTGAAGGTCGGTTAACGCCTGCGCCACTTCTCCAGCGGTCGTCACGGTATTGCCACCGGGCTGTTGGTACACCTGAAACACCACGGCATCTTGTCCGTCCGCCGTGACCCGCGTCCATTGCGGCACAGTGCCCAGCGTGATGGTGGCAATATCCTCGAGGAGGATCATGCCGTCTGGCCCAGAGCGGACGATGGTCTGTTCGAGTTGGGACAGATCGTGGAATTGGGTATTGAGGGTCACCAGATAGAGTTTGAAATGGTCTTCCAATCGTCCAACGGCCGTCACGACATTGGTGGCGGACAGGGTCCGGGCAAGATCATTGAGCGTCAATCCAAACGAGTCCAGCTTGACCGGATCGACCATCACCTGATACTCGGCGGCGGCGCCTCCGAGCACGCCGATGCGAGCCACCCCGGCAATCGTAGAGAGCACGGGTCGCACCTGGTACAAGGCCAGATCGTGCAGTTCCGTCAAGGAATGGTGATCGGAAATCAGGCTATAGCCCAGAATCGGAAACACGGTGGGATCCATTCTCCGCACGTCAATCACCGTGTTCGGCGGAAGCGATCCCCGGACTTGATTGATGCCGGATTCAATCTGCAACATCGCCGAGACCATGTCCTCACCCCAGCCGAACGTGATCGAGATCTCGGCGCTGCCACGGCTGGTGGTCGAGCGGACATGGCGCACACCCGGCACGGCCCGAACAGCCTCTTCGACGAGGCGCGTCACTTCAATGGCCATGCGGTCCACCGGCCGATTGCCGGCTTCAATCCCGACTTGGATCCGGGGAAAGGTCACATGCGGAAAGAGGCTGACCGGCAGGTTGAGACTTGAGGCCAGGCCCGCGAGCCCGAAGGCCAGTACGAGAAAGAGGATAGACCGACGGTGAGCCTGGATCCAACGCGCCAGGTTCATCGAGACACGTCCACGTCAACCGCCATGCCATCTCGCAATTGATTCTGTCCAACGATGACGATCTGCTGTCCCTCGTGCAGGTCACTGTCGCGAATTTCTACCAGCTCTCGGTTCTCCAGCCCCACGTGGTAGACATGACGTTTGGCGTGCCCTTCCTCGACGCTATACAAGACCAAGTCCCCCTCCTGTTGGAGGACAGCACTCCGCGGGACTACGAGGCCTTCCTGGGAGGCGATGACGATCTCACCGCGCACGTACTCATTGAGGAGCAGTCGGTCCTGTGGTCCTGGCGCCGCCAGGACCTCCACTAATCGGGTGGCGAGATTGACCTGTTGCGTCACCACGCGGATTTCGCCCTCCATGGGCTCACTGCCGGTCCCATGGACCGGAAACAGCCGAACGCGCTGCCCCTTCTGAAACAATCGCCGGTCCTCCTCCTCCACGCCAAACCGGACCAGGATATGTTGATCGTCAATCATCTCCACCAATGAACCTCCCGGAGGAACAATTTGTCCTTGGCGGACGTGCACCAAACTGATGACCCCTCCGGTCGCCGCCCGAAGGATTTGCGCGCGCCCGGCCCCCCGCTTCTCCAAGCTGTTCGCCCGAAGTGTGGCCGCGTGCAGGTGCTGCTCGGCCTGCAGGAGATCCTGCCTCGTGGCCAGATTCATCTTCAGACGTTGCTGCATCAGCGTGAATTGGTCCTTCGCAGTCTGTTGTTCCTCCCGAGCGCCATCCAGGAGCAGCTTCGTTTCATGGCTGGGTTCGACTTCCACAAGGGGCGTGCCGAGTTCCACGACGCGTCCGGTCGTCACCAAGACCCTCTGGACCTGGCATTCATAGGGGACGCTGAAGGTCTGTGACTCATCGGGTGCGGGTAAGGTAGACCCGTACACGGTCAGGGTCTCTTCGATCACACGGCGGTGGAGCGCCATGACGGTCACCTTGGCACGAGGCTCATGGGACTCAGCCGTCGAGCCCTCCTGGGCCGCCGTGTCACCACGTTGTTGAGAGGTGGCAACGAATGACGGCCGATAGCTGAGTCCGACGCCAATCAGCACGGCGACGACCAGGATCACAGGAACCTGCTTCCACTGCAGAGATGTCATGGGATCTGCTTCTCCTGCATAGACGATTGAAAGGGCATGGACCGGCTGTCCTCGATCCGGTAATAGCCCGTCTCCAGCTCCAAGGTGATGAGCGTGTCGATGAGTTGTTGTTGGTACGTCAGAATTTGAATTTGCTTGGCGGTCAGGTTGATGAGCGCGCTGTAATAGAGCACGACGGTGGCTTGCCCTTGACGGAGGGCCTCTCGCAGCGTCACGACCAACTTCTGCAAAATTGGCTTACCGGCCTGCGCGGTCGCCACCTGATCGTTCAGCCAGGTGATCGTCACGAGCAACCTGGCGATGTCATTGCGTGTTTGAAAGACGCGGTTGGTGTACTCGTCCAACAGTTTTTGCCGCGTCGCCCGCTCGATGGCGATGTTCCCCTGATTGCGGTTGAAAATCGGGAGATCGGCTGAAATTTGAGGCCCCGGCCGATAAAAATTCCCCAGATCGCGCACATCGTAGAAGCCAATCGCAACATTGGAAAACTGGCTGAGAATCGCCGCGCGCACGGTGGCTTCCTGGCTGACATAGCCTTGGCGGAGGGCCAGCAAGTCGAGACGCCGGTCTTCCAGGCCATTCAGAAACCACTCCAAGGTGGGCGGAACCAGCCTGTCCGGAAGCGCAATCGAGCGCTCGAGCGGGATGGCACTGTCCGGCGGCAGGCCTAAAAGCCGATTGAAGGCAAGCTGTTGCTGGCGCACCTGCTTCTCCAGTTCGAGCCTGTTCGTGCGCGCATTGTTATGGGCCGATTCGGCCGCAGACAGCTCCAAGCCCGTGAGGATGCCGCGTTGCAGCGCCTGCCGCATTTGCGTGACGTTGTCCGTCAGAAAATCCGAAAGCTCAGTCGCCAGCTGCGCCTGATACCGAAGCGTCACCAACCGATAGGCCGCCAATTTGGCCGCCTGGGCCACTTGCCATTCCTGCCAGGCGACATCCAGATCCACCGCCTGGGCTCGCGCTTCGGCAGCTTCGACCCGCGCGCCGCGATTAATGAGCGTCTGTAAGTCCCACATTACGGTTCCTCCGAATTCCGTCACGGTCTCTGCCGGAAACACGCCCATTGGAATCGAGACAAAGTAGGTGAGGCGCGGATTCGGCAAGATGCCGGCTTGGAGGACTTGGCCTGCCGCAATCGCACGTTGATCGCGCACGGCTCGCAACCCCGGATTGGCGAGGACCGCAAGCACCGCGGCTTCGTCGGGTGACAGTCCGTTACGGTCATCAAAGTCGAGGGGCTTCAGAATGGGATGATGAATCTCTTGTGCGGCGATACGAATCCGAGTCATGTTGGGCGTCTCTCCTGCCGCCTCGGAGGACAGCGGAAGAGGGTGATAGCTGGTGCACGCGGGTAAGAGAAGCCAGAGTGTCATCCCAAGAAAGACCGGTACGAGCGACATTCGCATAGTACTGTCACGATACCGCACCCAGTTAACCGAGACATGACCCGAACATTACCGTTTGGTCATGTTCGGGCAGATCGCTTGCGTGAACAAGACGCGCGACGCAGAATGCGCTGTCTCCGAACCAGCAGGATGGGTAATCTCGTTCTTCAGAAGGGGCGTATGAGGGTTCTTATCGTAGACGACGACGTACGCACGGCCGCCTTTATTCATAAAGGGCTCACACAGGCCGGTTTTGTCGTGGAGCATGAAGGCGACGGCCAGGTCGCGCTACACAAAGCCTTGGCAGAACCGTACGATGCCGCGGTAATCGACATCATGCTCCCCTCCTTGGATGGGCTGTCCCTCGTTCGCGAACTGCGCCAACGGAACGTGCGACTTCCCGTCCTGCTATTGAGCGCCAAGGGGTCCGTGCAGGATCGAGTCCAAGGGCTGGCGGACGGCGGTGACGATTATTTGACGAAGCCGTTCGCGTTTTCGGAACTACTGGCCCGGCTCCAGGCGCTCATCCGACGGGCACAAGGAATCTCGGAACCGGCTCGACTCATGGTGGGGAACCTATCGATCGATCTACGCACTCGTAAAGTCTTTCGTGGCGAACGATTCATTGATCTTCAACCTCGAGAATTCGCGCTCCTGGAATATTTGATGCGCAATCAGGGGCGCGTGGTCTCAAAGACGATGATTATGGAGCATGTCTGGAATTATAACTTTGATCCCGAGACGAACATTGTGGAAGCGCGAATCTGCCGCTTACGTGAGAAGATCGACCGTGGACCGGATCCCAAGCTGATTCACACGGTGCGTGGCATCGGGTATGTGCTGCGAGAACAGCATGCGTAAGATCCATCGGTCGCTGACCTTTCGATTAACGCTCTGGTACGCCGTCATTTTTGCCGTCTCCCTCCTGTCGATGCTGCTCGTCGTGTATCTGATGCTCTCTCAGCGGATGGAAACACGTATCGATGAATTGCTCCTCTCCGATGCCCTGGAATTCAAACACCTCTACCGACTCTATGGGATGGATAAAATTGAAGCAGAATTCGAGCGTGAGGCCGAGGTGGCGGGTACAGATAAGGTCTTTTTTCGTCTTCTGTCTCGGGATGGCCGGCAACTGAGCTCCTCGAATCTGCACGCCTGGAAAGAAATCCCCCTGACCCGTTCAATCCTGACAGATCTCACGGCGGATGAGCCGGTATTCGAGACCGTCATGGTCTCCGGGCAGCGACATCACGTGCGCGTGGTCTACCTGAACGCGGCTGACGACTCCAATGTTCTTCAGGTAGGGTACTTGCGTCGGGATGATGAGCGCTTGTTGGAAGAATACCGACGTGTGTCCGCTATCGTGCTCTTGGGAGGTCTCATCTTGGCGGCCTCGCTCGGATGGTTTATGGCCCGGCGTGCGCTGGGTGGAGTGGAACACGTCACAGAAACGGCCAGACAGATTGGAACAGGAGACTTTGCCCGGCGGGTGATCGTGAGTAATCGAGGCGATGAAATTGATCACCTCGCGGTCACCCTCAACATGATGCTGGATAAGATTCAGTCACTGATTGTGGAATTAAAGCAGGTCACGAGTGATATCGCGCATGATCTGCGAAGCCCGATCACGCGCATCCGCGGCATGGCCGAGACGACCCTCCTCGGAGACACAACCATGCAGGCCTATCAGGAGATGGCGGGTCTCGTCGTGGAAGAAAGCGACCGACTCGTCGCCATTATTAATTCCTTGCTTGAGATTGCGGAGGCGGATGCGGGAGTCGCCCAGCTGACCAGGAGCGACTTCGATATGACGGTGATGGTACAGGATGCCGTCGAACTCTTTCGGCCGGTCGCAGAGGATAGAGCCATTGCGTTCCACGTGACGGTCCCTTCAACTCGTCTCATCTTTACAGGCGATAAGGGGAAACTCCAGCGTGCCTTGGCCAATCTGATCGATAATGCGCTCAAATACACTGGACCCGGAGGTCAGGTTCGCCTCGCGCTGGAAGATGAACGTTCGCACATAAAGATCTCCGTTTCCGATAGCGGCATTGGGATCGACGACCACGATCTTCCCCATATCTTTGACCGATTTTATCGTGCCGATCGGAGCCGATCAACATGCGGAAATGGACTGGGTCTTAGCCTAGCTCAGGCGTTTGTCAACGCGCATCGCGGCCACATTGAGGTCGAAAGCGCTCCGGACAACGGCAGCACATTCCGTATCGTGCTACCACGCTGTTCACGCCTGTCGTATCTGCCTTCGCACTTCCTCTAGATGACCACACCCATAGCTAAAAGCTGGCCTTCATAGCCTAGATGAGCGTTTGTCTCATAATGGAAGAGATATTTCATAGCCCCGCTTCCCATTCACGTCCAGTTTTGGCTCAGCCTCAGCACAATCACTCGAAGTGATCGGTTGTCCATTTAGTTGTCCACGCGCACGATGATGGAAAATCAGTAATCATTTCAGTCCAATATAAAGAACAATCACGTCCTGAACAGGCTTGTCCCGACAGTTCAAGTTTGTCCCTTGATCGTTCTCAACCTTGAAACGCATCCCTTGATTCTGGGCCTGCGTAGCACACAGATTTACTTCCACCGACGCTACTCGTATTAGGCACTCTTAAATCTCGTCACCTTCGCAAAGACGATTGCGGCCAAGGGGAGGGCCAGGCCCAGGAGTAACTGTGCAATGAGGAGGGAGCCGAGATGGCTATAGTCGGCGGGCGTTTGGATCGCGCCGGTAGCCACATCCTTCACTTCTCGCGTGACCACGTAGACATCGTTCAAATACTTGGTCCCGAGCTGGCTCAACGACAGCGCTAGGTTCGTGAATGAGGCCATGACAGCAAAAAAGGTGGCTTTCAAATTTGCCGGCGCTGAGTTGGCAATCCAGGCCAGCATCGGAATCATGGAAATCTGGCCGAGCGGGGATTCCAACGCCGTATCGATCAACGCAATAAAGCGCGCATCGACGAATCCGCCGGTCATCCGTGCGGTCCATTCGTGCAAACCGTAGTACATGCTCACGACCGGCAGCGTCAGCACCGTCCCGATCACCGTCAGAAAACCCACCACATACGCGATGGATCGCTCGGCCATGAAGCGCCGGAACACGAACATGCCGGCCAGCGTCAACGTACTCCCGATCAGCGAGAGGATCGACAGAAACTGCTGATCGAACTTCAGGTGATCGATCATCCACCAGGTCGCACCCGGACCGATGCCAGGAATCGCCCGGAAGATGAAAACCACCACTGCGGTCCCCACCAGCGTCAAGCGCTTGTCCGGTTCCAACTCACGCACCAGTCTGGCCATGAGGAACAACACGATTGCCATAGAGCCGACGAAGACGATTTCTTCACTGTAGGAAGATCCGCCGAATCCGACCGACACAGTGAACAGCGCAAACGCCACGCTCCCGCCAAGAATCCACCAGTTGGGCTTCGTCGCATCACTGCCGTCGCCCCGGACATTGACCATCTCCTCAACCTGCGCGCGCGAGAATCCCTGCTGAATCAACGCGACCTTATGCCGTCGCTGCAGTATCCAGGCGACGCCCACGCCCAGCACGGACACGAAGGGAATCGCCAACGCCATCAGATACACTTGCTGGTACAGCCGAACCAGATCCGCCTGCGGCAACCCATCGGTGCCGCTGAATACATAGACGTTGATCATCGCCACCAGAATGCCGCCGCCCACAATGGCCACACGCCCGAGCGTCTGCATGGTCGTGTGCATAAGCTTGCGCGTCGGTTCGTCGAACAGCCGGCCCTTGTCATCGACACGCGGCACCGCCTCGACGGTCATCGCATCAGCGACCGCATCCTGAATCACGTAGCCCACCGGTGCCAGCAACGTGCTCAGAACAAACCAAACTTCCGCCGATAAGATTGCCGTCATCGCCTCACGATGGCCGATCAGCGCGGCCATGATCCCGAGACTGAGAGCCAGCAAGCCCGCCCCGAGGCCAACGAGCCAGCTCTTCCAGCGCCACAAGAGATCCACCGTATGCCCGATGGGCATCTTGAGCGCCCAGGGGATACCTGCCCAGAATCCGAGCGCCGCCAGGAACGAGGCCGAGAGGCCCAGATAATCTTTCACGAAGAACGTGCCGACGATTCCGGTCAGACCGGAGATCCCGTACGCCATGTAGACCATGAGCGGCGGAAGATAAGACAGCCGCATTTCACGACCCAGGGAAAGAATATTGCGATCAATCCATTCATAGATGCCGGTCAATTTCATGAGGTTCCTTTAAAGTACCGTCGTATCCTGTTTCGCCAGATCGGCAGCGCGCCACAAATACCAGGCCGCAGCAGTGCGATAAGGCTTCCATCGCTCGCCATAACGCAACACCTCTTTCGGCGTCGGCATCGCGCGGCGGCGATAGGCTATGCGAAACCCGTTGCGTACACCGAAGTCATCGACCGGCAAGATATCCGGCCGGCCCAGCTGGAAGATCAGCAGCATCTCCACCGTCCAGCGACCGATCCCTCGCACCTCGACCAGCCGTTCGACAATCGCGTCATCGTCGAGTCGTTTGATTGCACGACCGGTCGGGACCGTCCCGTCGAGTGTCTTGGCCGCCAGATCGCGCAGTGCCAGAACCTTTGCGCCTGAAAAGCCCGCACCGCGAATGGCATCGGCATGGGCCGTGAGCAGTTCGGCAGGGCGGGGAAACCGTCGGCCGGGAAAGAGCGCGATGAAGCGCTTCAGAATGCTTTCTGCGGCTTTTTCATGAAGTTGTTGAAACGCGATTGCCCTGGCCAGTGACTCAAACGGGGTGCGCCGAACTTTCGGGATCAGGGCGAATGGCCCCACCTCGCGGATCAACCGGCGCATGACCGGATCCACCTTGGCCAAGTGTCGAGTTTGCGGAGAATTCTTCATCCTAAGCCAAGCACCTGCCTCGTGGACAGTGCTGCAGGATGCTCAAACAGGTTGTCCAGCAAGGCCGCAGCGAGCGAAGAGGCGAGACGTACTCGCTGCTGTACGTTGAGCCTCCGAGCGACGCGAGAACGCCGCTGGCGGCCTGTTTCAGCATCCTGCTAGTGCGGCGCGATCGCATCGGCTTCGATCTCGACCAACATATCCGGATCGATCAACCGCTTCACTTCCACCATCGTCGTCGTGGGCCGGATATTCCCGAAGACTTCTCCGTGCGCCCGGCCGACTTCCTGCCATTGGTCGATGTTGGCCATATAAATTCTGGTCCGCACCACATCGGCCAGCGACACCCCGGCTTGGCGCAACGCCGCCTCGATGGTCTTGAACGTCTGAATCGTCTGCGCATAGGGATCGCCCTTGCCCACCAGGCCGCCGGGCGTCATCGCCGTCGTCCCCGACACCTGCACATGGGCACCGACACGCACGGCGCGTGAATACCCGATCGTGGCTTCCCAGGGACCGCCGGTGGAAACATTCTGCCGTGCCATGCTCACTCCTTTGTCAGATTGTCGTTAGGTCAGGGGAATACGGTTCTTGTTCTGTGCGAGCCACGCCTCAAATGTCAGGAGGGCGGGATTGAGGCTGCGCGCGATGGATGGGTTTCGCGGACCACAGAATGCCTCGTTAAAATCGTGCTTGAACTGAAACATGTTGCCCAGATCATCGGCGCCGGGAAACCCGAACCCCCGATACTGCTCAGGAGTCACCGCGTTGTACCGCACCGGCTGACCAAAAGCCTTGGTCATGGCGGCCGCCATCTCGCCACCGGTCAGGTGTTCGCCGGCAATCGCCACGGTCTTACCGATATACTCACGGCCCTTCTTGAAAATCCCGAACGCGCACTTGCCGATATCTTCTGCTGCAATACAAGGCAACTTTTTATCGCCCATTGGAAGCGTAAAGGCCAGCATGCCATCCGGTCCCTTTTTCGGACCCATCCCGAACGAAATCATATTGTCCCAATAGAACGACGTGAGGAGAAACGTGGTCGGCACGCCGAGCTTCGTAAACTCCTGATCGGCTTCTCCCTTCGCATCGAAATGCGGGACCTTATACTTGCCCATCAGCGTGGGCATGCGATTGTCCGTCAGCGGCACCCACTTGCGTGTGTCCTCCAGCGTCGACCAGACGGCATGTTGCACACCCGCCTTTTGGGCCGCTGCCGCCTGCGCCTTGACCTGGGCATACTCTTTTTCCGGCGAGAAATGCTCCCAGAAATTCGTCAGGCAGAACACGCCATAGGCGCCGGCAAAGGCGCGCGCCAGGCTGTCCGCATCGTCGAGATTCGCCGCCACCACTTCGGCCCCGAGCTTCGCCAACGCCTTGGCCTTCTCAGAATTCACATCGCGCGTGATGGCGCGGGCGACGAATCCGCTGCCGGGGTCATTCACGATCGCCCGCACAAGCCCGCCGCCCTGCGCACCGGTCGCACCAACCACCGCGATGATCTTTTTATCCGCCATGATTCACCTCCTAGACCACAAAGGGGACAGCCACCAACCGGAAGGGTGGCAGTCCCCATTACATGACAATGCCGCCGCCGGCCTGGATCGTTTGCCCCGTCACCCACCGGGCCTTTTCACTGACGAGAAACGCGACGACCTCGGCGATATCCTCCGGCCTGCCCAATCGCTTGAACGGCGACAGCTGTATCCCCATCTGTCGATAGGGCTCAGTCAAAATCCCCGTATCGGTGAAACCAGGCGCCACCGTATTCACGGTGATCCCGCGCGTGGCCAGTTCCTGCGCGATTCCCTGCGTGAATTGTTCGAGCGCGCCCCGGCTTCCGAGATAAGCTGTGGCTCCGTAGTAGTGCAGCTTCGTCCCAGCACTGGAAATATTCACGATGCGACCGTGATCGCGCATCACCTTCGCCGCTTCCTGCATCGCAAAGTAAGGGCCCTTCGCATGCAAGGCCATGAGCGCATCGAAGTCCTCTTCCGATGTATCGAGCAAGGATTTCGGCACGAACTTCCCGGCATTGTTGACGAGAATGTCCACGCGACTGAATTGAGCGACTGTGGCCACAACCAACCGTCGCGCGTCGGCCACCACACTCATGTCGGCTTGTACGGCGACCGCTTTCCCGCCCTTGCCCTGAATGCCCGCGACCACCGCGCGAGCCTTGCTCTCACTCCGAAGATAGTTCACCACGACAATGGCCCCCTCCGTCGCAAGCCGCTCTGCGATCGCTTGACCGATTCCGCTCGACGCGCCGGTGACGATCGCCACCTTTCCATTCAGGGAGGTCATCGACTTGTTCTCTCACACCAACGGGGACGGAAGGGAATGGCCCCACTGTCCTGAAAAGGCGATCTCGGTCAGCGGCTTCCGTTCTCTCGGTTTCAATTCGCGCTGTTGCAGATAGTCAGGCAGTACGCTCAGCTCGCCGGGGTAGCCCACCGCAATCATGGCGACCGGCTCGTAGCCGGACGGAATCTTGAGGTCGGCCCGCGCCTTCTCGATGTCGAAGCCCGCCATGGGATGCGCAACGAGCCCGAGCGCGCTCACTTGCAACAGGAGATTCTCCGTCGCCAGCCCGACATCGTGGAAGGCATGGCGATTCGATCGTCCATCCTCCTCAAAATCCATGCGCGCCACAGACAGAATCAGCACCGGAGCGCGATACGCCCACTTGCGATTGCCCTCCAACAGACAGACCAAAAGCCGGTCATAGTCCGCTGGTTCCTGCTTAGTCGCCACAACGAATCGCCAGGACTGTTCATTACTGGACGACGGCGCCCAGCGGGCCGCGTCAAGGAGCGTGAGCAGCATGTCCGGCCCCACCGGCTGCTCTGAAAACGCGCGCGGACTCCAGCGCCGTTTCAAAAGTTCATGGAGGGGAAATTGCGTTTCAGCCGGTTTATCCATCCCGCTATCCTTTACGAGGTTCGGTCTTGCGGTCCATCTCGGGTGACCATCCGCCGCCCAACGCTTTATACAACTGAACGACGGACACGACATGCAACCGGCGCGTTCCGGTCAAGGCCAGCTCGGCCTCGAATAGATTTCTTCTGGATACCAACACATCGAGATAGTTGGCCAGGCCGCCTTTGTAGCGCAGCTCTGCCAACTTCAGTGCTGATTGCAACGCCGCCACTTGCTGCATCTGGGCTTCACTCTGCACCCGTGTCGTGCGCACCGCGACGAGCGAGTCCTCCACTTCACGAAACGCCGTGAGCACCGTTTTCTCGTACTGCGCCAGCGCTTGCTTCGCCTGCGCCTCGATCGCTTCTTGCTGAAACCCGAGCACCGGCCCACTCAATAACGGCGCCGCAAACCCCATCCCTCCGACCCCGAAGGAAGCCGGATCGGTAAACAACTTCGAGAGTTGAGGACTCGCGGCACCGAGCACCCCGGTCAGAGAGATCTTCGGAAATCGTTCGGCCTTCGCCGCGCCGATACGGGCGGTGGCCGCCGCCAGTTGCTGTTCCGCTTCGAGCAGATCTGGTCGTCGCTGAAGCAGATCGGAAGGGAGCCCGGCAGGAACCGCCGGCGGCACCATCTGATCATTCAGTAACCGGCCTCGTGGAATAGCAAACGGTTTTCGGCCGAGCAGCACACTCAATTGATTTTCCGCCTGCACCATCTGCCGCTCGAGTTCTGCCGCCCGCGCCGCCGCGTTGGCTCGCTCCGCTTCAAATTGATCGGTATCCAATCGGGAGGTCATCCCCTGCTTGAGCCGGGCCTGGGCGATGCGCACCGATTCTTCCCATGAATGCAGGGTCCGCTTGGCAATATCGAGCTGGTCGTCGAACTGCAGCAGGTTGAAGTAGCTCTCGGCTACGCCGCTCACGAGCTGCAGAACCACCGCGCGCCGGTTCTCCTCTTTCGACAACAGATCCGCACGAGCCGCTTCGTTGGATCGACGGATGCGTCCCCAGATATCAAGTTCCCAGGAGAGATTGCCTTGCAGATAGTAGTTGAACGGGTTCGCGAATCCGGGGAAGAGAAAGATCGTTTTGCGGCCGAGGTTCGGCGCATTCCCTGACGCGGCGATCCCCGGCAGAAAATCGGACTTGGCGATCAGCGCCCGGGCTTGAAACTCTTCGACGGTGGCCACGGCCTTTTGCAGATCCTTATTTTCAACCAGCGCCATCTTGATCAGCGCCTGCAGCTGGTCGTCTTTCAACAGTTCCCACCAAGGGAGGTTTGCCAGCGACGGTGCATCGGCCGGAGATTCCGCCATCCGAAAGGTATCGCCCGCATCCGTCTTGGGCCGCTCATAATCCGGTCCCACCGCGCAGGAGGCGAACAGCAACGAGAGTCCGAGAGCCAATGGCTTACGCATGATGGGACTCATCCTCCGATGAAGGCAGCTTAGGGGGTTCCTCAATGATGGCCTCTCCGGACGCCCGTCGATGGGTCAACCGGCGGGTCACCACATAAAACAGCGGCACGAAGAAGATCGCCAGGAATGTCGCTGCGAGCATGCCGCCCATGACGCCCGTGCCGATCGACTGACGGCTCGACGCACCGGCCCCACGCGCGACAACCAACGGAACCATCCCGAAGATGAACGCCATCGAGGTCATGATAATGGGACGGAACCTGAGCTTCGCCGCTTCCATCGCCGCCTCGATCAACGGGCGGCCCGCCTCATAGCGCGTATTGGCGAACTCGACGATCAGAATCGCGTTCTTCGCCGAGAGACCGATCAACGTCACCAGCCCGATCTGGAAATAGATGTCGTTTTCAAACCCGCGCAGGAAGACGGCAGTGAGCGCCCCGAAAATTGCGAAGGGCACGGCCAAAATCACGGCGAAAGGGACGACCCAGCTCTCGAACTGCGCGGCCAATACGAGAAAGACCATCAGAAGCCCGACGGCGAAGACGACGCCGGACTGGCCTCCCACCCGTCGCTCCTGAAACGAAATATTGCTGTAGTCGATCGAATATCCCTGCGGCACCAGGATCTCTTTGCCGACCCGATCCAGCGCTTCGAGCGCCTGTCCCGAGCTAAAGCCCGGAGCCGCCGCACCCAGCACCAGCGCCGTATTGTAGCCGTTGAAGTGATTCACCGGATCCGGCCCGCTCTGATACTCCGTCGTCACGACCGTATCGAGCGTGATCATGTTCGTGCCTTGAGGCGTTTGCGCGCGCACATAGATCTTCGACAAATCCTGAGGTGTGGCCCGGTACTCCGCTTCGGCTTCGGTCTGCACATGATACACACGGCCGAATTTCACAAAGTCGTTGATGTAGAAATTGCCGAAGTAGGCCTGCAACGTGTCAAAGATGTCCGAGATCGGAATCCCCAGGGCCTTCGCTCGCTCCCGGTTCACATTCACATACAGCCGAGGAGAGGACACTCGGAAATTCGTCCCGACCCGGCCGATCGCCGGTTCCTTCTGCGCCCGTTCAACGAATTGCTGGGCCACCGCGGCGAACTTCTTAAAGTCCCCGCTGCTGGGATCTTGCAGCTGCGCGGAGAATCCCCCGACCGCCCCCACGCCTCGGATCGCCGGCGCATTGAAGGCCAGGATCAGCGCTTCGGGAATTTTTGCGAACTCTCCGTAGGCCGCACCGACCAACGCCTTCGCATGATTCTGCGGCTCGGGGCGGTCGTCCCAGAGCACGAGCGGCACAAACATCGTCGCCGCATTCGGCCCGCGTGTGCCGAAGACAAAGTTCTGGCCGGACAGGGCGTCGGTCGAGTGAACCGCCGGATTGGCTTGGAAGTAGCGTTCGATCCGTTCGAGCACCGCGTCGGTCCGTTGCTTCGACGCACCATCGGGCAACTGCGCCACCACAATGAAATACCCCTGGTCCTCTTCCGGAAGAAAACTTTTCGGCAACGCCTTGAACAGCCCCGTCGACACGGCCAGCAAGACGCCGAAGAGCAGCATAACGAGAACCGGCCTCGCCAGGAAGGAGCCGACCACACGGGAAAATCCGCGCTGCGTGCGCCCGAAGTTTCGATCGAAGA
>ERZ1292633.2916-Hain-H41-02um-R1-2916-length-17071-cov-5_pt1 | contig 17071 bp, 13 predicted proteins | sample MGYA00564406_ERZ1292633 | MGnify/ENA primary metagenome ERZ1292633 (study PRJEB36523, sample SAMEA6512639) | groundwater metagenome | collected 2019-01-08 | study: AquaDiva: Metagenomics assemblies of 32 groundwater samples | reverse complement strand
CGCCAGCCACATGCCTATGCCGATGAATGTGTGTTGCGCAACCGCAAAGTTTTCGGTCGCGCCAAGCGTATAAGCGCTAAGCAAATAGCCGCGGCTCCAAGCGACTAAAATCCCAGTTGCGAGTGTGGCCATTGCCGCCCAACGGAACCAAAACAATGCTTTTGGCGCAATAAACTTGCCCACAGCAGGTTTTAGTTCATCGGGAATTGAGGGCATAGTTGGGATTTGCACGAAATTGAAATAATATAATAAGCCGATCCACATGATGCCAGAAAGCACGTGCAACCAACGGAGTGCGCCTTCGTGCAAAGCTGCACGAATATCAAAAGCGCCGCCACCACTTTGCTTAAGGTAAAAAGCTACAATCAAGGCAATTGCCAATAAAAAGCCAATAATTACGGTATTACGAAGATTTGATAATAGTGCGCCCACGTCCCTTTTCCTTCTCAAAACAAGATTATTGATGCCTTTTTGCCGTAATTTCAGGCAAAATTCAAGCTAAATCCCACCAAAATAGTCAGAAATATCACTCGCGCGAGTTTAAGGCCTATCATCATGCATTGTTTGCAATTTCTGCACTTTGCCACTGCGGGGAATAAGCAGACTAAAAGGCGCGGCCACATAAATTGACGAATATGTCCCGATGAAAACACCAAATATCATCGCAATTGTGAAGGACTGAATCGTGGTTCCGCCGACCACTGTTAGGCCAAATAGCGCAAGCAATGTCGTCATGCCGGTGATAATGGTGCGTGACAAAGTTTCATTGGTCGAAAGATCAATCAGTTCATCCATTGGCTTGGATTTCCATTTGCGCATATTTTCGCGCAATCTATCATAGACCACAACGGTATCGTTCATCGAATAACCAATAATGGTCAAAATCGCCGCAATTGAAGTTAGCGAAAACTCTAGCCGCGTCACCGACAAAAAGCCCAATGTCAAAACCACGTCGTGCAAAAGCGCGACAACCGAGCCCACGCCCATCTGCAATTCAAAACGAAACCAAATATAAACCAGCATCATTGCCATCGCCGCAACCAATGCCATAATGCCGTTGCGATATAATTCATCAGACACTTTTGAACCCACAATATCGGGAGGTGAAAATCTTACGCCTGGGACAACTTTTGCCAGTTCAGTTTTAACGGTTTGAATAGCTTGTTCATTCCGATTATTTTCGGCCAAAAAGCGAACCATAATTTGGCTGGGTTTATCAAAGCCTTGAACTTGCGGGTCACGAATTCCGGGCATGGTGTGTAATGCGGCGCGCACTGTGCCCATGTCAATTGCCGTTGGGGCAATGGCTTCAATCGAAACCCCACCTTTGAAGTCGATGCCAAGGTTAAAAGCGTCAGCAAATACTGCACCGATTTTTTGGCCAAATCCGCCTTGGGCATTATTAAATTCTGCAATTGGGTTTTGCCGCAAACCACCAGTTGCAAATGCCACAAAAGTCAAAATCACCAAAACAACAGATGCAGATGCCGCCATGCGCGCAAAACGCACGAAACCATAATGGGTTTGTTTTGGAACCAAGCGAATTAGAGGCCATATAGATTTTTTGGTTGTCATTGATAATCTCTAACTAAATTGGAAGGACTTTGGCGCGGGTCTGTCTAAACCACAGCGCAATCAAAACTTGGCTCACGAGAACAGCGGTAAAGACCGAAGTCAAAATCCCGAGCGAAAGCGTCCAAGCGAAACCGCGCACTGGCCCCGAACCAAAATAAAATAGTATAAGCGCAGACAGCAAGCTAGTGATATGCGAATCGATAATTGTAACAACTGCGCGCGCGAAGCCTGCATCAATTGCCAATGCCGCCGAGCGACCTGCCGCAAATTCTTCACGCATTCTCTCATAAATCAAGACATTGGCATCGACCGCCATGCCCAGTGTCAAGACCAAACCTGCGATACCCGGCAAGGTCAAAGTCGCGCCAACTGCGCCCATGCCAGCGAAAATCAATACTATATTCACGCAAAGCGCCAATATCGAAAAGCCACCGAAAGTGAAACCATAGGCCAAGAACATAAAAATCATCACTGAAACCATTGCAATGATGCCAGCAGTCGCGCCAGCTTCTACCGCGTCCTTGCCAAGTTCGGCGGTGACGGTTCTTTGTTCCAAAATCGTCAATGGCGCAGGAAGCGCACCACCACGCAAAAGCGTTGACAATTCGGCAGCACTTTCAACCGTAAATCCGCCCGTAATTACGCCCGCACCGCCGATAATTGGCGATTGAATATTTGGCGCGGAAATAATTTTATCGTCCAGTATAATCGCAAATCTTTTGCCAACATTGGTGGTTGTTACGCGACCAAAAGCGCGCGAACCTGCGCCATCAAAACGGAAACTCACAACAGGTTGATTGGTTTGTTGATCAAAACTCGGCCTTGCATCCACCAAATTCTCGCCCGAAACTACGGCGCGGCGTTTAACCAATACAAATGGTTCGTTCGGCTGTGAAGGTTGCGGTAAAAGCACAGAACCAGGCGGAATGCGGCCGGCCATTGCTTCGGCAACGGGCACCGAATCATCCAATAATTGGAAAGTCAATTTCGCGGTTTGCCCAATTAGCGACTTTAATTTTTCAGGATCCGATTCGCCAGGTGCTTGCACCACGATTCTGTCGGCCCCCTGGCGAGTAATTGACGGCTCCTTAGTGCCAGTTTCGTCAATTCTGCGCCTAATAACTTCAATGGATTGGGTAACGGCACGGCGTGACATCGCCAATTTTGCTTCGGGGGAAAGCGAAATCTCAATATTATTGGCTACATTACGAACCAATAAATCGGTGTTTGCAATAACACCACTTGCGCCATCAATTGGTTGGCCGAGTTTTGAAATGCGGTTCAATGCTTCTGGCATGTCGCTTAAATTGGTAATAGTGACCCGAACCACCGAGCCATCGCTGCTTTGGCCACGGCCAGAAAACGCGATAGGCGTTTTGCGTGCGCCCAACTCGCCAGCTTTGCGAACGCCGCGCAATGCGCCAGTTAAATCGTCGGCAACAGTTTCAAGGCGTTGCTTGTAAACCGCGTCTTTGTCCACCTCAAACAAGAGATGCGAACCGCCTTGCAAATCAAGACCCAAATTAATGGTCTTATTTGGCAAAAAGCCTGGATATTGCGCACGGATATTTGGCGGCAATGCATTTGGTAAAGCCCATAAAATGCCAAGCAAAGTAACAATAATGACTGTGAGGTAACGCCAACGAGCAAGCTTAAGCATGTGATTTGTACTTTTGGCGTATCATTGGCAGGTGCAGCCGAGGTTAGGCCGCGCACTTCGCTTATGGTGTGACGAACAACTTTGACGACAACATTAGGCGCAAGCTCAACCGAAACATCCGTATCGCTTATTTTTGAAACTTTGCCAATTAAGCCACCTGCGGTAACCACCACATCGCCGCGTTTAAGGCCATTAATCAGCGCCATATGCGCTTTTTGGCGCGCTTGTTGTGGGCGAATAAGCAGGAAGTAAAACACCCCCAACACCGCCACCATAGGCAGCAAATTCATCAAAAGGCTTGCGGGCCCAGTTGCGACAGCATTAGCTGTCTGAGCAAAGGCGGGGGTCGAAAACATATTTACTCCGAGCTTTTCATATTTTGATTTCAATAGTAGATGCTAAATAGGGACAATGCAGCAAAATCACAATGGGGCAATGCATATTGGCGCATTGTGTGCGTTGGAATTGATATTGGGCGCTTACACTCTCGCATTGCCAGCATGGCAATCGCACACGCCTTTATCCTCCCTTGCAAATCTTTGATTTGCGGGGGAGGTGGGCGCGTAGCGCTCGGAGGGGGCAGCGAGTGAAGCGAGCTTGCTAAGTTGTTTTTGCTGCGCAAATTCGCTGCGCTCATGCCCCCTCCGTCACCCTTCGGGTGCCACCTCCCCCGCTTCACTTCGTTACGCAAGGGAGGATTTATTTCCATTTGCGATTTCCCTGGCATTGGCAGTGTCACGCGAGTTTGACTAGTTTCATAATTGTGGTGCAAATGTCTGATTGCCATGATTAAAATATATTTCCGCAATTTTGACCCGCTTTCACGCGCCCTGATTATTGGTTTGGGTGAAAAGCGGGCTGCTTTTCATAAAATTGAAGCGCCAGTTTTTGGCGCGGATGTAGATTTATTGAACATTGACCCCGAAGGTCGCACCCCTATTTTGACCGATGACATGTGGGGTAATGGCGCGATAATTCGTGAGGCTATGCCAGCTTTTGAATATCTTGAAGACACAATCCCCTCACCCCATTTTTTCCCTGGTGGGCCAATGGAGCGCGCCAATGTGCGGGTTTTTTGCTCCGAAGCAATTCGTGACTTTGCGCCGCTTTATCAAACATTGATGGAAGAAAAAGCTCATAAAATATTAAACCGTGCTGGGTCCCCAGATATGCAAAAAATGCGGCATTTACGTGATGGCGCGCGCGAATTTTTAGAAGTTACCGCCGCCCGCACAGCAAAAGGCGGCTTTATGATCGGCGGTAAATTTTCCTTGGCGGACATAATAATTTGGGCGCAATTATCATTATTGGACTATTTTGATTTGGTATCATGGGATTTGAATTATGAGGGCAAGCAATTTTATTCTGGCCTCAAACAACGCCCAGCGTTTAGGGCGGTTTTAGTCGATACAGTGGCCGGCATTAATCCACCACCACATTATCGGAATTTGGATTTTTGAAATTGGTTATTCCTTTTTCCTCCGCCCAAATCAAAGCCCTCGCATTGGTCAATGGTTTTGATGCCGTCGCAATTTGTGATGTCAGGCAGTCGTGGCAGGCTGGCGATGGGCTGCGTGAATTTCTTGAAAATAACCATCATGGCACGATGGAATGGCTCGAAAACACTCAATCCCGCCGTTCACATCCCAATAATATGTGGGAAGGCGCGATTTCGGCAATTATGCTTGGCGTTAATTATGCGCCAAAAGCCAACCCGCTTGAAGCGCTTAAAAACAAACAAAATGGCATTATCTCGGTCTATGCGCAAAATGACGATTATCACGAACTTATCAAAAAGCGCCTCAAAGCGCTGGCGGGGGAAATTCATCGGCAATTAAATTGCGAGGTCAAAGTATTTGTCGATACTGCGCCATTGATGGAAAAACCATTGGCGCAACGCGCTGGACTTGGTTGGCAAGGCAAGCACACCAATTTGGTAAGCCGTGAATATGGATCTTGGCTGTTTTTGGCTTCAGTTTTGGTGGCGCATGAATTAGAATATGATGTGCCAGAAGTCGATAATTGCGGCACATGCACTGCTTGCATAGATATTTGCCCAACAAAGGCAATAGTTGCACCCTATAAGATCGATGCCCGCAAATGCATTTCTTACCTAACAATTGAACATGAAGGCGATATTATACCCGAACTGATGGCGCAAATGGGAAACCGCATTTATGGCTGCGACGATTGCTTGGCCGCCTGCCCGTGGAACAAGTTTGCGACGCCTACAGGTGAAACCGCATTTTTGCCCCGAGCTGTCGCAATTGCTCCAAAATTGCACGAATTAGCGAAACTTGACGATATTAGCTTTCGTGAAATATTCAAAAAAAGCCCGATAAAGCGGATTGGAATTGATAAGTTTTTACGCAATATCGCGATTGCGATGGGAAACAGTAGTGACACTCAATTTGAAGATGCTTTAACGTCCCTTGCCAATAACAACAACCCAATGGTAAAAAATGCCTCGAATTGGGCTCTTGAACGGCTAATGACACAATGAACGAAACCACTAATTCAGAAACCACCAAAACAGCGCCCAAATCTGGAGTAAGACGGCGCACCATAAAGCCCAAACCGCCGAAACGCGGTTTCGGCTATTTATTTGCTCGCTTCATTGCTTATGCCGCTTTTTTCGTGATTGGTCTAGTGATTGCATATCGCTTCATACCAATGCCCGCGACTTATTTGATGGTGCAGCGCGCATTTGAAGGCGACAAAATCCGTTATCACCCAGTTTCCTTGCGCAATATTAGCCGCAATATGGTCGATGCCGCAATTGCCGCCGAGGACGCACGGTTTTGTTACCACATTGGCTTTGAATGGGAAGCGATGAAACGCGCCGCCAAAGCCAATAAAGCTGGTCGTAAATTGCGCGGCGCTTCCACCATCAGCCAACAAACCGCGAAAAACGTGTTTTTGTGGCCTGCTAGATCATATATCCGCAAAGGATTGGAAGCAGGCTATACAGCTTTGATTGAGCTTTTTTGGCCCAAGCGGCGAATCATGGAGGCGTATCTTAATGTCGCCGAAATGGGCGATGGTATTTTTGGCGCCGAAGCTGCGGCGCGATATTATTACCATAAATCAGCGAAAAACCTGAGCCCAAGTGAAGCCGCGCGCATCATCGCGATTTTGCCCAGTCCACGCAAATGGAGCGTTAAATCCCCGAGTGGCAGGGTGGCGAGGCGCGCAAGTCGCATTGCTCGCGGGGCGCAAACTGTGCGTAGCTCAGGGCTTGATGCTTGCATTTATAATTAGTTCGGCATTTTCGCATCTGCAAAAATATTATACCGCACTGCACAATTTAGTTTCATCTGTAACTTTACTCGCTTATTTGGTGTGTCGCACTTTACTTGGAAGCGCTTCCAAACCATCAACATAAGGTATTTCGCGTTTCAACGGCATCAAAATTAACCATAACATGTTGTTAATGTTAATTTTTTTTGAAAAATGCATTGACTCACGCATATAAATGCGAAACTAATAATCGCTATTGATTTGCAAATTTGGACACAATGAATGTTGTCATTTAGTATTAAGAGACTTTTGGTGGCGATACCCACCATGTTAATCATAATTGCGATGGCATTTTTCTTGATGCGCGCCGCGCCTGGCAGCCCGTTTGATTCTGAACGGGCGATGTCGGCTGAAATTCGCCAACTTATCATAGAGCATTATGGTTTCGATAAGCCATTATTCGTGCAATTTCTTGACTATCTTAAAGGCCTGTTCATTTTAGATTTGGGCCCAAGCTTGGTCTATAAAGACCAAAGCGTTGCCGAAATAATCGGTTCAGGTTTTCCAGTTTCGATAGTTTTAGGTTTTAGCGCTTTAACCTTGGCGATATTCATTGGCGTTCCTTTGGGTCTTACGGCAGCACTTAATCACAATCAGACAACTGACTATTCCATCATGGCAATTGCGATGGCCGGCATTTGTATTCCCACTTTTGTAACTGGTCCGCTTTTATCTTTGGTGGTTGGGGTATATTTGGGCTGGCTTCCGACTGCTGGTCTTGATTTGGGCAAAATGACCATTGATACAATGCTGTTGCCAGTAATAACTTTGTCGCTGCCACAAATCGCGATTATTTCGAGACTAGTGCGGGCGAGCGCGATTGAAGTATTAAACTCCAACTTTGTCCGCACAGCCCGCGCCAAAGGTCTGCCCGAAATTGCAGTTTTAACGCGCCATGCGCTTCGCGCTTCTATCCTACCCTTGGTTTCCTACATTGGCCCCGCATGTGCGGCTTTGATAACTGGTTCAGTAGTAATTGAAAACGTGTTTCAATTACCGGGTATTGGCCGCAATTTTGTGACCTCTGCGTTACAGCGTGACTACCCAGTAGTGATGGCGGTGGTGGTGCTTTACGCCAGCCTTATCATTATCCTCAATTTGATTGCCGATTTGCTTTATGCGGTGCTTGATCCGAAAGTTACTTACGAATGAGCCTGCCACCACTTCACTCCCCCAATACCGCTTTAATGGAGAAATCGGCAGTTATTGGCCGCTCGCTTTGGGCCGATGCCCGCGCGAGGTTGTTCCGTAACAAAGCCGCAGTTATTTCAATGTATGTATTGGCATTCCTTGTCATAATCGCTATATTTGGTCCATTATTATGGGTTCATAAGTTCGACAAAATCTATATTGACCGCGTGCTTAACCCACCTTCATGGGCCGATATGCACCCTTTTGGCAATGATCCACAGGGGCGCGATTTGTTTGTTCGGCTTTTGTATGGTTTGCGGATTTCGCTCGCAGTTGGCGTGGTTGCAACTGCGGTTTCACTGACCATTGGCGTCTTGTGGGGCGCAACGGCGGGCTATTTGGGCGGCAAAATTGACCAAATAATGATGCGGATTGTCGATATTTTATATGCTTTGCCTTTCATATTCTTTGTCATCATCTTGATGGTGGTATTTGGCCGCAATATTTTCCTTATTTTCTTAGCAATTGGTGCCGTTGAATGGCTTACAATGGCGCGGATTGTGCGTGGTCAAACATTATCACTTCGCAAAAAAGAATATATCGAAGCCGCACAAGCCGCCGGCCTTTCGACTTTTGACATTATCACCAAGCATATCGTGCCAAATCTTTTGGGGCCAGTTGTCGTATATGTGACCCTTACAATTCCTGCGGTTATCCTGCAGGAGAGCTTCCTTTCCTTTTTGGGCCTTGGGGTGCAAGAACCCATGACATCATTGGGCAATTTAATATCCATTGGCGCCAAAGAAATGGAAATTGCGCCTTGGCTGTTGATTTTCCCCGCCGCCGCCATGATGATAACTTTGTTCTGCCTCAACTTCATAGGCGATGGCTTACGCGACGCGATTGACCCGAAGGATAGATAGCGCCGCAATTTTTGGCACACAATGCTATTTATTATTTATCAATGCGAATAAACTATCTAAATGGCGACCATGCTTAAAGACCTTTATCAAAAATTGCGCGAATTAGCTAGATCACCAAAAGCCGAGCGTGCTTTGGCTGCGATTTCCTTTGCCGAAGCCAGTTTTTTCCCCATTCCACCCGATGTTATGTTATTGCCTATGGCAAGCCTTAAGCCTGAAACTGCTTGGCGGGCGGCATTTATTTGCACGGTTTTTTCGATTTTGGGCGGCATTGCTGGCTATGGCATTGGCATGTTTTTGATGGATAGCATTGGCAAGCCATTGATGGATTTTTATGGTTATAGCGAAAAACTGGTGCATTTTCAGACTTCGTTTCAAAAATGGGGGGTTTGGATAATCCTTATTAAGGGGCTTACGCCCATCCCATTCAAATTGGTCACCATCGCATCGGGCCTAGCACACTTTAATTTTGCGCTTTTCGTCATAACCGCCACTATAACCCGCGCCATGCGGTTTTTCCTGGTCGCGGGCCTCGCCAAGCGTTTTGGACCTTCGATTGAGCCATTTATTGAGAAGCAACTTTATTGGGTGACAGGTGCATTGGCCGTGATAATCATTGGCGGATTTTGGGTGGCGACGAAAATTTAGAGCATTTCTACGAAAAGTGTGAAGCGGTTTTCGGATAAGAAATGCGACCAAGAATTATGGCAATAAAATCACATAGTGTTTTTCCATTGGCTCCAACACTTCCCAAACCCCTTCAAAACCCGCATCAATTGTAAACGCATCACCAGCGCAAACTTCAATCTCCGCGCCCCCGTTTTCGCTAATTTTCGTGCGGCCTTTGGTGATATAGCAATATTCCCATTCACTATATGAAACCCGCCAAGCGCCAATTTCTGCGCGCCAAATTCCGCAATAAAGCTTACCACTTTCGCCACCATTCACCACTTCATTGGCAAAACCAATTGGCGCGCCTTTGATGATTTTTTCAGGCGCAGGACTCGCGTCCTCCCAAACATTGGGCAAGGCGCGAAATAATTTTAGTTTTGAAGTCATGGCTATATTTAGCACTGTATAATTGGCTCTGCCACCTTTAAATGTAATCCCGCGCCAGATGCTAGCATCCCGCACTTCTTTCTTGTCATCCCCGATTTATTCAGGGATCTCATGCCGCAAAAGGCCATTTTAACCGCCCCAAAACCATATCAAATCATATCATTCTACCTGTGAATAAAACCCCCAAAATGTTTGCATTTGTATGCATTTTCCTTTTCCAAACTTTGCCAGCGAGCCGCTTTCGTCTTGTATCATAGCGCCAGCTCAGCGGGGGCGGATAGAGGTAAGGGTTTTGGGAAGAAAAAACCACATTGTCGGCGAAAAACGATTTTGCAGTGCGTCCGCGATTTATAAAACCTATTTATGCAATTGATAACCTGTCCCTGAAATCTGAAATAAATTTGACCCTAAGCGGCGGCAACTCCAAAAGAACTGATTTCTGTTAGTTCTGATACATTTTTTTCATTGGAACTGTAACACTTTTCGATCGTCGAGAAAAGCAAATCTGGCCGAATTGGTTTGGCCACATGTGCGTCCATGCCCGCCGATAAGCACTCATGAACATGGTGCGACATGGCGTTAGCTGTCAAAGCAATAATTGGCGTGCGATGACGGCTTGTGGCTTTTTCGAGCTTTCTGATTTCTGCTGCTGCTTCTAAGCCCGACATAACTGGCATTTGAACGTCCATCAAAATCACGTCAAAATCTTGGGCTTTCCAGGCTTCCACTGCCAATTGCCCATTTTCAGCAAATACTGGAACTATACCAACTTGCTCTAGGAACATTTTCAAAACAAGGCGATTATTGGGATTGTCTTCTGCCGCCAAAATCCGCAAGTCTTCACAACATTCTGATGACAGCACCAAGTCTCCCACCTCGGTTTGTGAAGGCTTTTTGCCGATCGGCATAGTGACCTCTAAAGTGAAAATTGAGCCTTTAGCTGGTACAGAAATCACTTCGATTTTACCATTCATCAAAGTTGCAAATTCTCTGCAAATTGAAAGTCCCAGTCCTGAACCTCCAAATTTGCGAGTGGTGGAAACATCGGCTTGTGAAAATTTTTCGAACAAACGTGAAACAGCAGGCTCGTCCATTCCGATTCCAGTGTCGCTTATGGTGAATTTTATTAAGGCTTCATCATTATTTGTTGCTTCGTTGCCTACCTGAACATTCACTTCGCCTTCGTCGGTGAATTTAATCGCGTTGGATATCAAATTAAAGAGAATTTGCCTCAATCTGGTTGGATCTCCAACGCACCAAGTGTTTTCGTCGACTTCGATGCTCACTGAAAAACTAAGCCCTTTTTCTTGCGCCCTAGCGGAAAAAATTGCTTCAGATGATCTCACAACATCTACGACATTGAAATTTATCCTCTCTAATTCCATGCGGCCCGATTCGATTTTTGCCAAATCAAGCACGTCATTTAGGAGGGTCAACAAGGTGTCGCCAGATTCCTTAATGATAGCCACTAAGGCTTGTTGCTGAGAATTAAGTTCTGTGCGCGCGAGAGCATCGGCAACGCCAATTACTCCGTTCATTGGCGTTCTTATTTCGTGGCTCATTTGTGCCAAGAAAGATGACTTGGCAAAATCGGCGGCTTCGGCGGCTTTCTTGGCCGCTTCCAAATCTCGGGTTCTAGCTTCAATTTTCTTTTCTAAAAGTTCTGCGTGGCGTCTATCGGATACGGTTCGCTTCTTTTCACTTTCTTCAAAATAAACGGAAAGAGCAAAATCCATGTCTAACATCGAAGCCTTAGAAAATGCTTCAACTCGCTGTTTGGCCAAATTCAAGTCTTCTTGGTTGGCAAGTCCGCTCTTTGCCGCAGTAAGTCCCATTATAAATTTTGAAACTTCTGCTACGATAATTGCATAACCGCCAATATACCATTGGGGTTTCAAGCCGATTCTGGCATGGGTTTCGCCTATTCGACGCACGGAAGCCACATAATCATCTGAAAAAGTGCCAGTAAAAATCATTCCCCAATGGCGTAATTGCGCGCTCTTGGCACTATTGATAGCAAGTTTATCGGTGTAAAATCTCGCTAGTTCTGGCCACTGAACTATTACAGAATAGAAATCTGTCAGGATATTTGGCAAAGCGGATTCTATAATAGGAGCCATGTCACGTAAAAGGGTTTTGGTTCCTTCATTTATGTCCAAGAATTTCAATCTTTTTTCAATTTCAGATTCGCTCATGATGTCTGCCCATCTATTTTTATTTTTGACGTACGCGAAAATAAGCGCTAAAAAGTATACAGATGGTTACGGGTCTGGTTTGCGGACTATTGAAAAAGGTACTAATTCGCATTAGAATTAAGTTTCTTATGCCGCACGCCTTTCATTTTTTGGAAGGATGCGAAATAAGTGTAGCCTGTGTAGAGAGACATCAATGCACCAAGCATCAATACAAAAGCGCCGATTGTCAGGCATTGCGCGTTATCCAGAGGCCAAGCCACCAAATAAATTCTTATTCCCGACATAATGATCGCCGTTTTTGATTTAGCTAAAAAGGTTGCCGGCATGGTGAGGCCATATGTCGCACTTTTTGAGCGTAAAATTGTCACTGCGTAATCGCGACCAGAGGTTGCAATTGACAAAAATGTCCCAACCCCAATATTTCGGGGACAGGTTATCAATTGCATAATTAGCTTTTCACCTTCGGTTTTGTTCCACACTTCTTTGAAAACAACTTATCCAATTGACAATCTGTCATGGAAATCTCAATGCACCCATGAGCCAAAGCTATCATGATTTTTGGTAATGGCAACGCGGGGGGCACTTTACCTTACGATAATGTGACACTTTGCCATATTGTCGCACCTAAGGTTCGCAGGCAGTTTACGTTAAAGTAAAGCCACTTGCCTGTCACAGGAGCGCATAATGAAAGTTTCAATCGTAACCCAACCACCACAGCAAATTCGCCGCTTTGACGAAGACCCGCCAATTGAAACTATGGGCGATGTTGAGGTTATTCGTGAAGTGTTTTTCACGCCGCTAAATGGTTCGTTTAATTGGGATTATGATAGTGCAAATGCGAAAATTCGGCGGCTTTATGAGCTTGGTAAGTTGCATAATTGGAATGTAACAACCGATGTTGATTGGGACGCACCTTATGACAAGAACGATTTCCCAATGCCGCAAGTCACCAACCCAATGAATGGCTATCCTGAATATGAAGCGCTTTCGCAGGAAGAAAAAATCAAATTTTCATGGAAAAATCACGCGCAAACCGCCTCGCAATTTTTGCACGGTGAACAAGGCGCAATGTTGGTTGCTTCGCAATTAGTTGCTTGTGCGCCGACTTATGATGCCAAATTATATGCTTCGTCACAGACGTTCGACGAAGCCCGGCACGTTGAGGCTTTCAACGAATATTTGCGCCGTCGTTGCGGCATGGTTTACCCTATCAACCCGAACCTTAAAGCGCTTATTGATAAAGTATTGGCCGATGAGCGTTGGGATTTGAAATTCATTGGCATGCAATTGGTAATTGAAGGCTTGGCATTGGCGGCTTTTGGCTCGATTATTCAAACTTCAAGCGATCCATTGTTCAAACAAGTGATTGCCTTGGTTATGCGTGATGAGGGCCGCCATGTTGCTTTTGGTGTGAATTATCTTGAAGATTGGATTAAAGCCCTGCCAGAAAGCGAAATCGAAGACCGCGCCGAATTTGCTTATCAAGCGACTTTGATTATGCGCGATAGATTATTCAGCCTTGATGTTGCGCGCGAATATGGTTTTGACCTTGAAGCAACCCATAAGCATATTATGGAATCACAAGTCATAAAATTGTTCCAACATTTATTATTTGAACGGATTATTCCAAATTTCAAACGGGTAGGATTATTGACCGAAAAAATTCGCCCGAAATTTGAAGCCATGGGTGCGCTTACTTATGAAGATTGTTTGGGCGATTTGGACATTGATTGGGCCAATCTTGAACGGCCATTGCCAACCAAGGAAAATCTTGCGGCGGCACAAATCGCGGCGGAATAGTCTATTCCACTCGCCGCACGCGATAGCCTTTGTTGCGGCCTTCGAAACTTAGAAGGAAAGAGCCAAAAGAGGCGCTGCGGATATTAGCACCATATGGCGGACGACCCGACACATTGATCTCTTCGGCCTCAACCAATTGCCAAACTTGGCCATTTTCCATTGTCAAAGTCGCGCGGCCGCCTTGGTTTGAAATTCTTGTAACAATCATGGTTTGGCGTTCTTCGTCCGCTTGCTGAGTGGCATTGTCACCGCCCCTCAAGCCAGATAGTTTTGGCAGGCCGAGTTTGGGAAGCGACGGCAAATTAAAGCCAAATGCTTCACGCCGCATTTGCGCAACTCTTGGTGCATCAATCACCACAACATCGGAGCTCGCTTCCTTCGCTTTAAGCGCCGCAACTTGGGCGTCAAAACACGCCAAACGCTCAGCATCATTGGTTTTTTGGGCGCAATCATAAAGCGCGGCAAGTGGCGTTTCTGTGGCCGCCGCATTTTGCGCAGCTTTTGCGCGCGGGCCATTTTGGCCCGTGGCGACCGAGGCACAAAAAATAATGGCGCATATGCCAAATAGGGGTGCGACATTGTGGTTAACGAAATATTTTTTCATTTTGGTTTATGTCCAATAGATGTTGGTAAGGCGTTCCAATTTTCGCCGCAATTATGAAATAGTTTAGCGGCAATGGCAAGGAGTTGAAAAATTATGGCTGGTTCGAAGCGCAGTTTTGTTAAAAGATCAATTTTGGTTTCAAGTTTGGCATTTATTTTCGCGACTAGTTTGACCGCTTGTTCTGACAAAGCCGATCATGAAGGCACACGAATTCTGCATATTGGCAATGTTGGCGAGCCATTTAGTCTTGACCCGCACCAGGCCTCGGGAACTTGGGAAAACCGTATTCTCGGCGATATGTTTATGGGGCTGGTAACCGATAATGCGGCGGGTGAGCCAATTCCCGGCATGGCGACTTCTTGGACCACCAGTGCCGATGGCTTGGTTTGGACTTTCAAATTGCGCGATGCAAAATGGTCCGATGGCCACGCGGTAAGTGCGCATGATTTTGTATATGCTTGGCAAAGGCTTTTTAGCAATCGGCCACCCGCGAAATACGCTTCATTGTTGTTCCTAATTAAAAATTCCGAAGATATTTTCAATGGCCGCAAGCCCGCAACTGAATTGGGCGCAAGGGCCATTGATGACAAGACCCTTGAAGTAACCTTAACCAACCCCGCGCCATATTTACCGGGCCTTATGACCCATTATACTTCCTTCCCAATCCCGAAACATGTGGTTGAAAAATTGGGTAATGAGTGGATTAAATCTGAAAATATCGTAGTAAATGGCGCATTCAAACTGACTGAATGGTCGGCCAATGATTTTGTGCATGTGGTAAAAAACCCAGAGTTTTTTGACGCCGCAAATGTATGCCTTAATGAGCTATATTATTACCCAACCCATGATGACACCGCCGCCGAACGCCGCGTAAAAACTGGCGCTTTGGACGTGCAAACCAATTTCTCAGGCTCACGTCGCGCACAAATTGACCGCACAATGCCAGGTTATGCGCGTGTAAGCCCATATATCGCCACGACATATTATATTTTCAACACTCGCAAAGCGCCATTTGATAATCCAAAAGTGCGCGAGGCTTTGTCATTGGCGGTGGATAGAGAATTTATCACCAATGAAATTTTGAAAGGCGGCCAACAACCTGCTTATAGCTTGGTTCCACCAGGCATTATTGGCTATGAAAGCGGCAAAGTTGCGCAATCTTGGCGCACATTGGACCGCGCACAAAGACTGGCGCGCGCGCGGCAATTACTGGCCGAAGCTGGCTATGGCCCCAATAAACCATTGCATTTTGGTTATAGTTATCGCAATTCAGGCGATAACCCTCGGGTTGCGCCCGTGGTGCAGCAAAATTGGCGCGATATTGGGCCTTGGGTTAGCGTTGATTTAACTGGCACCGACGTGCAGCTTCATTATGAAAAATTGCGTCAAGGCGATTTCGAAGTTGGCGATGCAGGCTGGGTTGCCGATTTCAACGATGCACGCAGTTTCCTCTATAATTTCTTCACCCCAGCTGGCCAAATGAATTATGGCAAATATTCAAACCCCGCTTATGATGCATTGGTCAATCAATCGGATCAGGAACGAAACGCCGAACGCAGAACCGCCCTTATGCTGGATGCTGAACGTGTCGCGATTGAAGATGACGCAATCGCGCCCATTTATTTCTATACCAACCGCAATTTGGTAAACCCGCGTGTCACTGGCTGGGTAGATAACGCCAACGACTACCACCGCTCGAGGTTTTTATGCACAAGGGAAGCCCAAACGAAGTAAAAGCAAAAAAGCTCGCGAAAAACACCATTTGTCGTCCCGCGCTCATTTGTCATCCCGCACTTGTTGCGGGATCTCTTGACACTTGCGGTGAAAGATCCCCGATATTTTCTGCGAAAATTCGGGGATGACAATTCAAGATAAATTTTAGTTACTTATCAAACCTTTAGCGGTTCATGCGCCTCGCAATTGAAGTCGCTTCAGCGTCGTCAAAAGTGGCCGAAATATTGCCGCAATTATTGGCCGTCCAATCAAGAATGCTGGCCATCAATTGTTGCTTATGCTCTGGCAACATTTCCGTCAAAGTGTGCGACATTCTTGGGATTTGAATGAACTTAAACATCGCGCTCGGGTTTTGGCTGCGCATTTTTGCGGCGGCATCGCGTGAATGTTGAATATCGGCTTGGTGATCATAAGTGCCGTGAACAATAAGCCAAGGCACTTTCACGTCGGCATAGTGATCGGCTGGGTTCCAACCCGCAACCGTAACCCCTTGAACAATCCTTTGAATTCGGCTTGAGCCCCAATCATTGGCTATCCGCACCAAATCAATCGCTGGCGCGCCAGAAATTGCACATTGCCATAAGCCTTGCGATGCTCCGCCTGACCTTGTCGCAGCAGCCGCGCCTGCAAAACCGCCGTATGAATAACCATAAAGCATCATACGGTTAGGGTCGGCAATGCCTTGCTCGACTAGCCAACGTGCGCCATCGTCATTATCGTCCTGCATTTTGCCGCCCCATTCTTTGTCGCCGGCTTTCCAAAGGACTTTACCAAGCCCTTCTGAACCACGATAATTAGGCTGTAAAACTGCAAAACCTCGAGTTGCAAACATTTGCGGCCAATACGAACCATCAAAATCCATATCGTCGCGAGCCCAAGGGCCACCATGCGGCAATACCACCAATGGAATGCGGCCATCGCGCTCTTTATTGTAACCAGGTGGCAAAGTAAGGACGCTTGGAATTTGCAATCCATCACGAGCGGGATAATTTACCCACTCAGCTGGGCCAAGATTACGATTATCCCAACCTTCAAGCATAGAGCCAATTTTTATTAATTGACGCTCATTTTTCAAGAAATAATAAGTTGT
>ERZ1292633.1186-Hain-H41-02um-R1-1186-length-28609-cov-6_pt1 | contig 17074 bp, 6 predicted proteins | sample MGYA00564406_ERZ1292633 | MGnify/ENA primary metagenome ERZ1292633 (study PRJEB36523, sample SAMEA6512639) | groundwater metagenome | collected 2019-01-08 | study: AquaDiva: Metagenomics assemblies of 32 groundwater samples | reverse complement strand
CGTTTTACACATTCACGGCGATCGCGGTCGATCCCGCCATCTCGCTGCTGTACCTCGCGTTCAACGCCCCGAAAGAGCCTTCGTCGGTGTACAAGGTGGACTACACAACGCTGACACCAACAGGCACGTTCGAGTGCAGCTTCGTTGGATCCGATGCCCAAATCGTGAACTCGATGAACGTTATCGCCGACAAGCGGGAGCTGCACCTCGTCATCACGCTGCCTTTCCGTACGGAGGTCCGGGCGGTGTACCTTTTCGGCGTCCGCAGCATCGCGCCGAACGTGGTCGACTCCGTCGGGGGCGTGAACGTCGTTGTCACCGGCGAAGGGTTCGTGCTGCCGACGGTAGCTTCAGGGTCGAGTGACAACGGTACGAACATCTATTGCGTGTTTGGTGACACGGATGACACCGTGTCGCAAGCCACCCTCACGAGCTCAAGCGAGCTGCGCTGTGTCGCGCCAAAGTCCAATCGCGATTCCAGCAACTGCACCGGACTCTCGTTCAATGTGCAATTTGGTCCCAGACGAACGTCGACAAGCAACGTGGCGATGAGTCGCCCATCGTCCGTTCAGATCACCTCCGCGATCACACAGTACGGTGACGTGAACTTTGCGACCTCATCGCTGGACACTCGCGTGACCATCGTCGGTCTAGGGTTCACCCGATCCGACTTTGCAAAATGCCGGCTGCGGCAAGCCTCCATCAACACGACGACGGCTGCCGCGATGGAAGGCGCAGGCGTGTACACGTTGTCGAAAACGGCCGAGTACGTCAACGCGACGGCGGCTGTGTGCGTCGTACCGAGGGGCCATCAAATCACCGTCCCCACGTCGTATATAGAGTATTCTCACGATGGACAGCTGTTCGGGCAGGGCATCGAGTTTGCCGTCGCCGGGGATGCGCAAGACGCGCGGGTCAAAATTGCTAGTGCGAGCGCGGCGGCGGATATCGTCCTGTCAGCCGACACGACGGTGTCCTTCCCGAAGATCGACGTGCATGTCGTGGATCGAAACGGAAACTCGATCTACTGGACGTCCGACGCTCCGGCTGGGACCGGCCCTTTCGCCGCTCGCATTACCACGTGGCAGCCAGCCACAGGCCCAACCGGCGGACCTGCCGCGGCGGACGCGGTGGCGCTAACGTACGGCAACGGCACCGTTCTCACCACCACGACGAAGAAGGGCATCGCGTCGTTTTCGTCCCTCAACGTCATCCTGCCGCGCGAAGGGTACTACAGCGCCACAGTTTCCATATTTTCAGGGTCCCAGAGCTGGGAGGACACGATCCGGTTGCTCATCATGCCGGGCACACCCTTCAAGCTCCAGCCTTCGACGGCTCTCGCCGTGACCACGTGGCTCGTCGGCACCACGAGTCCGACCACCGTTGCCCCTGAAATGGTCGTCGCCGACGCCGCGGGCAACCCGACGCGCCTGGATCTGTCCGTGCTTCCTAAGCAAGTCATGTGCCTGTATCGCACGGCCGACGCCACCGGAAAGGACACCGTCTCCAACGTGACAGCCTCCCTTCGTAGCGACGGCCTGTACAGCTTCCCGCCCCTGTCCCTGCAAGGCCTGTTCGGCCACACCTACACCATGAAGTTTGTGGGATTGAACACCGATGGTAACGTGATCGCGGCCGCGGTCAAGAGCTACGAAACGCCCGCCTTGCCGATGACGCGCTGCCCGGGTGCCATCGGGTCGCAGTATGGCAAGGCGGACACCTTCAACTGCGAGCGGTGCCCGGCTCACGGCATTTGCGACGGGAGCACGCTCGTGCTGGTCGAGGACAATTACTGGCGAGCCAACGTCGATGCGTACACTTTCTACAGCTGCGAACCGCCGTACGCCGGCTACAGCTGCGTCGCGGGAAGCTGCCTTCCGGGCTACTACGGGCCCCGATGCGCGCTGTGCCTCCCTCAGTACGGAAGGAATGGCAACTCGTGTCAAAAGTGCCAGCTGACGGCGGAGGATCACGCCCTCAACATCATCCTCATCGTGCTCGTCGCCGTCGCGCTCTTGTTCGTCATCGTGGCGTTGGTCTTCAACTCCGTCAAGCACCCCGACCCGGTTCTCGGTATCGAAGTTCAACAGGACCGCGCGCCTCTGGTGATCAAGATGCTCGCCAATCACCTGCAGCTGAGCGCGAAGCTCACCTCCGCTTTCATGAACATCCCGCCCGTGCTCGAGTCGTTCTTCAACGGCCAGGCCACGGTCGCCACGTTTGACTTCAACTTTGGCTTCCTGAACTGCGAAGTGCAGGCGCGGCCGTACCACACCTTCCTCGGCTACATCTTGATGCCTGTCGTGATCGTCGTGATCGGCAGCGTGTTCATCGTCATCGCGGAGAAACTTCGCCGGTCGAAATCGGACTACGAATTGATGGTCATGCAGGAACGAGCCGAGGAGGCGCGCGACACCGAAGAGCGCCGCCGGGAATTCGCGGGTGTGAATGAGCAGGAAACCGAAGGGCCTTTCAAGGCCGACGACGATCTTTTCGGCACCGCGGGCAATAAGTCGGCCGTTCAAACCTTCGACGCTTTTGCCGAACTTCAGGACGCCATGGACGGCGCGTCGCCAGGGGATCCTAACGCCCCGCACCAGGAAGGTGCCAAGACCAGGGCCGCGGCGGTGCGTCGCAAGAAGAACGTCCACGTCAACGCGCTCAACTTTGCGGACGAAGACGAAGACGATGTCCTTGACCCAGAGACGCTGCTGCAGGACACGGACTTGTACATGGACGCGCAGGGCAAGTGGCGGTCTCGCGCCCACATTCAGTCCACACGTCCCTTCGCCATCCGCGACGTCTTGCTTGTCGGGACGATCATTATCCTGTTCCTCTTCTACCAAACGATCCTTGAGCAGTGCGCAAACATGGTGCGCTGTGAGTCAGTCGACTTCGGCCCCGCGCTGGGCGGCGTCCGCAGCCTGCTGATGGTCGACCGCACACAGGAGTGCTACAAGGGCGAACATATTTTCTACGCGACCCTCGCCTACCTCGTCCTGGTCATCTTCGGCGTTGGATTCCCGCTACTGACGGTGCTCTTGGTCCGGATCGTGGCGCGGTACCGCATGCGCGGTGACCTTCCACGCACGCACTTTCTGTTCCACTTCATGACGGGAGGCTTCCGCCGCAACAAGTACGGCTGGGAGGCCGTCGTGATGGTGCGCAAAGCGACCATGGTGATCATCACGGTCGCCATCAGCGACCTCAAGCTGCGCGTCTACATCGCCATGTGGTCCATGATTGGCTTCCTCGCGCTGCACGGCATCAACCAGCCGTTTGAGGACACGTGGCTATCCCGCTTGGAGCTCATGTCCTTGCTGACGGTCGTGGCGACCCTCAACCTCGGCACGGTGTTTGAGTTCTGGACGCTGGCGGAGAATCCCACCGCGTACTGGACGATTTCCGCCTTCATTTTGGTCATCAACTGCGCGACCGTCCTCGCCTACCTCGGCGTGCTGTTGTACAGCCTCTATCAGAAGCTCGAGACTCTGTACCGCAGTGACACGAAGAAGTACGGTTTGCTGTCGTGTCTGTTCCGGGACGAAGTCCAAGAAGTGACCAAGGCCGCGGAAACGGCCGAGTCCGTCCTTCAAGCAGAAATATCCACCACTCAACAACTGCTGACGGAAATTCAGGACCGCCAAAAAGACGTCGAAATGGCCGTCCACGTATTGCTCGAATCTTACAGCGACAACCCCAACGCGAAGAACGCCGTGGCTGCACTGGAGCGAGCCCGCGCCGCTGCCTTCGCTTCAGCGAGCTGCGGTTCCTACAGTCCCGCTGACCTTGACGACGTTCTCGCTGCCGAGATGCGCGTCGTGCAGGTGCTGAAGACTCTGACCGAGCAAGAAGTCGACTTCCGCGCCGCCATGGCTGCCAAGGAGGATGTGGAGCTGTGAACATCATCGCCCCATTCCACACTCTCCCTCCCTCCATCGATTCTCCAACATCCCCTTCTTCGTTTTTATCCCCTTCTTCTTTATATTTTCTCTCTTGCCCTCCGGAAAACGATGATTTCACTCATCGTGAGTTGAGTTGGTTCGATGCGTGCAGCGGAAGATTTGTCTTTGTCTCGTGTCGCTTCTCTGTTCAGTGTGCCACAACACACAGATCGAAAAAAAAACACCCGACGATGAGCGCCTCGGCGCCGCGGCCCACATCGGCCAGGCCGCTGCCCAGACCAGGCTCCGCGTCGCAAAGGCCGCCATCCGCCGCCGGTGGCCAAGGTTCACCACCAGGTACCACCACCCGTGTCCGATATCGAGGCGATCGCGACGCCCAGGGCCTGCCGCATGGGGAGGGCACTCTCGTCACCGACCGCGTCGTCTACAAAGGGGAGTTCCAACACGGCAAGTTCCACGGAAAGGGCTCCATGAACCGCTTGAATATCACCATGTCGACGCCACAGGTGCCGACCGACGGTTCGGTCGCACCGCCACCCACGCCAACGTTCGAGCTGGTGTGGAGCTACGTCGGCGATTTTGACAACATGAAGCGGCACGGCTACGGGAAGTTGGTGCTAGGGTCGCAGCAAATTAGTGAGCTGTCGTACCCGGAGGCGGAATACCTCCTGCGCGAGGCCGCCGGCCTGGGAAGTGCTTCCGGCCAGCCGGCCCCCGCTTCCTCCTCCTCCTCCTCCCCACCTGCCGATGCGATACCCCAGTCGTACGAAGGGGACTTTCACGCCGATGAGATGCGTGGCTGCGGCACCTGGATCATGGCGACCGGCGTCTACGTCGGGCAGGTCCTCCAAAACCTGCGACAGGGGAAAGGACGCATGCTCTATCCCAACGGCAGCGCGTACACCGGCGAGTGGGACGTTGACTCGATGCACGGAAAGGGGAGACTCATTGAGCCGAACGGCACCTTCTTCGACGGTCGCTGGACCCACGGCAACATGAACGGCTTGTTCCACATGACGAAACCGAGTGGATCGGTCTACAAGCGGCAGTACCTCGATGGGCGCATGGTGAAGGAGGAAAAGGTTAAATCCGGCTCGACGTGGATCGCGCGCACCTTCCTAAACGGCAACGAACCGCCCAAACGGCGACTACACGACCTCATGCGGGAAGCGGAGTACCAGCTCGCCACGGGCCACGTCGGGGTGGTTCTGCCGAGCAGCCCGCCTTCGCAAGGCGCCGCAGCCGCTACGCCCGGCGGGGCATCGTCTCCACCCGGCGGCACACAAACCACGACCCCCGGACGACTCACCGCCGCGACTCTGACGCGCCGGCCGGTCACGGCCCCACCCGCTCGACCAGATCCCAAAGTGCTACTGTCCTTGAGTGTGCTGTGCGCCCCTCTCAGTCCAAGTCCTCACGGGGTCGCCACCGCGACGCCTTCTGCCGCAAGCCGCGTGGACCCCATGTCCACGGCCGTCTTCGGGCACCCGGCCGCCGAGGCCGCGGGCGGTGGGGAAACGGACTCCTCAGCTCTGTTCGTGGCATCACCAAGAAGCTTCCGGCGTCCCATCCTCGGCAACGCCGATAGCAGCCAGCGCCGAGTGCCGGACGCCGTTGCGGCCACCGCACCGCCGAGTCAGTCAGCTGCAGCCAATGTCTCGTTCGGCATTTGCGTGGAGGGCGGCATTTCCGACGACGAGGGCACCGAGATGGACGACATCGGATGCGGAAGTCCGCGCGTGCGGCCGGCATCGGCCGCGGCCGTGATGTCGAAACTGGCTAGCATGCGTAGTGTTCCATCCTCCGCGGAAGCCGCCGCCGCCGCAGAGGGCAGCGAAGGGGAGCGACCGTTTCGCCGAGGACGCAGCATGAAGCACGCTTTCGACGACGACGAAGATGATGCTGAGGATCGACACGCCGTTGATGTCGCCGGTGGGGCAAAGGCTCCCTCTGCTGAGGTCGCACCCACTCGCCCGCGCGCGGCCGCAACCTCGAATGTGCCGGCCCTCACTGTTGTACCGCTCGAAATGCGGCCGAGATCAGACACCGCGCTGTCTCCTGGTGCCTTGCTACAAGCCGGTCAAGCGGCTTCCGCGGAGCCCAGCCCTCGAGGCGACGGCGAGCTGGACGACACCGCGCGACTGCAATTTCACGCCCACGCTAAGCGCAACAGCGCCGAGGCGATGTCAAAGGCCCGGCTGGGCAGCGCCGAGCGGACCCGAGGGGCTTCCTCCGACGGAAGCGGCGACTTTTTCACGGAAGCTGCAACGGCGGCCGATCTCACGGACGTCGACACGGCACGCCTCGAGGAGCTCAAACGCACGCTGCAGCGGATGGCCGTCGCACCTCCCCCTGCCCTAGAAAGTAGTCATGCGGCGGCGACCGGCGCCAGCACCACCGCCATTGGCGCGGCTGGGACGTCGACGGCACAGCTGCTTAGAACGGCCACGATGCTGCGCACGTCGAAGCCTGCCGTTGGGACCGGAGAGGGAGGGCCAACCGCTTCGGCAGGCGCGAGTGCGCAGCCAAGTGGCGCTCCTGATTCGCAGAACGACGGCGGCTTCGAACAGCACATCCGGGAACGAAACCAGTCCATGCTCGATTTGAAGGCCGCCATGGCGCTAGAGCGCTCGTTCCGGAGGGGTGGCGCGGCGAACGCCCCGCAAGCCGTCGACACGGGCGCCGACGGACCAGCCGCCGCGCGAGTGACGTCTCCCCGGCGCACGGCGGCGACGGCTGAGAGGCCGAGTGTGATACAACCCTACGCCGGAATTCTTCTGAACGACTCGATCGTGAGGGACAACAGTTTTCGCAGCTCCTCGGTTGCGCTCTTGGAGTCGCCTCCATGTCTGGAGAACGCGACCTTCGGCCCCATGATGGTCTCGACGACGAATCTGAGCGCCATCCGCTCCCCCCAACCCGCGACACCGTCCGCCGCGTCAGGGCCGCCGCCGCCGTTGTCACTCGGCAGCTTCGTGTCCCCTCCGCCCACGCTGGTCGGGAGATCCCCGGACTCGCGTCCGCTCTCAGGCCAACGCTCCGCGAATGCTCCGCCTCTCAAGCCCAGCGCCGAGGTACTTACTGACAACGCCGACGACGTTCAACTTCCCCGAGCGCCGCCGAGCCCAGCCTTACTGGCGAAGTTGGCACAGATCCAACAACAGCAGCAAAGCAGTGCTCAGCACAGCCCACCAGCCACCGCGGTCGCGAGTCCGTCACGCTCCGGAGCCCCCACGTTGCCCCCGTCTCGGCTCTTCGGCGAGAGTCCTGCTAGCGACGCCGCGGTAAAGACGACTCCAAGCAGTCTGACGACGCCCGTCGCAGGCCGCAGAGCGGGCGGCTTACCGTTGAGTCCGTCGGCCGCGGCGTCTCCCCCGACGTCCTCGGGTTCCGTCGATCCTCCAGCCGCCCTCGTCGCTAGAGTCGACGCGACGCCCAAGAGCCCCGACAGCATGGCCTCACCGCCAACGGGTGCGGTGCGATCATCGCTCGCGACCCCACGGGCCTCCGCGCTTGTCAGCCCACGCGGCGTTGATTCATTGCCACGTGGCGAAAGCAGCATCGGGCTGCGGCAGGCGAAGTCGGTCCGTTTTACGGATGCGATGCCGTCATCACCGGAGTTGGCGCCGCAGCCACTGCTGGGATCCAGCCCCAGCTCACCGTCGTTCGGCCGGCGCGCAGCTCCTGCGGCGTAGCGCGTTCATTCTTCCGTCCAAATGCACCTCCCGTGTGACCTGTGCTCATCTCCATGCAACGCCAGAAAAATGATACCTCCACCCCTTGCTGAACATTTCGTTCTCTCTAGTCGAATCTTCTCGGGACCGTCGCGTACCCACCGCTCTCGCGTCAACAGTGTTGACTCATTCCATTCCTACTACGACTGCTTGCCCTCCTCGTTTGAGTTCTTCGTCGGGTGTGTGTGTGCTGCTGAAGGTCTGGTCTTGATGGCCACCGTTTCCCCCCTGTGACGAGTCTATCGCGCAGCGAGCTAGACATGGCTCGGTACCTCGATCAATGTCGGTAGCATCACGGTTGTGTTTTTTCCACATCCCTATCAGCAGTGACAGACTCGTATTAGCGCGCCAAAAAAAATGCTGCGCCGGTCGGTATGTAGCAAGCCCGCCGGGGTGCGATTCGTGGGGGCTTGCGCTACCGTGTTGGTGGCGCCACAGCGCCACCGCGCCACCCATGGATTCTCCACGTACAACACCGGCCAGGACATCTTTCCCAAAGACCCGAAATCGGGCTCCGCCGCGGACGAGGGCCGCAAGGTGCTGTACGGCGACAAAGCCGTGATGCCGTCGGGAGTGCCCGATGCGCCTCCCACGACGCCGTACTGGGCAGACGGAAAGATGAAACCAACGCAGCCTGTCGACACGGGCTACCCGAATCCGAAGGAGCCCAAGGGTGAAAGCGACAACATTAAAAATCCGGAATTCGACACCATTTTTGGCAAGTTCGAAATGCGGCCGACCGGAACGGGATCTCCTGCCGATCTTCGCTACCACAACGTGAAGCGCACGCCGCCGGGTGAGACTTATTTAGACCGCGACGTTCGAGCTCACTGGCCCGTGCATCAGGGGCACCACCCGTACTTCGACTACTCCAATCGCACCGGCAACAAGGAGGGCTACGCGCAGCCTATGGCGGGCGGCGCGATGAACTGGCAGACAAAGTCGGCGATCTTCGCGCTCTACAAGGCGGCCGTCCGGTCCATCCCGCTCATCAAGCAGTATTACTGGCTGAACTTGCCCATCGAGCGCATGCAAGAACGCATCAAGGCGAAGTTCTACCAGAATAAGTTCGTCAAGGACCCTGACGCCATCAAGCACCTGCTGCACTGCGGCTGGATGGACTACCAAGAGTGCATTGCGTTCCGCAAAACGAGAGGCGGCATGATGAAGTTCTTCCACGACTCGGAGGACCAGTGGGACATGATCAAGACCTACACCGATCAGGAGGGGCAGAACATGGAGGAGCGTCGCATTTGGCAGGGCGAGGAACAGCGCAAGGAGGGGCCGTACGACGGCTTCTGGAGCTGGGTCGGCCAGAAAAGCAACGAGGAGTTCAGCAAGCTTGCGGGCCGTGTACCCATGTCTTGGACCGCGTCGAAGGGCTACTTTGAGCTCTGGAAGTGCGACGGCACAAATTACTACGAAAAAAACATGGACTACGAGGGTTGGTACATTAAAAACGTCGACCCCGACCGCCGGCAGGCGCGGCGCGAGATTCAGTCCTGGACGGAGGCAGGCTATCAGCAGCCGAAGCACTATGCCGGCAAGAACCGCCGCGCGTACCGCCGCTTTGTCAAAGACATGGAGGGGCTGCTCAACAACAACAGCATTGATTCGTATCTGATGTGCCGCGAGCAGTTCTTTCAGTACAGCATTCGTGAAATGTGCCCGGAAAGCAACCGCATTCACGCTGAGAAGAAACTAGCGCGCAACGACGATTTGGTGTTCACGACGCAGTTCGACGAGCCCGACAAGATATTCAAGCAAGCCATGCGCGAGTTCCCGAACCCTCGCTTGTGGAAGACCGATGCCTTCTATCTGCGGCTAAAATATCTGCTTTCGCCTCTCGAGTACAACTGGGCCAAAGCCCCGATCGGCGTCGCGCTGGAAAAGGCGTACAACGAGTTCATCTCGGACGATGTCACCTACACGATCTCCTCGTCGCCGCAATTCGCGGACATCAAAGCTGACAAGAAGCGCAATCCGATGGCGAAGACGTGGGCTGACTTCTACACTGAATTCGACCCCGATGTCCCGGCAACACGCCGACTCCCGTGGTACCACGCGGATTTCAACTACGATCGGCGAGTGAAGTGGGATGAGCGGTGCATGCGCTACAAGAAGTGGGTGCAGGCCGGCGACGTGGACTTCATCCGCCCGTTCTTCGACGCCTACATCTTCGAGTGGGAGCAGCTTGTCAACCGGCCGGAAATCGCTCGTCACGTGGCCGCGGTGGAAAAGAAGTATTGCGCCCCACGCATGGTTCAGCTTTACCGGTCTCTTAACAGGCGCATGGACATGGCGCTCATCTCACAGCTGCGGGACTTCATGATCGCGAAGCAGACCCTCGTGCTCCCGCCCAATAGCGCGTCGTTCCCGCACGGTGCGGGCGGCGTCGAGGCGACCAAGAAGGCGTTGGCCGCGTCGAACTTTAAAGACTTCGTCTTCGACGTGCCGCCGGTGATCTTCCCTGACAATGTGGAGCAGCCGGCGTTGCTAGCGTGCGGGTCACCGCGGCCCCCCGAGAAGGTTTCGCTTGTGTCGTGATCGCCTCAAACGGAAGGGAGAACCTTTTCGGGCGCCGAAAATAGTTGTGTTTTGTGTTCTGGCTGAGGATGTCGTTTTTTTCTGGGTCTGTGTGTGTTCCTGCCTCCTTCTGTCCGCGAATGCGACATGATCGCAACGAACACTCAATTCGGCGGCAACCCGCGGGGATCCCTTCCTGATCCTGACGGGGTACACTTATATTCGTTGTTTTCCTTCGTTTCGCTCTGTGGCGGAAACGCGCATCCATTCTCTTTTTTTAAAATCTAACATCCCCCCATACACACATGGCCGCAGCGTCGTCGTCGCCTCGGCACTACGACAAGTTCACTTATGCCGTCAAGCGCCGAAACGAAAAGGATACGCCGTCCCCCACTCATCCGCGGTCAGGGTGCCGCGAAAAGTCCCCAGGGCACCTAGCTCCGCTCGCGATCAACCGAGATGGCTTCGCCGTTGCGGAGGACGGCAGCTTGCAGTCCCGCGTGGTGTCGCCGCCTCGGTGGCTGCACATCGAAACGGCCGTTCCACAGCAGCACCCGGTCATTGGAGCCGCGCGGGCACTGGCGGCGTCTCACACCGCTAGTCCGGCGCGGTTTGTTGGCACCGTGACGTCCCCGACGGGGAAGACCTCTCGCTCCGCTCCTGTCGCGGAGGGTCCCATTGTCGATCCATGGGCAACGCTGGTCGCGCGCGCCGCCGGCGACTTGACCGAGGAAGAGCTGACCGTGTTGCACTGGGACACCGTGGTGGGCTTGCTGAGCCACTACAAGATCTCGCACCCCATCGACGTCGCCAAGGCGCAGCTGCAGTGGAAGCAGCGACAGATGCAGCTGATCGGCGAAGTGCGCATGGGCAGCGCCGAATCCGTCGGCAACACTGAAGACCCCAGCGCGCAGAAAGACGTCGTGTTGATGCACACTGCCCCGCTCACCACATCCCCGATCCAAGTTATCGCGTACGGCAGGCCGTCGTCGCCGCGGCCGCCGGGTCGCTTCGTGCCGGCGCACAAGAAGCCTCTGCACTGGAACGCCGAGGCCAAGGTCGACACCGGCCGCAACAGCGGCAAGAAGTAAGGTCAGAGGCGTCTCGCTCGGGGATGAGGGGGAGGTAGCTCACTGACGTTCGCTCGCTCGTGATAGGGCCGCCACGAAGCGATCGCGATACGAACGGAGGGGCTTGACGGATCGACTGTGCGACTGTATGTGTGTGATTTGGGTATGGGAACAGATTTGACGAACGAACGAATATCGGTGCAGTGGTGGTTGCTACGTGTCGGAGACGGACGTTGTACTCTTCAAAAGGATCCCGTGTCTCTTTTAATGCGCCCCCCCCACGGTGTCTCTCCCTCTGGTTTGTCGACCGAGCGAGGAAATTCACTGGCGGTGGCTCGGTAGCACGGCATTTTGCGTTATTGTGTGAACTGCCCTCTCTCGTTTGTCCATCTGTTTTCCACGTAGTCGACCCCTTTCACCAATGCTTCGTCGAACCTTCGCACGTAGCCTCGTTGCCAGCCGCGCGCTGCTCAGCGGCGGCAGCGGCATCCCCGCCGACATGGACCACTACGCCGTCGACAAGTACCGCAAGGACAAGGACTACCCAAACATGCCGCATGACGTTGCGGAAACGCACTACAACTTCGATGCCTACAAGCGCAACAAGTTCGTCACGAAGATGCTCGACCAGCAGATCCCGCTCTATGACGACACCGTCACGGGGTTTGCGCGTGTGCTCTGGCAGGAACCGGCGCGCCAGTGGTCGAAGTTCAACATTGATGACACCCTCATCCTCGAGGAGCACGACAAGGAAGAATGGAACCAGAAGCCCTACGTTGGCGTCGGCCACCTGTACGAGCCCCCGTCAGGTAGCGAGGACCGCCCGATCCGCATTGAGGCCAACGGCAACCCTGGCGACCAGCAGATCGTCATGTGCCTCGGCAACTGCGCGCCGCACATTCCACAGTCGAACTACATCATGCTGTTCAAGGGCTACCAGAAGAACAAGTGCCCCATGTGCCAACAGTGGTTCTACATTCACAACCGACCGTGGCTTGTGATGCACCCCGATTGGACCGACGAGCCGGCGGCGGACGAGGGCCCCGCGTACTCTTTCGCCGAAATTGAGGCGGAGTTCGATCGCGACTTCCACGAGTTCGCGCTTTACCTGAACATGGAGTAGTTCAACGGAAGGAAGGTGCGGCGGGACAAGCGAGACATGAACACACATCGGGAGCAGGGTGGGGGGACATGTGGGAGGGGGGTGAAAACACTATGGGCCGGGGCGGGATCAACATTGATTGTGTATGTGTGAGCGCGTCATCATTTCTGGGAGAAGTCAGCCATCGAAAATCAACCGGCGGCGGGGGAAGGTGTGGGGCATCCATCAAGTCATTCGTGTTTGACCTTAACGTGATCCATTAAGAGAGGAGGTTATCGATTCGTGGTCACATGTCTACTTTCGGCGCGGCGCCTGCCGACCAAGTGCTTCACCCGCTGCGACAAGCCAGCAGCAACGCGTGGCCGCTCGAATCGGCGTCGTATCATTCGGGCTCGGTGTCGCCGCCGGCGGTCCCAGCGCTGCCATCCATGCCGCCCAGCGTGTCGATGGCCGCTCCCGGACATTTCCAACACGCCGCATCGTTTTCTGGTTACCCCACCACCGGCGGGCAGTTCTCCCTTCCGCCTCAGCCCTTTTACGCCCAGGGGGGTGGGCCGCTGCCTCCCCCGGTCGCCTACGACTCGGCTGCCCGCAGCAGCACCCGTCGGCGCTGCGCCATCGTTCACTTCGTGCACTGCGACGGCAGCGGACAGCCCATCGTGCCGGAGCCGGTGCGCGTACCGCTGGTCGCGATCGGCACCGTTCGTGACTTAGGCAGGGAGGCGCTCGGCCGCTTCGTGCGCATGCACGGGCACCTACACCAAGGCGCGATCAGCGACTTGGCTGTCCGCGTGGTGAAAACCGTGGACCGACAGCAATTGTTTTTCAACGACCTGCTGGACGACGTGGTCGACGTCGATGGAGGGGAACAACTTGTGATGGAAATCGAAGGCTGGCAGGCGGTGAGCGACGTCCGGGGCCTCTCGGTGGCGTCTTTGGCGTCGGCGACGGTCGTGGCTCCTCGGCCCAGCGGCTCAGGACTTCCTGCCGCCGATGGGAAACCTCTGCCCCTCAAAATAGAGCCAACGGCCCGAGAAACAGACGAGCTGCCCGCCGCGAAGCCTCTGCCTCCACCACCCCTCCCGGCAGCAGCGCCTCAGGCTACCTCTTCCGAGAGCGCACCGCCTCTGTTTGGCAGCTGCGTCGTGGTGCCGAATGGACATCCCAGCAGCAGCGCCCGGCCATCGGCTGCAAGAGCCGCCCCACGGGCCGTCACACTTAGGGTTGGGAATGGACCGTCAAATGGGTCTCCGCCGAAGCGCCCTCTGGTGCCGGCTGCCGTGAAGGCGTCGCCTGCGCGAAAGGCTGCCGCCCGCGTCGATTCATCTATCGCCTTGGCGTGCTTGATTCGCGAGACGCAATCTGGCGTGACCCAAATGCAGGCATCGGACTGCGGCCCTCAGCTGCAGGAACTGATCCGAGAGCGACAGAAGGACTGGCCGGAGCAGGCGAAGAAGGAGTTTCCCGCTAACTACGTGCAGGATCCGGAGCAGCTGGCACGCCACATCCGGCGGATGAAGCGCCAGGGTGTGTCGAAGGACAAGGCCATGGACGTCGACGACCCCGCGACGGCGATCTTGCTTCCAGCGTCGCTGCCGGCACCAGAATTGCCTCGGCTTGCGATGCCAGCCGGCGATGCCGATGCTCGGAGAGAAGCCGTGGCCCCTCTATCGGTGCATGCCCCCGTTGCCATTCCCAATCGTTCTGAGCTCCGCGCCCGCCTTCGCGGTCCAGCGCCTCCCGCGTTGCAGCCTAACCGCCGCGGCGTCATGGGCAAGTGGATCGTCAACGGCGAGGACGACGAAGGGAGCAACAGCATGCCGGTCGCGGTGGTCGCACCGCTTGGCCCTCGGCCAAGCATCGTGGCGGCAGCGGGTCGCCTTGCACCACCGAATGCCGCCGCCGTTCAGCCACCACGGAAGACAAACATTCGGCTCTCATTCCACGACGGAGAAACGCAGCGCCCGTCATCAGCCCTTGCCGTCCGACCGGCAACCGCTGCCGTGGTGAAGACACCGACGCTCCGGGCCGTCGCCGGAAAGGCGCCCCCCGCAGCGGCTCCGGCTTCGTCGGCATCCAGCGACGCCTCCTCGAGCGACAGCGACACCGACACCGGCAGTGACAGCGGTACGTCCTCGGAGCCAGCAGGCATTCGGCAAACGCGTCACACAGGTCTCCGTGGTACCGGCTCGTCGCCGGTGCAACGCGCGGAAGACCGAGTGAGGCGCCAAAATGCCTTTATGGATGCTGCGTCCGCGAAGCCCCGCAACAATGGGCGCCGCGCGCAGCCGGCCACCCCGACGCGGCAAGTGATGAGCCCCGTCACCAAGGCGCGCATCGGAGAGGCCAACGGCGCTGGCAGCGAGAGCGCGGACGAGGCGGCGACGATGTTTCCCGCAAGCTCAGGTCCGCGCAATGCCAAGCGAGGACGCACGTCGCCCGTTGACGCCCAGGGAGTCGACGACGACGGCCCTCGCGGCCGCCGGACCGTCGTTTCCAAAGGCATCACTGCGGTGGATCCTGACACCACTGTCAAACCGTCGAAGCCGGAATACCAGAGCCCGGGCGCCAAACTGGACCCCGAGTTGTTGAAGAATCGGAGTCACCTTGGCCGCGGGGTGCTTGCGGACAAGAGCTTTTCACACAACTTCATGGGCAACCCCAATCGCGCCGCGGAGCTGTTGACCTTCGACGAAATCAACGAGCCCATGCGCACGCGCAACAAGCCACTGTCGCTCCCCGCGAACTGCTTGTGAGTGGGGGGCGCGAAAAGGGTCGGATCTGATGTAAGGTTCTGGCAGGGCTCTCGAATCTCTCACGTCGGTTGGATGTTCGTTCGTCGTTTGTCGGCGATCCGGGCCATTCCGCTCGTTCATCGCGTTGCCGATCACATAGAAACTCACTTTACCAAGGTGAAACGGAGAGGTCATCTTGAGCTGCTCTAGATGCGAGCACTCGAACCTTCTCGTGGCGGCAGTGGCGAGTTCTTGAAAACGTACTGCGTTAGATACAGGAAGCGCCGTTTTCGTATTTCTATTCGCGTGTCGCGACCCTTGTGCTTCTGGATGGTCCACATCATCGTGACTCCACCCACCTCAAGGCGCCACCACCGCACCCTCGCGAAATCGCCCATTTTCTAACCCGTTAATCTACTGTATAACACTGATCTCACCTCTCTGTCCATCTCTCTTTCAATTAAAGCGATGTCGAAACTTCCGCCAATGACAAGCCGCGGCGACGCACGGCAAAAGATCATTCCCAAGTCCGTCAACGTGCCCGACATCCGGAGCAAGATTCCGGCTCACTTGTTCGAGCAGAACACTTTCCGCTCCATCGGATATCTGCTGCGCGATTTCGCTCAAATCGCTGCCACGGCGGCCGCGATGTACTATCTCTTCTTGCCCATCGTTGCGAAGCTGTGCGGGACGGGCGAGGATCGCAGCAACTTGCTCGCCTGGCCGCTGTTGGCCTTCGGGTGGTCGGTGTACTGGACGGTTCAGGGCGTCAATTTCACGGCGGTGTGGATTCTCGCCCACGAATGCGGCCACCGCGCGTTCAGCTCGAGCCTCTTGGTGAACGACATCTTCGGCTTGGTGCTCCACTCGGCGCTGCTGGTGCCGTTTCACGCGTGGCGCATCACGCACGGCAACCACCACAAGCACACCAACCACTGCGACCTCGACACGGTCTTTGTGCCGATCAAGATGAGCGAGCCGCTTCGCGAAGCCATCGGCACCGCACCAATCGTCTCCTTCGTGCAAGTCATTGTGATGCTGACTCTGGGCTGGCCGGGATACCTGTTCGCCAACGTGGCGTCCCAAAAGTCGTACCCAAAGGAGCGCCAAAATCACGACAAGCAATGGGTGAATCACTTCGACCCGGCGTCGCCGATCTTCGAGCCTCGTGACCGCGCCGACATTATCATCAGCAACGTCTTCATCCTGATCGCCCTCGTCTGCATCGGCTACGCCATCTCCGTCTTCGGATTCGCCAACGTGTTTTTCTGGTATGGAGTTCCGTACCTGCACACCAACGGCTGGCTGGTGTACATCACGTACCTGCAGCACAGCGACGAGCGCATTCCGCACTACAATAATGACGAGTTCACCTTCGTGCGCGGAGCGCTGGCCGCCGTTGATCGCGACTTCGGCTCGTGGCTCAATCCGTGGCTGCATCACATTCACGACTCCCACGTCGTCCACCACCTCTTTTCAACGATGCCCTTCTTCCACGCGATCGAGGTGACGCGCAAGCACCTCACGCCCCTCGTGGGTGAGTACTACATTACGGAGAAACGGCAGGGGCTATGGGGCATGGTGTGGCAGTCATGGCGCAACTGTCTCTACGTCGTTCCGTCGGAGGGTGTCGCCTTCTACCGCCGGTGAGAGACGGCTTCCCTCGTGAGGGTCGGCTGCTGCGAGGGTGTGCCGGCTGCGAGAGAAAGGAGATCTCCTAGGCGCTCGCGTCCTGATCGGTGATCCCTTCATCCCATCTCCTCCTGTTTCTTCTTCAAAATGTAATGGTCTCTTTCGAAGCGCGTAGCGCGCGGTGGGCAACCCGGCGTGGCTTGTCCCTCCCCCATTTTTGCTGCGTTCCCTTCAAGGATTGCAACCATTGGTACTGCTTTAACACGGCCCTCCTCCTTCTCTCTATCTGGCTCCCACATCGACGTCTTTCTCTCTTGTTTCCGCTGCTCAAGTCGTTGGGATGATTTGATTGCGCCCCCCCATCATCATG
>ERZ1292633.2914-Hain-H41-02um-R1-2914-length-17078-cov-5_pt1 | contig 17078 bp, 13 predicted proteins | sample MGYA00564406_ERZ1292633 | MGnify/ENA primary metagenome ERZ1292633 (study PRJEB36523, sample SAMEA6512639) | groundwater metagenome | collected 2019-01-08 | study: AquaDiva: Metagenomics assemblies of 32 groundwater samples | reverse complement strand
GCCGTCGGTCGCACGCCGAATCCTGACGTCATGTGCAACAAGTTCATGAAGTTTGATTTGTTCATGCGCGAAGCCGATAAACTCGGTTGTGACTTTGTGGCTACGGGTCATTACGCCCGCATCGAGGAAAGTCCAGTCTTTATTGGTTCTCGCTGTCGTTTAGCGACAGCAAAAGTGTTGCTGGCGGGGGTTGATGTAAATAAGGATCAATCGTACTTCCTCTGCCAAATGCCGCGTGAGGTTCTTCCGCGGGTTTTGTTTCCTGTCGGTGGAATGTTGAAATCGCAAGTGCGTGAGGAAGCAAAAAAGCGCGGACTCGTCGTCGCTGACAAAAAGGATAGTCAGGGCGTGTGCTTTATTGGTGAGTTCAACATGACCGAGTTTCTCCAAGATTATATTGAAAAAAAACCTGGTAAAATTGTCGACACCAACGGCAAAGAAGTTGGTGATCATCAAGGCTTGCCGTTTTACACCATTGGTCAACGTGAGGGACTCGAGATTGGTGGCTTGAAGACGCCATATTATGTCGTCGGGAAAAACGCCGAGCGCAACGAAATAATCGTCTCGAGTAACTTTCATGAAGCGTTGTATCGTACGGAACTCACAGCGAGCGAGATGAACTGGTTGGTTGAGCCTGTCTTTGCGAGCGAGGCGAAGCAATCACACGATCAAGAGATTGCTTCGTCGGCCGGTAGCCTCCTCGCAAAGACAATTAAGTGTCAAGCTCGCATCCGTTATCGCCAGCCGCTTGAAAAGTGCGCTGTCGATCTGCTCGAGGATCGTCGTCTTCACGTCACCTTCGACAAACTTCAGCGAGCCGTCACGCCCGGGCAGTTCATTGTTTTGTACGACAGCGACGTCGTCCTCGGCGGCGCGGTGATTGAATAAAGTTCACCCCGGCCATGCGAGTGGTCGGGGCGCGTGCGAGCTTGGTAGCGAGGCGCTACAAGTCGTGGACTTGAGGCGGAGGGGGGCGTGGGACGATGATCTCGTCGTTCCATTTCTTCTGGAAGACAAAGCCATGCGCCATCACCATGCCGCGGAACCGACGGAGCGCGCGGCCGTCCGGCGTGGAGGGGTCGTCCCTGGCGGTCCGTGACAGACCGGGGATGAGGCATTGGTATGTCTTGATGACGTTCGACCTCTGAACGCCCGCCTCGATAAGCCGGATGATCTCCCAGGCGTGGTCGGAAAAGGTCAGGCCATCGAAGGGGAGCGGCAGGCGAACGAGCGACAGACTGGCAAGCCTGGCCGCCGCATTGCGGAGTCGGTGGGGGACCGGAATGTTGTCTCGCTCGAACAGCGGCGGCTCCTGAAATCCCGGCGATGGGATGTTGCCGTTTGCTACTAGCCCGATGATTACCGATGTTTGGAAGGTGGGCATGGGGTTCTCTAGTGCGGAGACAGATCATACGTCAAAAGAGCGATCTCGTCAAGACGCGCTCGGTAGGGTATAGTGCCGACCGTATGATTCCCCAAAACCGCATTCGCAATTTTTGCATTATCGCCCATATTGATCACGGCAAGTCAACTCTTGCCGATCGTTTGCTTGAAATCACCGGCACTGTTGAGAAGCGTAAGATGCAGGATCAGATTCTTGATTCAATGGAACTCGAGCGTGAAAAGGGGATTACGATCAAACTGGCTCCGGCGCGGATGAACTGGAAAAAAAGCGACACTTATATTTTGAACCTCATCGACACTCCCGGCCATGTTGACTTCAACTATGAGGTTTCACGTTCATTGGATTCAGTGGAGGGAGCGGTGTTGTTGGTTGACGCGACGCAAGGAGTGCAGGCTCAAACTATCGGTAATCTATATTTTGCTTTGGAGCATAATCTGACCATCATTCCGGTTCTGAACAAGATTGATCTCCCCGCCGCCGACATCCCAAGTTGTACAAACGAACTCGTTAATTTAATCGGTTGTCGGCCGGAAGAGATTTTACTGGTCAGCGGCAAGACCGGCCAAGGCGTGTCGGGGTTGTTAGATGCCATTATCGAGCGCGTGCCGTCGCCGCAAGGCTCGGCAAGTAAACCGGCTCGGGCGGTGATCTTCGACGCTAGGTATGACGAGTACAAAGGGGTGGTAGCCTACGTTCGGGTGGTCGACGGCCTGTTTGGCAAAGGAGACAAAATGCACATGAAAGCCACCGCCGCTGAATCGGAGATTTTGGAGCTGGGTGCGCTTCGTCCAGGTTACGCGCCGACCGAGCAGTTGGAAACAGGACAGATTGGCTACATCGTCACCGGCTTCAAAGATCTTTCCGCTTGCCGCGTTGGCGACACCGTTTCATTGGCTGGATCAGATGTCCCGGCCTTGCCAGGCTATCGCGAAGTCAAACCAATGGTTTACGCCGGCATTTTCCCCAAAGAGGGATCGACTTTTGAGCGCCTGCGCGAAGCTATCGGCAAACTGAAACTTTCCGACGCCGCCTTGCAATTTGAGCCGGAACATTCGCCAGCGCTCGGCTACGGTTTCCGTGTGGGTTTGCTCGGCATGTTGCATTTGGAGATCATCACCGAGCGTTTGGAGCGCGAGTTCGCCCTTGATTTGGTGGTCACCGTTCCGTCAGTCGTTTATCATATTTACGTCAGCGGTCATGAGATGAAAGTCATCAAGTCGCCGCTGGAGATGCCCGACGCTTCGCACATCGACAGGATTGAGGAACCGTGGGCAACGGTCGACATGGTCACTCCTAAAGATTATATCGGCGCGGTCATGCAATTGGCTCAAGAACGCAAGGGCATTTATAAGACCACGGATTTTCTTTCCGACGAACGGGTGATTCTGCGTTATGAAATGCCTCTCTCGGCGGTGATTGTTGATTTTTACGATTCGTTGAAGTCTGTTTCCAGCGGTTATGCCTCGCTTAATTACGATCTGATTGGTTATCGCCAAGCGGACGTCATTCGTTTGAACATTCTGGTGGCCGAGGAGTCGGTGGAAGCTTTGTCGATGTTGGTTTATCGGAATGAGGCTGAGAAAGTCGGGCGGCGGGTTTTGGAAAAATTGAAAACTTCCATTCCCAAAGCGATGTTTGAAATCAAACTGCAGGCGGCTATCGGCGGTAAGATCGTGGCCGCGGAGCGCATCACTCCCATGCGCAAAGACGTGACCGCCAAACTTTACGGCGGCGACGTGACGCGTAAAAATAAGTTGCTTGATAAACAGAAAAAAGGCAAGAAGAAAATGATGGCCATGGGCGTGGGCAAAGTCAACATTCCGACTGATGCTTATTTAAATGTGCTTAAACGATAAAACCACCCCTGACCCCTCCCTGTGAGGAGGGGAGATGATTATGAAAAAAATAAAATTCACCAAACACACCGTGTTACGCGCGACTTGGTCTGTGGTTTGCGTGTTGATCATTGTCTCTATGATGTTTTCTCTGGTGGCCTTGGCTTTTTAACCGTCCCCGGGGGACGGTTAAACCGTTTTATGGAAAAATGCTGGAAGTTGGCCGATCCGATTTCGTCGACGGCGCAAGCGGAATTCCCGGAACTGAATCCGGTAGTTTTGCAAATTTTGTGGAATCGCGGTTTGCGCACACAAGAGGAGATAGATATTTTTTTGGGGCCTGATTGGAGTCGTGACGCCGTTTCGCCGTTTATTTTCGCCCAGATGCGTCCGGCGGTGGATCGCGTTTTCGCGGCGCTTGAGGCTGGTGAGATAATCACCGTGCATGGAGATTATGATGCCGATGGGGTTTGCGGATCAACAGTGTTGATGAGCACGTTGAGAGAGATCATCAGGAAATTACCAATTACCAATTACCAATTACCATCCATATTTCTTCCCCATCGCGAAAAAGACGGCTACGGGCTGTCAGTTAAAACGGTTGAACATCTGCACGAACACGAGCAAACGAAATTGATTATCACCGTCGATTGCGGGATCAGCAACGGCCTGGCGATCACCCGCGCCAAGGAGTTGGGGATTGACGTCATCATCTGCGACCATCATCAAATGCCCGAAGTTTTACCGACGGAGGCGATCATTCTGCATCCGTTGGCGCTCGGCGAAACTTATCCTAATAAAAAGTTATGCGGCACTGGCGTGGCTTTTAAGTTGGCTTGTGGTTTGATTGAGGAGGCTAGACGCAGGGCCGGGGCTGAAGCCCCGGAGAAGTTCGTCGACGGCTACGAAAAGTGGCTTTTGGATTTAGTGGCTATTGCTACGGTCACGGATGTGATGCCGCTGATCGGGGAGAACCGCACGCTGGAAAAATACGGTTTGGTGGTGTTGAACAAAACGCGACGAGTTGGCTTGCGAGCGCTGATCAACGCCGCCGGGATTGATGGCCGACCACTCAACACTTGGTCAATTGGATTTCAAATCGGTCCGCGAATCAACGCCGCCGGCCGCATGAACCACGCCAACGCCGCTTACAACTTGCTGATGTGCGAAGATGAGGCGGAAGCTGTTCAGTTGGCTTTGGCTCTTAATCAATCTAACGTTGATCGACAAAAGGCGTCGGAGGAGTTGTATCAACAAGCCAAGGCGCAGGTCGGTGAGGTTGGTGAGCGAAAAATTTTGTTTGCTGTTGGGCCCTGGTCGGTCGGATTGGCGGGACTGGTCGCCGGCAAGTTGATGAATGATCATGGATTGCCGGTGTTTGTCGTTTGTGATCAGGGGAACGAGCATTACGCCGGTTCTGGACGAAGTCTCCACGGGTTTGATATCACCCAAGCCATGAAAAACTGCGCCGAGTATTTGAGTAAATTTGGCGGCCACCCTCAAGCTTGTGGGATGAGTTGCGTCGGACAGGAAAATCTCCAGGCCTTCGTCAGCAAAATGTCGGCTCAAGCGGAGGCGTATTTTGCCGCTAATGACGGCACCCCGACGCTCTCGATCGACGCCGAGCTTACTCTTCCCATGATCGACTGGCGGTTGATCGAGGCTATGGATTTTTTGGAGCCGTACGGTGAAGGCCACCCGCGGCCGTTGTTCGTCAGTCGAGGGCTCGCGGTCAGCGCGGTCGATACCGTTGGCGACGGGAAACATCTACGTCTGACAGCAGGCGGCAAGAAGTTTATCGGCTTTCGTTTCGGCGAGTGGATGTCAAAATGCGCAGTCGGTGATAAACTAGATGTCGTCTATGAAATCGGTGTCAATGAATGGAACGGACGTAAAGATATTCAACTACGAATAGTTGAATTGCGCTATGCCCAAACATCTTAGAATTTACACTGACGGCGGTTCGCGCGGCAATCCTGGGCCGTCAGGGCTTGGGGTGGCCATCCACGTCATGCGCGACGGAGCCGAAGGCGAAACTATCGCTACGCTGGCCGAATATCTTGGTAAGGCGACAAATAATCAAGCTGAGTACACGGCGATTATTCGCGGGTTGGAGCACGCCAAAGAGCTGGGCGCGGAAGTGGTAGAGATGGTGATGGACTCGGAGCTGGCGGTCAAACAATTGAATGGCGAATATCGGGTGCGCAATCCTGATTTAGCCAAGCGTTATTTGCAAATTCACGATTTACGCCAGCAGTTCAAAAAAGTCACCTTCCGTCATGTGCGACGGGAAAAAAACACCGAGGCCGATGCCTTGGTCAATTTAGCGATAGATAGACATCTGAAAAAACTAAATAGTTAAACTAATTTGGTTTTTCTGTTATACTGTCTTCACTATGTCCCTCTTTGGAAGTTCAAAAACAACATCTTACCTCGGCATCGATATTGGTATTGGAGGGATTAAAATGGTTGAACTCGCCAACGAAAAGGGGCGGGCCAAATTAATGACCTACGCGTATTCTGAACGCGGATTTTCCGAGCAAGGCAAAACGCTTTTAGATAATCCCAAACTGGTAGCCGATCTTTTGGTCAAGCTGGCTAAACAAAGTGGAGCGACGACGGTTCGCGCGGTCAGTGGTTTGCCGCAGAATGCTGTTTTTACTGCCGCTCTTAGTTTGCCCACGACCAAAGACCCCAAACAAATGAAAGCCATGGTCGAAGCGCAAGTGCAAAAATTAGCTTCAGTGCCATTGCCGGAGCTGATTATTGACTCGAGGATGATTGATGAACAGCCAGAAAAAGATAAACCAAAAGGTCACACACGTGTGTTGGTGACTGGCGCGCCAAAGACCTTGGTCAGTAAGTATGTGGAAGCCTTTAAGACTGCCAAGATGGAGTTGGTTGCTTTGGAAACCGAAGCTTTCGCTTTAGTGCGTTCGTTGGTTGGCCATGATAAATCGACCGTCATGATTTTGGACGTGGGAGCGGTGCGTACCAACATGACTATCGTGGAAAAAGGGATCCCATTTTTGACTCGCAGTGTCAACATCGGCGGAGCGATGCTTACCAAGTCCATTGCTGAACAGATGAAGATCTCCGTGGAGGAAGCGGAACAGATGAAGTTGGATTTGAGCAAAGACGAGGCGGTGGCGGCTCCGCCGGTGGTGGAGTCGTTCCTCCAACCGATCTTGAACGAGATTAACTATTCGGTCGGCGAATTTCGTCGGCAAGAAGAGCACCAGATGGCTAAAATGGAAAAAATCATCATCACCGGCGGTTCGGCTCATTTGCCCGGGGTGGTTAAGTATCTTGGCGATAAGCTGAATGTCAACACTTACGTCGGCGATCCTTGGGCTCGGGTGGCCGTCCCGGAAGCTTTGCGTCCCGTGCTCGACGACATTGGTCCGCGATTTGCCGTAGCCATTGGACTGGCGATGCGAGACATTGAGTGATATGCCGCACAAGCCTTCAATTCTCATCATTGACCCCGACGTTTTTCTGGCTGGAATTTACGCGCGTAAATTTGAAGCTGATGGCTGGAAAGTTTATGTCGCTGAAACTTTGGTTGAGGGACAGAAAATTCTAAAAAAGCGCAAAGTCTCGGCGTCGATTGTCGAGCCGGATATCGATCAGGCAAAGTCTGAAGACTTTGTGCGTGGCTGGCGACAGGGGGCGCTGACGGCCAATTTGCCGCTGGTCGTTCTTTCAACCTTGTCTGAGAAAAAAGAAATTGAGCGGATGAAGAAAGCCGGTGCCAGCGCCTATCTTATTAAAGGACACTTTGTGCCGGCCGAGGCAGTGCGTAAAGTTAGGGGATTGTTGGTTTCTAATAAGAATTGATGTATAATATTTACATCAAAACTGGCTAGGTCTCGCGGCACCCTTTTCTCCGTGCTCGTCGAAAATGGCACTCGCCGCTTCGCCTACGCCAGTTCAAAATGAGTTAGTTTATGAATAAAAAAGGATTCACGCTGGTCGAAATATTAGTGGTCATAGGCATCATTGGTTTGCTCGGCGTTTTGGCAACGGTGATGCTTAGCTCGGCTCGGTTGCGCTCGCGCGACGCCAAACGTTTGGCCGACATGGCTCGGGTGCAAACTGCGCTGGAACTTTATTTTAATGATCACAACAGCTATCCACTGCAAACCGACGCCGCTGCCCTTGGTCAGGCGGCCACGGCGTGTCTTTCGAGCTCGGGCTTTTCTCCGAGCTGTGACGCATCTTCTGAATCAGTCTACTTGAGCGCGGTGCCGAACACGCCATCGTCCGGACTCAAGGAGTTAGTGGAATGTTCCGGTCAGGCCAACGCCTATTGTTACGTCGGCACGGCCACCGCTTACCGCATTCAATTTGAATTGGAGACCGATAATCCGGAAGCCAAGTTGAAAAAAGGCGTCAATTGCTCCTCTGAATCCGGTGTCGAAGCGGGGGCTTGCGCGTCGATTGAATAAACCAACGATCTTGGTATCATAGGCGGGAGCCTCTGCTCCCGCTATTGAATTTATGATCCATCTCTATAACACTCTCACCCGCCAAGAAGATGACTTCCAGCCAATTAAGCCCGGCCATGTTGGCATTTACTCCTGCGGCCCCACGGTTTATGGCTTCGCCCACATTGGCAACCTGCGTGCCTTCACCATCGCCGACGTGTTGTGCCGTACCTTGCGGGCGAATGGTCTCGAGGTGAAGCAAGTCATGAACATTACCGACGTTGGTCACTTGGTGGGCGATGGTGACGATGGCGAAGATAAAATGATCGTGGCAATGAAACGGGAAGGGAAGTCGGCTTGGGACATTGCCAAGTTCTACACCGATGCGTTTTTTCACGACGTAGCTCTCATCAACATTGTGCCAGCCACTGAGTATCCTCGCGCTACCGAGCACATTGCCGAGCAAATCGCCATGCTTAAAGATTTGGAGAAGAATGGCTTTACTTATCGCACAAGCGACGGCATCTATTTTGATACATCCAAACTTCCAGACTACGGCAAACTGTCTCGTCAAAAATCTGAAGACAAAAAAGCTGGCGCGAGGGTTGATCTAGGTGAAAAGAAAAATGCGACTGATTTTGCTTTGTGGAAGTTTTCACCAATGAATGAAAAGCGCGAAATGGAATGGGATTCTCCCTGGGGCGTTGGATTTCCTGGCTGGCACTTGGAATGTTCGGCCATGAGTAAAAAGTATTTGGGCGTGCCGTTTGATATTCATACCGGTGGCGTCGATCACATTGCCGTTCATCACGAAAACGAAATCGCCCAAACGCAAGGTGTCGACGGCGTGCTCGAAGCCAACGTCTGGATGCACAACGAATTCCTCACCGTCGACGGTGGCAAAATGTCCAAGTCGCTCGGCAACTTGTATGTGATGCAAGACGTGCGCGACCACAACATCGATCCACTTGCTCTGCGCTACTTGTTCCTCGTCGCGCATTACCGCACCAAGTTGAATTTCACTTGGGAGGCTCTCGAGGGCGCTCAAAATGCCTTGCACAAATTATATAGCATTGCTCGGACACTCCACCTACCAGAGGGGGATGGAGCGGGGGTGGTCTTAGCCGGGGACTTTCTTACCGCTATCAATAATGACTTAAACACCCCTCAAGCCCTGGCCGCCATGTGGAAAATACTTGATGATGCGTATCTATCGACCAACGATAAGGCTTCTCAACTTCTGGCGATGGACCAAGTCCTCGGTTTAGGTCTCGAGAGCTACATCGGCAAGCCAATTGAGGTTTCAGGCGAGGTTCTTGAGCTCGGTCGTCAACGTGAAGCGGCAAGGCAAGCGAAGGACTGGAAGAAATCCGACGAACTGCGCGATTTGATCGCCTCAAAAGGCTTTACTGTCGAGGACACGCCCGAAGGGCAAAAAGTTCACTAGGTAAAAATCAACAAAAAGGCCAATAAAAGTGGCCATTTCTCACATAGTGCTCTTGACAAAAGAGCATTTTTGTGATATAAATATTTCTCGGTGATCGACGACCGGATCACCCGGGCCGGGGCTTTCACGACCCGTTGCCAGAGGTCGTTTGTTACCCTCGACAAAGACACGTTTGGCCAGCACTTATGCCAAGCGTGAGAGGGAAAAGACGTTTTCGTTGTATTCCTCCGGGATCGGCGAAAACATGGGAGGGCTACGGTAAGCTCTCATAAGTGGCAAAAAATGGCCCGACTATCCTCTTTCAGCGCCGCCACGGAGAGGAGAAATCGAATGCATCAGCCCAAACAGAGGTGTGATGCAGGGGAAACGAACGACCCCGTCGACTCCGGTCGGCAAGATCACCGATATCGGGTACGCAGGTGAGGGTACCTTTCGTACTTTCTCGTAAAAGCGACCGATGAATCAGGTGATCACGTTCAAGGCTCAGCAAGCCTGTTGATACCCGCCCCGTGCGGAATCACAAAAAATCGATTGCGAAAGCAGTTGAGCTAGGTGGATGTGAGTCCGTAGAAAGAAACTCACAAACACTGACCCTCTGTTTTTCAGGGCTCTGAAGAAACGACTGGCCTCGCAAAGCCAGTCACCACGAGAAAGCACTTCTCGTGGTTTTCTCTTTTTTATGCTACTATTTGTTTATGAAACGCAGGTCTATGCCTGCAGTGAATCGTGTTTATGACTGACAAAGAAAAACGCATTACTGAAATCCCTGGAGCTACTTTCCCGGAAGGCCTGGCAGGTGCGCCGTCGGAGGCCGAGACTCTAGAGTCGAAGCTGATGGTACACGAAGCGCCAAGGTCGGCTCCGGAACGGGTTTCCGAGGCTGTACCGACTTCCGCGCCGGTTGTTTCAACGCCAGTCGCCACGTCGGCGGTTGTTGTCAAAGACGAACTAACGCAGGAAATCGAAGAAGTCCTTGCGGAAGATTTAGAAGATTTGTACCAGCAACTTCCGCCAGAGCGACAGCAAAAGTTTAAACAAGAAGGGGAGAAGGCGGCGGGGATTATTCGTCAAATGATTTGGCACGGAAAGTTTCACGGTCGACGAATCTTGAATTTGATTGTCCACTGGCTGAAATTGATCCCCGGCGTCAACAAGTTTTTTTTGGAACAGGAATCCAAAATCAAAACCGACAAGCTGCAAGCGCTTGCCGAGGAGCATAAGAAAGATTCTACCTGATTTTAGTCGGCTTGATATGTTCGTAACTGAATTCGGAACAGTAGGAGGATCAGCGCTGGCGCCAACAACGGCGGGTGTTGATACGGGATCGTTGATCACGGTTCTGGTTTTGGTCTTGTGGCCGTTGATTTTGGTCGCCGCGGTTTTTTTGATCCGCTTTATTTCCCATCGTTTTTTACATCGTCACGGCGGGGCCTTTGCTAATGTTACATTGTTGGTGACTCTGCCAAAATTTCGCCGCGAGGAAGACACTAAGGAGCAGTTGACCACCCAAAAAGTTCAAGAGGAAATCGGCATTGACGAAAACTTTTTTGCTTCCATTGCCGGCCTGCACTATCAAAAAGGCGTTATCGCCTGGCTTCTTGGCCGCACCGATCATTTGGCCTTTGAAATAGTGGCCCACGAAAAGTTGATCAAGTTCTTCGTGACTGTGCCCAAGCGTTATCGTGATTTCGTGGAACAGCAGTTGACCGCTCAACATACAGACGCTTTTGTTGAAGAGGTTGAGGACTACAATATTTTTTCGCCAACCGGATCGATCCTCGGCGGTTATTTGGAATTCAAACGTGAAGCGTTTTTTCCTATTAAAACTTATCGCAAACTGGAGTCAGATCCGCTGAACGGTTTGACCAACGTTTTGTCAAAAGTTCCTGAGACCGACGGCGTGGCTATTCAGTACATCATCCGTCCAGCCCACAAAAAGTGGCGCAAGGTCGGTAAGCAAGTCAGCAAAAACATGCTCAAGGGGATGAGTTTGGAAGAAGCGATCCGCGGCAGGAAAAGTGGCGGCGGGATCATGGCTTGGATTAACCCAAAAAGTAAAGACCAGCTTTCCGACGAACAACGCCAGAGCGGTTCGACAATGATGACCCAGGCGGAACAAGACATGACCAAAGGGGTTGATGAAAAAATCGCCAAAGGCGGATTGGATGTCAACATCCGTTTGGTCGTGTCGGCGCAAACGTCCGAAGCGGCCCATCGTCTGTTGGAAGACGTCATGGGCGCGTTTTCGCAGTTCAGCATTTACGAGCACGGCAACGCTTTTGTCAAAGCGATTCCCATGCGTAAGAAATTTTTGATCCAAAAGTTTATTTATCGCGGCTTTGATGAAACGCGCAAACTTGTTTTGAACACCGAAGAGATGGCCTCTATCTGGCATTTGCCGCTGAAAACCACGGAGACGCCGAACATTTTGTGGCTTTCCGCCCGCACCGCGCCAGTGCCCGTTGAGGTACCGCAAGAGGCTGATTTGACGCTCGGATACAACGTCTATCGCGGTCGTAAAACCACTATTGCCATCAAGCGGACTGACCGCCAGCGTCACATGTACATCATTGGAAAATCTGGTTCCGGTAAAACGGTCTTCATTCAGGAGATGGCTTTGCAAGACATTTTGAACGGCGAAGGGGTGGCGGTGCTTGATCCGCACGGCGACATGATCGAGTGGTTGCTTGGCCACATTCCTAAAAATCGCATCGACGATGTGATCGTTTTTGACCCTTCCGATTTGGAGCGTCCCGTTGGACTCAATATGCTGGAAGTCGACACAGAATCCCAGCAAGACATGGCCACTCAAGAGATGATCTCCATTTTTTACAAACTTTTTCCGCCAGAGATGATCGGTCCGCAATTTGAACACCATATGCGCAACGTCATGTTGACGTTGATGTCTGATCCGGCGACGCAAGGCACCATCGCCGAAATTCCGCGGATGTTTAGCGATCAAGATTTCCAAAAACAATGGGTAACTAAAGTCAAAAATCCCGTTGTTCGTTCGTATTGGGAAAACGAAGTGGCTAAGACGTCGGACTTTCATAAGTCGGAAATGCTTGGTTATTTGATTTCCAAAGTCGGTCGTTTCGTGGAAGACACAATGATGCGTAACATCATTGGTCAACAAAAATCCGGTTTTAGCTTCCGCGAAGTTATGGATAAGAAAAAGATTTTGTTGATTAATTTGGCCAAAGGAAAAACTGGAGAAGTTAACTCGTCGTTGTTGGGTTTGATCATCGTCAGCAAATTGCAGATGGCCGCTTTGGCGCGCGCCGATATGCCCGAAGACCAGCGCCAGGACTTTTATCTCTACATCGACGAGTTCCAGAACTTTATTACCGATTCCATCTCTACGATTTTGTCTGAAGCGCGCAAGTATCGCCTTAACTTAATCATCGGTCACCAATACATGGGCCAGTTGGTCAAAGACAACAAAACGGAAATTCGCGACGCCGTTTTGGGCAACGTCGGCTCGATGTTTGTTTCGCGCATCGGGCCCGAAGATTCAGAAATTCTGGAAAAGATTTTCTCGCCAACCTTTGCTGGTTATGACTTGATCAACTCTGATAAATTCACTTGGTACTCCAAGATCATCGTTGATAATACCCAAGTCAAGCCGTTCACCATGAAGACTTTTCCGCCACCGCCGTCTGATCCTAAACTGGCTGGAGCGATTAAACAGCTGTGTCGATTGAAGTATGGCCGTGATCGTGCCATTGTCGAAGCGGAAATTTTGGAGCGCTCGCAAATTCGCGCCCAAGTTACATCATTGCCGCCGCCGAGTTCGATGTAACTCGTTGATTCTTATATTAAACCGGCTAGGTCTCGCGGCACCCTTTTTTCCGTGCTCGTCAAAAAGGGCACTCGCCGCTTCGCCTACGCCGGTTGCAGTAGGATTGAAATTAAACGAGCTCAACGAACGAAGTGTTTCCCGCAGGCCAATTCAGCCTGTCTGAGCGTACGATCACGTCGCTCGCGAGCGACGTGAGAGAAGCGAGTTCTGCAATTGGCCGAAGGGGGATACGAGTAAGGATCAGCGAGTTAGTAAATCAAATATGGAAAATCAAAATCAATTTTACACTGAACCAGATTTGGACGACGTCGGCCGCGATCCGCGAACCAATCTGGCGATCAAAATTTTGCGACAGATGCAGGACAGTTTGGAAAACGCTCTGGCCATGTTGCAAGACGGCGAGGGACGGGAGGAGATCGTCCGCGAGCTCTCCGAGAGTAAACAGCGGCTCGACGCTGACGTGGCTGAGGCCACGGGCTTGCGCACCATCGAAGGAGTATTCGACGGTTGCGACATGGTTGGATCAGACGGCCAAATGTACAACGTGCCGCCTAACTACGCTTCCAAGTCGCGTTTGGTGGAAGGTGATATGTTGAAATTGGTCATTCGTCGCGACGGCGGTTTCGTTTTCAAACAAATTGGGCCAATGGAGCGCCGCCGAGTCGTCGGCAGGTTGGCTGAAAACACCCAAACAGGCGATTACGTTTGCGTCGGTTCTGATGGAACCAAGTGGCGACTGATTCTGGCGGCAGTGACTTATTATCACGGCGCCCCAGGCGACGAAGTCGTCATTCTGGTTCCCAAAGGTGCCCCTTCAACCTGGGGGGCGGTAGAGAATATTGTGAAGCGCTGAAGATGTGATAAACTCATCCCACTATGAGCGAAACACTCTACCGTAAATACCGTCCCACGACCTTTGCTGAGGTTTGCGATCAGAACCACATTAAAACCACTTTGCAGAATCAATTGAAGCAAGGGACGGTGGCCCATGCGTATCTTTTTGCCGGGCCGCGGGGGGTGGGTAAGACTACCTTGGCGCGCATTTTGGCCAAGGCGGTGAATTGCAGCAAACTCAAGGACGGGGAACCGTGCGGCTCGTGCCCTGGATGTTTGGCGATTTCGCAAGGTAAAACCATGGACGTTTTTGAGATCGACGCCGCCAGTCACACCGGCGTTGAGAATGTTCGCGAAAATATCATCGACGGCGTGCGTTTCGCCCCGTCGCAGTTGAAGAAAAAAGTTTATATCATTGATGAAGTCCACGCTCTCAGCCCGAACGCTTTTAACGCCTTGCTGAAAACCTTGGAAGAACCGCCGGCCCACGCTTTGTTTATTTTGGCGACCACTGAGTTACACAAAGTACCGGCCACGATTTTATCACGTTGCCAGCGTTTTGAATTTCATCGTCTTAGCGCGGTTGACGTTGTTGAACGTTTGCAATGGATGGCTAAACAAGAGTCGGTTAAAGTTGACGAAGATGTGTTGCGAGCCATCGCTCGGCTTAGTGAAGGCTGTTTGCGCGACGCCGAAAGTTTGTTTGGACAAATTTTGGGGTTGGCTGACGGTCAAAAAGTCACTATGGCTGAAGCTTCACTGATTATCCCGACCACGGACATTGATATTGTTCTGCGTTATCTGGAAGCGGTGGCGAAAAAACAGTCGGCAGAGGCGATTAAGATCGCTGTTGAGGCGGTTGAGTCCGGGGCGCGAGTGGCGCCGTTGGAAGACGAGATTTTGGAAGCTTTGCGCTGGGCCTTATTGGCGTCGCTTGGTGACGCGCCGTCGTCAAAAATGCTGGATGGCGACGCTTGTAAACGCTTGCAAGGCGTGGCCGAGGCGGTTGGATCGACTGGAATTCAACGCCTGATTCAGTGGTTGATGGAATATCGTGTCGCCTATCGCAGTGAACGCATTCCCCAATTGCCGCTGGAATTATTGGCAGTGCAATTTTCCGGACAAGCGACAGTAGTGGCACGGCACGCCGTGCCAGAAGAACCAACGAAACCGACCGACGTGGTGGCGAATGGCGGTCGCCTAGAACAAACCCCCTCCTCCATCAAATCCAGCCTGGCCGACATCAAAGGGAAATGGTCTGAATGTTGCCAAAAGCTGGCTGAAATTTCCGGCACTCTGCCTGTGTTGCTTCAAGATGTTGAGCTCCTAGGCGTTGAAGGCGGTACCTTGCGTCTCGGCACCAAAATAAGTTTCATCGCTGACAAGCTGAACGAAAGCAAAAATCGTCAGGCCATTGGCGTGGCGCTTTGTGCCGCCTGCTTAGAGCCAATCGGCGTCGTGGCAGAAGTCATCACCGTCCAGCAAGACGAACTCGTTTCCGAATTGCTCGGTGAGTTCGGCGGGCGAATTATTTCTTAGCACTTTTTTCTCCTTCGCGACGTACTTGGCAAATGAATGATTTGAGGTAAGCCGATTCTGGGAAGTAGACAGAAAGTGGATGATCAGCTGATTGGCGGACAACGCCAAGAATTTCCAAAGTCACGCCGGCCTGGATCGAGGCGCGGCGCAGTGTGAAGGCAAAGTCCTCTTCGTTCATGAAGTGGGAACAGCTGGAAGTCACAAAAATACCGCCGTCTTTAATCAGGCGCAGAGCGGCGCGATTCAAAAAGTGATAGGCTTTTTTGCCATTCTCCGCGTCTTTGGAAGTTTTGATGATCGATGGCGGGTCCATCATCACAATGTCGTAAGCAGGCTCTTGATGATCATTTAGCCATTGGAAAATGTCGGCTTGTTCAGTCGTCATGGTGACGCCGTTCATCTTGGCGTGTTTTTCACACAAGCGCAGAGCCAGGTCGGAAGCGTCGACGTTGTGGACGTTTTCCTCGCCAGCCAGCTTGGCCATAATTCCTGCCGCGCCGGAATAGGAAAAAAGATTAAGGCAGTTTTTTACTAGTCGGCCGGCTACTAAAAGTGCGGTGCGTTTTCGTAAGTCTTTTTGGTCCAAGAAGAAGCCGGTTTTTTGACCGTTCAACACGTCGGCGACAAAGCTGACGCCGTTTTCTTTGAAGTCAACCAGATCAGGCGCGTCGCCAAACAGTACGCCGTGCGATTCTTGGAGTTTTTCTTCGTGGCGGACGTTCATGTCCGAACGTTCGACAATCGCGCGCGGTTTGAAGATCGAGACCAAACACTCGACGATTACATCGCGCAGAGCGTCAAGTCCGGCGGTAGCGATTTGGATCACCAGCACGTCATCATAACGGTCAATGACCAAGCCAGGGATTTGATCAGCTTCGCCAAACACCACGCGATAACCCGTGGTCTCTGTATCAGGCCCGTAGCCCATCAAGACGCGGCGTTCGTCAGCCGCCTTGATTTTGGCAGTCAGCCATTTCTTGTCGATCACCGCTTCACCAAAATCAAAAACACGAACAGCAATCGAAGATGCGTTCGAGTAAGTACCCGTACCGATGATGTCGCCCTTGCGGTCGGTCACATGGACGAAATCGCCGTGCTCGAGTTTTTCTGGCTTAGTCTCAATCGCCCCGGAATAAACCCACGGATGACGAAAAGTGATGTTGGCCTCTTTGCCGGCTTTGAGCTGGATCTTCGGATACATAGATTCGCTTGGTTAACCCCTTATAGTGGGGGAATCAATGTTGTATAATGGCACACATGAACGGATTTGGCAAGACCGACGAAGTGTCTCTAGTGACACTTTCGGTGAACGTAAGCGGCAAAAGCGGTGGTGATTGGCACGGCCAAAATAAGGCTGGCACTGCCGACAATGGTGCGGACGATTTCTTCGGCGATCATTTCATTATTAAAGATCATCCACAAAGCTTGATTGTTGTTGCTGTAAAAAAGCAGAAACAGCGGCAGGGAAGCGCCGGCATAAGCTAAGAAAATGGTGTTGATGAGTGAGGCGATGTGCTCTCGGCCGACGGAGAGGCCGCGCGCGTAGAGTTCGTGGAAATCCAGATTTGGATTTGCTTTTTTGATTTCCTCAATGGCAGCGGATTGTGCTGTTGTAATATCGTCCAGAACGCCGAGGGCGCCGATGATGATGCCACTTAAAAGCAGTCCGCGAAGATCGATATTTCCATAGCCTAAACTTTGCAGATAATAAATATCTTCTGTTGCTGAACCGGAAAGCTGCGCAAGAAATACAAAAATTTGTGCGAGAAATGTTGAAAGAATAATA
>ERZ1292633.2911-Hain-H41-02um-R1-2911-length-17123-cov-5_pt1 | contig 17123 bp, 14 predicted proteins | sample MGYA00564406_ERZ1292633 | MGnify/ENA primary metagenome ERZ1292633 (study PRJEB36523, sample SAMEA6512639) | groundwater metagenome | collected 2019-01-08 | study: AquaDiva: Metagenomics assemblies of 32 groundwater samples | reverse complement strand
GGGTTTTTCTGTATTTGCTGGCGTGGGCGAAAGAACCCGCGAAGGAAATGATTTGTGGCACGAAATGAAAGACTCAGGAGTTATTGCAAAAACAGCGCTTGTGTTTGGCCAGATGAATGAGCCTCCAGGGGCGCGTGCGCGTGTGGCTTTAACAGGATTAACAGTTGCAGAATACTTCCGTGATGTTGAAAAACAGGACGTTCTTTTCTTTGTCGATAATATTTTCAGATTTACTCAAGCGGGCGCAGAAGTTTCGGCGTTACTTGGGCGTATTCCTTCAGCGGTTGGTTATCAGCCAACATTGGCGACGGAAATGGGCGTCATGCAAGAGCGTATTACATCAACTAAGCAGGGATCAATTACATCGGTGCAAGCCGTTTATGTTCCGGCGGATGACTATACAGATCCAGCTCCGGCAACTACATTTACTCACTTGGATGCAACAACCAACTTAGATCGCGACATTGCAGCGATGGGAATTTTTCCAGCGGTTCATCCATTAACCTCAACCTCTCGAATTTTAGATCCGCAGGTTGTGGGCGACGAGCATTACAACACCGCGCGTGGTGTTCAGATTATTTTGCAACGCTATAAAGAATTACAGGATATTATTGCGATTTTGGGTATGGATGAGTTATCTGAAGATGATAAATTAGTTGTGGCGCGCTCAAGAAGAATACAAAGATTTTTATCTCAGCCTTTCTTTGTTGCTGAACAGTTTACCGGCTTAAGCGGTAAGTATGTCGACATTAAAGATACCATTAGAGGCTTTAAAGAAATTCTTGAAGGAAAACATGATGCGCTACCAGAGCAAGCGTTTTACCTTGTAGGAACAATTGAAGACGCCATTGAAAAAGCTAGAAAACTTCAAGCATAAGGGTAAAAAATGTTTAAACTGAATGTCTTAACTCCAGAAAAAAAAGCGGTTTTTGATCAAGAGATCACAGAGGTGACGGTGCCGGCTTATTCTGGAGAAATGACGGTTTTGCCAGGACACGCGCCGTTGATTACGACCTTGGGAGCTGGAGTTTTAATGTACAAACTTAAAGGTATCGATAAAACGTATAGAGCTGTTTTAAGCGGGGGCTATTGCGAAGTGGCTCCGGGTCGAGTTAATGTTTTGGCGGAGTTTATGCAGCTGCCAGAAGAGGTTGTTGTTGATACAGCTTATGCAGAAGTAGCAGCCGCAGAAAAAAAACTAGGGACTGAGATTTTAGCCGATGAAGACTTTAAAAATACTATGAACGATGCAGCTAAAGCCCGCGCAGCCATTCGTCTGGTTCAGCACTAAGGACTTTAACAATCTAGACTAAGGCTTAGTGTCATAGACAGAGAATAAAAGTATTATTAAACAGTGATGATACTTAGACCTCTAAGAACAATTCAAATAGTTCTTTTTATTTTTTTATTTACAGTGCTTGCGCAAGCGGAAGACCTCGAGCAAGAGATGCTTTCTGTCGGGGCTGCACCGATTCAGTCGGACAACGAAGCTTTGGAGTCTGGTCATGTGGTGGTAGAAACACAGGGAGATCCAACTCAAAGTTATAAAAAAAGAAGAGGCCGCCATGGGGCGCTATTTTCTATCAGTCGAGAAGATTTTTATGCGGCAGACTACAGGTCGCTCTTTAAAGATTCTTATTTTGATGAGATTGTTGGTGCAGAGGCGATTAGCCTTGTTGGCCTTGAGTTAGGTTATAAATATAATCTGGGCGCGATGTCTTTTGCAGGGCTTGTTGCCTACTCCAGCGGGTCGATAAATGGCAGTTTTTTGGGTGCTGACAGACAAATTCAAATTAGTCGCCAGGGGATTTCAGTCAATGCAGCGCTGGACGCATTTTTTGAAGAACCTTGGGTGGCGCCTTATGCTCAAGCAGGGCTGCACTTGTTTAGCATCACAGAAACCAAAACGGGTACGCAGGAAAGCTTAAGCGACAGCACTGGGCCCGCACTTAACTATAAATTTGGGCTATTATTCCAACTAGATTGGATTGAAAACTCTTTTGATAAAAATGCCAAGACAGACCGATTAAGGTCTTCAGGCCTAGAGAACACCTATATAGATTTTTACTATGCGACTCATCAGGCGTCACAAAATGCGATTGACCCCTCAACCCTCGGCGTTGAAGGCGATCCCAACCTGTTTTCCAGCAATGAAGTTGGGCTTGGTTTGAAGATGGAGTTTTAAGCTGGGAAAGCTTTTAAAAATCGTAAATAATTATTTTGTGGCCTTAGTTGTTACCTTTTTAGGGTTAAATCCGGCCTTCGCTACAAAACAAAAAAATAGGACAAACGACACGCCAAACTTTGATCAGGCGGCGGAGTTGATAGAGAAAAGATATACTCGCACGGCGACAATGGCAGAGCTTATTATACAGTCTAACCTTACGAACCATGCACAAAAGTTTCTTTTAAAAACGGCGTTAAAAGTAGGTGCCTATGATGAAAAACCTATGCCGTTTGAACTTATCAAAAAAGACAATCGTCTGCAGTTTAGGTTTAAAAACAAAATGACACTCGAGATAAAAAAAACAGATGGGTCCGTTTGGATCAATAGTGAGCGGCTCAGGCTAGAAAAAATAGAAGACATCGATATATTTTATGATGAGATTTTTAAAATACTTTCTAAAAAAGAAAAATTTTCAAAGTTTGATTTGATTTTACCAAAGGCGCAGGCTGTTGGTGGGCCAGCGATTTGGGCTTTTGCAGTTATTGCGGGCGGAATACTGATAGTGAGCGAAGCCTGGGAGTTTATCGAGAACGGCTGTGGCCCGATGGCCTGCACCCCAACAAACTTAGGAGGTGCCGTGTATAATAAAATAAGCAAAAAGGTTAAGAAACACAGCTTTCCTCATCTGTTTTTAACAGAGTATGCTGATATTCGCGAGATAAAATGTATAGAGGTTGCAACGCCGGGGGCGCTTCCGAGATTAATGCCAAGAGAAGTTGTTAAAGAAGAATATAAACTTGTCGAAGGAAAACTGGAAAGCTCCGGGCGCGTAGTATTTTATATCAGCTACGATGGCAGTGGACAAATTAAAGAAATTGTAGACTCTAAAAACAGACCAGTAGAAAAAGAGATGGGGGCACAGCTTGGCCACAGTTTTCTTATTGGCGAGTGTAAAGATGGGGGCACCCGCCTTAAAAAAGCAGGGGTAGTTTACGCAAAAGAGATAATTAAAAATGCTAAAGCTAGCCGCGAGAAAGCGGTGGTCTTTAAGGCCCAGCAAGAGAGCATATCTCGTAGCCCGACAATTAATACAAACGAAAAGAAAATGCTGGAACAGCTCGAAACGTATAATTAAAGGCCATCGACCTATACCAAGCACAGCAGATAATTTAGTTCTTCATATACATTTGACCACGTAATGTTATTCATGCGGATATTAAGGCGCTGATCGGGAGTAATAGAATATTTTTTATTTTCGCGAAATGCCAATTGAATTGCGGTTTCTGGCTTTAAGCGAGTTTTTTCTGTAAAAATCAAAGAGATATTTTTAAGGCCAGCGCTGATATCGCGCACCCCAAGGTCTTTACATTGTTTTCGGATTAGCATCAGGCCCATAAGGTTAATAACCGGTTCGGGTATTGGGCCGAATTGATCTTTAAGTTCATCTTCGATGCGATCCAGCTCTTCTTGTGATGAAATTTCTGAAAGGGCTTTGTAATAACTTAAACGAATGCGGATATCTGAAATATAGGAATCAGGAATTAGTGCGGGAACTTTTAGATTAATTTCCGGATCTAAATCTCTATCGGCCAAGGGCGAGCCCTTGGCATCCGCCAAAGCTTCATTCAGCAAATCCATATAAAGTTCATAGCCGACGGAATTTACATGACCGGACTGATCGTCTCCTAAAATATTTCCAGCGCCGCGAAGCTCGAGGTCATATTGGGCGATGCGAATTCCTGAGCCAAGCGCGGTGTTTTCCTGAATAACCTTTAGGCGCTCTTCTGCATCTTTTTCTAGTTTTTTGCCTTTTGGTAAAAGCAAATAACAAAAGGCGCGCGCCTTGCTGCGTCCTACGCGTCCGCGCAATTGATAAAGTTGCGACAGTCCGAACATGTGAGCTTGATCAATAAACATGGTATTGGCGCGCGGCACGTCCATGCCGGACTCAACGATGGCTGTGCAAATTAAGACATCGATTTCGTGATGAAAAAATGCCAGCATTGCAGACTCAAGCTCGTCTTCGTTCATTTGTCCGTGTGCCACTCGCATTCGTGCTTCGGGTACGAACTGACGAAGTTCGTCTGCCAAACCGTAAATACTTTGCACGCGATTGTGAATAAAATAAACCTGTCCGCCACGGGCAATTTCAGAACGTATTCCTTTGCGGATCAATTCTGGATCGAACTTTGAAATAAAGGTTCGCGTAGGCAGCCGGTCAACTGGCGCGGTATTGATAATTGATAAATCACGCATGCCGGTGAAACTCATATTTAAAGTTCTAGGAATGGGCGTGGCTGATAAAGTTAAAGTATCCACCTCAGTTTTAAATTTCTTTATTTTTTCCTTGTGGGCAACGCCGAACTTTTGTTCCTCATCAACAATTAATAAACCCAGATCTTTAAACACAACATCTTTACTTAAAAGCCTGTGGGTGCCGATAACTATATCGACTCGCCCTTCTTTTAGATCCGCCAAGGTTTTCTTTTGTTCGGCAGCAGAAACAAAGCGGTTTAAAGAACGGATTTCAACAGCGGCTTCGGGGGCTACAGAATCGGTTAAGTTGCTCGGGTAAGCTTTGGTTGAAGCAGAAAATCTTTTTTTAAATGTTTCAAGATGTTGAAAGGTTAAAACAGTTGTTGGCGCCAATACGGCAACTTGTTTTTTGTTTTGCACCGCCTGAAAGGCGGCACGCATTGAAACTTCAGTTTTACCAAAACCGACATCTCCACAGATAAGGCGATCCATTGGTTTATTACTAAGAAAATCTTTTTGAATATCTGAAATCGCCTTAAGCTGATCATCGGTTTCGTCGTATGGAAAGCCTTTTTCAAATTGATTGTAAGTAATCTCATCAATGGGCAGAGGCTTTCGGGTGATTTCGCTGCGCTTGGCATAAAGCTGTAAAAGCTCAGCGGCTATGTCGTGAAGATGGGCCCGCACCTTGATTTTGGTTTTTTCCCAACCGGTGCCGCCAAGCTTATCTAGAACGCTTGTTTGTGTGGCTCCAGAAAATTTTTGCAACTGGCCCACGCGGTAAACGGGAATGTAAAGTCGATCTTTGTCTTTATAGGCAATTTGAATAAACTCAGCTTCGGCACCGCCGACGTTCATGATTTTTAATCCTTCATAAACGCCAATGCCATGTTTGACGTGTACAATTAGATCGCTGGGCTTTAAATCCCCAAAGGCGAGGCTTCGGGCCTTTGCCGAAAACTCTTCATAGGCGCCTTTTGTTGAATTTTTTTCGAGGGTTTTTTCAGAGCCGTGCTTCTTTCCAAAAAAATCATCGCTGCGCAAAAAAATAATTTTTTCTTCAGACAACAAACAGGTTTCTGAAAATGGCCGAGGCACAAGCGTTATGGTTTGAGTGTTATGAAGCCAGTCTTCCCAAAGATAGTCGTTTGCGGCCGCGACATTAAAAGTAAACTCCATTTTTTGTAGCAAAGCTCTGAGGCGATCTATTTGAGTTTGATTTTTTACGGAGATAAAGATTTTATAATCGGCCGCCCGCCAGGCTTCGAGCTTTGGCTTGGCGGCGCCGATCCAGGCGTCTGAGGCTGGAGCGAGCGCGCGCGATAAATAAGAAAATTCATTTAATGGCAGCGAAGGGTATTCGATACGCTGTTCCACGGAGCTTTCATCTTCTAAAAAAGCTAAATTAGAAAAATTATAAAACCGAGAGTCGGTTGGCCACAAAAGCTCCTCGTATTTTGTGACGAGAGCGGCGGGCGGCTGAGCCAGCAGTACGGAGGTATTGTTGTAGGCGTCTTTGTGGTCGCTAAGCATATCTTGTTCAAACTGATCGGCGACACGCAAAATTTCGGCTTTGTCTAAAAAAAACAGATTCAGCTCTGAATTAAAATAATCAAGGACTGTAGAAAGCTTTTCATAACAATACGGAAGCAGCGATTCGCATCCGGCAAAATAATTTTTTAAAGAAATGGAACGTATAGCCTCATCGGCATCGGTTGGAGTTAGCGCTCTGCTCTTAAACTCAGAGCGAAGTTTTTTAATAATTAATTCGATGTTCTCATCGGTTAGCACAAATTCGTAAATCGGCAACAAATGCAAGGCAGTTGTTTCTTCTAAGCTTCGTTGATCGGAAGTTGAAAAATAACGGAGCGACTCGATTTGATCTCCAAAAAGCTCAAGGCGTACGGGCATATTTTCAGCCGGAGAAAAAATATCAATGATACAGCCACGAAGGCTGTATTGTCCGGCGTCCTCAACAACGGGCGTGGCCTGATAACCCAAAGAGTTTAGGTGGCCAGCTAAATTTGCCGGAAGCAAATCGCCGACGCGCCACAACTTACAGCGACTATTAAAGGATAAAAACGGCGCGGAAAGTTGTAGCAAGGCCTCAATAGGAGCAATAAAAATGACATTTTTTTGCGCTTGTGAGGCCCAATAAAGGAACCTTGATCTTGAGGTTCGGATTTCTGGAGATGGTGTGAGTCCGGAATAGGGCGAAACATCCCATCCCCGCAAGACGTGGGTGCTTAAAAATGGAGAAAAAAAAGCAAGCTCTTGTTGAAAGGAAAAGGCCCGCTCCAAACTAGAAACAATAACCAGGCGCGGCAAGTCGCTAAATTCTTTAGACAAAGATTGAGACAAAAAATAAGAGGCCGATGGGCCAGCAGAGGCACCAAGAATGTTGAACTGTTTTTTGTTTTTTTGCAGGCCACGAAGCAAAAAACTTTCTAATCGTGTGTTGGTGGTTTGCCATGCATTTGTCATAGTTTTAGCGTTTATCATCCTATTATGATTCGGTTCTATTCTTAGGCCACTAGCAGGGCCTTGCGACGTTAAGGTTTTTATTGGTTTTTACAGCTTAGCTGTTTATAGTTTTGTTTTGTATAACTAAATGAAATGAGAGTTCTTGCGCAAAAAAATTTTTGCGGCGGAGCTTTCTGCTGTAGGAGGAACCATGCCGCTTGGTGGAGTTATATTTATTACGGTTTTTATCAGCGTGTTTGGGTATATTTTAATACGCCTCGCGCGCCTAACCGGCGGCACTGCAAAAAAAACAAGTCAGGCAAAATTTGATATTTATGAGTGTGGTATTCCGGTTGAGGAAAAAAAAGACACAAAAATATCTATTAAGTTTTATCTAACGGCAATTTTGTTTATTCTTTTTGATATTGAAATAATCTTTATGTATCCGTGGGCAGCCAATTTCAAAAACTTTATTGTCAGCGGCGCGGGCCCCTTTGTATTTGTTTCAATGTTTATATTTTTAGCGATTTTTATTTTTGGCCTTTGGTGGGAGATCAAATCAAAAGCTTTGGAGTGGGATTAGTTTATGACATCGATGGGCACTACAGGTTTTGAAATTACAGTTAACTTAATTAAAACAGTGTTAGTTTTTTTGATGATGGTTCAGGCTGTGCCAATATTGGTTTGGTTAGAGCGTCGCGGCTCTGCATTTATTCAAAATCGCTTTGGCCCAAATCGTGTTGGGCCGCTTGGACTGGTGCAGCTGCTGGCCGACGCGGTTAAGTTTTTAACAAAAGAAGACTTTGTTCCTGAAAAAGGTAGCCGCTTTATGTTTTATGCTGCGCCGGTCTTCGCTCTGATACCAGCAGCTATTGCTTATATGGCCATACCGATGTCGGTCCCGCTTAAGCTTGAAGGGGCGACATTTTTAATTCAAGGTTTTGAAGTTAATGTCGGCATTGTTTTTGTTTTGGGAGTTTCTTCGCTAGCCGCGTACACCATTTTGATGGCGGGCTGGGGCTCGGGCAGCAAGTATTCATTGATGGGTGCGATGCGTGCATCGGCGCAGATTATTTCTTATGAGCTGGCGCTTGGGCTTTCAATAGTGGGCGTTATCTTAATTTATGGAACCTTTAATCTGACGGATATGATAAACGCGCAACACGGAGCGCTTAGTTTTTCGATGTTTGGCTACACGGTGTCGTCTGCTTATCTTCCGAATTGGGGAATTTTTTATCAACCGATTGGGATGATATTGTTTTTTGCAGCCACGTTTGCGGAGTCCAACCGCTTGCCGTTTGATTTGGCCGAGGGCGAGGCCGAACTTGTTGCGGGCTTTCATACTGAGTATGGTGGCTTTAAAATGCTGATGTTCTTTATCGGAGAATACGGGCACATGATGATTGCCTCAGGCTTGATGGCAACTTTCTTTTTTGGTGGATATAGTATTTGGAATTTTACACCACAGCAGGTTTACGAGTGGCTTTATGGCCTAGTGGGCTCAGAATTGCTCGCGAATATTTTAAATACGGTCGTGCACTTTCTTTCTTATAATCTTAAGTTTGCGATCTTTTTGTGGATATTTATCTGGGTTCGGTGGACTCTTCCGCGATTTAGATATGACCAATTGATGGATATTGGTTGGAAGACGATGCTGCCTTGGGCGCTTGCAAATGCGATGTTAACCGCGACGCTTATTTTTGCGGGGTCCTACTTTATATTTTAATTTATAGTAATTTTTTTTGGGAGTAACGATGACGGCAGACACATTTTTATTTTGGTTTTTGGCCTTTGCAATTATTGCAGGAGCGCTGGGCGTGGTGTTAATGACAAATCCGATTCACAGCGCTTTGGGCCTTGTGCTCACGATGGTTAGTGTGGCGGCAATTTTTGTGACATTACAGGCGTATTTTCTAGCGGGTGTTCAGTTGATTGTATATGCCGGCGCCGTGATGGTTCTGTTTGTTATGGTTTTGATGCTGTTTGATTTAAAAAACGAAATTCAGGCGTTCAGTCGAGGTCGCATCAGAGGGGCACTAAAAATTGGGTCAGTAGGAATTCTTTCGGGCTTAATTGTTGGTGCGTTTGCAAAGGCTCTGATCGCAAACCAAGCGCTGGGCGCGAAGGGCTCTCTCGCGTCCACGGCCTCTACGGCTGTCGGGGCCATTAAGCCGTTAGCAGAGAACTTGTTTTTTAATCATGTGTTTAGTTTTGAGTTGCTCGGGGTGTTGTTGCTAGTTATTGCGGTTGGCACCGTGGCTCTTTCAAGAAGCAAGGGGGGAACTCATGATCGAAACTAATATTTTTACAGAGATTACGGCGAATCACTATTTAATTCTTTCGGCGGTGCTGTTTTCTATTGGAATGGCCGGAGTGTTGGTGCGAAGAAATATAATTGTTTTATTTATGTCAATTGAGTTGATGCTGAATGCGGTGAATATTAGCTTTGTTACGTTTTCTCACTACTTTGGAAAAGTTGATGGCCAGGTCATGGTATTTTTTGTCATGACAATCGCGGCCGCAGAGGCAGCCGTAGGCCTGGCGCTTGCTGTTGCCATATTTAAAAGATTTAAAGAAGTTAATATTCGTTTCTTTGAGCACCTGAAGGGATAGGAATAGTGATGAGTCATCAAGTATTGATTGCAATTTTATTGTTGAGCCCACTGGTTGGATTTATTATAAACGGGATTCGTTTTAGAAGCGCAAACTATTTGTTGGCGGGCAGTATTGCGACTGGAGCTGTGGCGGTTTCTTTTGCCTGTGCTGTGATGCTGTTTGTTGAGCTTTTGGGTTTACCGGCGGAGCAAAGGCGACTTACTGTTAGCTTTTTTGAATGGATTGCGATTGGCAACTTTAAAGTTAATGCTGGTTTTGTCGTAGATCAGATTAGCTCGATTATGATTTTAATAATTACTGGTGTGGGCGCATTGATACATCTGTTTTCAATTGGATACATGCATCACGACAAGGGTGTAACAAAATACTTTTCATATTTAAACTTCTTTCTTTTTAACATGTTGATTTTAGTTCTTGGGGACTCTTTGCTTACGATGTTTGTGGGCTGGGAGGGCGTAGGCCTTTGCAGTTATTTATTGATTGGTTTCTGGTTTAGCGATTCCGCGAAGGCCGCGGCAGGGATGAAGGCCTTTATTACTAATCGTATTGGTGATGCGGCGTTTTTGATTGGCATATTTATTTTGTTTACAACATTTGGAACTGTGAATCTACATGAGCTGAATGCCTTGGCACCAGCGGCGCTTGAGGCGGGTTGGCTAGGGACTGTTGGCCTAGCAACATTGATGTTGTTTATTGGGGCGACCGGAAAGTCTGCGCAAATTCCGCTTTATGTTTGGCTGCCCGATGCCATGGCGGGCCCAACTCCGGTATCCGCATTGATCCACGCGGCGACGATGGTAACCGCCGGTGTTTATATGATTGTTCGATTGAATCCGCTTTTTGTTATGGCTCCAAATACCATGATGGTGGTAGCTATTGTCGGTGCAGCAACGGCGCTGCTGGCCGCAACTATTGGTTTAACTCAGACAGATATTAAAAAAGTGTTGGCTTACTCTACGGTTTCACAGCTGGGCTATATGTTTTTAGCTGTGGGCGTTGGCGCCTTTGGTGCCGGAATGTTTCATTTGATGACGCATGCATTTTTTAAAGCGCTCATGTTTTTAGGGGCGGGCTCCGTGATTCATGCTGTGCATGAAGAACAAGATATTCAAAAAATGGGCGGGCTAAAAAAATACTTACCAATTACACATCTTACTTTTGTTTTAGGATGGCTTGCAATTATTGGAATGCCTCCATTTGCAGGGTTTTTCTCTAAAGATGAAATTCTTTGGCAGGCGTATTCGTCTCCTCGTGGTCATATGTTGTTGTGGGCAGCGGGAGTTATTGGGGCGATGCTAACGGCCTTTTATATGACACGATTACTGGCCCTTACATTTTGGGGAAAATCGCGTGTAGATAAAAAAATTCATCCTCATGAAAGTCCGTTTGTAATGACAATTCCATTGATGGTTTTAGGTCTGCTTTCAGTAGTTGGCGGCTGGGTTGGGATTCCACATGTTATTGGCGAGTTTCTTGGTCACGTTCCAAATTACTGGGAGTCGTGGCTCGCGCCGTTAATTACTAAGCTGCCAAGCGCTACGATGACAGCGCATTCTGCAACAGAAGAGTGGATTTTAATGGGGTCTTCAGTAACGCTTGCGGCGATTTCTGCTGTGGCAGCCTATATTATCTATGTTAAAAAAGAAGGTGTCGCAGCTAAAATTGCGCAGGCCGCGGGCCCAGTCTATAAAGCGGTTGATAATAAATATTTTGTTGATGAGGCCTACTTTGCGGGAATTATTAATCCACTACTTCAGGCAAGCTACAATCTTTGGCAATATGTAGATGTTAATGTTGTTGATAAGGCGACCTATAAAATTACAGAAATAGTTCGTGGCGGTGGGTTTATTGTTCGGTCATTACAAAATGGAAATATGCAACAGTATGCAATGTATGTCGTGATTGGTGTTGTTGTTGCGCTTTCATATATGTTGGTGGGGTAAGCATGCTTTTGTCGGTTTTAATATTTTTACCAGTTTTGTTTTCTGTAATGATTGTGCTTTGGCCACAAAAGAGCTCGGTTCGCCATCTGGCCCTGGGTTTTTCGCTGATTGAATTTTTGGTTTCACTCGTGTTGTTGCAAAGATTCGACCCCAGCTCCGCCGCACTACAGATGGCTGAAAAAACCACGTGGATTGAGCGATTTGGAGTGTCTTATTTTTTAGGTATAGACGGCGTTTCTTTAATGCTGGTGATGTTAACAACATTTTTAACCCCAATCGTAATTTTGGCGTCATGGAAATCAATCGATGAAAAAATAAAAGGATTTCATGCGGCTCTGTTTATATTGCAAACTGCTATGTTGGGCTCTTTCTTAGCCATGGATGCAATTCTTTTTTATGTGTTTTGGGAGCTTTCACTGGTGCCGATGTATTTTATTATCGGAATTTGGGGTGGAAGTCGAAAAATCTATGCGACAATTAAATTTTTTATTTACACCATGGCGGGCTCTTTACTCATGCTGCTTGCAATTATTTTTATGATAAACCTTACGCCAGAAGTAACCGGCGGCGCGATGAGCGCCAGCCTGCTTGATTTCTATAAACTTAAAATTCCATTTATTGCGGGTGATTTTTTTACAACGCAGACGCTGTTGTTTTTTGCCTTTGCACTAGCATTTGCTATTAAAGTTCCGATGTTTCCGCTGCATACGTGGCTACCAGATGCGCACGTTGAGGCGCCAACACCAGGCTCTGTTATTCTAGCAGGGGTCATGCTCAAAATGGGAACCTATGGCTTTTTGCGCTGGGTGATTCCTTTATTTCCAGATGCGACGGAGCACTATGCCTGGGTATTCATAGCCGCCGGAATTATTGGAATAGTTTACGGAGCCTTGGTGGCCATGGTTCAGCCAGATGTTAAAAAACTGGTGGCCTATTCTTCAGTTTCACATATGGGCTATATTGTCGTGGGTCTTTTTACGATGAATGCCTATGGGCTAAATGGCGCTCTTTATCAAATGCTCAATCATGGTATTTCAACAGGCGCGCTCTTCATTCTGATCGGCATGCTTTACGAAAGAACTCACTCAAGAGAAATATCTAAGTATGGAGGCCTTGCCAGCGCCCTGCCTTTGTATACAATCGCCTTTATAATAGTAACGATGTCTTCAATAGCGGTTCCATTGACAAATGGTTTTATCGGTGAATTTTTGATTTTACTTGGGGCCTATCAGTATGCTCCGGCTGTTGCGGCCATTTCGGTTAGTGGCGTGGTTTTGGGCGCAGCATATATGTTATGGATGGTAAAAAAAGTTTTCTTTGGACCTAAAGGTGAGCTGGTTCGGGCCCACCCGCTACAGGATTTAAATATTCGTGAACTTGCGGTTTTAGCGCCGATGCTGATAATGATTTTTTGGATGGGGCTGTTTCCGGGCCATTTTATGAGTTTTTCTACGACGAGCATTGATCATTTAATTAAAAATAAGCACAACTATTCGTTGGCAGTTGTTTCGACTTCAATGAAAAGTTTGGAGAAATAAAAATGAATCTAGTTAGCAGTATTACCAGCGCAGTAAGTGGTGTGAGCGTAGGACTTACAGACATTTTGTTAGTTTCTCCGATGATTATATTGTTTTTATTCAGTCTTCTTCCGCTGACAATTAAGGTTCTGCGAGGAAATAAAGAACAACAACCGGTGGCCACTCTTATGGAAGCGCTTATTGGTCTAGCGCTGACAGCCACACTATTAATTATTTTTAGCGGGAGCGGCTCTTCTGAAGCCGGGGTGCCAACAGCCTTTAATGGTCAATTAATATTTGATGGTTTAACAATGTGGATGGGCCTGATCACAGTTACTATTGGCGCTGGCGCGATGATTATGATGTTTGAAAACCCATCAACACGCGGTCCACAGTTTTCAGAACTTATTTTTTTAACAATGAATTCTTTGTTAGGCGCCCTGGTTTTGATTTCTGCCGTTAATTTAATTACGGTTTTTATTGGACTTGAATTGATGTCTTTGTCTTTATACTTAATGATCGCGATGTCACATGAACAAAAAATATCAAAAGAAGCGGCCATCAAGTATTTTGTTCTGGGCTCGTTTGCTTCGGCCATTTTTCTTTATGGAGTTTCGTTTATTTATGGCAGCACGGGCACGGTCAGCACCCTAGATTTAATGAAAAACGCTGAAGTATTATTAAAAAACAGCAACCATTTATTTTTATTTGGATTTTTATTTGTTGTGCTCGGTTTTTGTTTTAAAGTTTCGATTGCGCCCTTTCACGCGTGGACACCCGATGTGTATCAAGGGGCAGCTACGCCAGTAACTTCGTTTATGGCAACGGCGATCAAGACTGCATCTTTTGCGGCGTTTTTAAGAATTATCGCATCAAAAGGCCTCATCGGATCAGAAAATTTATTTTCTATTTTACAATGGCTTGCGGTCATAACCATGACGGTGGGCAATGTGGCAGCCCTTGTTCAGAATAATTTTAAAAGAACGCTGGCCTACTCTTCAATTGCACATTCAGGCTATGTACTTATCGGAGTTATCGCAGTAGGCATCAGCCAGAGCTCGGCTTTTGCTGCAGCAGGCGTGGTGTTTTATTTGTTAACCTACTCTTTAATGACAATGGGTGCTTTTGCTGTGCTGAGCATGATTGAAAAAAATGAAAATAACTTTGTTCAAATCGATGAGTTGGCAGGTTTGGCCAAGCAAAAACCGGGGCTGGCTTTGTGTTTAAGTATTTTTCTGCTTTCTCTTGCGGGGCTGCCGCCAGCGCTTGGATTTTTTGGAAAGCTGTATTTGTTCAGCGCCGCAGTTAATGAGGGCCTATTGTGGTTAGTGCTTTGGGGCGTGATCAACTCTGTGCTGGGTGCCTACTACTATTTGCGCCCAATCGTGATGATGTATATGCGCGACGGCTCTTGCAATACTTCTGAGTCGGGGAGCTTCGCGACCACTTGTATGGTTGTCGTTTCGGCCATTTTGATAGTTGTTCTGGGCCTAACATCGGGCCCGCTATTTAGCATGATTGAATTAAGCTTGGGCTAGGCTGAGCTTAAAGGTGCTCTCTTAAAACCTGCAAACCAGATTTAAAGCCGATTCTTACTATTTTTTCAAGAATCTGTGGATTCAATGAAAAATGATCGGCAAAAAACATTTCATAATTTTGTGGACGAGGCGCGATGTAGATATAATCAACCTCTGGGTTGTGTGAAAGTTTTTGCTTAACCAAATCAAGAATTTTTTTAGTTTGGTCGACAGAAAGATTTAGTTCAGTACAGGTTTTTTTAAGCGCCAGATAAGTATCTTTTTTTTGCTGTTGATATTGAATATGTTTTGCAACTTTTTGCTCGAGCACTTGATAAAGCGCTTGATTAACAATCGCGGGCATACCGAAGGAGTGTAGCGAGCCAACGTCTGGATTATAATGATAGGGCTGCATTGAATAAGATGCGATAATTAAGTCAGCGCCATGATCGGCGGCCACATGGGTGCTGAGAGTGTCGCGAATCTCGCCGTCATAGTGATAAATGATTTTACCATCGGGCTTTTTAATTGGATAGGGTGCAAACATCGGCGGTAGCGCGATAGAGGCCGCTACGGCTTCAGATATTTTTGTGTAGCCAATATATTTTGTAGATGAATTTTTTGAACTTTCTAAATAGGGCCCAAAAATTGTTTTACGAGAATGATTAAGCTGAGTTGATACAATATAAAGCTCTACACCTAGCAGAGAGAACTCGTTTTCATCAAGAATGTACTTACGAAGATATCTTTCGATTCCATTGGTGTTAAAAAGGCCGTTAAGTTTAAAGCCTTTTTTAAAAAGCACCTCTATGCCACCAGTGAGAAGTGTTTTTTGCAAAAGACTTTCTGGTAGCCAGCTTAAAAGTCGTTTTGAGTTAAGATTAAAAATATGGCGATAGCCAACGGGTTTAATATGGTCTTCTTTAGGAAGCTTATAAAAAGGAGAGTCTCCGAAGCCAACTTGAAAGGCGGTTATTAGAGATTCAATGGATTTTCCGGAGGCCAAGATTGAGCCAACAAAGGCGCCAGCGCTGGAACCAACATAAAGCGAAATGGTTGGTTTTGAAGCAGAGCCTTTTGGGTCACCGGTTAAGTGCGGATATTTTTGCTGGACCCACTCTTTTGAGCCACCAGAAAAAACAAAGCCTTTTTCTTTTAGAGCAAGACAGACACCAAGGTGGTAGGCGGCAGCCTTAATTCCGCCGCCACTTAAAACAAGAGCTATCTTTTTTTTATTCTGAATATTCATTTGAGGAGCCTAGTTGACCATAGATAAAACTTAAAAAAAACTAAAATAATCACAAGCTCTTAACAAAAATGGTGACTATTCAAGACCAAAGGCTATTTATGACAAGGCTGTTGACAGCGGCTTTGGTCGTGTTAGGCTTGGATAGTCGAGGTGATGAATGATGACCACTGCGCTAGCAGCCAAGAATGATTGGTTGCCATTAGCTGAATACTCAATGAAGCATCAGATAAGTATTTCAACACTTAGACGACGGATTAAAGCAGAGGACATAAGGTTTCGCTTTGATGATGGAAAGTATCTTATTTTAGACGATCATGTGTTAAACGTATCGCCCAAAAAAATGGCAAGCACCGAAGAGCATCGCCCCTCCCTAAACAGCGAAGTTCAAAAAAATTCGGTGCCAGCTACATTTTCTTTTAATACCCAGCAAAACGACGCGAGCGAATCGGTTATAGCTGCCGCTAATCGTTTGCTTGCAGATCTAAAAAAAGCCTATGCGCAGATTCTTCAAGAAAAAGAGGAGCAAATTCTTCAGCTTCGCGAGGAAACTGTGGACTTGAAAACGTTGATTAAAGTTTTAGAGTCTGAAAATTCGCGCCTACGAAACTAAGTTGAAAATTAGCGCCAGTGAAAATGAATAAAGAATATGCCGTTATTTTTAAAACAAAACGCAAAATGCCCATTCCTGATGATTATCTTGAAATGTCAAAAAAATTGGTTGAGCTTGTTGGGGGCTACAAAGGATTTAAACGAATTGAGTCCGTCGCAGACACAAGTGGTAATGGAGTCTCTGTCAGCTATTGGGATTCACTTGAATCAATAAAAGAGTGGAAAGAAAACTCACTGCATCTGCTTGCACAAGCAAAAGGTAAATCACAGTGGTACTCTGACTACACAGTTGAGATTTGTGAAGTTTTAAGGAGCTATAGTAAAAATGAAACTATTAAATAAGTTTAAAAAACTCCGAGCTTAAAAACAAAAAACCCAGTTTTTTAGGCTGGGTTTTTTATTGGGAGGGGCGCGTGGTCATAAGGTGGCTGGCACCTTAAGCCGCTAGGCGGCAGAGTCTGCGGCCGTGCCTTTGGCTTTTTTCTCTTGGCGCTTTGAGCCTAACTTTTTCATAAACTTTTCAGATTTTTCAAAAGCTACTGCAAATACTTCGTCAAGATTTTCAACCAAAATAAAATTCATTTTTTCTTTAAACTGCTCGGGAATGTCTTCTAAGTCTTTGGCACAAGCCAGCGGGATAATCACGTTAGTAATTCCCAGATTTAGCGCGGCCAAACATTTTTCACGAATTCCGCCGACCGGTAGTACGCGACCTTGCAGAGTACTTCTCCGGTCATAGCAATATCGTTTCGAATTGCAGTTCCGGTTAATAAACTTACAAGCGCT
>ERZ1292633.2910-Hain-H41-02um-R1-2910-length-17123-cov-7_pt1 | contig 17123 bp, 17 predicted proteins | sample MGYA00564406_ERZ1292633 | MGnify/ENA primary metagenome ERZ1292633 (study PRJEB36523, sample SAMEA6512639) | groundwater metagenome | collected 2019-01-08 | study: AquaDiva: Metagenomics assemblies of 32 groundwater samples | reverse complement strand
GAATAAACAATTGACGTTTGATACCTTGGGGGAGGAGATTGTGAAGACGTGTAAGACACTTGTGCTGTTTCCTGGCGATGCATCGGATCTTATTGCGAAGGCAGTCGGCGACCGTGTTCCCATCATCCGTGTGAACAGCATGAAAGAAGCGGTACAGGTAGCGCGCAAAACGGCAGTCAGCGGAGACATCGTCTTACTTTCACCAGGAGCCACGATTTCCAGTCTGTTCCGAAACGAATTTGAACGGGGTGAGCAATTCCGTGAGGAAGTAAGGAATCTCTAGCATGTCTCTTCTCTCCTCCATCAAACATTTCGTTCCGACGCCGATGATCTCGGCGTATCATCGTGTTCTCGCAACTGTTGCCGAGGTGATCTATCGTCATCCATCGCGATCGATGGTGGTGATTGGAGTGACGGGAACAAATGGAAAATCGTCGACCGTCAATTTTATTGCTCAGCTGCTGACCACGCTCGGTCACACTGTTGGTTTTACCTCGACGGCGGGATTCAACATCGCCGGCACGGAGGTAGTCAACGCGATGAAAATGACCATGCCGGGACGATTTAATTTACAAAAATTGCTTCGGGAGATGGTCGACGCCGGATGTGCGTACGCGATCGTGGAAACGTCCTCGCAGGGAATGGTGCAGTACCGTCACGTGGGGATTAATTACGACGTCGCACTGTTTACGAATCTTACCCCCGAGCACATTGAGGCACACGGTGGGTTTGAAAATTATCGGAAAGCAAAATCCCTCCTCTTCACGCATCTGATGAAACGATCGCACAAGGTGATTGGTGGAAAAACGATTCCGAAAGTAAACGTGGTGAATGCTGACGATGAACATGCGAAATATTACGGATCGTTTCCTGCGGATCGTCATCTGACGTTTGGTTTTTCTGGCGAATCATCGCAGGCGCACTTGCTCGGTGCAGTGCGATATCCGTCAGTGAAGGGCGTTATTTTTTCGGTGAATGGCGTCGACGTGACGTTGCCGTTGTTGGCAGATTTTGAGCATAAGAATGCACTCGCAGCGATTGCCGCAGTTGTTGCCGTAGGATTCCCGTTGAAAGATGCCGTAGATGCAGCAGCGTCGTTGCACGCTGTGGCGGGTCGATTTGAGCGTGTTGACTGCGGTCAGTCGTTCACGGTGATTGTAGATTACGCCTACGAACCGTACGCACTCCTCGCACTCTATAAGTCGTTGCCGGAGCATGAGGGAAGAATTATTGGTGTACACGGTTCGGCGGGTGGGGGACGAGATATCGCACGACGTCCAGAGATCGGGCGTATTGCCGCAGAGCACGAGGATATTGTGGTGGTGACGAATGAAGATCCGTACGACGAAGATCCGCGGAGCATTATTGATGCGGTCGCGGACGGTGCGCGCACGCACGGTAAAGTTGATGGAAAAACGTTGTTTATTATTGATGATCGACAAGAAGCGATTCATTTTGCGATCGCTCAAGCGCAGCCGGGCGACATCGTGCTCCTGACCGCAAAAGGATCGGAGCCGGTGATGGCGGTAAAGGGCGGATCAATTCCGTGGGATGAACGTCAGGTAGCGCGCGACGCGTTGGCGAAAATTGGGTACGCGCTATGACGCAACGGAAGTTTTTCGCCCTGGAAGCGAACGAGGAATTTTTGGGAGTCATTCGCCCGAGTTTATGGTCGCTCGTTCCGCGATCATTCGTCCTTCTCGTCTTGATCACATTTCCGATTGCGGTCTGGCCATCGTTTTTGCGTTTAGGATTTTCTGGAGTAGTGATCGGTGTTGCTGCGGTAGTTGTCGGCATTATGGGCTTGCGTGATCTGCGTCGTCATTACCTCGATAACGGAATTTATTTGACGAGTCTTCGCGCGATCGATGTGCACGCCAAGCGTCGCAGTGTTCGGGTGACGGAACTTCGTTGGCATCGTGTGCATGAAGTGACATCGGTGCGACAAGGAATCCGTTCGCTCGTCGGCTATGGTGCGTTGTGGATTCACGGCGTGCCCGAAGAAGAATTTTCTTTGGTGATTCGTCCATTATGGCGTCCGGAGCTCGTCACGGATGTTGTTCGTAAGGTACACTCTGCGGTATGACGCACGATCGTCCACATCGAAAACGATCCGCAATTCGTATTGCGGTGGCGGTCAATGTGATTCTTTTCGGACTCATTGGATTTGGGTTTGCGGAAGAATATTTGCGCAACCGAGAAATTGAGGCAGAAATTGCGCGCATGAATGCGGAAAATGCATCGCTCGAGGAGAATCGACTCGCATCATTACAACTTATTGATAAGCTTTCGAGTGCGTATTACGTCGAGGGTGAGGCAAGGCAGAGTGGTATGGGAAAAGACGGTGAGCAGTTGGTGATTTTGGAAAATCATTCGACGAGCACCCTTGATGTCGCTCCTGTGGTGAATCATGACGACATTCCGAATCCGCTTCGTTGGTACTACTATTTTTTTGACTTTGCTCGATTTGAGGCGCTTCGCGATGTATGACCGTTGTTTGGCATCATGAACACCACGCGCATGAACGTTATGTGGCGCCAGATCGGCGCCTGATGTTGGGGTGGATTGCTGGCGCTGTGGCAGTTCTTCTTTTTTTGGTTGGTGGTGGATGGTTTGCCTGGAGTGGCTGGCGAAGCGGGGAAGTTCCCGTTCGTGTTGAGCGCGTTGCGTGGGTGCCGATCGGTCGAGTATCCGGACATTTTTTGTGGTATCGACCAGTGGCACGCATGGCGCGGGGGATTGCTGCTGCTGATGGAAGGAGCGAGGTAAGTGAAGCAGATTATGTGCAGGCGATTGATGCGTGGACACGTCGTTTAGCGCTGGAGGATCTCGCGGATAAACTTGATGTCGCCGTCGACGATGAAACTGTTGCGAGTTCGGTTGCATGGACCGATGAGATTCGTTCCTTTTTGATACTCGCCACGTGGAGCGAGGATGAGTACTCGCAATACATCGAGCGTCCGTTCATTCTTGCGAATCGTGTTGAAGAAGTGACTCTTGTGACCGATGAGTACCAAGCGAAGGCGCGTGAAACGATGGATGAGTTGGTGAAGAAGCTGGAGGTGGGAATTGCCTTTCAAGATGTGGCGCATGAATATTCGGAAGATCCTGGGACGGCGCAGGCTCGAGGGAGTCTTGGATATGTTCTCCCTTCCGAGGTAGACAGTGCGTTCGCCCCCGCTTTCGATTTCGCAATCGGTGGGGTTTCGGATGTTTTGGTAACGAAAGATGCTTACTGGGTGCTGATGATTGAAGATCGTGTCACCGACGGAAGTGGCGATCGCACCTTTTTGCGCGGTATTGCCGTAAAAAAGAAAACATTGGCCGATATTTTGGATGACATTACGCTATCATCTAAATTTATGTTGTGGGTGAGGTAAGATTGCCTTTACGGTTGGATACTTTCGTGATATAAAACTGCCCGTATGCAGGAGTAGTTCAGTGGTAGAACGTCTGCTTCCCAAGCAGAAGGTCGCGGGTTCGATCCCCGTCTCCTGCTCCAAAATTAACGATTTTTTAGCGAGAGCAGAAAATCCCGCGGGGTGTTTTTAAAATTGAATGCGCGAAAGGGAGCCAGAACGGGTTACGCATTTTCTGATTTTGCCCGTATTTTTCAAATGGTATAATCAACAGGTCCACTTTATCTTGTTGCATGAGCAAAATAGCAGAAAAATTGAATTTGATTTCTTATACCAATAAATTCCTGAGTGTTTTTTGGCTTATTGCTATCTCACTTTCTATAATTGGCATTGCGTTTGCCGCGACTCCGAACCCGGGGCATGATTTCAGTGCTGTTAGTGGCGGTGTCGTTCAGGGCGATATTCTTTACGGTTCGTCAGCGGACACTTTTTCAGCACTCGCGAAAAGCGTATCCGCTTCTCGTTATCTTTCAAACACCGGTGCATCCAATAGCCCCGCGTGGGCGCAGATTGATTTAACGAACGGCGTGACCGGTATTTTGCCTACTACAAATGGTGGTACCGGTATGGCATTTTTTACCGTATCGGGTCCGGCGTCAACGGCAAAAACGTTCACCTTCCCCGATGCAAATGCCATGGTGCTCACAGATAATACTGATGTCACGGTGGCTCAAGGGGGAACTGGAGCATCCACGATCACCGGGCTTCTTCAGGGTAATGGAACAAGCGCGATAACCGGAATCGCGGATTCTTCAACTGTCGGGCAAGTGCTCCGTGTTACTGGCACATCCGTATACGGGTGGGGTGCAGTCAATTTGGCTGACACCGATGCCATTACGGGTAATTTACCTGTTGGAAATTTAAATAGTGGTACGAGCGCATCCTCTTCAACATTCTGGCGTGGTGATGGCACTTGGGCCACACCCTCTGGTGGGGGAGGCGCTACCTATGTAGTAACTACGGCTGATGTGGCGAGCTCTGCCTCGACAGCGTATCAGAATATCACTGGACTATCCTGGTCTCTTTCCGCTAGTACAAGATATGATATCGAATGTAAAATATTATATGCTGCTAGTGCTACCACGATTGGCCTTGGTATTGGCTGGACGGGCCCAGCATCACCCCTTCTTACCACCGGGAAGATGGTGTCAGGCATTACCGCGTCGACGGTTGGCGGAACGACTACCGTGGGCAACGACACAGGCGGGGTCACTACTGCATCGGTCGCTACGACGAATAATCATGCATCGTTTACAGGTTTTTGGAGTAACAACACAACGGCGGGGACTCTTCAGATGAGATTTAAGCCAGAGACCGCTACCGCTAGTGGCATTGTTATCAAAGCAGGAAGTTGGTGTAAATACTCAACATATTGATATGAGAAAATTATTGCTATGTTTTCTTTTGTTGGTACCAGCACTAGCGTCCGCCGAAGTACAGCACACCCGTTCTTTCGACGGTCCGGTTGACTCCTCTTTGATGGTTGTTGATATAGTCGTTGATAGCTATGAGGAAGATATTAATTGCGGTGGGCTTGCATTTTGGGGCATTCAGGCTATTGAACATGAAACAGGGAGCAGATTTCCTGGCAGCCCTCGTTTCGTGAGTTCCGCGGTGCTATCTAAGACATTCACTCTTGATTTGCCCCAGGGTGACTTCGAAGAGTTAACTTTTATTTGTTCTGATGACGGTGAAAATGAAGCTTTTCAGTTTGGATCTATCGAGAACGACATACCAAATGACCAAGTTATTTTTGAGGTTTCAGACAATGTGGTTCCGGTAGTGTCGGAAGATGCAGAAGATGCTGTTTCTACATCTATAACATTTGATTTCAGTGATGGTCAGACGGTTACTGCGTCGATAGACGGAGTTGCAGCTTCCACGTCGCCACAAAGTATGGATGCCGAAACAGGTTCATCGCAAACGGCAGCGGTGGCCGAAGCTACTGGAGCGGAAGATGGTATGTTTGATACGATAGCAGAGAAAATTCTTGATATTATCGGAGTGGATAACGCCACGGAAACAAACCCAACCGAAGCGCCAGCCGAGAGCGGCCTCGAAGAGAGCGCGCCAACATCCTCTGTGTCGGGAGACGCAAATACCAATGGCACAACTACCGCAACATTTTAATAAAAAACGAAAGGCGGCAATTTTATTTTCAGCGGCCTTATTTTTTACATTATTATTTTCTCCGATTGTCTATGCGGGAACGCTTTCTTGCTCTGTCGCCACAACCTGTCCGTCCGGCACGGTTATATATAGAATATCCGGCACCTCCAATGCTCATGCAGAGCTTGCCAGCCAAGCGAATTACACACAACTTGTGTGTTGTAGCGGAGTAACTGGTTTGGGGAATTCTTGTTCCGGGACATTCGCGACGGCACTCAAGCTCTCTGGAACGAGCAATGCTCATGTCGAAAAGAATTCGCAGAGTAATTATGCTAATAGTGCTTGTATATCCGTACCTACTGGTGGTACTGTTTCAGTTGGCTATCAAGCTATAGATTGCCTTTCTCCCTTGCTTTATGATACGACGCTCGGTTCGTTAAGCTCCGCCATTGATGATTCAAATTTACATATCGGTGATGCTTCTGCCTATATCACCAAAATCTGTGCCACCGCTACGGGAGTAGTGCAGTCACTGGCTTTCAGTATTTCAGATAACACCATCGGCTTCGGTACACTTTCGGCCGCAGGCGCGCGCTATGCCACTGGAGACACCAACGGTTCCGCTTCCGACGCTTTCGACGCACATACTATTTCAGCATCAACCAACGCATCGAGCGGATATACTATGACGCTTAGCGGGAATACACTTACTTCCGGCGGAAATACTATTACGGCGATAGGTGGCACGGCGGCGGCGGGAATCGCGGGCTCTGAACAGTTCGGGTTACGCATCATCGTGAATTCCGGCACTGGTTCGGCGAGCGCTCCATACAACGGGTTGAATTGGGCGCTGGATACTGCTGCATTCCCCGGCCAGGTCGCATCGGGTGCGGGCGATGGGGTAACGAGTGAGTTTGGAATTCGTTATATAGGTAACATCTCTACCAACACTGAATATGGAAGTTATAGTGCGGTTTTAACATATACAGTAACCGCCACTTTTTAGTAGACGATAGTCCCCTGTCTTTGTTCCTGCGACGAAAAAAGTGGTATAATCTATCTTGAGTATCAAATTGTACAAAAGTAGATACATTATCCAAAGGCGCATAAGCGCATAGTTTTTATGAGAAAAAAACTTATCACACGCGTTCAGTTTCTAACGAGTTTGTGTCTTGTTATCGGATCCCTTGTGCTGACGGGGGGGATACAAGTGGCATACGCCGCGACGATTACCAGCGCGTCTAATACGCTATCTTCTCAAAAGGTGAGCACTCTGGCCAACCACGATATTCAGTTCACGACGCCTACTGGCGTCGCCTCTGGACAGACTATTATCATTACTTTCCCCGCTGACTTCTCCATTGCCGCCGCCATGGACTTCACGGACATAGATGTACTTGATGACACGGTCAACGTCACCTTAGCGGCGAGCCCTACCGGCGCTACCTGGGGAGCTGTTCGTACTTCGGCAACGGTGATAACTCTTACTAACGGCACGAGCGCGGTCGTTGCTGGGAGTGTGATGCGAATTAAAGTTGGTACAAATGCTACGAACCAATCGACCGGGGTCAGACAAATCACCAACACCACTACTGCGGGTTCAAAGGCGATAGCTATTTCGGGTACATTTACCGACACTGGTACCATCACCGTCAATATTTTAACGGATGACCAGGTGGCAGTTACGGCCACCGTTGATCAATCGCTCACATTCAGCATTTCCGACAACACCATCGGTTTCGGGAGTCTTTCGGCGTCAGCGGCCTGTTTCGCTCAAGGTACTGCCGGCTGTTCAGCAACAGAAGTAGAAGCGCATAATCTTATCGTCGGTACCAACGCGGGAAGCGGCTATAGTGTAACGTTAAACGGAAATACACTTACTAACGGCGCATTCACCGTTGCTGCTATCGGCGCAACAAACACGGCATCTTCTGTCGGTGCAGAACAATTTGGTTTGCGTATGACCGCGTCTGGGGGCGCGGGTACGGTGAGCGTTCCGTATGCCGCGGCTGGATTTGCTTTTGATTCCGCCGCACTTCCCGACCAAGTAGCTTCTGCCACTGCATCTTCTGCAAATACCACTTATTCTGTTAGATATATTGCTAATATTGCCTCAAATACGGAAGCTGGCGCGTATACTTCCACGCTCACGTATGCAACAACTGCTAACTTCTAGGGGTATATGCGATGTGAACGTGTTATCAACATATATACCCGAATGCGGAATTTACTTTATACAATTCTCATTATTACGATGGTGAGCATAGCAAGCCCCGCCTTTGCATTAACAGTATCGCCGGCACGAGTAGAAATAACCGCGGATCCAGGATCAACGGTTCGTGGTGAAATAGAGATATTCAACGAACAAGAAGGCTCCAGGATTTTTTTTACCTCGTTTGAAAATTTTGAGCCGAGCGGGGACACCGGCGCTCCTCGTTTTATCGGTGCGAGTGATGGCCTTGCAACTTGGATACCGGCAGAAGAGCGCGTTACCTTAGAATCAGGCGAGAGAAGTGTCGTGCCGTATTCTATTACTATTCCGCAGAATACCGAGCCTGGTGGACATTTTGCTGCTATTTTTTTTGGTAATCAAGAACCGGCAGAAGAAGGAAATGGACAAGTGTCGGTGGGCGGTAAAATTGGTGTTTTAGTACTTTTGCGGGTTTCGGGAGAGGTTGCCGAGGGGGGAGGGCTTTTAGAATTTTCGACGCCCAACAAGCAGAGATTTTTTAGTGTGTTACCCGTCGATTTTATGTATCGTATCAACAATACCGGTGGCGATCGGGTTGTTCCTCACGGAGAAATTACGATTAAAAATACGTTTCAAATAACCTCGGCAAAACTTTTGGTAAACGAAAAAGAAGGAAGTGTATTGCCCAATAGTGCAAGAAAGTTCGAGGTTTCTTGGGGAGATGAACTTGTGGTATCCGGTGAGGAGGAGCATGTAGGATTTTTCGGCATGGCTCTTAAAGAATTGCGCGGATTTCATTTTGGCTGGTATACCGCAAATCTTGATCTTGTCTGGGGCGACGATGTGAGTCAGACAGCGCGCGCTACCTATAGTTTCTTCATCATTCCGTGGCAGTTGCTCACTATTATCGCTTTTGTCCTTGGAATTCTCGGAATCGTGGGGAAAATTATGCTCAAGCGATACAACCGCTTTATTATCGCCCAAGCGATGCGAGATAGACGATAAATGACCCGAGCACACCATCAATTTTTCTCTATTTTTCTCCTGCTCCTGTTTGCGGGACCTGCTTTTACGCACGCCATAACGGTTGAGATAACAGCCACAGTGCCAGGATGCGGTGACGGTGCCATCGGAAACGAAGAGCAATGCGATGGGCTGAATCTGGGCGGTTCGTCATGCTCGTCTCTAGGATTTACCGATGGTTCCCTTTTGTGCACTTCTGCATGCACGTTCAACACTTCTTCCTGCACTTCGGGATCTTCTGGTAGCGGCGGAGGGGGCGGCGGTGCTAGTGTAAGTAGTCCCTCGATACCGGCAACGAATGTGGTTTTCACCGGACGGGCCTACCCGCTCAGTAGGGTAACGGTATTGAAGGATGGACAGGCCGCGTTGACCACCATCGCGGGACCAGACAGTAATTTTTCTGGCACGATAAGCGGATTATCAACAGGTAACTACCAATTTTCCGTTTATAGCGAGGATTCTGCTGGGCGACGTTCGTCGCTGTTTGCATTCCCGATTTACATTACTTCTGGGGTAACCACTAAAATTAGTGGCATTTTTATTGCGCCGACTATTGCGACTGATAAGAGTGAGATACGCAAAGGCGACAATATTGCAATCTTCGGGCAGAGTGTGCCGTCGTCTGAAGTTACCATCAGTGTCAATTCCGAGGAAGAGTTTTTTGTAAAAAAAATAGCCGATTCAGACGGTGCGTATCTTTTAAACTTTGATACATCTGTCCTTGAAATCGGTCAGCACCAAACTCAATCGAAATCTGCTCTGAATGGCGAGATAACAGCGTTTGGTGAGACGGTTGAATTTGTCGTCGGGACGGTGAATGTTCTCGCTGATTTACCTGCGACGACTCCGTCAAAAGGAGATGTGAATGGCGACCAACGCGTCAACCTCGTTGATTTTTCTGTTGTTGCATATTGGCATAAAAGGGAAAATGCTCCCGCCTCCGCCGATCTCAATGCTGATGGAGAGGTCGATCTCGTCGACTTCAGTATTATGGCGTTTTACTGGACCGGGTAATATATGAGATTTATACTTCGTATCCAATTTGGTATTGGACTCGCAATTCTCCTGCTTTTCCCATTCGCTTCATTTGCCGCAGAACTCCGTCTCAATACGGACAGAGTGGATGTGCGGGTTGGTGAAGAGTTTATCGTCGAGGCTGTTCTTTTTGCCGAGGGAGCAGTAAATGCTGTGGAGGGAGAGATTACTTTTCCGGAGGATATGCTCGTGGCAAAGGAAGTTCGTGACGGTAATTCCTCGGTAAATTTTTGGATTGAAAATCCTCATCTTGAATCTCCTGGAAAGATCATTTTTTCCGGCATCACGCCAGGCGGGGTTCGTGGTGTTAATAATCTGCTTTTCTCCATTGTTTTTGAAGCGAAGAAAACAGGCGCTGCGGCAATTTCAGTCCAGTATGCGAAGGCACTTCAAAATGACGGGAAGGGAACTAAAATATCGCTTGCGCTCAGCGATACAGCGGTAGAAATAACAATGGGGGACAGCAACCCTCGTCAAGAGGCAATGAAGGATGTTGCGCCACCTGAGCCGTTTGTGCTCTCTGTCGCGAGGGATGCTTCAATTTTTGAAGGAAACTGGTTCATTGTGTTTACAGCATCGGATAAAGGTTCAGGAGTTTTTCGGTACGAGATAAAGGAATACCGATCTGGGCAGTTTTCGTTTTTAATACCGTGGCGAAATGTAACGAATCCCCATGTTCTTTCCGACCAAGCCCTGAAAAGTTACGTTATGGTTCGCGCGATTGATGGCGCAGGGAATGCACGTGTGTCAGAGATTGATCCTGTGAATACACTTGCATGGAATGAATATGGACTCCATTGGCTTATATTTACGGGCATGCTCTGTACGATAGCGTATACTGCCTTCAAGCTATGGAGAAGGTACAAATAAAATTTTTACACGTATTTTTTGCTTTCGGTTTCTTTTGCATTCCAGCTATTTCGCAGGCTGCAGATTTAGGATTCTCTCCTTCAACACTCTCCGGAACAGTAAGCGAGACATTTACGGTCTTGGTTTCTGTTTCCAGTCCGGGTGCGGCCATCAATGCTGCTTCCGGTGTTGTCTCATTTCCAACGAATACGCTTGAAGTAGTGAATGTCTCCAAGACAAACTCGGTAGTGGATCTGTGGGTGCAAGAGCCGTCATTCTCGAATACAGAAGGAACGGTCAACTTCGAGGGGGTGATGATGAATCCAGGATTTATCGGAAACCAGGGCGCTGTACTTACTATTACGTTTGCAGCGAAATCTGCAGGAGAGACAGCGGTCAAGTTTGCGTCTGGCTCCATTCTGGCAAACGACGGAGTGGGGACGAACATTCTTGGAAATCTTGGCACTGCCAATTTTTCAATACAAACTGTTGGGGCGGAAGCGGAGGATGTCACTTCGGAAACTCCTGTTGCCGAAAGTGTCGGGCCACGCATTACTTCAACCACGCACCCAGATCAGGAAAAATGGTATTCAAATAACGTGCCAGAGTTTTCTTGGCAGCTTCCCGCTGGGGCGCTGGAAGTACGAATGCTCATTGGTACATCTTCGACTGAGGTGCCAACTATTCGATATTCGCCGCCGATACGCGAAAAAAAAGTTGATGCCCTCCCCGATGGAACGTATTATTTCTTACTGCAAATACGAGATAGTGAAGGGTGGGGTGACGTTGGGCGTTACCGTGTGAATATCGATACAACGCCACCGAATCCATTCACTATTACGTTTCCTCATGGAGCAAGAGGATGGGAACCGCAGCCGGTTATCTTGTTTAATACGATTGACAATGAATCGGGCATTGAGCGATACGATGTGAAGATTGGTAATGGTAGCCTTGAACGCATTGCGCCGCCTGCAACATCAAATCCGTACCCACTCCCTCCCCAATACCCGGGAATGTATACCGTCATGGTAACCGCGATAGATAAAGCGGGCAACACCAGAACTGCTTCCGAGGATTTCGTAATCGAATCGATCGAGACACCAACCATAACGTATTACCAAGAGGAAATAGAATCGGGAGATATTATTAAAATACGCGGTACAACATACCCCAATGCGGAGGTTTTTGTGTATTTTAGGGACAAGAACGAAATCGTCTGGGAAGAATTCTCGAAGAGTAATGTTTATGGTGATTGGGTTCTTATTGCGACTAAACGATTTGACCCTGGGGCATATACGTTTACTGTTCGTGTTAAGGATGGGCGTGGAGCTCAAAGCGAAGAGTTGTCACCATTGACGATTATTGTTAATTCTCGATTCCTGGTTGAGCTTACCGAGCTCGTGCTGAATTATCTTTCCGTAGTAATTTTGGTCGCTTTGGCGCTTGCAGGACTTGTTTGTGGCGGCGGGTACGTGTGGTACCGCTCGCTTGGTGCTATCCGTCACTTGCGACGTGAGAATCGTGAAGCCGAAAAGGTCTTTAAGAAGTCGTTTACCATTCTCCGTAAAGATATAACCGCTCATGTTGCAAAGCTTCGAACGGTAAAGAGAAAGCTTACCACTGAAGAAATCGAATTTCTGGAACATTTCGAAGAAGAGCTTGGAGAAGCGGAAGAAGCGATCACAAAAAGGATTCGGGACGTGTCGCGTTGGTAAATGGAAAGAGTGACGACTGCGCTATCTTGTTGTTTTGCAAAAATAGGATTGAACGGAGTACAATCGAGGCCCCGGATGAGAGGTGGTGTAGAACGTTGACAAAAAGGGTGCAGAAGGTATTAAATTGCTCAGATACAAAGAATGAGAAACGCCGCAGATGGACAAATCTTGATATCTTTTGCCACTTTAGCTCAGCTGGTAGAGCAATGCTTTCGTAAAGCAGAGGTCCCGGGTTCGATTCCCGGAAGTGGCTCCAAAATCCTCCGATTCTGTCGGAGGATTTTGCTTTTTGTGTTACGCTAAGAGTGATCTTAACGAAATCTATGTCTCGAATTTCTCGTCCTTGGATGGTGATTTGTGCTCTGCTTTTCATCGTTGTTGTGGTGACGATTGCGGTGGCTCGAAAGGATGATGCGCGAACCGGGGAAGGCATTGTACCGTTGGCAGATTCGCGACACGTGGAGAACGTGACGTGTGAAGGGAAGTGTGACGGCATTTTGTTGGTGAGCGATCAGCAGCCGGATGTTCGATACTTTGGCGACGAGAACATTCAGGCGTGTACCGAAGTGAATGTATGGGCGAATGCAACGAGTCGCGAAGGGCAGATTACGATCGGTGGATACGGATTTTATAACGGCTTCCAAAAGAACCTCCGCACGCGCACGGTTGAGCCGGAAGCGATCGATGGACGAGAAGTAGTATTCAATATTCCAAAAACAGGAACGTCGGAAGAGAATTGGCAATTGACGGCAACGTTGCGTGATCAGCAGGAATGGAACGTACTTGATACACTCCGATATTCCTCGAATGAGGAAGCGCCGAACGGATTTTTGATCACGACGGAGCGCGACTCCGGACTTACGACGCTCCTCGATACATGTACCGCCGAGCAGAAAGCGGTGACGATGTATGCGCTGTATCAAGCACCGGTTCTGTTTGCGACGGCAGATGTCTACGAGGTGACTATTCGTTACCCCGATGTCCCGAGTGCTCCAGAAGATGTTGGAAACAAAACGCTCTACACCACAACATATACTCTCAACGATCTGATGAACGATTTCGTGCATGTGGTGGCACCAGTCGGTGACGCGACGTTTTCGTTTGATTTGGTGAAAGATTAGGTCGGGTTCGTCATGCTATACTTCTCCGCATGATCACGTTCAAAAACGTGACAAAAGCATATCCGCCGAACACACACGCATTAGGAGGTGTGAGTTTTCGTATCGAGGCTGGAGAGTTTGTTTCCATCACCGGCCAAAGCGGTTCGGGAAAGTCGACGGTGGCCAAAATGATCTTTGCCGAAGAACGACCAACGAGCGGGCATATCCTCATCGGGGAATGGGACATCTCGAAGATTTCCCGGGTAGAAATTCCGGCACTTCGTCGGCAGATTGGTGTGGTTTTTCAAGACTTTAAATTGCTTCCCAAAAAAACCGCCTTTGAGAACGTAGCGTTCGCTCTCGAGGTTGCTGGTGTTTCCAGTAAACGCATCCGCGAAGTGGTTCCGCGGGTGCTCAAGATCGTTGGCCTCGGCGAAAAGGCGCATCGCTATCCTCGTCAGTTGTCTGGTGGTGAACAACAACGTGTGTCGATTGCGCGCGCGCTCGTTCATCGTCCAAAAATTATCGTTGCCGATGAGCCAACAGGAAACCTTGATGCAATCACTGCTCGCGAGATCATGGAACTGTTTACAAGGATCAACGATTTCGGCACGACGGTGGTTCTTGTAACGCATGATCGTGACATTGTGAATGCGCTGCACAAGCGCGTGATTACGTTGCGTGATGGGAAGGTCACGTCTGATGCCGAAAAGGGTAAATATCTTTTAGCCTAATATGCGATCGTTTTTTCGTATCATCAAGTTCGCGCTCCAAAGCATGATGCGAAATTTTTGGTTGTCGTTTGTGACAACATCGGTGTTCCTCTTAACGTTGCTGACGATCAACTCAGTAATCGTGCTCAACGTGCTTGCAAATGCATCGGTGAAAAGTGTTGAGGGGAAAGTTCAGGTAACGGTGTACTTTGGATCCGATGTCGCGCCAGACACGGTGAATGGTGTACGCAGTTACCTACTCGGTTTGTCGCAAGTCAAAGAAGTGACGTATCAATCGGCAGAAGAGGCATTGTCGGCATTTCGTGAGTATCACCGAGCGGACCCGGTAATTTTGGCTGCGCTCGAAGAAACGGATGGTAACCCTCTTGGGCAAGCACTCAAGATTCGTGCCTACAACGCCGCAGATTTTCCGTTCATTCTGCAGGCGCTCGAAACGCCGGAGTATTCGCCATACATCAAGGATAAGAATTATTCCGACTATTCATCGGCGCTGAATCTTTTGAGTGGATTCTCAAACAAGGTTCGTATGGGCTTCCTCGCCCTTGCTGCCTTCTTCGGCTTCATCGCGATCCTCATCGTCTTCAATACGATTCGCGTGGCGATCTACGTGCATCGTGACGAGATCGGTATTATGAAACTCGTTGGCGCTAACGATTGGTTCGTTCGTGGTCCTTTCTTGTTGGAATCAATTTTCTACGCCCTCATCGCAACAGGATTGATGGCGGGCATCACTGCCGCTGTCCTCTACACGTCCGACACAGCGATTCGTGAGTTTTTTGCGGGTGTTGATGTGAACTTAGTTTCCTACTATCAAGCCAACGCGCTCTATCTTTTTGGAACACAATTTGCCGTCCTCTCTCTTCTTGGCCTCGGCACGACCGCCTTTGCCATGCGTCGATACTTGCGGGTGTAAGATGGGGAACATGGAAAAGATTCTCGTTATCGTTTTATCAGGTGCTCCAAGTAGCGGAAAGACGACTGCATTTCGTCAACTCGCAGCGGATGCGGAGTTGGGCTCGAAGATTCTCTTTGTTGAAGAATCTGCAGCAGAGCTCATCCCGATTCACGAGATGCGTGATGATGATGCGTTCGATAAGCTTCCGATGGAGGCTCAACAATCCTTTCAGCGACTGGTGGCCGCTCATAGCGTCCACAAATCATTCCTTGCACGTCGTCGTGCGGAACGTCTTGGAAAACGAATCGTGATTTTCGACCGTCACACACTTGATGGCGCTGGGTACCTTAAGGGCGGTGTCAGCGAATTGCTGTCGGTGACGGGTATGACGGTGACGGATTTGATTGCTGGCGTCGATCACGTGTTATTTTTGGCTGCTCCGCCAGAAGCTCACTATGTTATCAATACGTATCGCTTTGAACCGTATGCCTTTGCCTTGAAACGGGGAGAGGGCGTTTATCGAGCTTGGAGCGATCATCATCCCGACGTGACCGTGATCGACGGTGATACGTGGCCAGCAAAGTACGCAAATCTTGTGGCGGAGATTCGTCGCTTAATGAATTTGTAATGTGTGTTTATTGCTGCTCAGCAACTGACGAGTCTTTCACTTTGCGAATAAAGGCAAGAGAAAGAAGAACAAGGAAAGCAAGGGAAAGGACGGCCAAGCGGTAGCGCCATTCGCCGTAACTACTGAAGGCAATGATGACAACGCTCCACAAAAGGGGGCCGAGGAGGGAGGAGGCGCGTTCGAAGATGGTGTAGATGCCGAAGTAGCGTCCTTGTTGTTCTGGGGGAACGAGGGTGGAGTAGTAGGCTTGCGAAAGGGAGAAGAGCACGCCAAACGCGAAACCGTTGAGCAGGGTGATGATGATAAAGAGAATCGGATGGCTGACGAGTGCGAAGAGGGTGAGAAGAATCGCCCAGAAGAGAATGGAAGTCTCGATCGCTTTTTTCACCGACATTCGTCGAACGATGTACTTGGCGAGCATTGCTCCTGCGACGGCAACGAGTAGGGCGGCGGCCATGATGAGCGTCTTTGCGCTATCGGAAAGTTTGGCAACGATCGTTAAATAGAGTGTGAGGAAAAGTTGAAGGGTAAGCACGGCGTCAGCAAACAAGTAGTAACCCACCAAATAGTGAAAGACGTCTGGCGATCGGCGAAGTTCTTTCCAGGCAGCGATGAATTTTATCGGTGCTGGAGCGACGAGTGCTTTTGTTTCGAGTTTACGAATCCAACGGAGCGCGGGAAGGACGAAAAGGAGGAAAAGGATCGCGCCGCTCAGAAATGCAGCGGGACGTCCGAATGTTGTCGCGACGGGGAGTGCAACAAGGAGGCCGATCACGTTGCCGAGTTGTCCCATAGCATTCCCGACACCGGCGACACGAACTTCCTCGTTACTGCCGATGGTGCCGACAAAACGAAGAAGGGAAGTATAGACGGAGACGCTCGATTGGTAGAGATATTGAAAGACGCCGTAGATTCCAAGGATGAGAAGGCTCGACCAGAGTGAAGGTTCTTTGATGGAAAAGGCAGCAAAGGCGAGAGCGCAGAGTGTTACGATCGTTCCCCCGGTTAGAATCGTGAGGAGACGAGCGTGGTGTCCGTGGTGATCGGCGCGAGCACCGATCTGAGGAAGACTGCAGAGTAAGAGAATGGTGACGATGGCGACGACGATACTGATGCCAGCTTCTGTGCCTTTGAGATTTTCAACAAACCACAGGGTGAAGTAAAAAGAGACGGCGATGTTCGCAAGCGAGTTGGCAAAGTCATACAGTCCCCACTGCCAAGCCTTGATGGATAGTTTGTTCATATTTGAAGGCATCATAGACTACTTTTTTTGCTGCTCCAACGACCTTCATCCTTCCCCCGTTGCCGAAAGACCACTTTTCGTTCATACTCTGCCTGCATTCCCCAGCCTTCCGAGATCGTCTAAAGGCAGGACAGCGGCCTTTGAAGCCGTGAATCATGGTTCGAATCCATGTCTCGGAACCA
>ERZ1292633.2726-Hain-H41-02um-R1-2726-length-17790-cov-5_pt2 | contig 17124 bp, 17 predicted proteins | sample MGYA00564406_ERZ1292633 | MGnify/ENA primary metagenome ERZ1292633 (study PRJEB36523, sample SAMEA6512639) | groundwater metagenome | collected 2019-01-08 | study: AquaDiva: Metagenomics assemblies of 32 groundwater samples | reverse complement strand
AAAGCCACAAGGTCAAATAAAAGAAGAATTAGATTGGATGAGTGTTTTTGAAGAGTTTACAAAAGATAAATTGTTAATATCAAATTTAAGTTACCAAAAATCTGATGTTGTTCCTCTTATTAAACTTTTTCCAGATTTCTAGAGTAAAAAGTAAAAAGTGAAAAGTAATCAGATAAGAGATAATATCTATATTTTTACTTATAACTTTTTACTTCTAATCCTCAATATAGACAAGTTATTATATTTTTATCATTCCTACACAATTAACTTTAAATTCTTTTCCAATTTCTTGATAAGAAAGTACGGAAATATTTGGAAAATTTCTTTCTAAAATCTGTTTAAGATATTTTCTAACTAAAGGAGAACAAATAATCACTTTTATATCTTTAAATTCTTTTATTTTAGCAATAATACTAGAAGAAATATCACTTGAAATATAAAATTCTTTTTTACCTAATTCATTAGTTTTTATACCCTCAATTAATGTTTTTTCTAAATCAGTATCTAACCCTAATACATTAATTATACCTTCTTCAGAATCATTATCAACTAATTTAGAACATATTTGATTCGATAATGATTTTCTCAAAAGTTCAACAAGTATCTCTGGATCTGTTGTTTCTTCAATAAAATCACCAAGAGACTCAAGTATTAATCTAATATTACGAATTGATATTTGTTCTCTAAGTAATTCCTTTAATATTTTTGTTATTTTACCAATTGATAATTTATTGCTTTCATTATTATTATCTTGAATAACTTCTTCAACAACTATTGGGTAATTTTTTCTAAGATTTTCTATGATAAGAAAAACTTCATCTTTTGAAATTATTTCATGGGCAAATTTTCTAATAATAAAATTAATATGATCTAATAATAATTCTTCAGGTGTTAAAATTATAAATCCTTTTGATTCAGCTTCTTCTTTTAGCTCTTTTTCAACCCAATAACCTTTTTCTTTAGTAATAGGTTTTAAATACATATTTTCAGATAATTTAATATCAGCTTTATCAGTTGAATAAGCAAAAAGCTTATTAGTAAATAATTTTCCATTTGATACAGAAGTTCCATTTATTAGAATACTATAACTATTTTCTTTTAACTCAGTATTATCATTAAATCTCACTCCTGGCATAATAAAACCAAGTTCTGTGATAATTTTTTTTCTCATATTATTTAACGATAATAAAACTTCTGATTTATCTTGTGGTTCAAATAAACTATTAAGATTAGGGCTTATTTCGAGGTTTATTGAATAAACTTCAAGCATAGGAATTAAATCTGCTGGTTTTTCTTTTTCTGATTCAGATATTGTAATGTTATCATATCTAACATTACTCAAAAAATTCAATATATCAATACCTTTTATTCTATATTGACCATTTATTCTAAATGAAGGAAGATTTCCACTTTTCAAAATTCTTTGTGTAGTTCTTAAACTTACATTTAAAATTTCAGTTACTTCTTCGCTAGTGTAAAAAACATCTGGATTAATTATTTCTTTTTTCATAAAGGCTCCTATTTATTATTAAATTTGATTTTTTATAAGCTTATAGTTATATATTATTACTAGCGACTATAATAGTCAACGACAACATTTAATGTAATATATTATATATAACGACATTAACGACAAGATATAAAAAAAGTTCTTAAAAATTAAGAATAATCTATTAACATTGAACAATAAAAATAATAGAATTGTTTTAGCAATTATTTTTATTTAGGAAAAATTTAAATGAAATATAAAAATTATGTATTAAAAATATCAACTGTTTTATTGCTTGCATCAACTTATGCTTGTTCTGAAAAAGAAGAAAATAAAACTACTGATAAAAATAAAACCACAAATTCAGCTGTTTCTGAAGGTTCAAAAGATGTTCAAAAAGTAGATGAAAAAAAGGTTGTTGCTACTAATGCAACAGATAAAAAAGCTGAAGAAACAAAACCAGCAACAACAGCTGCTACTACTGATAACACAAAAGTTGCTGCTAATACAACAACTGATAAAAAAGTAGAAGAAAAGAAAGCTGATGAAAAAGCATTTGTATTTGATAATAAAAAAGAATACAAAGTTCAAATGGAAACAACTATGGGGAAAATAAAATTTAAATTATTTTCAAAAGAATCTCCAAAAGCAGTAGAAAATTTTGTTACTTTAATAAGCAGAAAATATTATGATGGAATTATTTTTCATAGAGTTATAAAAGGTTTTATGATTCAAACAGGAGATCCAACAGGAACTGGTATGGCTGGTGTTTCTGCTTTTGGAAAAGAATTTGAAAATGAAGATGCTCCAAATCTTTCTTACAATAAAGCTGGTATTTTAGGAATGGCTAATCATGGTAAAAATACCAATGGAAGTCAATTTTTTATTACTACTGAAGCAAAACCTCATTTAGATCATGGTTATACTATTTTTGGTGAAGTTACAGAAGGTCTTGATATTGTAATGGCTATAGAAAAAGTGAAAACAAACGAAAAAGACAAACCTTTAGAAGATGTTAAAATGACTAAAGTTACTTTAATAGACTAGTCTATTTTAGTAAGAGGTGAGAAGTGAAAAGTGATCAGACGTTTTATCTCATCACTCATCACTTCTCACTCATTACTTTTTAATCTCTTAATTTATGAAAAAGCCATAGATATTCAGTTAAAAAACTACTTATTGCACTAGAAAAACTTTCATCTACAAGATTATTATTTTCATCAAATTTTTTATCTATACTTGGAACTATAAGCATGTGTGGAGAAGGTATTCCCCAAAAACCTAAAATCATTTGTTGCATTTGCATTGCAGCTCTCATTCCACCCATAGCACCAGGAGATGCAGTAACAATTCCTATTGCTTTTTTTGCGTAGGTACTTTTTGGAAAATAGTCAAGTAAGTTTTTCATAGCAGAAGAATAACCACCATTATATTCTGGTGTTACAAAGATAAAACCATCAGAATCATTTAATTTTTGATATATTTCTTTAAAACTATCTGGAACATCTTTTATATCAGTCCAAACATTTTGAATAAAAGGAAGTTCTAAATCGCTTATTACAATATGATTTACATTTAAATCTTTATTTTCTTTTAATTGAGTTTCTAAAAAGAAACCTAATCTTTTTGTTACACTTGCTTTTCTAGGACTTCCAGAAATGATTGTTATATTCATAAAACCTTGATATTACTAATAATTATATATTTTGATTTAATTATATCTTAAAAAATAAAAAATAATAATTAAAATTTTTACTATTAATTGAGGGCTTTTGATATAATCTAAAAATATATTTTTGTTGTATAATTTTAAAATTATGTATAACTCCCAAACGGAGAAAATTTTACCTTTAAAACCTAATAAAGGATCCTTAAAAGGTATTAATTTTAAATACGAATCAGGTCTTCAGGGTATTCTTAAAACCAATAAGAAAGTTAGTAAAATTTCTTTTTATATTTTATTTTCTTGTTTTTTTACTTTATTAACTTCTGAAAATTCTTATTCTGCAATGAATAATTATAAAATAGATGCTAAATTAAATTCTAAACAAAGAAGTTTATCAGGAACAGAAGAAATAATTATTTATAATAACTCTAAAGAAAATCTTGATACTATTTTTTTATCTTTAGGTCTAAATAATAGCTATGATACTAAAATATCAATAACTGAAGTTACAAATTCTGATAATACTATTTTACCAAGTAATATTTATAGATATAGATATTTAGGAAAAGAAATTGAAGACAGAGCCATTTATCAAGTTAGTTTACCTTCTATTTTAGCTCCGAATGAATCTATTACACTAAAAATAAAATTTGATGTATCAAATCTTGCAAAAATAAATGGAATTATTTTTTTTGATGATAATATAAATAATATATTTACTTCAAACTGGTATCCTAGAGTAATAAATTTTGAAGATGGTGTATGGAAAAAAAAGGATATTGATTCAAATAATTATGATTTAAATCTTATAATTAATGAAGATGAATTTCCTATAGCATCAGCAATAGAATTGAATACTGAAAACTTAAAAACAGGCGGAAATAAAAAAATAACCTATAAAATAGATAAATCTCGTTCTTTTTCATTAGCTGTCAGTAATTATATTTCTTCAGAAACAGATCAAACAAAAGACGGAAATATAATCAAATTATATTATAAAAATAATAAAGCCTCTAAATTTAATAAAAGTATTTTAGCGTCAGCAAAAGAAATTATGGAATTTTATTATAAAATTTTTGGTTTTTATCCTTATAAACAACTTGCTATTTTACCTGGAAATAATGCACTAAAAGGTGGATACGCTAATACTAATATGGTTATTTTACATCAGAATTATGAAAAATTTGAAAATTTTAAAGAGTTTGAATATGATTTAAAATGGAATTTAGCTTACTATATTGCACAACAATATTTTGGTCATTATGTTGGTGAATCTGGAGAATATCCAAAATGGATAACATCAGGTGCTAGTCTATATTTGGCTAATTATTATGTTAGAGAAAAAAATATAAAAGTTGATTATTTTAACAAAGTAATAAAAAATTATGTTGATGCAGCAAGATCTGGCTTTAATACACAAATATTTCAAACTACAGATGAAATAAAAAATACTGATTTTGATTGGGAAAATATAATTGAAAAAGGTAAATCAGCTCAAATTTTTAAGTTATTAGAATATAGATTAGGAAGAAAAACTTTATTAGATTCTTTAAAAGAGATTACTATAAAATATGCTAATTCTTTTGTTAATTATAATAAATTTGAATCAGTTTTAGAAACTCAATCAAATAAAAAATTAGATAGTTTTTTTGCTCAATGGGTTAAAGAAAATAAAAGACTAGATTATGCGGTTACAAAAATAGTTCAAAATAAAATAGGAAATAAATATCAAGTAAAAATAACTGTAAAAAAATTAGGTAAAATAAGTATGCCTGTTTCTTTAGCAATTACATTTAAAAACGGAAATAAAGTTTTCCAACTTTGGGAGGGAGACAGATCAGAAGCAGAACTTACTTATGAATATAATGATAAAGTAAAATCAGTTCAATTAGATCCTGCTGAAACTCTTCCTGATATTGATCTTTCTAATAATAAATTAGACGCTTTTGATATTTAATAAAAAAAGAACACTTTAAAAGCGTTCTCTACATAAAAACTATTTCTAAATCAAAATCTATCTACTTCCGTGGAAAGCACCCCTCATCATCTGTTGAAGTTCATTTTGGTTATCACTATATGCTAAAGCATCTTCAATTGAAATACTTCCTTCTTGATAATGCTTATAAATACCCATATTCATAGATTGCATACCATCATAGCCACCAACTCTTATTGCTTCATAAAGACCATCTATCTGATTTTTTAGAATGTAATCTGTAACAGTTGGAGTACCTATAAGAATTTCATTTACAGCAACCCTTCCTATACCACTTGCTTTAGGAAGTAATCTTTGAGCTACGCAACCTCTTAAAACGTTTCCTAATTGATTTAATACTTGAGCTTGCTCGTGTGGTGGGAAAGCATTTATAACCCTGTTTATAGTTTGAACGGCATCAATTGTATGAAGTGTACTTAAAACTAAGTGACCTGTTTCGGCTGCTTTTAGTGCTGATAAAATAGTTTCTGGATCTCTCATCTCCCCAATTAGAATTATATCTGGATCTTGACGTAATGCTGCTTTTAAAGCAGTTCCGAAACTTACTGTATCGTGATGAAGTTCTCGTTGGGTAATAATACTTTTTTTATGTCTAAAAACAAACTCGATTGGATCTTCTGCTGTTACTATATGAACATCCATTGTTGTATTTATATGTTCTATCATCCCTGCTAAAAGTGTTGATTTACCAGACCCTGTAGGTCCTGTAACAAGAACTAATCCTTGAGTAAAATTACATAGTGTTTTTATTACTGGAGGAGCATTTAGTTTATCTAAAGGTGTTATTTTAAGAGGAATAACTCTGAATACAGCTCCTACATGACCTTGTTCATGATATAAGTTAACCCTAAATCTTGCTAAGCCACTAACCATAAAAGAAAAATCAAGGTCTTTTTTAGCTTCAAATTCTTCTCTTTGACTATTACTTAAAATACTGTAAAGAGCTTGTTTTGTATCAGATGGAGTTAAAGGTCTCATCTCTGTAGGAACTATACGCCCATCTATTCTAAGCATTGGAGGACATCCAGATTTTATATGAACGTCAGATGCTCTTTTATTTACAGCAGTTCTCAAAAATTCATCTATATGCATAAAAACTCCTTAAAGTTATATTGATAATAAAGGTTTCCCAATATGTTGAGATAAAAACTTAATTTGAGGTAAAATTGATTTTATAGAAGCATCTTCCATTGTATCAAGGTCTAATGAAGCTACTTTTTCATTTTTTGAATTATTAAATTCTACCGAAACTTTTAAATGAGACGGATTAAAACCTTTTTCTTCTGCATTTATTTCTTCTTCTACATCAAATTGACTTCCAAAAATTGTTTGATAATGTAAATTACCAATATTATCAACATTTTTTATATTTACAGTGTGAGCTGTTTGTAAAAAAATAAATTTAAGAAAGTTTTTGTTTGTAAGAATTGTCAAATCACAACTATATAAACTAGGAACAGAAGTTCCATTCGGCAAATATTTAGCTCCTATTTGAGTTTCTCCATTACAAAAAAGAATTTTTTCTTCAGGTGATATAACATCGCTTAAAGTAGCAAAAATAACTTCGGTAATTTTACCAAAAGGATTTAATTTTTTTGCAAGATCAATAAGTCTTTCATGTTTTCTTATTGTTCCTAAAATTTTTTCTTGACTTGGTTTTTGTTCTGCAGACATTAAATAAACTCCTTATTACCCATATATGATTGTAAAGCCTTAGGAATTTTTATGGTTCCATCTTTTTGTTGATGAACTTCTAATATTGCAGCTAATGCTCTTCCTACCGCAAGACCAGAACCATTAAGTGTATGAGGAAAAATTGTATTAGATTTTGGATCTAATTTATATCTTAACGCACCTCTTCTTGATTGAAAATCTGTACAATTACTACAAGAAGATATTTCTCTATATTTATTTTGAGTTGGGAACCAAACTTCTAGATCATAAGTTTTTGCACTATTAAAGCCTTGATCTCCTGAACATAATAAAAGTACTCTATATGGTAGTTCTAAAAGTTGAAGTACTTTTTCTGCATTTTTTACCATTTTTTCTAATTCATCAAAAGAGTTTTCTGGTTCAACAATTTTTACTAATTCTACTTTTGAAAATTGATGTACTCTTATTAGCCCTTTAGTATCTTTTCCTGCTGCTCCAGCTTCTGATCTAAAACACGCTGTATAAGCAGTAAAATATTTTGGTAAATCAGTTTTTTCTAAAATCTCACCTCTATATATGTTTGTAAGAGGTACTTCTGCGGTTGGGATAAGAAAATAGTTACTATTTGAAATAGCAAAAAGATCTTCTTCAAATTTTGGTAAGTTACCATTTGCAGTTAATGTTTCTCTATTTGAAATAAAAGGTGGTAAAACTTCTTCATAACCATGTTCAGTTGTATGTAAATCTAACATGAAATTGATTAAAGCTCTTTCTAGTCTAGCTCCGCTTCCTCTCATCATTGTAAATCTTGCTCCTGCAAGTTTAACAGCTCTTTCAAAATCAATAAAACCACGTTCTTTTCCTATTTCATCATGCGTTTTTACTTCAAAGTCAAAACTAGGAACTTCTCCCCATTTTCTTACTTCTTGATTATCTTCTTCAGATTTTCCAACAGGAACAGATTCATGAACTAGATTAGGTATAGAATACATTGTATCAATTATTTTTGCTTCTAAAACAGCTGCTTCAGCTTCATTCTTCTTTATGGTTTCCCCAATTTCTTTTACTTCAGCTTGAATTGAATTTGTATCTTGACCTTCTTTTTTCATTTTAGCAATTAATTGAGATGAATCATTTCTTTTTTTACGTAATTCATCTGTTTTTGTTTGTAAGTCTCTTACAGATACATCAGAACTAATAAGATCATCTACGTTTATTTTATAATGATGTCTTTTTTCTAATGAGGTTCTAACTGCATCAGGATTAGTTCTTAATAATTTAATGTCTAGCATTTTTCCGAAATTCCAAATAATAAATAAATTCATTTTAACACATTAAACTAACTTTGAGGGGCATTAAAAAATCTTACTTGAAATAAATTGATATGTTTTATATATTGAATTTAGTATCTTATAGGCATAAAACTTATTTTTATTAGATTTTTTTTTTAAAACTACAAAAAACAAAATTTTGTATTGTGTCAAATGGTGTTTTATGATCAACCGTTATACATTTTATTTTTTCAAAAAATTGATTTAGTTTATTTGTCATAGATAATTCTGAATATTGTTTTATCGCAATTCCACTACATTTCTTAGGGCCTTGTTCTGAAAAAGTACCTATAACTAAAACACCTTTATTTGTTATACTTTTTTGGCTAGTACTAATATAATTATAAATATCACTTTCTGTTGTTAAAAAATGAAATGTAGCTCTATCATGCCAAAAATCATATTTTTTCTTTGTTTTAAAGTTTGAAATATCAGCTAATATCCATTTTACTTTTAAAGATCTTTTGCCAAGTCTTTTTTTTGCTTTTTCAATAGCTGTTTCTGAAATATCAAGAACAGTAATATTTTTATAACCTAAATCAAGTAAATTATCAACCAAATAACTATCTCCTCCTCCAATATCAATAATTTTAGCTCTTCTTGAGATTTTAAATTCTTTAAAAAAATCTATTGATGTTTTAGGTTTACTTTGATGCCAACTTGCATCTTTTAATTCGTTATTTTGATATACTTTTTCCCAATGTTTTTTTATATCTAAATTATTCATTATTATATCCTTATATTTCTGTAATTTCGTTTATAGTATATAATCAAAAAAAATTCTTTGTAGTTTTTAAATTTAGGATAAATTACTATTTTTAAATATTAATTTCATTGAATAAATTATCTTAAGAATATAGACATATTAAGTGAATTTGATTTATAAAAGCTATTTATATTATTAATTTAAATATTAAAATTTAGTTAAGAAAAAGAAAAATATTCTTTATTTAAATTTAAACTTGGGTAAAATATTTAATTTTTTAGCAAGCTTTTTTATCTTTTTACTAAGATTATAATACAAGAAAAAGTCTTTAAAATTTAGAGAGGTCTTTAAAATGAGTATTAGTGGAATTAATAGTTCTCAGCTTTCTCAACTGGATGCTATCGCAAATAGGGCTCAAGAAAGAAGAGCTAATGATGGGAATCTATCTCCTGTAGAAGTTGAAGCGACTATGAAGGAAATAGAGTCGTTTCTAAAAAATGGTGGTGGAGCTTCCTTACCAGACTCTGTTGTAAAAGCGGCTAAAGATTATGTTAAATCAAAAATGAATCCTGTCGATACAAAGATTTCCTCAATGATTGAAAATGGTTTTGCCCTTGGTAGAGTTGGAACTAATGCCGTTAACGCCCAAAACGCAGCAAATAAAGCCGATGATGGTTTTTTGGGTGGAATGTTAAGAAGAGCGACTGCAGGAAATCCAAGAATTGCTGGTAGTGCAAGAGCCTTAGGTATTGATGTTAATAATAATGGTGATAATAGACAAGAAGCGACTGCTAACCAAAGAGCCGCAGATCAGGCAAGAGCTGCTGCTGTTAGCAGAGTAATGAATGTGAATGATCGTGATTTTCAAAACGCTACTCGTACTCATTGTGTAGGTGATGCTTTAAAGGAAATAGGATTTGCAAATAATCTTCCTCCTTCTGTTCAAATGAATACAGGAACACTTAAAACAGCAACAGGAAAAGATTGGACAGGTATTTCAACTCGTGGAGGTATTACTCCTGCTGCTAGAGAAGCTATTGCAAGACACCCAGGCAAAGTTTTAGTTCAAGAAGGAAACCATACTATGGTTTTAGATAGAATTGATAAAGATGGAAATGTTTTTGCAAAAGGTAGAAAAGAACCTTTAAGAAATGCAAATATATTTGTACCAGAAAAACCTGGTGCTGTTTCAAATTCAGCTAGAAGTTCTGATAGATCTGCACATACTTTTAATGAATTTGCTACTAGACAATCTGCATTAGATCCTCATTTTAGTACAGAAAGCCCTGATCAAAAAAATATTAAAAAAGCTATGGTTTTATTTACTGATAAATCTCCTGCATCAAGAACGGCTTTAGCTTCTATTGCTTCAGCTGCATCTAAATCTCCAATTGATTATAATTCAATAAAAGTAACTTTAGCTTCTAAAGGAATACAAATATCTGAGAATCAACTTAAAAATTTAATTTCTACAATGACTCAGAAATTTGAACCTCCTAAAGAGCTAAAAAATAATAGAAATATTGGAGGAGAGTCATTAGGAAAAGCTAGTAACATGTTTGAAGCCTTACAACTTCTATCTACCGCAAAAACAGGTACTGTAAATAGTATTTTAGGTGGAATTGAAAATACTAATCCTAAAGAAACTATTGATAGAATTTTACTTGATGGAAATCCTGCAACAAAAGCAAATAACATGTTTAATCAATTGCAAGCCTTAGCTAATGGTGAAGATGGATGCTAAAAATATAGATACTTTTTCTTGACTATTTTAAACAATCAAATTTACAAAAAGACGTTTTAATTAAACGTCTTTTTGTATTAAAACCAAATCAAAGTTTTTGAAACAAAATTTTATTTTGTTAACCCCAAAACAGAGCTTTATCACCTTTTGCTGAAAAAGCTTTCAAAATTAGTTTTTTTATACACTAAAAAGGCAATATGCTTGTTGTACAATGATCTTAAAAAAAAATGGCAAAAGGTGCTTAAAGGATATATACTCAAAAAAAATTGGTTTGCAGTTTTTATAATAACCAAATGTCCTGAACAAGGTGATTAAATACCCTTATTTACGAATTAGTCCCTTGTTTTTCGCAATATGATTTTCATTGAGTATAATTGAGGAAACCTTGGTTTTAGATTAGCAAAAACCTTTTAAAATTAAAAATTACATTATATTTTCTTATTTTAAAAAATCTTTAACTTTTTATTTTTATTGTGTTTAGTCTGTTCATTTATTGTAAAAATATTATACAATAGTATTTATAAATATTAGTTTTAATTGAGGGTATATTATATTATGGCTAAAAAAATTGGTGATAGTGACGCAGCTGCTTCAGCATTAAATTTTAAAATACAATCTCAACAACCAAAAGTTGATCCAACTAAACAGGTTACTGATTTAAATAAACTTATACCACCTGCTGGAACAACTGCTGTTGATGGCAAAAAATCAGAAGTTAAGAATTTAGCTGGTGGAAAATCTGAAGAAGCTAATGAATTAACTAAAAAATCGTTTGGTACTGTAGCTCCTCCAGTAATAGAACCTAAAACATCTCCAATTGTAGATTTTGCTAAAAAAATAGAAAAATTATTTAAGCCAGAAGTTAAAGCACCAGATTTTTCTAAAGATAAAGGAAGCGAACAAACTAAGAAAACAGGTCTTACTGATCCAACTCTTTTTGCTGCAAATGGTTCTGCTGAAAAAGTACAAGCTGAAGCAAAAGATGCTGTAACAAACATAAAAGGAAATCAAGCAACATTAGCTTTGGCTAAAGCAGCTGCCTCTACAGACACTCAACTTAGCTAAAAAATAAAATTACTTTAAATAGAGCGGATTTTTTCCGCTCTTTGATCTTGGAAAAAAATGAATAAAGACGAAATAGAAGAATCATTACACAATATAAAAAGAAAACTTTATGTAAATATAGATCAAGCTCTCTTAATACGACAATTATCAGAATTATCTGAAGAAGTTTTTAAACTAAAAAAACAAAAAGATTATAATGAAACCCTCTTAAAATTATTATCTTTTTTGACAAATAGTTTCTCAGATTTACTACATTCCTTTATAATAAATGTAGAAATTCCAAAGATTAGAAGAGAGATAGAAAGTAATTCAAGAGACTTAGCAAAAAAAATATTGTACAAAGTAGATAAAATAGAAGAACTTCAAATACTTACAGATTTTTTGACCTATGATTCTTTTCAAGAAGTTGTTGATCTAAGAAAAAAGAATTAATTCAACCTACCACTAATACAGGTATGTTTTTAGTATTATTTATTACATAAGAACTTGTACTTCCTAGATAATTAGACATTTCTGAATGTCCTCTAGTTCCCATGATAATCAAATCACATTCTTGTGATATAGCCTTTTCACAAATAAGTTTTTTAGAGTTTCCTTCTAAAACAACTCCATAACATTCTATACCATTAATAACTAATTCATGTATAACCTCATCAACTATCTTTCTTGAATTAGTATCATTTTCTATTCTCATTTTTTCATATATGTCTTTAGGTAACGTAAACATATTTAAATTAACTGTATAAGGTTGTTGATAAACACATAAAACAATAACTTCTGAACCAAAACCTTTAGCCATTGCAATTACATGAGTAAGAGTTTTTTTTGAAGTTGCACTTCCATCTGTTGGAAAAAGAATACGTTTATATTTCATTATTTTCTATTTATTAAAATGTTATCTAAAAATTATAACAAAAATAAAAGGATATATACTTAAATAAAATCCTTTTACTTTTAACTTTACTAAAAAAAATTAAAATAATTCTAGTAAATTTATGATACTTTTGAATCTTTTTCTTTCTTTTTTGAATTAGAAATATCATTTATTGTAAAAAATAAATTGTTAGCTGATTTATCAACAGTTTTTTGTAAACTAGGTTGATCCCCTAAATTATTTATATTAATATTTCCTGGTGTAAATAAGAAAACCCCTTGTTGAGTTATTATTTCTTGATTTCCATCTAATGCAGAAATAGCACCACAAATAAAATTAGAAATAGCATCTTTTAATTCTGGAGAAAGTGTTGAATTCATATAACTTACAATAACAGCTTTTTTACTTCTTAATAAAGAAACAACTCTACTAGCATCATCTAAATTTTTAGGTTCAATTATAACCATTTCATTTGATGGTGGTGTTGAAATATCAATTATATTTCCATTTTGTTTTGCTACTCTTTTTCTTTTATTTTGTTCTTCCAAAAGAATATCTTCAAAATCTGGTGATAAGTTCATATTTTGTTGTAAAGGAGCTTGTGCATAAACATTAGGTACATTTTGTGTTTGTTGTTGAAAATGAGGTTGGTGAATAACTTGTTGTTGTGCTACAGGCTGTTGTACCAAAGGTTGTTGAATCACTTCTGGCATTGGAGGAGTAACAACTTGTTGTTGTAATAATTCAGTATCTTCTTGTTCATCTGTCATTTCTTCATTCAATCCTATAAGCTTCTTTAAGCTATCCAAAAATGATTTCATTTTCATAGTTCCTCCGTATATGTATAAGTTATTTCTTTATATTTCTATTTTCTATCACCAAATAATGCTCGTCCGACTCTTATCATATTAGAACCTTCTTCAAGTGCTAAATGATAATCATTTGTCATGCCCATAGAAAGAATATTCAATTTTTCAGAAAAAAAGTTCATATCATTAATTTTGTCTTTTAATACTTTAAGTTTAAAAAAACTTTCTTTAACTAATAATGTATCAGTTGTATTAGCTCCTATTGTCATAAGACCTTTCACTTTGATATTTCTCATAAAAGATATTTCTTTTAATAAATTTATGAGGTTTTCATCATCAGGAAAAAAACCAGCTTTGCTTTCTTCCAAAGAAGTATTAATTTGCAAAAGTACATCTTGAACTTTATTAATTTTTTCAGACTCACTATTTATGAATCTTGCCAAATCAATTCGATCAACTGAATGAATAAGATCAAAAATCTTTAGGGCTTTTTTAACCTTATTAGTTTGAAGTCTTCCTATAAGATGCCACTTCAAATTGTACTTATAAAGCTCAGGAAACTTTTCTTCAGCTTCTTGTACTTTATTTTCCCCTATATTAGTTATTCCTGCATGAATAGCTTCTTTTATCATTTCAATTGAAACTGTTTTAGTAACCGCAACAATAGTAACCCCATTAGGAGTTGATTCTAAAAAACTTTCTACGCTACTTTTTATTGAAGTCATTACTAATCTTTAACATGCACATAATAGAAATTTAAGTTTTATTCGATATAATATCCGTGAACCAAGTCACACCTTGATTATTAAGTTTTATTAATTAATCTTTTTTTAATCTAAAAATATAAAATTATAAAGCTAAACTAAGCAGTATTTTTTGATATTTTAAATATAAAATGAAAGTTCGTTAGATGCTCAAATAGTCATCTAATCCCATTTTTAGGGCATATTCACGTAATTTTAAAAGTGATTTACGTTCAATTTGTCTAGCTGTTTCTCTTGTTATACCAAGTTCACGTCCTATACTTGAAAGAGAGTGATTATTTCCATCTAATAAACCATATCTTAAAGAAATAACTTCTTGCTCTCGGGTGCTTAATATAGATAAAAGTTTTCCTAAATCATCCATTAAGAACTTATAATCTGTTTTTACTTCTATTCCTTCATCACCAACGTCTTGTATTATATCTTCTAACGTTTGATTACTTCCTTCAAAAACAGGTGTTGACATAGTAATTGTTGATTTAACAACATCTTGTAAGCTTCTTATTTTTTTTATTGTAATTTCAGTTTCATCAGATATTTCTTTTAGAGTTGGATCTCTTCCTAATGTTGCTGAAAGATTGTAACCAGCTTTTCTTATTTTTTTTAACATTTCAATTATATGAAGAGGTAATCTTATATCTCTTTCATTATTTGCCATTGCTCTAGTTATTGCTTGTCTTATCCACCAAGTAGCATAAGTACTAAATCTATACCCTTTTGTATAATCAAACTTCTCTACAGCTCTTATAAGACCTATATTACCTTCTTGAATAAGATCTAGAAAAGTTAGTTTTCCATTTCTGTATTTACGAGCAATACTTATAACTAACCTTAAATTTGAAGTTATCATATTATCTTTGGCTTCTTTATCACCTTGAAGGATTTTTCTAGCTAATTCTTTTTCTTTATCCGCAGATAATAATTCCATTTTACTTATTGAATTTATGTAAGTTTTAAGAGAATCAGAAAAAGATTCTCTTTCTAAAATTTGTTCTAAGTTTTCTTCTTCTGAAGAATCGAGAATTTCTGGATCATTTATGTCAAATTCTTCATATTCAAGTTCAAGAGTTTCAGCCCCAATGACCGCCTCATCATATTCTTTTTCGTCTATAGAATCATCTAAAGATTCTTTTTCTGATTCATTCATAATTTTAATATACTTTCCCTAGAACTATATTACCAAAAAAAGTGTATATATTCAATTGACTAAACAAAAACATAACCACATTTTCATATATTTAACTTTCTATTAAAGTATTTAATTGCAAAAAAATTATTATGTAATGTTAATAATAATGCAACAATTATCGACTTAATATACAAACTTTGTTAATATAATCTCTTAGTATGCCTTTGTTTTGGTAGTTATAAGGCAATGTATATTAAATTATTTTTGTTTGAGGGTTTATCGTGTCAGAAGAGAATAAAGAAGTTGTATTAGATTCAGAAGAAAATACAGAAACAGTTGCTAAAGTAGAAGAAAAAAATGAAACAAAGTTTGAAAAAGGTTTTTATGTAAAAATAAAAACAAGTATGGGTGATATTGTCTGTAAATTATTCAAAGATGAAGTTCCTAAAACTGTTGAAAATTTTGTTGGTTTAGCAACAGGTAAAAAAGAATATATTTCTGCAAAAACAAAAGAAAAAACAACTGGTAATTTTTATGATGGACTTATTTTTCATAGAGTTATTCCAGGTTTTATGATTCAAGGTGGATGTCCAGTTGGTGTTGGTAATGGTGGGCCAGGTTATCAATTTGAAGATGAATTTCATAAAGATTTAAAACATGATAAGCCAGGTATTTTATCTATGGCTAATTCTGGTCCAAATACAAACGGAAGCCAATTTTTTATTACACATGCTCCTACAAGACATCTTGATAATAGACATTCTGTTTTTGGTGTTGTTGTAGAAGGTTTAGATGTTGTTAATAATATTGGTGATGTTGATAGAGATAGAAGAGATAAACCTGAAGTTCCTGTTGTTATGGAAACTTTAGAGTTTTTTGAAGTTTAGTTTTTAGATTTTTAATTATAACTCATATCATTGTAAGAATAATGTTTTATACATATCCACAATGATGTGAGTTATTTATTTTATTTTGCTAAATATACAAAAAATAATACCCATTTTTTTATTTAAATGAGTATTATAATCTTTTTTTAGATTATTTTATCTTTTATCTTTTTTTAGATTATTTTATCTTTTATCTTTTTTTTTCTCTCTATCATCGCCATCATCATCTTCTTTTTCTTTATCCTCATCTTCAATTTTTGTTTTTATATTATTATCAATTAAAAACTTTCTTAATTCTGATTTTAATACTTCATCTAATTTATTTTGATAAAAGGCATCTAATAATAAAATATCTTGTCTTTTATTATCTGAAAGAAATGTGTAAACTTCTTTATAATTAGATTTATTTTTTGTCTCAAAAGATTTTAATTCTATATCAGGATTATTTTTTTTATCAACTTTAATATAGTTTTTATTCTTTAATGATTTTATTTTTTTTATTATAGGTTCATCTTTATAACAAAAAGTATTAAATTCAATATCTACAAGGTAGTAACCAACGCAAATATTATTTTGTATAATATAAATAGATAATCTTTTTTTATCAGTTAAGTAAAAAGATAGAATTTTATATTTTTTATCAATTGCTTTCTCTTTAAATATAAGTTCATTTATCTCAAATGTATTAATTAAAGTATCAAAAGTAACGCCCAAATATCTATTTAAACTAGATCCTTCAGTTGTTCTATAACATTTATCTTTGGGTAAAACAGTTCCAGGTTCCGTTTCATATAGATCTGGATAAAATTTATTTGGATTTTCATAGTAATATGAACCAATAACACGATCTCCTTTAAATTTTACTAAAGGTTCATTTTTATTTAGTGTTGTATTATTTTTTATAAAAAATGACAAAAATAAAATAATACCTAGTTTTTTTAAATTAATCTTCATTATTTATCCTCCACAACTTATAACCCATACATTATTTTTTTCATCTCTTGATATATC